>ERZ761602.4357-NODE-4357-length-18418-cov-52.237870_pt1 | contig 18418 bp, 17 predicted proteins | sample MGYA00512165_ERZ761602 | MGnify/ENA primary metagenome ERZ761602 (study PRJEB28899, sample SAMN02445085) | bioreactor sludge metagenome | biome: EBPR sludge; isolation source: Thorneside wastewater treatment plant | place: Australia: Brisbane, Thorneside... | reverse complement strand
CCGGTGGCCGGGTGATAGGTGTCGCCGGCGGGAACGCCGGGGCCGCGGCCGCCTGCCGGCTGCGCTTCGCCGTTGATCCAGCGCGTGTTCCTGCCGCTGCTGCGGCGCACCTCGCCGTTGAACGTGTAGCTGGCATCGCCATCGAGGCCGCTCGGGCGCTGGCTGATTCCGAGGAGGCGCTCGCGGTCGAGCGCCGCGCGCTGCTGCGGGGTGAAGAACAGGCGGCCCAGCGGTTCGCCTTGCGCCGAGGCCGGCGCCGCGGCAAGAGCGATCAGCAGGGAGATCGGCAGGCGCCTCATGGCTGTTTCGTCCCGCTGGCGCGGCGCAGGGTGATCCACTCCATGGTGCATTCGCCGACCAGTTGCGCGGCATCCCTGGACGCGCTTCCGCCCGGCACGCGCGAAAGCTTGCAGCCGCGCAGGACGACCAGCGCCTTGGCCTCCTTCTGCAACTGCCCGACGAAGTTGAGCAGGTCTTCCTCATGCAGCAAGCGCAACTGGATCTTCAGCTGGCTGCTGTGATAGGCGTAGCCGGCCCCGCCAACGCTTTCGAGCGGAACTTGCGGTCCGAACTCGTAATTCATGCCCGGCAGCCGCAGCTGGCGCTGGAGGTCGCGCAGCAGTTCGGTCCATTCCAGCCGCTTTTCCTGCCCGATCATGCCGGCAAGCTCCATCTGCTGGAACTGCTGGGTGCGCGCCTTGATCTCCTGCTCTTCGGTTCGCACCCGGCCGAGGCGCTTCTCGATCTCCAGCTTGCGCGCCGCCGCCGCGTCGCGTTCCGCCCGTGCCTGGCCGGCGCCGCCGGTGCTCCAGAGGCCGGCGGCGATGGCCAGGCCGATCAGCAGCGCGGCGAGCACGGCGAACCAGACGATCTTCGGGAAGTCGCGGGCGGTGAATTTCATGACGTCACCCGGCGCACGATCCGCACCGTGAACTGGCGCGGGGGTGCGCTTTCGGTCTCCATGTCGCCGCCGCGCAGGGAGCGTCCCGATTCGATATCGAACGGCTGCTGCTGGACGCTGACGTCGCTGTCGCGGTCGACCCGCAAAAACTCGACGAAATGCTCGAAAGTGGCCAGCGTCTGGCGCGCCGTCGCGGCCGGCCCGAGGCGAATCGAGCCGCGCAAGGTGAGTACCTCGGACCTGCCGTCGGGCAGCGCCGTGGTCTTGCCGGGGGCGGCGGCGGCCGTTGCCGGCGCGCTCTCGCCGAGCGACCATTCGAGGGCCTCGAGATAAACGTTCGGCGCCTCGTTCAGCGCGCGGCCGATCAGGCGGTAGGCGTCGTCCGGGAGACGCTGTTTCCTGACCAGTTCGCCATGGCGATTGGTGACGTTGCGCAGGGTCTCGTTGTCGATGCCCAGTTGCGGGAAGGTGGCGGAAATTTCCCGGTAACGCCAGTTGAGGTCGCCTTCGCTGCGTGCCAGAGCCCGGGTTTCCTCGCGCATGACGCTGGCGTCGTAGAGTTGCTTGGCGACGAAGAGCGCCCCGCCGAGGACGGCGATGGCGCCGAGCGCGAGCAGCCCGTAGCGGATCCGTGAAATGTGGTAGTCGTGGCGATGGTCTTCACCGGCAAATTGCTGGCGCGGGGGGGCGGTGGCCAGCAGGTGCAGGAACAGCAGTTCGCTGCCGCTATCGTCGGGCAGGCTCTTGAGGTCGATCTGGCGGGCCGCCTGGTGGCTGTCGACGATCTCGAAGCCGAGGTTGGCGATGCCGCGGCACGACTGACGCACGGCGGGAACCGCCTGCGGGTGGGCGAGAACATAGACCGGCAGATCCTCGTTGCGCCCGACATGGCGCTGCGCGAGCAGGTACTGGTGGAGCTTGTTCGCCTCGGAGGCGAAGCGCGAGGCGAGGCCGCCAATGCTGCTGTCGAGCAGCGGCGCCATGCGCGAGAACAGCGGCTGGCCATCGACCAGGTAGCTCTCGCGGATCGAGTGGTCCTGAAAGGTCAGCAACAGGGCGCGGGGAGCGGACTTGCCGAGCTTCCGGAGCAGGATGCCGCCGAGCTGCGCCACCGTGTAGATGCCCGCCAGCGCGGCGTCCGCCTCCTCCAGGCATTTCAGCCACGGCTCGAAGTGCGCCGGGTTGGTCAGCGCGGTGAGCAGGAGATTCTCGTTCTTGCGCTTGCGCTTCTCGTAGCCGAGCGAGATGGCGGTGGCCAGCGGCGATCCGAGAAAATGCTGCCCCAGCTTGCGCGTGATCAGCGCCTTGCGGTCGGCGCCCTGCAGGAACGGAATGGTTTCGAGTTCGTGTCCTTCCTCGGCGACATTGACCAGCATCCGGAAATGGCTGTTGCGGTGCGCGCGCAGGTAGTCGGTGAATCGCGTGAATTCCTCGGGACGCATCTCGAACACGCCTTCCGGGCGCAACCTGCCGCGTTGCCAGACATGGGCCGTCAGGCGCTGGGTGTCGAGATAGAGGAGGCGGCGGGGAATCACGTCTTGATCTTGCTGATGACGTCGTAGACCGGGCCGATCACCGAGAGCATGATCCAGCCGAGCAGGGCGCCCATGAAGAGGGTCAGCATCGGTTCGATCAGGGTCTGCGCCTTTTCGACCGATTCCTTGACGTCGCGATTGTAGAAGTAGCTGACGTTGCGCAGCGACTTGTCGAGTCCGCCGGTATTCTCGCCGACCCGCAGCATGCGCACGACGAGCGGCGGGAACAGTCCGGCATCGTGGAAGGCGCCGGCGACGTTCTGGCCCTCGCGGATCGACTGCTCGACCCTGACCAGGGCCTTGCGGACGACCCGGTTGCCGACGATGTCCTGGGTCGTGCGGATCGACTCCAGGATCGGGATGCCGGCCGCGTAGAGCATGGCGAAGGTGTTGGCGAAGCGCGAAAGGATGATCTTCTTGAGGATCGGACCGAAGATGGGCAGGGCCAGCTTCATTCCGTCGAGCCGCAGACGGGCGAGGGGATTGCTGCGCAGGACGAGTTGCCCGACGACGACGGCCAGCACCGGCAGGCTCAGGAACAGCCACCAGTAGCCGACCAGCAGGTCGGAGACGAAAAAGAGAAGCTGCGTCTGCGGCGGCAGGGCCTGGCCCATGTTTTTGACGAACTGCTTGAGCTGCGGCACCATGTAGATCATCAGGAAGAAGGTGGCGCCGAGGACGATGGTGCCGACAAAGGCCGGGTACATCAGCAGCTTCTTGGTGTGCGACGCCAGTTCGTCTTCCCACTTGAGCGATTCGTTGAGGCTGCTCAACACTTCCGGCAACTGGCCGGTGGCTTCGCCGGAGCGGATGAGGCTGACGAAGACCTTGCTGAAGACGGAAGGATGCCCGGCCATGGCCTGTGACAGGGTCTGGCCGCCTTCGATGCTCTCGATCAGGCCGGCGATGACTTCGCGAAAGCGCGGGTTCTCGATCGAGTCGCGCAGGTCGGCAAGGCCTTCGAGGATCGGCACGCCGGCGCGCGCCAGCTGGTCGAGATGAAAGCAGAAGTTGATCAGTTCGGGACGCGGAATCTTCCGGCTGCCAAACAGGGTGTGCCGGTCGATCGGCCTGCCGGTCACCAGGTCGAGGTCCATGCGCTTGAGGCGCATTTCGAGATCGACCAGGTTGATGGCGTCGATTCGTCCGAAGACCATGCGCCCTTCCATGCTGACGGCCTTGTAGTCGAAGAGCATGGCTACATCCGGTCGGTGAGGTCGATGACGCGCCCGAGTTCCTCGAGCGACGTCGTGCCGTTGAGAACCCGGCGCATGCCGTCGTCGGCCAGCGTGACGAAGCCCTGCTCGAGCGCGCGCGTGCGGATTTCGTGCGTCGTGGCGCGGCGGGCGATCAGTTCGTCGATGCCGGAATCGATGCGCAGCAGTTCCAGGATGGCGATGCGCCCGCGATAGCCCTGGTAGTCGCAGCGCTCGCAGCCGGTCGGGCGGAACAGAACCGGGCGCGGGCCGCCGGCCGGCGATCCGACCAGTTGCATCTCGTGCGTCTCGGCATGATAGGGCGTCTTGCAATGGTCGCAGAGGCGACGGATCAGGCGCTGGGCGACGATGCCGATGATGTTGCCGGCCATGATGTCGGGCAGGACGCCGATGTCGAGCAGGCGCGGGATGGTGCCGACGGCGGAATTGGTGTGCAGCGTCGAATAGACCTGGTGTCCGGTCATCGCCGCGCGGAAAGCCATGTCGGCGGTATCGGCGTCACGGATTTCGCCGACGAGGATGACGTCCGGATCCTGGCGCATCATCGAGCGGATGCCGTTGGCGAAATCGAGCTTGGCGGTTTCGGCGACCGAGGTCTGGCGCACCAGCGCCATCGGGTACTCGACCGGATCCTCGAGGGTCATGATGTGGATACCCTCGGAGTTGATGTGGTTGAGCACCGAGTACAGCGTCGTCGTCTTGCCGCTGCCGGTCGGGCCGGTGACCAGGATGATGCCCTCGGGGCGGGCGATCATCAGTTTCAGCCGGAAGAGGTGTTCCTCGGCGAGGCCGAGATTCTCCAGCGGCACGATGCCCTTCTGACGGTCGAGAACCCGCAGCACGATGTTCTCGCCATGGATGGTCGGCTGGCAGGCGACGCGGAAATCGACCTGGCGGCCGGAGACGGTGAGCCCGATGCGGCCGTCCTGCGGCGCGCGCATCTCGGCGATGTTCATGCCCGAGAGCACCTTGATGCGCACGGTCATCGCCGGCCAGTACGACTTGTGCAGGGCGCGGATCTGCCGCAGCATGCCGTCGATGCGATAGCGGATGCGCAGGAAGTTGGCTTCCGGCTCGAAGTGAATGTCCGATGCGTCGCGCTTGACGGCATCGGTGAGGATGGCGTCGATCAGGCGGACAACCGGCTGGCTGTACTCGTCATCGGTGGCCGAAACGCTTCTCCAGTCGATCTCGCCGGTCTCGATTTCCTGCAGGATGCCGTCGATCGACAGCTCGTAACCGTAATACTGGTCGATCGCGTGGTCGATTTCGGATTCGCCGGCGATCAGCGGATCGATCTCGACGTTTTCCGGGAGCAGGGCGCGCACCCGGTCGAGTCCGACGATGTTGTCGATGTCGGCGATCGCCACCGTCAGCCGGTGGTTGGCGGGATCGAAATCGAGCGGCAGCAGGTGGTGGCGCAAGGCGATGTCGCGCGGCACCAGCTTCAGCGCCTGCGGGTCGACGATGGCGTTCGAGAGGTCGATGCTCTGCCGCCCCAGGCTCTCCGAAAGCGCCTCGCGCAGTGTCGTCTCCGAGACGAAACCCAGCGAAATCAGCAACTTGCCGATCGGCTGGTTGGACTTCATCTGTTCCAGCAGGGCGATACGCAACTGATCCTCGGACAGGATGCCCTTGGTCATGAGGATCTGACCCAGCGGGCGGTGCTGTCCTGCGTAGTCGTTCATGATCGGCTCGTCGTCAGGGCTGGAGTTCGGCGAGGCGAAGCTTCACCCGGTCGCGGTCGAACGCGGCCGGGCGCCGCTGCGCTGCCTCGAGGGCCAGACGGTAGTGCTGGGCGGCGAGCTTGGGCTGGCGCAGATGATCGAGACTGACCGCCAGATTGAACAGGTAGTCCGGGTTGTCCGCTTCGGCGGCGACGGCATTGAAATAGACCTGTTGCGCCTCGGACCAGCGGTCCTGGCGTGAATAGAGGTTGCCCAGGGCGAAATTCAGCGGCCCGGATTCCGGCTGGCCGGCGAGCAGGGTCTTCAGGCGGCTTTCATTGGCCAGCGGGTCGCCGCCGCCGCCGCTGCCGAGAACCGCCGCCTGGGCCGCCGGGTTGCCTGGATCGGCCTCGAGCGCCCGTTGCCGGTAGCGGTCGGCATCGCTGGAGCGCCCCTGGCGCTGGGCGATGGCGGCCAGCGCCAGCAGCGCGTCGACGTTGTTGGGATCGGACTTCAGCGCGCGTTCGTAATCGTGGCGCGCCGTATCCAGCCGATTGCCCTGCAGGCTGGCGTAGCCGGCTTCGACGTTGGCATCGGGTGCGGGGCGCGAGCGGGTCAGGCGGATCGTCGGCGCGGCGGTTCGTTCCTCGCCGGGGGGCATGGCGGCGGCGGATTCGGCGCGGGAGGAAAAGGCCGGTCGCGATGCGGCGGGCGGGGCTGCCGCGGTCGACGGCGAAATCCGGGGCAAATCGGCTTGCGGCGCCGGCGGGCTCAGCGGCAGGGCGGGCGCCGGGGCGGGCGGCGGTGCAACCGGCGGGGCAGGCCGCTGGGCGACCGCAGCGGGACCGCCAGCCGGGGGCGTCAGCGAACCGCCGCTCAGAGATTGCATCTGATACACGACGTAGGCTCCGATGCCGGCCATCGCCACCCCGAGCGTGCCCAGCGCCAGCCACATCGGGCGCCGCGACGGCGGCTCCTGCTGCTTGGCGGCAAAGGCGTTGCGGGCCGCGGCCAAGTTGAGGTCCTCGGCTTCGGGGGCGCCGGACGGCGTCCGCGGCGGCGCCGCTGGCGGCGGGCGCCGCAACGGGGGGGTTGTCGCGAGATCGGCATCGAGGGCGTCGATGTGCGCGGCGAGCTCGGGCAGAGAAGTCCCGCCGGCGCCCGGCGCAGCCCGCGGCTCCAGGCTCATCTCGCCGGCCGCCACCGGCGGCGTTTCATGCCCGGCCGCCGCCCGTGCCGCTTCCTGCTTGCTCGCCTCGGCCCGTTTCAGGGCGTCCATCAGCAGGCTCATCGTGACCTCTCAGCGGCTGCCAGGCGAAACGTTGAACGGTTGCGCTTCCGGCGGCTGGGCGAAGAAGGTCTCGCCGGGGAGCATCGGGCGCAGGCTGGAGAAATCGCCGTTGAGGCTGGGATCCCTGATGATCACGGGGCGCAGGAAGACGACCAGTTCGGATTTGACGGCGGCGTTGTTGCGCGTGGTAAACAGTTCGCCGATCAGTGGCAGTTGGCCGACCAGCGGCACGCGGCCGGTCCTCCAGTTGACGGAATCTTCCATGAGCCCGCCGAGGACGGCGATCTCGCCGCTGTTGACGCGCATGACCGACTCGATTTCCCGGGTGCGGATCTGCGGCACGTAGTTCTTGACGCCGGCCGGGATGCTCGGGTTCGGGTCTTCCTTGAGCTCGGAGATGCTGGAAATCGTCGGCCGCACGTTGAGGATGACGGCATCGCCATCGCTGACCTGGGCGGTGACGCTCATCACGAGGCCGACCGAGACCGACTGCGGGGTGGTGGTGACGGTGGTGTTGTTGCCTACGTTGGCGGTGGTTACGGTATCGGCCTTGACGTTGAAATAGACGAAGTTCTCGACCACCTTGAGCAGGGCGGTCTGGTTGTTCATCACCGACAGGCGCGGGCTGGAGAGCACCTTGGCGGTGCCGTAGGCCTGCAGGATGTTGACGATGCTGTTGATCTCGAAGTTCGTCTGCTTGTTCTGGTAGCCCAGCGTGAATGGCGTCAGCGCGCTGCCGACGTTGGAGTTGATCGACGCCGGCGTCAGGGACAGGCCGACGCCGGTGGCCCCGGTGATCACCTTGGTCCACTCGATGCCTTGCTGGTAGCCGTCGCCCAGCGTGACTTCGACGATGGTGGCCTCGATCAGCACCTGGCGGCGCGACGAGACGATCACGCGGTCGATGAACTCCTGGATCTTTTCGTGCTGGCGCGCCGTGGCGCGCACCGTGATGACGCCGCTTTCCGGGTTGATGATGACCGAGGCGGCTTCACGGAAGGTGTTGCGGCGGACGACCGAATTGCCGGTGGTCTGGCTCGACGAACCGAGCGCCGCGTTGCCCTGCATGGCGTTGGCAAGCGCCTGCGCCGCCCGCGGGCTGGCGCCCTGCGGCAGCGCCGCGGCGCCGGTGGCGGTCTGGGCGTTGGCCTGCTCCACGACCGTTTCGCTGGAACCCTCCGGAAGAATCTTGTCGGTTTCGCGCAGGATGTCCTTGATGTTCTTTTCCAGCGAGTCCCAGAACTGGTTGTTGGACTTGTTCTCGATCCGCGTGTTCGAGACATTGCCGGCGCCGCCGCCCACCGAGGCGCTGCCGCCGGCGCCGCCACTGCCGCCGGGCGTGGTGTTGATCTGGGTGCTGGTCGAGATCGTTTCGGTCACGTTGCGCGCCATGTTCACGTAATCGACCTTGTAATGTTTCAGGAAGGGCGAATCCGGCATGACGGCGAGGTTCGGGCCGTCGAGTTCGAAGCGCATGTCGACCTGCTTGGCGATGCGCGTCAGCAGTTGCGGCAGCGTCTGGTTGATGGCGTTGAGCGACACGGTGCCGGTGATGCCGGGGTGGATATCGACATTGACCCTGGCGTCGCGCGCCAGCGCGAACAGCAGATCGCGCACCGGAACATTGTTGACGACGACGCTGTAGGTTTCCGACTTGGGCGCCGCGCGCGGCTTGGGCAGCGCCAGCGTCTGCTGCACCGGGGCGGGAATCTCTCCCCGCGCCTGCGGCAGGGCGGTCTCGCTGCTGATATGGCCGGCCAGCGGCTGTTGCGGCGTCGGCGCCTGGCAGGCGGCGAGCAGCAGCGACAACAGGGTTGCACCGAGGAAACCGAGTTTCATCCCAAAAGGCTTTCTTTCGAGCAGGTTGAGGCAACGTTGCAGGATGCCGGCATGCTAGCACAAGGCGTCGCTTCCGGCGCCGCCCGGGTTTCCGGTGACGATGTCATCATTGTAGCGCGCTCACCGGCCGCGGGTAAGGACGCATGCGGCGTATCTCGTCCGGAAAGGCGCGCGTGGCCTCCCAGGCGGCCGCCCGCGACGGGTAGTCGCCGTAGATGACGCCGATCTGGCCGTCTTCCGCCGTGCCGGCCACGTAGACGCGCAGTTGCGCCGGTTCGAGCCACTGCCGGGCGCGGGACAGGAACCTCTCGATATCGTCGCTGTGGCTTGCGCCCCTGGCGGTCAACTGGATGAAGTAGTGGTCGCCGGGCGCGCTGGCGAGCCAGTCGGCGTAGAGGGCCGTGTGCCTGGCAACCAGGGTGGCGCCATCGGCGACCGGTCGCGGCGAAGCCTTGGCGGCGGGCGGCGGAGCGGTCGGTACGGCAACGGGCGCGGCAACCGCTGCCGGTTCTCCCGGCGGCGCTGCCGCCGCCGGGTTGCCGGCCGGCGGTTTCGGCCACAGGGTATAGGCAAGGGCGGCCACGGCCAGCGTCATCAGCAGCGCCACCACGATCTTGAGCGCCGGCACCAGTTTGCCGCCGGCGTCCTTCCGAAGCGGCGCGAACCGGGCATCCTGCGCGGCGATCCTGACCTCGGCGACATCGACCTGGTGCCCTCCGCCGGAATAGGCGGCGAGCAGGGCCTTGTCGGCGAGGATGTTGATGCGCCGGGAAAGTCCCTCGGAGATTTTTGCAATCAGGTCGATGGCGCGGGCCGTGAAGGGGGTGGGCCCGCGATAGCCGGCGGCGCGCAGGCGGAATTCGATGTAGCCGCCGACTTCGGCGACCTTCAGCGGCGCCAGGTTGAAATGCTGGGTGATGCGTTCGCGCAGCTGGCGCATGTCGTTGGCGGCCAAGCGGTCGTCGAGTTCCGGCTGGGCGAAGAGGGCGATCTGCAGGAGCTTGGTGGCTTTCGACTCGAGGTTGGAAAGCAGGCGGATTTCCTCGAGCGACTCGGCCGGCATGGCGTGCGCCTCGTCGATCAGGATGACCACCCGCTTGCCGGCGGCGTAGCGTTCGACCAGCGCGTCCTGCAGCGTGCGGATCATCGAATGCGTGGTCTTGCCGTCGGCCGGAATGCCCAGCTCGTCGGCGATGGCGCCGAGGATCTCGTGCCGGGACAGCGACGGATTGGCGAGGTAGAGCGATTCGACATCGGCCGGCAGGCGTTCGAGCAGCATGCGGCAGAGCATGGTCTTGCCGCTGCCGACCTCGCCGGTGACCTTGACGATGCCTTCGTCCTGGGTGATGGCGTAGATCAGCGCGTCGAGCGTCGGGCCGCGATTGGCGCCGGTGAAGAAGAAGTCGGTATGCGGGGTGATGCGGAAAGGCGGTTCGCGCAGGCCGAAGTGCTCGAGATAGAGGCTCATGAACGGTGCCAGCTTTCCATGCGGTTGTAGAGCGTGGTGCGGTTGATGCCGAGGCGGCGGGCCGCGCAGCTGACGTTGCCGGCGCACAGTTCGAGAGCGGCTTCGATGTAGCTGCGCTCCCAGGCGGCGAGCGTCGCGTCGAGTTCGATCCGCGCGGCCGTCTGCAGATGCTTGAGGGCGGCCTGCATGCGCTGTTCGTGATTGTTCTCGACCACCGCCGGCCGCCCGCTGCGGTCGACCTCGTCGGAAGCGTCGAATTCGGGCAGCAGTTGCCCGGCCGCCACCGCCTGCCCGGGGTGGCGGGCGGTCAGGCGGATGACGATGTTGCGCAACTCGCGCACATTGCCGGGAAAGCCGTACCCGAGCCATAGCGCCTCGGCGTCGGGCGCGAGGGCGAACGGCTGGCACTGCGCCTGGGCGGCATAGAGCCGGCGGAAATGATCGAGCAGCAGCAGGCGGTCGCGGCCCATGTCGCGCAGCGGCGGGACGCTGACGGTGAACACCGACAGCCGGTGATAGAGGTCGGCGCGAAAGCGCCCGGCCTTGATTTCCTGGCGCAGGTCGCGGTTGGTAGCGGCGACGATGCGCGCCTTCGAGGTGCGCGTCTGGGTTTCGCCGACGCGCTGGTATTCGCCGTTTTCGAGAACCCGCAGCAGCTTCGGCTGGAGGTCGGACGGCAGTTCGCCGATTTCGTCGAGGAACAGCGTGCCTTCGCCGGCTTCCTCGAAATAGCCGGCCTTGGCCGTCGCGGCCCCGGTGAAGGCGCCGCGGGCATGGCCAAAGAGCGTGGGTTCGACCAGGCTGGGCGAGATCGCCGCGCAATTGAGGGCGAGAAACGGGCGGTCCTGGCGCTCGGTCTGCTGGTGCAGGCAGCGGCTGGCGACGAGGTCCTTGCCGCTCCCCGACTCCCCCTCGATCAGCACCGGGAAGCCGAGGTTGGCGTATTGCGCGAGCTGCAGGCGCAGACGCTGCATCGGCAGGCTTTCGCCGATCAGCCCTGTCGCGCCGGCGGTCTGCCGTGCGCCGTCCGCGAAGGCCAGCGCCTGGCGCAACAGCGTCAGCAGGCGGCCCGGGTCACAGGGCTTGCCGACGAATTCCACCGCACCCAGCGTGCGCGCGTGACGGGCATTGTCCTCACCGTTCTGGCCGGAGAGGACGATGATCTTCATGTCCGGCGCATGCGCCAGCAGGTCGCCGATCAGCGCGAAACCCTCGTCGGGACGGTGCGGCTGCGGCGGCAGCCCGAGATCGACGAGGGCCAGCTGCGGCGGCTGGCGCAACTGCCTGAGCAGCGCCAGGCAATGCGGACGGGCGTGGCTGGTGACGACGTCGAATTCCGCCGCGAAGGCATGGCTCAGGGCGTCGCTGATCAGCGGGTCGTCATCGACGATGAGGAGCAGGGGCTTGTTCGACAAGGGCGTGGCGCAGCTCTGCAGGAATGTCTCATGCAATTATAGCGATGCGGCGCGCGGCTGATGGCCGGCGATTCTGATAAAATCAGCGGTTCACCTCCGAGGGAACGGTTTTGTCGGAAGATATTCTGGTCGATATCGAAGATCTCCATTTCAGCTATGACGGGCGGCCGGTGCTGGCCGGGATCAACATGAAGATCCCGCGCGGCAGGGTGGTCGCCATCATGGGCGGGTCGGGCTGCGGCAAGACCACGCTGCTGCGCTGCATCGGCGGCCAGTTGCGGCCGACCGGCGGCATGGTGCGCCTCGCGGACCAGCGCGTCAGCGAGATGTCGCATTCCGAACTCTACGGCCTGCGCCGCAAGATGGGCATGCTGTTCCAGTTCGGCGCCCTGTTTACCGACATGACGGTCTTCGACAATGTCGCGTTTCCGCTGCGCGAGCATACCGATCTCCCGGAAGAGATGATCCGCGACCTGGTCCTGATGAAGTTGGAGGCCGTCGGCCTGCGCGGCGCGCGCGCGCTGATGCCGGCCGAACTCTCGGGAGGCATGGCGCGCCGGGTGGCGCTGGCCCGCGCGGTGGCGCTCGACCCGATGCTGGTGATGTACGACGAGCCGTTCGCCGGGCTCGATCCGATCGCGCTGGGCGTCATCGGCCAGTTGATCCGCAAGCTCAACGACGCGCTCGGCGCGACCTCGATCATGGTCACGCACGACGTGCATGAGTCGCTGATGATCGTCGATTACATCTACTTCGTATCGCAGGGCAGGATCGTCGCCGAAGGAACGCCGGACGAGATCCGTGGCTCGACCGACCCGTTCGTTCACCAGTTCGTGCACGCCGAAGTGGCGGGGCCGGTGCGCTTCGACTATCCGGCGCCGACGATCGTGCGCGAATTCCTCGGCGGGCGCGCCCATGCCTGATTCCGTGTCGCCCGTCAGAAAACTGGGCCACATCGTGGTCGACCGCATCTGGCGCCTCGGTTTTGCGGCGCGCTTCCTCGTTGCCGTTCTCCGCTACTCGGGTCCGTCGTTTCGCCGCCTGCCGCTGACGCTGCGCGAGATCTACTTCAGCGGCGTGCTGTCGCTGCTGATCATCATGGTTTCGGGGTTGTTCGTCGGGCTGGTGCTCGGTCTGCAGGGCTACGAAACCCTGCAGCGCTACGGGTCGACCGAGGCGCTCGGCGTCCTCGTCGCCCTGTCGCTGACCCGCGAGCTCGGGCCGGTGGTGGCGGCGCTGCTCTTCGCGTCGCGCGCCGGCTCGTCGGTGACCGCCGAGATCGGCCTGATGAAGGCGACCGAGCAGCTGAAGGCGATGGACATCATGGCGGTCAATCCGCTGGCGCGCGTCGTCGCGCCGCGCTTCTGGGGCGGCGTCATCTCGATGCCGCTGCTGGCCGCCCTGTTTTCGGCGATGGGCGTGCTTGGCGGCTGGCTGATCGGCGTCGTCTTCATCGGCGTCGATGACGGCGCCTTCTGGTCGCAGATGCAGTCCGGGGTGGATTTTCGCTACGACATCTGGAATGGCGTCATCAAGAGCTTCGTCTTCGGCATCGCGGTTTCGCTGATTGCCGTCTTCGAGGGCTACGATTCCCTGCCGACGGCCGAGGGCGTCTCGCGGGCGATCACGCGCACCGTGGTGACTTCGGCGCTCGCCATCCTGGCGCTGGATTTCGTGCTGACTTCGTTCATGTTTCGGGGAACTTCATGAACCGTACCGTAATCGACCTCTGGGTCGGCGTTTTCGTGGCGATCGGCATCGCCGCCTTCCTCTTTCTGGCCCTGAAAGTCGGCAACCTCTCGTCCGGGCACCTGTCCGAGACCTACACGCTGCAGGCGCGCTTTGATAATATCGGCGGACTGAAGGTTCGCGGGCCGGTCAAGAGCGCGGGGGTTCGCGTCGGGCGGATCGCCGATATCCGGTTCGATCCGGCGACCTACGAGGCGGTGGTGACCATGGACATCGACGGACGCTATCGTTTCCCCCGGGATACTTTCGCCGCCATCTATACCTCGGGCCTGCTCGGCGAGCAGTTCATCGGCTTCGATGTCGGCGGCGATGACCGAATGCTCAAGGCGGGCGACACGGTGACCAAGACGCAGTCGGCGGTGGTACTCGAGAAACTGATCAGCCAGTTCCTCTTCAACAAGGCAGGGGAAGGACAGGAAACGAAATGACAGGCAGGCTCATGACAGTGAAGAAGCGCGCCGCGATCGGTTGTCTGGTTGCCGGCGCGATGGCGGTTGCCGGACCGGCATGGGCCGAGGAGACCGCGCGCGATCCGTTCGAGGGTTTCAATCGCGGCATGTTCGCGGTCAATGAAGGGCTCGACACGGTCGTCTTCAGGCCGGTCGCGCAGGCCTACGACTTTGCGGTGCCCCTGCCGGCCAAGGCGGGCGTCGGCAGTTTCTTCGGCAACATCGCCGATTTTCGCAATGCCCTGAACAATACCCTGCAGGGCAAGCTGGCGGACGCCGGGAGCGACCTGGGCCGGCTGCTGATCAATTCGACGGTCGGCATCTTCGGCCTTTTCGACGTTGCCAGCGAACTGGGGCTCGAGAAGCATGATGAGGACTTCGGGCAGACGCTGGCGGTCTGGGGGTGGGGCGACAGCAGCTTCGTGTTCTGGCCGATCCTCGGACCGCGCACGGTGCGCGACACCGGTGGCTGGGTCGTCGACGCCTATTCCGATCCCACCTGGTACACGCTGAACAAGTCGGTCGCCGCCCGCAACAGCCTGGTGGCGTTGCGTTTCGTCGACGTCCGCGCCAGCCTGCTGCCGTCCGACAAGGTGGTCGAGGAGGCGGCGCTCGACAAGTATGCCTATGTGCGCGACGCCTACCTGCAGCGCCGGCGTAACCAGATTTTTGATGGCCGTCCACCGCGGCTCGACGACGTACTGGATTGAAAACCATGATGAAAAAGCTGATCGCTGTCGTTTTTGCCGTGCTGCTCGCTTCCCCGGTTGTCGCCCAGGAGGCGCCGGACGCGCTGGTCAAGAGGGTGACCGAGGAGGTTCTGGAAATCGTCCGCAAGGACAAGGACATTCAGAACGGCAGCACGCAGAAGGCGGTCGAACTGGTCGATCAGAAGGTGTTGCCCCACTTCGACTTCCGGCACATGACCGCGCTGGCGGTGGGCAAGGACTGGAAGAAGGCGTCCCCGGCCCAGCAGCAGCAACTGACCGCCGAGTTCAAGACCCTGCTCGTGCGCACCTATTCGAACGCCCTGACCAGCTACAAGAATCAGAAGATCGTGTACAAGCCGTTCCGGATGAATGCCGGCGACAGCGAGGCGCTGGTCCGCACCGAGGTCATCCAGCCGGGATCGAAGCCCGTCCCGATCGACTACAACCTGGAGAAGGCCGATGCCGGCTGGAAGGTCTTTGACGTGGTGGTCGCCGGCATCAGCCTGGTCACCAATTACCGCGACCAGTTCGCGCAGGAAGTGCGCAACGGCGGCATCGACGGCCTGATCGCGGCGATCGCCGGCAAGAACAAGTCGCTGGCGGGCGGCGGCGCCCGGGCCGAGGGGAAATGATCGAGCGTGAGGCGCAGCGTCTCGTGGTCAAGGCGCCGATGGTCATGGCCAACGCCCGCGGCCTGCTCGACGCGGGCCGTTCCGCGTTGCAGCCCGGCGAACAGGTGTTCGATCTCGGGCAGGTCGGCGACGCCGATTCGTCGGCCCTTGCGGTGATGCTCGGCTGGTTGCGTGCCGCCAGCCGGTCGCGGTCGACCGTCCGGTTTGCCCATATTCCGGCGGGCGTGCGCTCGCTGGCGGAGCTCTACGGCCTCACCGAGCTGCTGCCCCTCGCCTGAGGGGAAATTGCTTCATGGCCGCCGCCGTTTCCATCATTGACGTGGTCAAGAATTTCGGCGCGCTGCGGGCGCTGGCCGGCGTCTCGCTCGAAATCGCCGAGGGCGAATTCTTCGGCCTGCTCGGGCCCAACGGCGCCGGCAAGACGACGCTGATCTCGACACTGGCCGGTCTCGTGCGCGCCGATTCCGGCCGGCTCGCGGTGCTCGGCCACGATGTCGTCAAGGATTACCGCAAGGCGCGCAGCCTGCTCGGGGTCGTGCCGCAGGAACTCGTTTTCGACCCGTTCTTCTCGGTGCGGGAGACCTTGCGCATCCAGTCCGGCTACTTCGGGATCCGCAACAACGACGCCTGGATCGACGAGATCCTCGCCAACCTCGACCTGACCGGCAAGGCCAAGGTCAATATGCGGCGCCTGTCGGGCGGCATGAAGCGCCGCGTGCTGGTGGCCCAGGCGCTGGTGCACAAGCCGCCGGTGATCGTGCTCGACGAGCCGACGGCGGGCGTCGATGTCGAGCTGCGCCAGGGCTTGTGGCAGTTCGTGCGCCGCCTCAACAACGAGGGTCACACGATCATCCTGACGACGCATTATCTCGAGGAAGCCGAGGCGCTTTGCGGCCGCATTGCGCTGATGAAGCAGGGCAGGATCATCGCGCTCGATACCACGGCCAACCTGATGGCGGCGCACCCCGGCGGCACGCTCGAGGATGTCTTCGTGCGGACGATGCGCCAGTGACCGGATTCTGGACGCTTTTCCACAAGGAGTTGCTGCGCTTCTGGAAGGTCGCCTTCCAGACCGTCGCCGCGCCGGTGCTGACGGCGCTGCTCTATCTGTTGATCTTCGGGCACGTTCTCGACGACCACGTCCAGGTGCATGGCGTGCGCTACACCAGTTTCCTGATCCCGGGCCTGGTGATGATGCAGGTGCTGCAGAATGCCTTCGCCAATTCGTCTTCGAGCCTGATCCAGGCCAAGATCACCGGATCGATCATCTTTGTGCTGCTGCCGCCGATTCCCTATGGCGCGTTCTTTGCAGCCTATGTTCTGGCTTCGCTGGTGCGCGGCCTGATGGTGGGGGCCGGGGTTCTGGTGGCCACGGTCTGGTTTGCCGAACTCCATGTCGTGGCGCCGCTCTGGGTGCTCGTCTTCGCCGTCCTAGGCGGCGCGATTCTCGGCGCGCTGGGCATGCTGGCCGGACTCTGGGCCGAGAAATTCGACCAGCTGGCGGCATTCCAGAACTTTCTGATCATGCCGCTGACCATGCTCTCCGGCGTTTTCTACTCGATTCACAGCCTGCCGGTCTTCTGGCAGCGCGTGTCGCATTACAATCCCGTCTTTTACATGATCGACGGCTTCCGCTACGGCTTTTTCGGAGTTTCCGACATCGCACCGGAAATCAGCCTGGGCGTTGTCCTGGCCAGTTTCGCCGTCGTCTCCCTGCTGACGCTGAGCCTGCTCAAGCGTGGCTGGAAACTCAGGGCCTGAACCGACCTATGCACCCCGATCAGATCAAGGAACTCATCCACGCCGGCATGACCTGCGAACATCTCGCCCTGGACGGCGACGGGCAGCACTTCGCGGCCATCGTCGTCAGCGCCGAGTTCGCCGGGATGAACCGCGTGCAGCGGCAGCAGCATGTTTATCGAATACTCACGGAAAAGCTGGCCAGCGGCGAACTGCACGCCATTTCCTTCAAGACCCTGACCCCCGAAGAATGGAGCGCGCAGCGTGGATAAGTTGCTGATTCAGGGCGGCAAGGCCCTTTCCGGCGAAGTCGCCATTTCCGGCGCCAAGAATGCCGCGCTGCCGATCCTCTGTGCATCGCTGCTGACCGCGGAGCCGCTGCATCTGACCAACGTCCCGCACCTCAACGACATTGCGACGATGTTGCGCCTGCTGGCGGGCATGGGTGTCGGCGTGACCATGGACGGCGTCGATGGCCTGGTGCTTGATGGCGGCGGGCTGAACAACCCGGTCGCCGCCTACGAAATGGTCAAGACCATGCGCGCCGCCATCCTCGTTCTCGGCCCGCTGGTCGCGCGCGGCGGCGAGGCGCGGGTGTCGCTGCCGGGCGGCTGCGCCATCGGCGCCCGGCCGGTCGACCAGCACATCCGGGGGTTGCAGGCGATGGGCGCCGAGATCACGGTCGAACAGGGCTATGTCCATGCCCGGGCGACCCGCCTCGAGGGCGCCCGCATCTGCACCGACATGGTCACCGTCACCGGCACCGAGAACCTGATGATGGCCGCCTGCCTCGCCGCGGGCGAAACGATCATCGAGAATGCCGCGCGCGAGCCGGAAGTGGTCGATCTGGCCAACTGCCTGGTCAGCATGGGCGCCCGCATTTCCGGCGCCGGGACCGACGTCGTCCGCATCCAGGGCGTCGACAAGCTGCACGGCGCGACGCATGCGATCATGCCCGACCGCATCGAAACCGGCACCTACCTGTGCGCCGCGGCGGCCACCGGCGGCGACGTCCGCCTGCTGAAAACCTCGGCCGCCTACCTCGACACGGTCGTCGACAAGCTGATGGACGCCGGTTGTGAAATCACGGTGGAGCGCGACGCCATCCGCCTCGCGGCCCCGCAACGCCTCAAGGCGGTCAGCCTGCGGACGGCGCCGTACCCGGCCTTTCCGACCGACATGCAGGCGCAGTTCATGGCCATCAACTGCATCGCCGACGGCGTGGCCACCATCCGCGAGACCATTTTCGAGAACCGCTTCATGCACGCCAACGAACTGGCGCGCCTCGGCGCCGACATCCAGATCGAGGGCAGCAACGCCATCATCCGCGGCGTCGACCATCTCGAGGGGGCGACGGTGATGGCGACCGACCTGCGCGCCTCGGCCTCGCTGGTGATCGCCGGCCTGGTGGCGCGCGGCGAGACGCTGATCGACCGCATCTACCACCTCGATCGCGGCTACGAGCGGATCGAGGAAAAACTCGCGCGCCTGGGTGCGTCAGTCAAAAGGGTCCATTGATTCGCGGGTTTTCGGTGCACGCCGGTCGCCGCGCCGCCAGTGCCGTGCCGCACTCAGGAAACTCGCGAAGCCTGGCGCGCCGATCCGGCGCCCTCGGCGACTTCCGGCGTTCTCGTGCTGAATTGGCAGGGTTTCCGCAATCGGCGCCGGGCAAAGCCGGGAAATCCCAAAAAAGTTCTTTGCATTATCGATTCCGTACGCCATACTGGAATTTCGGGATTTCCAGGCAGTGTCTTGTTCCTGCGCCGTACCACGGTTTGTCAGCTCCTCGGTCTTGGTTCTCGTAT
>ERZ761602.4356-NODE-4356-length-18425-cov-5.202559_pt1 | contig 18425 bp, 14 predicted proteins | sample MGYA00512165_ERZ761602 | MGnify/ENA primary metagenome ERZ761602 (study PRJEB28899, sample SAMN02445085) | bioreactor sludge metagenome | biome: EBPR sludge; isolation source: Thorneside wastewater treatment plant | place: Australia: Brisbane, Thorneside... | reverse complement strand
CGCTGGACCGGCATCCCGGTCGACAAGATGCTCGAAGGCGAGCGCGAGAAGCTGCTGCAGATGGAGCTGGCGCTGGCCAAGCGCGTCGTGGGGCAAGACGAAGCCGTGCGCGCGATCTCCAACGCGGTGCGCCGCGCGCGCGCCGGCCTCCAGGACCCGAACCGGCCGATCGGCTCCTTCCTGTTCCTGGGCCCCACCGGCGTCGGCAAGACCGAGCTCACCAAGGCGCTGGCCGAATTCCTGTTCGACGACGAGCAAGCGATGGTCCGCGTCGACATGTCGGAGTACATGGAGAAGCACGCGGTCTCCCGCCTCATCGGCGCGCCGCCGGGCTATGTCGGCTACGACGAGGGCGGGGCGCTCACCGAGGCGGTGCGCCGCCGGCCCTACCAGGTCGTGCTGTTCGACGAGGTGGAGAAGGCGCATCCCGACGTGTTCAACGTGCTGCTTCAGGTGCTCGACGACGGCCGCCTCACCGACGGACAGGGCCGCACGGTCGATTTCCGCAACACGCTGATCGTGATGACCTCCAACCTCGGCAGCGAATTCCTCGCCGCGCTCAAGGAAGGCCAGCCGGTCGACAGCGTGCGCGACGAGGTTATGGGCGTCGTGCGCCAGGCGTTCCGGCCGGAATTCCTGAACCGCCTTGACGAGATCCTGCTGTTCAACCGCCTCTCGCGCGGCGAGATGGCGAAGATCGTCGAAATCCAGCTCGGCCGCCTCCGGAAGCTGCTCGCCGAGCGAAAGATCGATCTCGCGCTCGACGAGACGGCGACGGCGTGGCTCGCCAACACCGGCTACGATCCGGTCTATGGTGCGCGCCCGCTGAAGCGCGTGATCCAGAAGAACCTCCAGGACCCGCTGGCGCAGAAGATCCTCGCCGGCGAGATCAAGGACGGCGAGGCGGTGACGGTCTCGGTCCGCGGCGGTGCGCTCACGCTCAACGGCGAGCGCGTCGAAAGCCCGGCCGCGCCCAAGCCGAGCTTGCGGCTGTTGAACTAGCGCGGCGGCCGCACACCGCGGCTAAGCGCCGAGCAGCCCCTTGATCGACGAGCCCGCGATACCGGCGAGGATCGGCGCGAACATGGCGATGAGCGCCTTCACTTCCGAGGCGACGGAGAAGACGAACCCGTTCTTTGCCGGCCAGGCCTGTGCGTCGGCGTGTGAATGGCTCGCCGTCTCGAGCGCGATGATCCGTTCCACGCGGCGCGAGGCCACGCAGGCGATCGGAACGTAGGCGGCGTCACACCGCCGCGAGGAACGCGCCGAGCGCGAAGCCGTCGACGGCGCCGTCGCCGTTCTTGTCGATCTTCACCCAGTCGCCCTCGCGCCCGGCGCCGCGCACGACGGTGCCGAACGGCATGAGCCCGATCGCATCGAACTGCGTGCCGGGCCCCGCGCGTAGCCGCAGCCCGGCCCGGGCGATCACCCGAAGCTGCTCGCCGCCGGCCGGAACGGCCTCGCCGTCATCGGCCTCGGCTTCGAGCTGGAACGCGCCGTTGTCGGGCAGATCGGGGTTGATGTCGTTGAAGTCGACGTGGATGCCGCACAGCGTCTCTTCGGGCGCGAACTGGCGGAAGTGCCACTTCTTCGAATTGAGGTATGAGCGGAAGTCGCGGAACCCGGTCGAGCCGCACAGCCAGAAGCGCGTGGCGAGCCGCGCCGTCGTCAGCGCCGCGAGCACAGCGCCCGAGCCGTAGGCGCCCACCGCGTAGTCGGGCCGCCCGCCGCTGGCGGCGTGGAAGGCCTGCTTTACGCCCTCGAAATAGGGAATCACATTGTCGCGCACCTCGGCCGCAAGCGCATCGAAATCGACCGCGAAGTAGATCGCCGAGCCCGGCGGCTGGCGGATTTCGCGGACGGCGTAGTCGTAGGCGAAGGCGCCGGCGCGCAGGCCCAGCGATTGCGAGAAAAACGAAGCGGCGTTCTGGGTGTCCTGATAGACGACGCCGATCTTGAGCCCGGCGCGGGCGAGCGCCAGCGCCTCGGGCCGCTTCATGGCTTTTGCGCGGTGCCTTTCGCTGTAATAGCGCAGCGCCACTTCGATCCCGTTGGAGCGGAAGCAGCCGGCCGCGGCGGAGCAGTTCGTCGAAGCATCGATCGCATTGCGAGGCATGGCGAGTCTCCGGTATTGCGCCGGCGCACACGGTACGCACGGTTGCGGAGCTGCACCAACGGCAATTCAAGCGATGTGTGTGACGCACGCCACTTTCGCGCCGTCTCCCGGTTCGAAGCGGCGCGCTGCGGACGCCGCAGGCCCCGTCAGGTGAAGCTCACCGCCACCGTGCCGAGCGCGCCGAAATCCGCGCTCACGTGCATGCCGGGCTCGGCGAAGTTGATGCTGGCCACCGTGCCGGTCGTCACCGCATCGCCGGCCTTCAAGCCATAGCCGCGCGCGGAGAGGTGGTTGGCGAGCCAGGTCAGCGCGTCGAGCGGATGGCCGAGCACGGCGGCGCCGGTGCCTTCGGCGATGATCCTATCGTCGAAGCGCAGCGTGGCCCTCGCCTTGGCGAGATCGAACCGGCGCCAGTCCGTCACGGCCGGGCCCAGCACGAGCCCGCCATTGGCGCCGTTATCGGCCACGACAGAGGCGATGCCGGCCTTGATCCAGTCGGTCCAGCGCGAATCGACGAGCTCGATCGCGCCATGCACGGCGGCCACCGCATCGGCCACCTCTTCGCGCACGTACTGCGCCGGCCGCGCCGGCAGGTCGCGGGCCATCGTGAACGCGAATTCCGGCTCGATGCCGAGCCGGTGAAATGCCTTGGCCGCCACCCTGGCCGGGCTTTTCAGCAGCACCGGCGCGAACACGCGGCCTGGAAACGGCCCCGGCGCGCCGAGCATCCTTTGTGCCTCCAAGGAGGTGCAGCCGATCTTGTAACCGGCCACCGGCGCGCTCCAGGCCCGCACGAACGCTTCCTGGATCGCATGGCCGTCCTCGAACGTCGCGGGCCGGCACGACGGCGGAAACGCGTCGAGCCGCCGGTGGTCGCCGCGCGCGGCGATCAGCAGCTCCACCGCCTCCTCGATCTGGGCTTGCGTGATCATATCCGTATCTCGCATTTCCGCGCTTCGCATAACAGGTCCGCCCGGAGCATGGCAATGAACGGCGCGGGCTTCCGGGCATGGTCTGGCCGCAGGCGGTGCGGTTAGGCTAATGTGCGCCGCCGCATCTCCGGGGAGGGAAGTGGCCGAGGCGAGGGGTTGGCATGACCGCGGACGAGCTGTTCGCGCAAGCAATGGCGCCCGGCACCGATGTGCAGGGCTATCGCATCCGCTCCGTGCTCGGCGCGGGCGGCTTCGGCATCACCTATCTCGCCGAACACGCCGCGATCGGACATCAGGTCGCGCTGAAGGAGTTTCTGCCCAACGGGATCGCGGCGCGCGCCAAGACAGGCGACACGGTCCGGCCGATGTCGCCCGCGCATCAGGACGATTTCGCCTGGGGGCTGGCGCGTTTCCGCGACGAAGCGCGCACGCTCGCGCGCTTGAAGCATCCGGCCATCGTCGCGGTGTTGAACTATTTCGAGGCGAACGGAACCGCCTACTGCGTGATGGAGTACGTCGCCGGATCGACGCTCGATGCGCGCCTCGGCCCGCGCGGCACGCTCGAAGCGGACACGCTCGCGCAGGTGGTGCCGCCGCTGCTCGACGGCATCGAGGCGGTGCACGCCGCCGGCTTTCTGCACCGTGACATCAAGCCTGCGAACATCCTGCTGAGCGATCGTGGCGCGCCGGTGCTGATCGATTTCGGCGCGGCGCGGCAGGCGCTCGGCGCGCACAGCCGATCGCTGACCGCGATTCTCTCCGAGGGCTACGCGCCCTACGAGCAATATCAGCGCGACGGCGATCAGGGCCCGTGGACCGACATCTACGCACTCGGCGGCACTCTTTATCGCTGCGTCACGGGCGAGCGCCCGCCCGAAGCCACGCGGCGTATCGACGCGCGCATCAAGCACAAGCCCGATCCGCTCGCGCCCGCGGCGCAAGCGGCGGCCGGGCGGTATCCCGCGCCGCTGCTGGCCGCGATCGATTGCGCGCTCGCCGTCATGGAAACGGAGCGCCCGCAGTCGGTCGCGGAATTGCGCGCCTTGATCGATAGGTCGGCTCCGTCGGCCGCGAGCACGCTGATCGCCGGCGCCGCGCCGGCGCGGCCGGTTTCCGCCGCGGCGACGCTGCGGCCCGACGCACCGCCGTCCGCCGCGCGCCGGCGCCGACTATGGCCGGCGATGGCGGCGGTCGTCGTGGTCATCGCCGGCGCCGCGGCGGCGGCCTACGTCGTCGTCGACGGCCGCCGCGCCGAAGAGGCGGAGCAGCGGCGCCGCACCGAAGAAGCCGAGCAGCGGCGCCAGGCGGCGGAGCGCCGCAAGGCGGAGGAAGAGCAGCGCCTCCGACGCGAGGCCGAGCAGGCCGAGGAGAGGCGAAAAGCCGAGGAACGAAAGAGAGCGGACGAGCAAAAAAAGGCGCAGGAAGTCGAAGCTCGCCGGCGTCGCGAGGCAGAGGAGGCCGAGGAGAGACGAAAGGCCGAGGAGAAGCGGAAGGCCGAGGAAGACGAGGCGCGCCGCCGCGAGGCGGACGAGGCCGCGCGCAAGCGCGCCGAAGCAGCCAGAGAACAGGCCGAGGCGGACAGACGCGCGGCATTCGATGCGAACCAGCGCGGGAACCACGACGAGGCGATTCGCCTGTCCACGCGAGCTATCGACTCGCGAGCTCTCGCGGGCAAGGCGCTGGCGGATGCCTACGTGAACCGCGGCCATGCCTGGCTTGCGAGGGATAAACTCGATTCGGCTCACGCCGATTTCTCGGCCGCGATCGGTGCCGACCCCGCCTCCGGTCCCGCCTACGCCATGCGCAGTCTCGTCCGGCGCCGCCAGGGCGCGCTCGACGGAGCCCTTGCCGATGCTGACGAAGCGGTTCGCCTGATGCGGAACTTCGCGACGGTCTACTTCACGCGAGCGGGCGTGTACGAGGACATGAGGCAGTACGACCGGGCGATTGCCGACTACACGCAGGCCATCGCGCTCGACCCGAGCTATCCGACCGCCTACTACTTGCGCGGTCGCCTCCATGAAACGATGGGCAATCGGGCGCTGGCGATCACCGACTACAGGACAGTGCTGGCGCGCAAGCCGAACGACGCCTCGGCTCTCGGCGCCCTTCGCAGGCTCGGCGCCGCGCCCTGAGGCGCCGCCGGGCGCGCTACGCCGTAGCGGCGCTCCGCGCGACTCCGCGGCGAATCGCGGCCAGACTTTGGCACGCACCCGCGAGATGCTACCGTACGAGCATCGCCTTCGCCGGAGATCTTTGTGCCCACGCCGCGCCTGACCCGTTTCGCCGTGCTCGTCTTCATCCCATTGCTGGCCGAGCTGCCGGCCCGCGCGACCACGCCCGACGAGGCGGCGGAATGGCTGCGCACGCTCGCCGTGCCGCTCGCCGACGGCAAGGGCTTCGTCGCCCCCACCGCCGAGAACGTCGCGGAGGTCAAGTGGGCGAGCTTCGCGCGCGTGCCGGCCGGCAAGCTGAACCCGGCAGATCTCGCCAAGCTCAAGGCGCTGCCGAAGCTCGAAGAGATCGTGTTCGGCGGCAATGCCGCCACCGATGCGGGCGTCGCCGAGATCGCGAAGGCCGCGCCGCAGCTTCGGCGGCTGTGGTTGTTCCGCTCCGCCGTCACCGACGCGGCGTTTCCGCACGTGGCGACGCTCGACGGCCTCGAATCGCTGCATCTTGCCGGCACGCGGATCAGCGCGTCCGCGCTCGTCGAGGTGGCGCGGCTGAAGAAGCTTCGCGTGCTGGAGCTCGACGACACCGACGTGGGCGACGCCGGGCTCGAGGCGATCCGGAACATGCCGGCGCTCGCCGAGGTCTCCTACAAGGACATGCGCGGCGTGGGCGCGCGCGGCATGGCGGCGCTGGCGGCACTGCGCCGGCTCGACGCGCTGCATCTCGCCTTCGCCGAGGTCGACGATTCGCTCGAGAAGCTCGCCGCGTCGCGCACGCTGCGCCAGCTGGCGCTGCTGCGCGCGACCGTGACCGACGCGCGCGCCGCGTCGATCGCCAAGATCAAGACCCTGCGCGTGCTGGCGCTCTCCTACACGCCGATCACCGACGGCGCGCTCGCGCATGTCGCGGCCATGCCGCAGCTCTCCACGCTCGAGATCGTCGGCACGCGCGTGACCGACGACGGCGTGAAGGCGCTGGGCCAGACGAAATCGCTGACCGCCCTCGACCTCAGCGACACGGCGACCGGCGACGCCGCGCTCGATGCGCTGCTCGATCTGCCGAAACTCGCGAGCCTGGTGCTGCGCGGCACGAAAGTGACCGACGCCGGCGCCGCCAAGCTCGGGCGGATGAAGTTGCTGCGCCACGTCGATCTCGGCGCCACGGTGGTGACCGAAGCGGCGGTGAAGGCGCTGGCCAAGGAGCTGCCGGAGGCCCGCGTCGTCGGAAACGAGCAATAGGATCGCGTCCCAAAGGTGTTCCTCTCGCGCTGCGGCGCAGCGCGATTGCATCGCGGGCGGGCATCGCGGTTCGCGCATGGCCGCGTTGCTCTGTTCGCGTCGGTATGTGTGGTACAAGGTGGAGGAGGCTTGGCAACCGCCTCGGCCGATCGTGCCGGTTGCCGAGGATCGGGCATGCGCCCGCGGAAGAAGCGGAGGTCGAGAGTCGCCTCCGCAAGAATCAAACGAGGGGAGGAACGGCCATGTACAGGATGACGTGCGGCCCGATCGCGGCCGCGGTGTTGGCGATGTCCGCATCCGCGGGCCTCGCTCAGCAGCAGATCGACTTCACCGTGGCGGCCGGCCAGCCGCCGCGCGCGTTGCCGTCGCTGGCCAAGGTCGGGGATTTCTTCGTTCCCGAGGTCAAGCGGATGGTCAAGGAAGCGGGCCTCAACGTCGACATCCGCTGGAAGGAAGCCTATGCCGGCTCGCTGCTGAAGCCGATGCAGATGCTCGACGGCGTGAAGGACGGGATCGCGACGATCGGCTACGTGCCGTCGGTGTTCTACCCCGACAAGCTGCCGCTCGAGCAGCTGAGCTTCTACGTGCCGTTCGTCACCACCGACGTCGTTCTCGTCAGCACGGTGATGGCGAAGCTGCACAAGGAATTGCCCGAGTTCGCCGCCCAGTACCACAAGTTCAACCAGGTCCGGATCGCGGGCTCGGGCGTCGATTCGTACGAGCTGCTGACGACGTTCCCGGTGAAGACGGTCGAAGATCTCAAGGGCAAGAAGATCGGCACCGGCGGCGTCGCGCTCTCGTGGCTGCAGGGCCTCGGCGCGACCGGCGTGCAGAGCAACATGATGGAGTACTACAACTCCATCAAATCGGGCGTGTATCAGGGCACGATCATCATGCCCTCGACGTTCCGCGCGATGAAGTATCCCGAGGCGGCGCCCTACGTCACGAAGGTCGGCTTCGGCGCGCAGTATGCGGTCGTGCTCAGCGTCAACAAGGACGTCTTCGACAAGCTGCCGCCGCAACTGCAGAAGATCCTGCTCGATGTCGGCGCGCGCTGGGGCATCGAATCGGACAAAGCCTACATGACCGCCGGCGACGATGGCTACAAGTCGCTGACCGACTTCAAGGCGACCCTCTACGAGCTGCCGCGCGAAGAACAGGTCCGCTGGGCCAAGACGATGCCGAACCTGGCGAAGGCCTGGGCGGACTCGATGGACAAGCGCGGTCTGCCCGGCACCAAGGCGCTCGCGATGTTCATGGACGAGATGCGCAAGGCCGGCGCGCGCCCGATCCGCGACTGGGACAAGGAGTAAGCGCGGAGCGGCATCGCCGAGCGCGGAATCGCGCAGACGCAGGTCTCACCAGCTGTCGATCGCGCGCTTCCGTCCGGCGCGCGGCGGCGGCTTCGGCAGCGCGCGCAGCGTCTTCGCGAGCATGTCGCGCGTGACGGCGGGGTCGATCACGTCGTCGTACTCGAAGCGGCCGCCGACCTCGAGCGCGGTGTTCATGCGCATGAGGTAATCGGTCTTGTCCTTGAGCGCGCGGCGCCGCTCGGCCTCGTCGGCGATGGCCTCGAAGTCCTTCTTCCAGATGATCGCGGCCGCGCCCTCGAGCCCCATGCCGCCGAACTCCGCCGTAGGCCAGGCCAGCAGCAGCGCCGGCGACAGCGCCTTCGAGCCGAGGACGTAATAGCCGAGGCCGTAGGCCTTGCGCATGACAACGGTGAGAAACGGCACGGTGGCGTTCGCGAGCGCCACGAGGATGCGCGCGCTGTGGCGCACGAGCGCGGTCTTCTCCACCGCCGGCCCCACCATCAACCCCGGCGTGTCGACGAGCAGGATCATCGGCAGGTCGTGCGCGTCGCACATCTGGATGAAGCGCGCGATCTTGTCCGAGGTCGGGCTGTCGATGGCGCCGCCGAGATAGGTCGGCTGGCTCGCGACGACGCCCACCGGCATGCCCTCGATGCGCGCCAGCGCCGTCACCGCGGCGCCGCCGAAGCGCGGGCGCAGCTCGACGATCGACTCCACGTCGCAGAGATGATCGAGCACGCGGCGGACGTTGTAGCCCTGCATCGGATCGGCCGGCACGATCTCGCGCAGCTTCGCAGTATCGGGCGCGCGGCCCGGCGGCGTCGCGCCCATGAAATGGCCGATCGCCTTGCGGGCGAGCGCCGCCGCCGCGGCATCGTCCTTCACGAGCGCATCGACGGCGCCGGCCTCGACGTGAACCTGCGCCGGGCCGATCTCCTCGGGCTTGGGCGTGAAGCCGAGCGCCTGCTGCACGAGCGCCGGGCCGGCCATGCCCATCACCGCCTGCTCGGTCGCGATCAGGATGTCGCACAGTCCGGCGAGGTTCGCGTTGCCGGCGAAGCAGCGCCCCGAGACGATGCCGATCGTCGGCACGAGGCCCGAGAGCCGCGCGGCGTTGACGAAGGTGTGCGTGTCGCCGCGCATCGACACCGCGAAATCGTGCGGCCGTGCGCCGCCGCCCTCGAGCCAGCTCACCACCGGCCAGCGGTTCGCCGCCGCGAGCGCGTAGAGGCGGTCGGTCTTGAGATGATTGACATAGCCCTGCGTGCCCGCGTGCACCGTGTAGTCGTAGGCCATCACCGCGACGGGCCTCCCGTGCGCGAGGCCGTGGCCCATCACGACGCCGTCGGCGGCCCCCGCCATATCTCCGCGCGCCGGCTTGGCGACGCGTCCCAGCTCGACAAACGAGCCGGAGTCGAGAAACGCGTCGATGCCCTCGCGCGCGGTGAGCCGCCCCTGCGCGCGGCGTTTCGCGGTCGCTTCCGGCCGCGCCGCGTCGAGCGCCGCCTCGCGCACCGCGCGCACCGCATCCGATGGGCTGCGCGCGGCGTCGGGCGTTTCGGGTGTCTTGCGCTGGCTTGCCACGTCCGGAGCCCCTCGGCCGATGAGATCGGCCACTCTAATCCAGCCGTGCGCGCGCGCACATGGGCACTCCGAATTCTCCGGCGGCCCGTCCTGTGCTAAAGGTCCGGCGGGGACTCGCGGCAGCAGAAGGGATTCTCATGCAACGCCGCTGGAAGCTGGCGACGGGCGCGGTCATTGCCGCGGCGGCCGCGGCCGCATACCTGCAATGGATGCACGATTGGCGGCCGAGCTGCCGCAACGTGCCGTCGGCGGCCGAGGCCGCACGCTGGCTCAACGGAATCACGCGATCGGGAGAGCCGTTCCAGCCCGAATACGTGGCCTGCATCGAGGTTGCCGCCTTCTATAGCCGCGGCCGCACCGGTGATCGCGACCTCTATCCGCATCCCGGCATCGGCGTCCACGTGACGACACTTCCGCGGGCGGAAGACTTCGCCAAGCTCAAGGGGCTGCCGCGCCTGGCCGCCGTCGATCTGCTGCTCGACCGCCCCGAGCCCGGCTACGACGACGCCCTCGCCGGGTCGCTGAGCCAGATCAAGACGCTGCGCGCGCTCAAGTGGCAGTTCGGCCAGGGACTGACCGACGCCGGCGCACGCCGCCTCGGCGATCTGCCCGAGTTGGAATCGCTTCAGCTCCAAGGGGCGGTGCTCGGCGCCGGGCTCCAGGCGTGGGCGCGCCTCGCGAAGCTGCGCCGGCTCTGGCTGCGCGACTCGACGCTGACGGCGGACGGCGTCGTCGCGCTCGAGAAGCTGCGTTCGCTCGAAGATCTGTGGATCAGCTTCGGCCGGGTCGAGGGGTCGCTGGCGCCGCTCGCCCGCCTGCCGGCCTTGCGCCGCCTGCAGCTGATCGCGGCCAAGACCGGCGACGAGCAGATCGGTGCTCTCGCAGGAGCGCCGGCGCTCGCCTACCTAGCGCTCGACGTCGAGGCGATCGGCCCGCGCGGCTTGGCCGGCGTCGCGAAGCTGCCGAATCTCGCCGGCCTGGCGATCGACAGGGCCGAGGTGTCGGGCGGCCTGGAGCTGCTCGCCGTGGCGCCAGCGTTGCGCGGATTGTCGCTGCACGCGGTCAGACTCGACGACGCGCGTGCGGCTGGACTCGGAGTTCTGAAAAACCTCGAACGGCTTTCGCTCCGGGGCAGCAAGATCGGCGATGCGACGGCGGCGGCTCTGGCGGCGCTGCCCGCCCTCGAGGAACTCGATCTCGAAGACACCGCGATCACCGACGCCGCGCTACGCGCGCTGGCGAAGGCGCCGCGGCTCCGGACGCTCGGCATCTCCGGCACCGCGGTGACCGACGAGGGGCTGGCGCAGCTCGCGGCATATCCGCGGCTGGCCGAGGCGACCGCGTACCGGACCAAGGCCACGGCGTCCGGCATCGCCCGGCTCAAGGCGGCGAAGCCGTCGCTGGCCGTGCGCGGCGAATAGCGCGGCCCGCAGCCGCGGCGAACCGCCGTTCAGGCCGGCGCCGCGTGTCCGCCGCGGTCGCCCAACTGCTGCTGGCGGTGCTGAACCACCTGATCGGCGAGCCGGCCGGTCAGCTCCTGGAGATGGTCGAACTCGAACTCGAACGTGCCGACGCCCTGGGTCAGCGAGCGCAGCTCGATCACGAGGTCCTGGATCTCGGATTGCGGCATGTGCGCATGCACCTCGTCCCAGCCCTTCCAGCCGGCCTTGGCGTCGAAGCCGAGGATGTGCCCGCGCCGGCCGCTGATCAGGCTCTGGATGTTCGAGGTGAACGCCGAGGGCGCCGAGAGCGACACTTTGTAGATCGGCTCCAGGAGGATCGGGTCGCATTTCGGCATGCCCTCGCGCATCGCGAGCGAGCCCGCGGTCTTGAAGGCCATGTCGGAGCTGTCGACCGTGTGATAGCTGCCGTCGTAGAGCGACACCTGCACGTCGACGACCGGGAATCCGAGCGGCCCGCGGCTGAGGTAGTCGCGGATGCCGTCTTCCACCGCCGGGATGAACTGGCGCGGAATGCGCCCGCCCACGATGTTGTCGACGAACTCGAACCCGCTGCCGCGCGGCAGCGGCCGGATCTCGACATGCACGTCGCCGAACTGGCCGTGCCCCCCGGTCTGCCGCTTGTGGCGGCCGTGCTGCTTGATGCCCCGCCGGATCGTCTCGCGATAGGCGACGTGCGGGCGGTGCGACTTCACGCCGATGTTGTAGCGGTTCTTGAGCTTGTCGACCGCCACGCGCAGGTGCATCTCGCCCTGGCCCCAGATCATCATCTCGCGCGTCTCGGCGTTCTGCTGCAGCGAGAAGGAGGGGTCTTCCTCCGCCATCTTGGCGATCGCGGCGGTGATCTTCACCTCGTCTTCGCGCTTCTCGGCCTCGATCGCGAGCGCGAACAGCGGCTTGAGCGGAACGGGCCATTCGCCCTTCTTGGTGGCGCCGTTGCCGGGGCCGCCGATCGTGTCGCCGGTCTTGACGCCTTCCATCCGCCCGAGCGCCGCCACCTCGCCGGCCCTGGCCTCGGCGATCTTCTGCTGCTGGTGGCCGAGCATGCGGAACAGGCCGCCGACGCGGTGGCCGGAGAGCGTGGCGCCGTCGGCGACCGCGCCGCCCCAGATGCGCGCGACCGAGAGCTTGCCCGAGTGCGCCATGTGGAACGTCTTGAACACGGTCGCCGTGGCGGGCGCGCCGGCGGAGACGCCGAGCCGCTTGGCCACGGCCTCGTGCGTCGGCGTCTCGTGGCGCAGCGCCTTCAGCAGCCGGCGGACGCCGCCGTCGTTGAACGCCGAGCCCAGGAACACCGGCACGATCTTGTCTTCCTGCACGGTGCGCGTGAGGTGCTTGTAGATGTCTTCCTTGGCCGGCACCGACTCCTCGAGCAATTGCTCGAGCAGCTTGTCGTCGAAGTCGGAGAGCGATTCGAGCAGCTTCTGCCGCGCCTCGTGCTCGCGGTCCTGCACCTCGGCCGGCATCTGGACCAGCTCGGACGCGGCGCCGGATTTGTATTTGTAGGCGCGCTCGGAGACGAGATCGACGTACCCGGTGATCTCCTCGCCGCTCCGGATCGGCACCTGGCGCAGCACGAGCGGGCGCTCGGATGCGTCCTGCAGCGCCGCCACGAGGTCGCGCATGTGCGCGCCGCGCGCCTGGTCGATCTTGTTGACGAACAGCATGTGCGGGATGCCGTGATCGTCGAGGAACTTGAACAGCGGCGCCAGCGCCACCGCGCGGTCGGGGTTGGGCTCGGCGACGATGATGACCGTGTCGGCGACCATCATCGCGTTGCGCGCTTCCTGCTGGAACTCGATCGAGCCGGGGCAGTCGACGAAGGTCCAGGGATCGCCCAGGAACTCGGTCGAGGCGACGTTCGCCTCGGTCGACATGCCGCGCGCGCGCGCCTCGGGCGAAGCGTCGCCGACCGTGTTGTGATCCTTGATCGCTCCCTTGCGCGGTATGCGCTGCGTCGCGAACAGGATGCTTTCGAGGAGGGTCGTCTTGCCGCTGAGATAGGGGCCCACCAGGGCCGCGCACCGTGCCGTTTTGGCCGCCACCATTCGCCTCCGTGGAACTCGTTACTCTCCCGGAGAGCGCGCCTCGTCGGCGTGGGGCCGCAGCAACGGCGCCCATCCGAACCGGCGCGCCCTATGTTGTGGTTCGGCCATCGTTACCCGCCCCGCGCAAACGCGCAAGGGGCAACGGCGGGGGCGGGGTGGTCTCCTTCGCCGCAGCGCGCCGCCTTAGCGGACGCGCACCTGTGCCTTGATCTTCGCGTCGAGCTCGCGCATCGCGGCGTCGATGGATTTCTGGATGCCTGCTTCCATCGAACCCATCGGTACGCGATGTTCCCCGTGTCCGCTAAGCTTCGAGACCGGGTTCATCGACGAATCGAAGAAATAGGCGTCGACGTCTACTTTCGTGGTCCGGTCGCCATAAGGCTCCATGTACTTCATGCGGAGATCGACCAGGATCACGCCCTTCTTGCCCTTCGCCGTGGCGTCCGGGAAATCGTGCACGCGCTCGATATCGGGGTAATTGGCCTTCAGCATCGCGAGAAGCCGCCCGCTGAAGTACATCGGGTCATTGTCGGCCAGCACCACCGTGTTGGTCAGCGTGGCCGGCACGCGCTGCGCCCAGTACTCGTTGTTGCCCTTGATGAAGCCGATGTACTTCTCGACGTTCTCGCTGGTCATGAAGCCGATCGGCCGGCTCATCGTCACGGCCGCGTTCGCGGGAACCGTGGCGGCGTCGGCTTTGTAGATTCCCTGGAACGCGCCCACCTGCGGCGGCGGCGGCGGGCCGGTGCAGGCTTCGAGCGTCAACACGATTCCGGCCAGCGCCAGCATCTTCTTCGTCATGTCGTCCTCCCCACGGATTACTTGGTTCCGGTGATGTCGCTTTGCCGCGTGCGCGGCGCCGGCTTCAACGGCGAGCCCTGCCCGTAGGCGTTGCGCACGCCGGGCGCGGCCGTGGTCGGGCTCGCGGTGTGCGGTGCGGACGGGGGCACCGCCATCAAGACGCCGCTCCCGATCATCGTGCCGAGCTGCCAGCCGACCGAGAAAGCGTGCGAATAGAGCGCAGCCTTCGCCGCGTCGGACGTGCCGGCCTGAAGCTGGCGCACGCGCGCGGCGCATTCGGCAGGCGACGCATCGCACGATCCGACGACTTGGTCCGTGTTCGGTGTGGCGCCGCGCGAGATGAAGCGCGAATCGCTCGGCGCGGGCGCGCGCACCTGAGGCTGTGGCCGGTCGACTTTTTGCAGCACGCCGCAGCCGCCGGCGGCCTTCAGCGCCTGATAGCCGGCGAGCGCGGCCGGCCCATCCTTTGCGCGCGCGGCCGCCACGTAGGTCGAGACGAGCTGCTGGCAGCGCGGCGTCATGCCCGACATCACCGTGTTCGGCGGCGAGGGCGCGGCCGTGCCCGGTGCAGTCGCGCTCGGGGGCGTGGGCGCGCGGACCTCGGGCGCCTTGGCGGTGGGCGGCGTCGGAGCGCGGGCGGCCGGCGCGCCGGGCGCCGTCGCGGCCGCCGGCCGCACGAGGCAGAGGTTTCGCCCGCCGCCCGCTGCCGTCATGTCCTTCGTGATCCCGCCGCCGGCCTGCCGGCAGGCTTCATCCGAGGTCCCATAGGCTCCGCACCACTCCATCCCGAGGCGCATGGTGGAAACGAAACCGGCCGGGCAGGCCGGCTGCGCCGCGCTCGGCGTCCGCGGAGTGGGCGCGTTCACGGTCGGCGTCGGCGTGCGCAACGTAGGCTGCTGCACGCGCACGTCCGGTACACGGACCGCCGGCCCGGGCGCGGCTGCCTGGATATGCTTCTTGCACTTCCGCATCACTTCCGCGCCCGTCAGCAGCAGAACGGCATCGCTCGGCGCGAGCATGCGCTCGACGGCGACGCAGGTGCCTTCCTTCTCGTCGAGGAGCTGGACAACCATTTCCAGCCAGGGGGCGCAGGTGGAGTCCTGGCTGCAGAGTTGGCGGCATTCGGCGTTGGCGCCAATGCGCCGGCTCATCTCTTCGAAGGCCTCGTCGGCCTTTTTCATTTGATCGCTGCCCTTGAAGATCTCGCGATCGCGCCGTTGGGCCAGCACCTGGGCGTATTCGCCGATGGCAACCGGGCATTTCGCCGGCGCGGGCTGCGGCGGAGGCGCGGCGGCCTTTTCCGGCGCCGGCGGAATCGCATCGGCATGGGGCTTCGCCCCATCATAGGGCGATTGCGCGAGGCGCTCGCGCGTGGGGCAGTTCGTCGTCACGTGGCCCCGGCGGATCCAGAACGCGCAGGCGTCGAGGAAGGCCTGCACCGATTCCCCGCGGCACTGCGCGAAACCGACCGGCTCGAACGTTTCCTGGGCGTAGCGGCCGGTCCGCTGCTCATAGCAGTTGATCCCATCCCATTTGCAGCGCTTGTCGGGCGCGACCGCCTGATCGCATTTGCCGATGCCGACGGCAAAGCGGTCGGGCTTGTCTTCGCTCTGCTTCGCGTCGGGCTTGCCGTCGCAGGGAAGCTGCTTGTACTGGCAGTATTCCACCCCGCCGGCGGTAAACGAATGCGGCGTGCACGCTGGCGGAAACTGCCGGCAGGCGTCGCGCGGCATCGGCGTATGGCAGTATCCGCTGGCATTCGGCGCGCCGGAAAGGCAACCGCGCCTCTGCTCGGCGCCCGCTTGAGACAATGCAAGGAACGACGCGCCAATGCCGAGAATCGCGGCGGCGCGAAGCGCAATTCGTCGAACCATGAACCCTTGCCCCGGCGTCCGTGCCTATTGCTACAGATATACTACAGCGGCCGAGCGTTGATCCAGTTGCGCCACGCGCATCCCGGTATGCGAATTCTAGCGGCGCAGCGTGACAGCCGCGTCGCTGCGCGTCTTGCCGATTTCGCGAAGCGCGCTGAGCAGCGCCTTCCCTTTCGCCCCCAGCGCCCGCTCGAGCGCCTTCGCGTCTTCGACGACGATCTCGAACGGCCCGGCCACGTCGCCGGTCAGCGCGTCGTAGAGCGCGTCGAGGTTGCGGCCGAAATGTTTCGGCAGGCCGAGATCGCGCGCGAGGATGTCGTACACCGCGTCGATCGAGGCGGTGCCCGCAGGGATGACGGCGCGCTTGGGCTTCTTCGTCATCGCGGCGGCACTTCGCGGAAGCTGCGGTAGTGGTCGGTCGTCACCCAGATCAGCCAGCGGCCCCTGGTCTCGCGCGCGAAGACGAGGCGCGCGGCGCCGCGCCGCCCGCCGGTGTAGTCGAGATCGGCCTCGACGTAGCGGTTGCGCGCCGGCAGCTGGCCCTCGCGGTTGCCGAAGCGGTCGCCGCCGATGGCCGCGCCCGGCGCCACGCGCCAGAGATCGCTGCCGGGCCGCCAGCCGCGCTCTTCCGCGTCGCGTTTCGTCAGGAAGCAGTCGGGCAGCCGGCCGGTGGAATGAACGTGCCATATCGCGCCGGCCGCGGCGCGCGTCTGGCGCAGCCCGGCCCGCTCGGCGAACGCCGTCAAGCGCTGCGCGTGCTCGGCCGGAACCTCCACGGCGGCGCCGCAGGCCTGGCGCGGACTCTCCGCCCGCGCCGGCGCAACTCCGAGTAGCGCGGCGGCCAAGGCGGCGAGCAGCGTTGCACGAAACGTCATGGCGCGCAGTCTAGCGGGGATGCCGCGCGCCTTGGAGCGCAGGCACGAGTCCTTCGCCCGATCCGCATCGCCGCCGCCGTTCTCTACTCCGCCGCCATCGACTGCGTGCCGGCCACGGCGCGGCCGGGCAGGCGCGCTTCGGTCTCGCCGTGCTGGCGCAGCAGCTCGAGCAGGCGGCGGCGCACTTCGAGGCCGGGGCGGTCGGCGGCCATGTGGAACTCGTCGGGCGCGCGCAGGTCGAGCGCCACGTCCCAGTCGCAGCGGCTGAGGAAGATGCGGTCTTCGCTCGTCACCTGCTTGTCCCAGGCGATGACCGACGCGGCCGAGGCCTCGGCTTCGGTGTCGTTGCGCACCACGAACTGCGAGAACTGCAGGCGCTTGTCGTCGATCGGCGTGATCATCGCGCAGATCACGTGCACGAGGCCGTTCGGATACGAGAGCCGCATCATCACCGAGAACGGCATCCACCAGGTCTTCTGGTAGGTGCGCATCGTTTCGGTCACGTCCATGTTCAGCGTGGCCTTGAGCCGCTCGTCGTTGCGCACCGGCACCACCGTGTCCATCACGAAGCCCCATTCCTTCTGCGTGATGGTGAGCGAGGCGGGCTCGGGCTGCGCCTGGTTGCCGAAGCTGGCCGCGTGCACATACGAGAAATGCGCGTTGTCGAACGCATTCTCGATGAGGCGCATCACGTTGCAGTCCCACGTGTCGCTGAATTCGTTGATGACGCGGTAGCCGGGCCGGCCGAATTCCGGCACCTCGGGAATGCCGGTCAGCGGCTCGCCGAGGCACACCCACACGTGGCCGTAGCGCTCTTCGCAGCGATAGGCCGGCACCCGGATGCGCGGCGGCACGTTCGCCTGCTGCGGTATGCGGATGCACTTGCCGTCGCGGTCGAAGGTCCAGCCGTGATAGCCGCAGGCGATGGCGCCCTTGTCGACGAAGCCCATCGAGAGCGGCGCGGTGCGGTGGCAGCAGCGGTCCTGGACCGCGGCCGGCTTTCCGTCGGCGTCGAGCCACAGCACGATGTTCTCGCCGAGCAGCGTGAACGCCTTGGGGCCGGCGGCGAGATCGCCGACCGGCATGAGCCCATACCAGAAGCGGCGCAAGACGGGCTGTTGGGTGACGAGCATGGGACGGGCTTCCTGCGAAACGGGCCGCCAGCGTAACGCAGCGACCCATGCGGCGGAAGCGCGTCAGTTGCGACGTTCCAGCAACCCTCGCGCGATCACCTGGGCCTGGATCTCGGCGGCGCCCTCGAAGATGTTGAGGATGCGGGCGTCGCAGAGCACGCGGCTGATCTCGTATTCCTCGGCATAGCCGTTGCCGCCGTGGATCTGCAGCGCGTTGTCGGCATTGGCCCAGGCGACGCGCGCGCCCAACAGCTTCGCCATGCCGGCCTCGATGTCGCAGCGGCGGTCGCTGTCCTTCTCGCGCGCGGCGAAATAGGCGAGCTGGCGCGCGATCATCGTCTCCACCGCCATCCAGGCGAGCTTGCCGGCAACGCGCGGGAACGCGACGATCGCCTTGCCGAACTGGTTGCGCTCCTTGGCATAGGCGAGGCCGAGCTCGATCGCGTTCTGCGCCACGCCCACGGCGCGCGCCGCGGTCTGGATGCGCGCGCTCTCGAACGTCGCCATCAGCTGCTTGAAGCCTTCGCCCTCTGTGCCGCCGAGCAGGTTCTCGGCCTTCACCGCGAAGCCGTCGAAGCCGATCTCGTATTCCTTCATGCCGCGATAGCCGAGCACCTCGATCTCGCCGCCCGACATGCCCGGCGCCGGAAACGGGTCGGCATCGGTGCCGCGCGGCTTCTCGGCGAGGAACATCGAGAGGCCGCGATAGCCGTCCTCGGGCCGGCCGGTGCGCGCGAGCAGGGTCATGAGATCGGCGCGCGCCGCATGCGTGATCCAGGTCTTGCTGCCGGTCACCTTGTAGACGCCGCCGTCCTTGACCGCGCGCGTCTTCAACGAAGCGAGATCGGAGCCGGTGTTGGGCTCGGTGAAGACGGCCGT
>ERZ761602.4354-NODE-4354-length-18430-cov-3.980463_pt1 | contig 18430 bp, 15 predicted proteins | sample MGYA00512165_ERZ761602 | MGnify/ENA primary metagenome ERZ761602 (study PRJEB28899, sample SAMN02445085) | bioreactor sludge metagenome | biome: EBPR sludge; isolation source: Thorneside wastewater treatment plant | place: Australia: Brisbane, Thorneside... | reverse complement strand
ACCGCGGGGGGCTCGGGCGCGGGCGGGGCGACGGGGTCAGGGGTCTCGACCACCGGGGTCAAGGGCGCCGGGCTCGGGTCGGGCTGGGGCACGGGTAGAAGGACCGACAAAACGGCAAAGCCCGCAAGAAAACTTGCCACCCCCACCACGATCCCTTTGATGAAACCGCCCATTCTGCCCTCTCACCAACCCTCGTCACCCTCTTATACAAGGGTAGCCGGACGGTTGCACCCCCGCGAAGGCTTGACCCCCGCATATCGGCGGTTGCATGTAGGGAGCGCCCGCCCTGCCCCCGTTCCCCGCCTTCGGACCCGCCATGCTCCTCCTGATCGACAATTACGACAGCTTCACCTATAACCTCGTGCATTATTTCGGCGAACTTGGCGCCAAAGTGGTGGTGCGTCGCAACGATGCGCTGGATGTACAGCAGGCGATGGCGATGCGGCCAACGGCCATCGTTCTCAGCCCCGGACCCTGCGACCCTGATCAGGCAGGGATATGCCTGCCGCTGGTTGCGGCCGCCGCGGAAACCCGCACGCCGCTGATGGGGGTTTGTCTGGGACACCAGACCATCGGCCAGGCCTTTGGCGGCAAGGTGGTGCGTGCGGCCGAGATCGTGCACGGCAAGATGGGGACGATCCATCACGCGGGACGGGGTGTGTTCGCGGGCCTGCCCTCGCCCCTGCAGGCGACGCGCTATCACTCGCTGATCGTCGAGCGTGCCAGCCTGCCGTCCTGTCTGGAGGTCACCGGCTGGCTGGAGGATGGCACGATCATGGGCCTCAGCCACCGCGATCTGCCGATCGAGGGCGTGCAGTTCCACCCGGAAAGCATCGCCTCGGAACACGGGCACGCGATGCTGAGGAATTTCCTCGATCGCGCGGGAGTGGCGGCATGAGCGCGCTGAAACCCCTGATCGCGGCGGCAGTCGAACGCAAATTGTCGCGAAGCGAGGCCGAGGAAGCGTTTGGCATCCTGTTTGCCGGAGATGCGACGCCGGCGCAGATGGGCGGCTTTCTGATGACGCTGCGGACACGCGGCGAAAGCGTCGACGAATACGCGGCGGCAGCGCATGTGATGCGCCAGCGTTGCGTCAAGGTACGCGCCCCCGAGGGCGCGATGGACATTGTCGGCACCGGGGGTGACGGCAAGGGCACGCTGAACATCTCGACCGCGACGGCCTTTGTCGTGGCAGGGGCGGGCGTGCCGGTGGCCAAGCACGGCAACCGCAACCTGTCGTCGAAATCGGGCGCGGCGGATGCGCTGGGGGCTTTGGGGATCAACGTCATGGTCGGCCCCGAGGCGGTCGAGCGCGCGCTGGCCGAGGTTGGCATCGGATTCATGATGGCGCCGATGCACCACCCGGCGATGCGCCATGTCGGGCCGGTGCGCGCCGAACTGGGCACGCGGACGATCTTCAACATCCTTGGGCCGCTGACCAATCCGGCCGGGGTAACGCGGCAATTGACCGGGGCGTTTTCCGCCGCGCTGTTGCGCCCGATGGCTGAGGTGCTGCGCACGCTGGGGTCGGAACGGGCCTGGCTGGTGCATGGGGGCGATGGCACCGACGAATTGTCGATCGCCGCGCCCAGTCAGGTGGTGGCGCTGGAAGACGGCGCGATCCGCGAATTCGTGATCGCGCCTGAGGACGCCGGGCTGGCGCGGCATCCGTTCGAGGATCTCCTTGGCGGCGAAGCTGCCGAGAATGCGCGCGAATTGCGCGCAGTGCTGGCGGGAGGGGGGCGCCCGGCCTACCGCGATGCGGTGCTGCTGAACGCGGCGGCGGCGCTGATGGTGGCGGGACGGGTGAAGGATCTGGCCCACGGCGTCACCTTGGCGCGGTCGGCCATCGCCTCGGGCGCGGCGGCAGAGAAAGTCGCCGGATTGGCGCGACTGGCGCCGCAGGGCTGAACGGCTGAAGGCATGAAGGATCAAGGGGGGGCGCTCGCGCCCCCCTCTTTGTTGCGCGCGTTCACGCACTCAGGAAACAAGGCACAACCATTGCGATTTTTCCGATATTTATCGCCAATACAGCCATGAATTTTCCTGAAAGCTATCAGTAATCCAATCTGTCTACAGATAGATCGATTGTCTGATCTATCGGATCAACCTGGCTCAGCCGATCATCTTTCCTGCCTCGCCCTGCCCTTCGTAATGCCGCACGAGGCGCAACAGGGCGATGCGCAGCACGATCTTGCCGGACCGGGCGGACCATCCCAGTTTGCGCTCGGCGGTTTCCAGACCCTCCATGAAACAGCAGCAGCGCAGCGCCATGTCTGCCAGCCCGGGGCCCAGATCGCTTAACGCGGCGATGACCCGCGCCTGCGCAGCCGTGGCGCCACCCATGGCACGGCCTGGGCCCGCCGTCGTCCCCGGTCCGGTCAGCAAGCGGTCCCAGTCCATGGTCACGCGGCTGCCGGTCTGCGCGGCCTCGAAGTCCTCGCGCAGGCGCTCGGCGGCATTGACGAGGTCCGGGGTCAGGAATGGATTGCCATCCCTGTCGCGGCGCCGCGCCAGAGCGGTCACGGGGGATTCCACCGTGACCGGCCTCGTTCCGCGGTCCTCGTCCTCGTCGGACCGCCTTGCCACCACCGCCTGCGCGCCCTGTCCCGACACGAGACGGCGCAGGGCGGTGCGCCCGGCGGCGCTGAGTTCATAGCGCAGGACGCGCCCGGGTTGGGCGCACTGGATCCAGTCCCGCAGGGCGAAGGCCTCAGCGATCTGGCGATCCAGCACCGCCAGTCGGGTGGCACCCCCCGGGCCATCGCGCAGCACCACGGCGCGCTCCATCTCGGGCGCAACGACCAGCATCGCCCCGGGTTCGGCCAAACGGGGCAGGATGCGGCGCGCCTCGCGGTCGAGTATCGCCTCGCTTTCGGTACGCGGACCCTGCGCCTCCTCAGGCGCACCCAGGGCGGCGGGCTGGCGCAAGCGTCCCAGCGCGCCGTCCACGAGGGGATCATCGCGGCGGTTCTCGAACCGGCGCACCTGGCGCAGGACGGTCGAGGCGTGCACACCCTCCTCGCGCGCAATGTCGCGCAGCGAACGTCCGTCTTCCGTATGGGTCAGGTAGAGCCGCACGGCCGACGGAACCCAATCGGGCAAGCGGCCGATCGGCGAGAGATTGGCAGTCATCGTATCCCCCCTGCCTTGCCACGGCTGCAGAAACCGGTCCGGCGTGGCGGGCCCGGCACCGTTCATAGACTGGTTAACACACCGTCAACAATTCAACCTTTGCGTGTTTTCATTACCGGTTCATTAACCCGCAAGGTTTCTTCAACATTGGGGGTCAAAGTCCAACAAGCGTTAAAGAAAGCGCACGGTGCAGTGGCCCCGCGCAACACTCGCTTAGGTTGTGCAATGGTGAGCACTGTCCATTTCCCGATCACACCACCGGAGAAGCGCCCATGAGTCTGTTGCCCCGCGAATCACTGGTTAACACTCTGGCCGAACTGGCCGCGACCCATCGTCCCCGGATGCTGCTGCGAACCGCGCGTCACGGCACGTTGGACTACAACCGCGAAAGCGACCTGAGGCGCATCCTTCGCCTGCCCGCAACGCCCGCTCCGGGGCTGGCCACCCTGCGCCGGTTGATCGAGCTGGAAGCCATGCACAACAACCAGCGCACCCGTCCGCCGCACGAGGTCGGCAACCCTTGGCGGCCGGCGCGGCATGTCGAGGTTCTGATCGCGCTGATTGTCGAGGCGCGCCTGCTGGCTCAGCCGGTGATGCCCGGCTGAGCCCCGCCGGATAGCGGTCGTTTTTGCCCGGCCCGGGGTCGCTTGGCCCCTGTTCCCGGCGGCGCCACGGGTTATGTTGCTGCCCTGAGCAGCAACGGGACTTCGGGCAATGACAGACGACGCGCTGGTGATCTTCACGCCTTCGGGCAAGCGCGGACGCTTTGCGATCGGTACACCGGTACTGACGGCGGCGCGGCAATTGGGCGTCGATCTCGACTCGGTCTGCGGCGGTCGCGGCATCTGCTCGAAATGCCAGATCACGCCCAGCTTTGGCGAATTCCCCAAACACGGGGTCACGGTCGCGCCCGATGCGCTCAGCGCATGGAACGCGGTCGAACAGCGCTACAAGGACAAGCGCGGGTTGATCGACGGGCGGCGGCTGGGCTGTCAGGCCAAGGTGGCGGGCGATGTAGTGATCGACGTGCCGCCCGAAAGCCAGCTTCACCGGCAAGTGGTGCGCAAGGCGGCCAGCGCGCGCGCCGTGGCGATGGATCCGGCAACGCGGCTCTATTACGTCGAGGTGGCCGAGCCTGACATGCACGAGCCCTCGGGCGATCTGGAGCGGCTGGCCGAGGCGCTGGAAACCCAGTGGCAGATCGAGGGAATCGAGGCCGGAACATCGGTGCTGCGCAAGTTGCAGACTGTTCTGCGCAAAGGGCAATGGGCAGTGACGGCGGCCGTCTATCGCGACCACCGGGGCGGGCGCACGCGCCTTCTGGACGTGTTCCCGGGGTTTTATGAGGGGCCATTGGCGGGGTTGGCCGTCGATCTGGGGTCGACCACCATTGCCGCGCATCTGTGCGACCTTCGCACCGGCGAGGTGCTGGCGTCGGGCGGGATCATGAATCCGCAGATCCGCTTTGGCGAGGATCTGATGAGCCGCGTTTCCTATGCGATGATGAACCCCGGCGGCGATGTCGAGATGACCGCCGCTGTGCGCGACGCGATCGACGCGCTGGCGCGATCGGTCGCGGGTGAGGCGGGGGTTGATCCGTCAGCGATCTTCGAGGCCGTCGTGGTCTGCAATCCGGTGATGCACCACCTGTTCCTGGGCATCGACCCGGTCGAACTGGGCCAGGCCCCCTTCGCGCTGGCAACCGGCTCGTCGCTGTCACTGGCCGCGCGCGAGGTGGCGCTGAGCGCGCTGAACCCCGAGGCGCGGCTTTATACCCTTCCCTGCATCGCCGGGCATGTCGGCGCTGATGCCGCCGCCGTTGCCTTGAGCGAGGCACCGCAGGAACAGGACGATCTGGTGCTGATCGTCGATGTGGGCACCAATGCCGAGATCCTTCTGGGCAACAAGACGCGGGTGCTGGCCTGTTCCTCGCCCACCGGCCCGGCGTTCGAGGGGGCGCAGATTTCCTCGGGCCAGCGCGCCGCCCCCGGAGCCATCGAACGGCTGGAGATCGACCCGGTCACCAAGGAGCCCCGCTTCAAGGTGATCGGCTGCGACCTGTGGTCCACCGACCCCGGCTTTGCCGAAGCGACCGAGAAAACCGGCGTCACCGGCATCTGCGGATCGGGCATCATCGAGGCCGTGGCCGAGATGCGCATGGCGGGAATCGTCGATGCGCAGGGGCTGATCGGCGGACCGGACCAGACCGGGACCCCCCGCTGCCAGCCCGAGGGGCGCACGCATGCCTATCTGATCCACGACGGCACCGCCCAGAACGGCCCGCGCATCACCGTCACGCAGGGCGACATTCGGGCAATCCAGCTGGCGAAATCCGCGCTTTATGCGGGTGCGCGGCTGTTGATGGACGAAATGGGTGTCGAAACCGTCGACCGGGTGATCCTGGCAGGGGCCTTTGGCGCGCATATCAGCGCGAAACACGCAATGGTGTTGGGCATGATCCCCGACGCGCCGCTGGACCATGTGACCAGCGCGGGCAATGCGGCAGGCACCGGGGCACGCATCGCGCTGTGCAACATCGCCGCGCGCGCGCAGATCGAGTCGCAGGTGAAACGCATCCACAAGGTCGAAACCGCCATCGAGCCGCGTTTCCAGGAACATTTCGTCAACGCCTCGGCCCTGCCCCATGCGACCGATCCCTTCCCGCATCTGGGGCAGATCGTCACCCTGCCCGCAGTCAATCACAACACGGCCGGAGGCGAAGGGCGCCGCCGCCGCCGCTGATCCCGCGTCTTTGTGCGGAACCTGTCCTGGGGGATCCGAAGGGTCTCGGGAACGCTAAGGTGAAGCGTTCCAGCCGAGGATTGCGCGCCCTCGGCGCGGCTGGGGGCCGAAGGCAAAGAGGGCGCCGAAGGCCCCCGCCCCCGCCCTTAGCGGCCCATCTTCGAAAGCTTCGCCTCCAGCGCCGCCAACTGGCGACGGATTGCCGCCAGATCCTCGCCCTCGGGCTCTTCGTCGGCATCCTCGCGGGGGGCGGGCATGCCGGGCATGGCCTTCCAGCCTGACATCATCGATTCCATGAACGCCTGCTGCTGGCGCCGCATCGCCTCGAACCCGGGCATCTTGGCCATCTGCGCCATCATCGGATTGATCGCGGCCAGTTTGTCGGGCCCTTCGCGCAGCATGTTGAACGACATTTCCAGAAACTGCGGCACCACCGATTGCGCCTGCGCGGTATAGGAGCGCACCAGATCGGTCAGCACCTCCAGCGGCAACACGTTCTCGCCCCGGCTTTCGTGCTCGGCGATGATCTGCAGCAGGTATTGCCGCGTCAGGTCGTCGCCGGTCTTCAGGTCGACGATCTGCACCTCGCGCCCGGCCCGGATGAAGCCCGCAATATCCTCGAGCGTGACATAATCGCTGCTTTCGGTGTTGTAGAGCCTGCGCGAGGCATAGCGCTTGATCAGCAGCGGCTTTTGGGACTCGGACACGGCTGGGCTCCCCGGATTTTGCGTTGCAGCAAGACTAGACCGCGCGCGCCTGCGGGGAAACAGGATTTTTTGCCCTTTGGCGTGCCAAAGAACGGGAAATACGGCCAAATCAGCGCCGCCAAACGAAAAAGGCGGACCGCGATGCGGTCCGCCTCTGGGTCGGTCACCCCCGAGGGAGGACGGGGGCCTCCCCGATCACTTGGCAGCGGCGGCTTTCTTGGCCACGGCCTGCACTTCTTCGGTCGCTTTTTTCGCCGCGGCGGTCACGTCGGCGGTGACCTTCTGCACGGCGGCGGTGGCTTCGGCCGACATGTCCTTGCCGGCGGCCAGCATCAGCTCGACGGTGTCCATCTGAACGCGCTTGGCGATCTCGGCAAAGGCAGCCATGTGCTCGGCAGCCATCTCGGCCGAGGCCGAAGCGAAGTCGGTCACGGCCTTCGCGTAGTCGGCGGGCTCTTCCTTGACGGTCGAGACTTCACCGATCTTCACCAGAGCGGCCTTGGTCCACTTGTTGGACAGCTCGGCCGATTTCTCGGCGGCTTCCAGCGCGACCTTGCTCAGCTTTTCGCCCAGCGCAGCCTGGGTCTTGAACGCGTCCTGCATCGACTTGGTGTCGACCGGGAAAGCGCCCATCATGTCCTGCATGACTTTGGTGAAATCGTTCTTTGCCATCTCTATTCTCCTTGCTTGTCCGGTCTGTCCGGCCCCTTGCGATGAGGAGAATATGCATGCTGCAGTGCAGAAAATCAAGCCTTTATTCTGCACTGCAGCAAGAAAATCGCAACCCCTTGATCACGCTGAGGGGTTAGCGAGAACATAGGTTCCCGGAGCGGGGCCCAGCACCTCGACCGGCAGCGGACGCGCGGGAATCAGCTTGCCCGAACGGGCACGCAGCCATTCCTCCCAGCGCGGCCACCACGATCCTTCATGGTAGTCGGCCTCTGATCTCCAGGCTTCCGGATCGCCGTTGATCGGCGCATCCGAGGTGTAATGGCCGTATTTCTTCTTGTTCGGCGGGTTGACGATCCCGGCGATATGGCCCGATTCCGACAGGATGAAGGTCTTGTTCGTCGATCCCATCTTTGACACGCCGCGAAAACTGCTGCGCCAGGCGGCAATGTGGTCGGTCTCGCAGGCGATGGCGCAGACCGGCACCTTGACCCCCGAAATGTGCAGCTTTTCGCCCAGAATCTCGAACCCGTCCCGGCACAGTTCGTCGCGCTGACACAGGCCGCGCAGGTATTCGACCACCATGCGTCCGGGCAGGTTGGTGCCGTCGCCGTTCCAGAACAGCAGATCGAAGGCTGGCGGCGCCTCGCCCAGCATGTAACTGCGGATCGCCGGACCATAGATCAAGTCGTTCGAACGCAGATAGCTGAAGGTCTTGGTCATGAAGAACGAATGCAGATAGCCCTTTGCCTGCGCCTCGGCCTCGATCCCGTTGACGAAGTCGTCCTCGAGGAACACGCCCACTTCGCCCTGATCGGAAAAGTCGGTGAGGGTGGTGAAGAAGGTCGCTGACTTGATCGACTTGTCCTTGCGCTTGTCCATCAGGGCCAGGGTCAGCGACAGGGTGGTCCCGGCGATGCAATACCCGATCACGTTGATTGCCTTGACTTCGCACAGTTCCTTGACCTTGGCGATGGCCTCCAGATAGCCCTCCTGGATGTAGGTATCCATGCCGACATCGGCATAGCTGGCATCGGGGTTGACCCAGGATACCACGAACAGCGTATAGCCCTGATCGACAATCCAGCGGATCAGACTGTTCTGCGGCTTCAGGTCCATGATGTAGAACTTGTTGATCCATGGCGGAAAGATCAGCAGCGGGGTTTCATGGACCTGCGCGGTCTGGGGTTTGTACTGGATCAGTTCGAACATGCGGTTGCGGTAGACCACCGCGCCTTCGGCGGTGCCGATGTTGCCGCCAACCTTGAAGGCTTCCTTGTCCGAAAGCGTGACCAGCAACTCGCCGTTGTTGGCCTCGATGTCGCGCACGAGGTTCTCCAATCCCTTGACCAGCGATTCCCCTTCGGTTTCCACCGCCCGGGTCAGCGCGTCGGGGTTGGTGCCAAGGAAATTCGTCGGCGCCATCATGTCGATGATCTGTTTGCCGAAATACTCCAGCCGCTTCTTTTCGCGCACATCCAGCGTGTCGAGGTCGGCAATCGCCTGCTCGATCGCGGCCGAGGACATCAGGTATTGCTGCTTGATGTAGTTGAAATAGGGATGCGTCTTCCACAATGGGTTGGTGAACCGCTTGTCGTCCGGGGTGTGGTCCTCGGGCGCCTGCAACTGGCCCTTTGCCAGGGCCTCCTGCGCCTCGGCGAAATGCTTGAGCGTCTTGCCCCAGTATTCGACCTGCTGCTCGATGATCTTCGAGGGGTGTTGCAGCATCTCGGTCCAATAGGCCCCGGCCGCGCGCAGGTACAATGCGGCATCCGGCGACTGCAGTTCACTGCGCTGCGGCGTCTTTTTTGCAAAAGCAGCAATCAGGCGTTGCGTCAAGGCCTCGATCCGCGCCAGATTCGCGGTGAAGGCCTCTAGTTTCTCTGAATTGTCATATTCAGAAGTTGCCATGGCCACTCTCCCCCCCTAAACTCCTGCAGCGCAGCATAAACGGGCAACCCTATTGGGGGAAGCACCGAATCGATGCTTCCTTGCGCGGTGCACTGGAGTTTCTGATGAAACAGATGATGACCTACGACCTGATGGAAACGATGCGCAACACCAACGAATGGTTGGGTGCATCGACGCGGGCCTTTGCCTCGTATCCGATCTGGGGCATGGTGCCCAATCCGATGTTCAAGGTCATGTCCGCATGGGGCCGCGTGACCGAACGCAGCTTTGCCCGCATGGTCATCAAGCCTGCCTGGGGCATCCGCACCGTGGTGGGCAGCGACGGGCGCGACCATCTGGTGGAAACCCAGGTCGAGGTTCAGGGGGATTTCGGCGATCTCGTGCGCTTCAAGGTACACGGCCGCCCGGAGAAATCGCGGCGCATCCTGCTGTGCGCCCCGATGTCGGGACATTATGCGACACTCTTGCGCTCGACCGTAGCCAGCTTGTTGCCCGATGCCGAGGTCTGGATCACCGACTGGCATAATGCGCGCGACATCCCGGTTTCGGCGGGCAAGTTCGACATCGAGGATTACACCCAGTACCTCGTTGATTTCATGAAGCATCTGGGGCCAGACACGCATGTGATCGCGGTGTGTCAGCCAGTCCCGCTGGCGCTGGCCGCCACCGCAAAGCTGGCGGCCGAGGAACCCGGCGCCCAGCCCCTGACCCTGACCCTGATCGGTGGCCCCGTCGACCCCGACGCCGCAGCGACCGAGGTGACCGATTTTGGCCGCCGGGTCACGATGGGGCAGTTGGAACACCTGGCGATCCAGCGAGTCGGCTTCAAATATGCGGGCGTCGGGCGGCAGGTCTATCCGGGTCTGCTGCAATTGGCCGGCTTCATCAGCATGAACCTGGAACGCCATGCGCAGGCCTTCTCCGACAAGATCACCGCCGCCGCACGCGGCGAGGACAGCGAGCGCGACCAGCACAACAGGTTTTATGACGAGTACCTGGCGGTGATGGACATGACGGCGGAATTCTACCTTTCGACCGTCGAACGGATTTTCAAGGAGCGCGAAATCGCGCGCAACGACTTCGAGGTGAATGGCCGCAAGGTTGATATCGGCGCGATTACCGATGTGTCGGTGATGGTCGTCGAAGGGGCAAAGGATGATATTTCTGCCCCTGGCCAATGCCTGGCCGCGCTGGGCCTGCTGACCGGGCTGCGCGACGATCAGAAGGCCCAGCACCTGGAGCCGGGCGCAGGCCATTACGGCATCTTTGCCGGATCGAGCTGGCGCAACAACATCCGCCCGCTGGTGTTCGATTTCATGGACCGTCGCGCCGCGCACAAGGCGCCGCTGGCCGTCGTCGCCGAATAACGGGCGCAGCGCGGCGGGGTGCGCCCGCGCGGCGCACCCTGGCGCGATGCGTCATCCCTCGTTCGCGTCCTTCAGCAGGCGGCCGTGCTTTCGAACTTCGGCCAGCACCTGGCCAAAGGTTTCAAACCCGCGCGCGCGCAGCATGGGAACCAGCTTGAGGAACGCATCCGCTGTCGCCACCGTGTCGCCGATGGCGGTGTGCCGGGCTTCGGCAGGAATGGTGATGCCCAGCCGGGCGGTGAGCGCATCCAGCGAGTGCTGTTCGAGCTGGCCATAGACCACCGCCGACAACAGCACCGTGTCCAGGATCGGGTGATCAAAGGTCTTGCCGATCGCCGCCTCCTGCCGACGCAGGAACTCCATGTCAAACGGGGCATTGTGCGCGACCAGCACCGCGCCCTCGGCGAATTTGTGGAACTGGCGCCCGGCCTCGACCACATCGGGGGCGCCGACCACCATGGAATCGGTGATCCCGTGCACATCGGTCGACCCCGGCGGGATCGGGCGTTTGGGGTCCACCAGCGTGTCGAAGACTTCGTTTTCCACTCGCCGCCCGTTCACCAGCCGCACCGCGGCGATCTGAACGATGGAGTCCGACGACGGCGCAAGTCCCGTCGTCTCGGTATCGAAGACGACATAGGTCAGGTCTTCAAGCCTTGTGTCGGCCACCGCGGCGTTGCGCGCTTTTGACAAAAGGTCGAAATCATAGACCACCTTGCGCGCGATGGGTTTCAGCTTGCGCCCGGCGCGGCGGGCGTTGCGGATCGGCATGACAACAGCGTTGCGACCCGGGAGCGATTCAGGCCAGGCCTCGGCCCCATGGGCCTGAAGCACGGCGCGGGCGGTCAATTCGCCGGTGTCGCGCCCCAGCGTGCCAGTCAGCCAGGCATCGAGTCGACCGACCGAAAGGGGCTCGCCGGTCCCGCACAGCCGCATCAGGGCTCCCGGGCCATCCTCTTCCTCGATGACGATGCGAAAATCGCGGGCGATCCCGGCCTCGGCCAGCTTGCTTGCCAGCCAGGTCCAGAAGGCGACCAGCTCGAAACCGTCCACCTGCACGATCAACTCGGGGCTTTCGGTCTGCAGGCCCAGCCCGGCGGCCTGAAACCGCGCCGAAAGCCCGTCCAGCAGGTCGGCCGAGCGGGTGTTGATCAGCGGGCGCCAGTCGGACTGGATCGCATCATAACGCGCACCCAGTTCGGTGATTGCCAGCGTCAGAGCCTCGACCTCGGCCATCATCGCGGCAGAGAGATCGGGGGCATCGTCCTGCCCTTCCAGTTCGGCCAGCACACCGATGACGGTCTGAAGGTTCGCCGCCGGGCGGCGCACGCGGTCGAAAATCTCGATCAGCAGGGCATCGCGGCTGGTGTGGGCAGCAATGTCGGCGGTCACGTCGCGCAGGGTCAGAACATAGCCGGGCGCGGTGGCATCGCCGCGGCGCCGGAGCACCCGCATGCGCCCCGACAAGAGCCGTCCGTCCGCGACCGTGGCGCACAAGAGGTCGGACGCCTGGTCGGCATCCCCCTGCCCGGCCAGCCGGTCATAGGCATGGCGGATCGGCCCTTCGCGCAGATAATCCAGCAGGTTGCGGTCCAGCCCCGGAGCGGTGCCGCCGCCCAGAATGTCGACCGCCTGACCGTTGTAGAACACCAGTTGGTGTTCTGCGGTGCACAAGAGCACGGCAACCGGGACGTCGGCGAGCAGGGTTTCCAGACGCGACTTTTCCGCTGCCAGGCGCGTCGTTTCGCGCGCGACGGATTCGGCCAGCGCCGAACGGGTCTGCACCAGTGTGCGGGTGACCGCCTCGGCAGCCGGGGCGAGGTCACCCAGATAGCGCGCGGCCTTGGCCTCGGCGGCCAGATCATGTTCGATTCCAGCATGGGCCCGGGCGCGAATGGCGCTGGAAAGGCCGTCGATCGCGCGCGCGACGTTCTGGTCGAACAGGAACCAGACCCAGACGACCAGCGCCGCCATGGCGAACCCGGCCACCAGACCTCCCTGCACCACGGCGGGCGACAGGGCCTCGGCCCCGCCCCGGCGAAACACGACGAAACCGCCTGCGACCATAGCCGCCACGGCCCCGGCGAGAAGCAGGGCGAAGAACAGCAGGATGCGGATGCGCAGGCCCAGACGATCCATCATGTCAGGCCGCGCCCGCCTCACCCGAGGTGGGCTCGTCCGGGGCGACCTCGCCGGCCAGAATGCGCCGGACTTCGGCCCGCAAGGCCTTGAGTTCGAAGGGTTTCGAAATGAAACCGTCCGCGCCCATCGCCAGCCCCTTGCGCCGTTCCATCGCGGACCCGCGCGCGGTCATCATCAGGATCTTGACCCCGTTCAGGCTGGGATCAAGACGCACGTTCTGACAGATTTCATAACCCGAAACCTCGGGCAGCATCACATCCAGCAACACCAGATCCGGCCGCGTCTGGCGGATCAGGTCGACCGCGCCGGCCCCGGTGGCGATGCGTTGCTGGGCGTAACCCTCGCGGGTCATCAGATAATCCAGCGCCACCGCGATATTGTCTTCGTCCTCGACGACGAGGATGCGCTTACGCTCCACCGCCCCGTTCATGTGTCACCTCCTCCCTAACCGCGCAGGCCGTGCGCAGCACGGCGTCGTCGGCCTCCAACATCGACCAGCCCGCCCCCTCCAGCGTGCCATCCGCATTCAGACTGACCCCCGGGGCCAGTTCCGCCCCCGCGTTGCGCGCGCAATCAAAGACCATCGGAAAGGCCCTGAGCGCCTCCCAGCGCGACAGAAGGACCACCTGCGTCAGCACCAGGTCGGGCTGTTCCGGATGGGTCAACGTGGTCACGCTGCTGATCGCCACAATGCGCGTCGATTGCGGCCAGATCAGCGTCCAGGGCCGATAGACCAGCGAGACCTCGTTGGCCGTGGCCAAACGCAGCCCCGGCTGAACGGCAAGCGCCCGCGCTGGCCAGGAGTATTCCGCCCAGAGCGTGAAGGCCAGAAGCCCCGCCCCCGCGGCCGCCGGATAGATCCAGCGCCCGAAAAACCCGCGCAACAGCACGCGGTTGACGAACAGCATGACCCCGACCATGCCGATAGCGGCAACGAATGCCCCGATGAATTCGATGGCCATTGCGCTGTCTCCTGTCAGCCCAGCGCGCCGGCCCGCTGGCCCAACGCGGATTGCATGGTGCGCACGACGACAAAGGCGTCGCGCAGGTGGCTGCGTTCGAAATCGCTCAGATCGGATGGAGCAAGGAAGTTGTCGGGCTTGCGCCCGGACTTGACGAGCGCTGCCTGGTTCTCCAGACGCAGGCGGGCGATCAGGTCATAGGCCTCGATCAGGTCGCGCGCGCCCGAGACCGACACGACCCCTGCCGACTCGGCCGCTTCGATGCGCGCGCGGGTGTTCACCTCGGTCAGGCGACCGGACAGCGCGTAGACACGCGCCAGATCCGCCACCGGCACCACACCGTTGTGCTTCATGTCGATATGGTTCTTGTGCTCGCCCGAGCGGATGGTGGCGAAGCCGCGCAGCAGGCCCAGCGGTGGCTGGTGTTTCAGCGAGTTCGAGATCATGTGCGCGACGAAGATCGAATTCTTCGACGCCATGGCCAGCGTTTCGGCCTGCAGGTCGCGAAACAGCGCCGTATGCCCGCCGATGGGGCGCAGGTCGAACATGACCGAGGCCAGCATCTGCGCCTCGGTCGACGGCGTGTCGATCCAGCCCCGGAAATAGCGCTGCCAGACCGCCCGCGGCTGGCACCAGCGGTCGGCGGTCGCCATCATGTCGCCCGGGCAATAGACATAGCCGACGCCGTTCAGTCCATCCGAGACGAACTTGGCCAGAGCCTTGAAATAGCGCATATCCTCGGGCGTTGCCGCATCATCGAGGATCAGGCAGTTGTCCTGGTCCGAAACGCCGGTCTGCTCCTGACGCCCCTGCGAGCCGCATGCAAGCCACAGATAGGGCACGGGTGCCGGGCCGAGGCTGGTCTCGGCCAGCTTCAGAAGGCGGCGGGTGACGGTATCTGCAATATCCGTGATCAGGCGCGTCACCACCTCGTGGCCGTTGTTCGCCGCAACCAGTTGGGTCAGCAGGCGCGGGATCCGGGCGGTGACGGCTGCCATTTCCTCGACCGTGTCGGCGGTGGCGACATCGCGCACCAGTTGTGCCGAACTGACCGCCTGAAACCGAGTCAGATCGGTCTGCGTGACGATGCCCTTCAACTTGCCGTCCTGCACGATCGGCAAATGGCCGATCCGGCGTTCCAGCATCATGTGCAGGATGTCCGAGCCCAGCGCATCCGGCGTCAGGGTCAGCGGGTCCGGGGTCATGACCTGCCCGATGGGCGTGTTCGCAGGCAGGCCGACAGCCAGCACCCGCGCGGTCAGGTCGCGGGTGGTGATCAGGCCGACAAGATTGCCGTCGCGGGCGATGGCGAGGCTGGAAATGTGCCGATCGCGCATGAGTTGCGCCGCCTCGGTCACACTGGCCTCGGGCGGCAACGACACCGGATCGCGCGCCATGAGGTCCGATACTTTCAGCGTGGTGAGGTCGCTGGCGCGGGTTTCGGCAGGGCGATGACGGTTGAAATACCGCTCGAAGGCCGGAACGCCCGCGATGAGGCGGCGCAGTTCCGCCTCGGGCAGGACCAGGGCAACGGTCGGTTCCACCGCGCGGGCCGAGGTGACGGCGAGACCGTCGCGCATCAGACCGCGTTCGCCAAAGGAGTTGCGCGGGCCCAGGATCGACACCAGCACGCCATTGCGGTCCGTCACCTCGACCGCGCCGCGCTTGATCAGATAGAGGCCCTTGAGCGGTTCGCCGATGACATAGATGTCCTCGCCGGGCAGGTATTCCCTGCGGCTGAAGGAACCGGCGACACGCGCCAGTTCGTCCTGCGGCAGGCTATCGTAGGGATGCACCGATTCCAGGAACACCCGGACAAGATCGCTCTGCGGTTCCATCGTGTCACCCGTCGGTCTAAGGGTTGGAGGGGCGCGCGATGCACGCCCCTCCGGGTCTTGATCAGTGGGCCTGAGCCTTGCCCGCGCCTTTCGGGATGCGGATCGACTCGACCAGGTCGACAACGTCCTGCGGCGGGGCCTTGGTCACCATCGACACCACATAGGCGACGATGAAGTTGAGGGCCGCACCAACGGTGCCGATCGACAGCGGCGAGATGCCGAAGAAGTGGTTCGCCGTGGTGTTGGCATAGACCGCCGTACCGGGGATGAAGAACCAGCCGAGGTAGAGGAAGATGTAGACAGAGGTGAACACGAGGCCCACGAGCATGCCCAGGATCGCCCCTTCCTTGGTGACGCGCTTCGAGAAGATGCCCATCATCAGCGCCGGGAAGATCGTCGCAGCGGCCAGACCGAAGGCCAGCGCCACCACCTGCGCGGCAAAGCCGGGCGGGTTGAGGCCGAGCCAGGTGGCCAGGGCGATCGCGAAGGTCATCGAGATCCGGGCAGCCAGGAGTTCGCCCTTTTCCGAGATGCCCGGGTTCAGAGTGCCTTTGATCAGGTCGTGGCTGATGGCGGACGAAATCGCCAGCAGCAGGCCCGCAGCGGTCGACAGGGCGGCGGCGAGGCCACCGGCGGCCACCAACGCGATCACCCAGCCCGGAAGCCGCGCGATTTCGGGGTTGGCAAGCACCATGATGTCGTTGTCGACGCGGGTCAGTTCGTTGCCGACCCAGCCCAGTTCGGCCACGGTGCGGCCGCCATAGGTGACTTCGGCAAAGCGCGCGGCGCGGGCGTCGAGCGCGGTCTGCAGGGCAGCCTGCAAGGTCTGCAGGTTGGCGTTGACTTCGCCGTTGACCTGAATCGCCTCCTCGGCAGTCAGATCGGTGGTCGCAGCCAGGCCAGCGGCGGTGCGGGCATCGGTGAACGCGGTCGTCGCGTTGGCGACGGCGGTGTTCACGGCCTGCAGCGGCGCGTCGTTGAAGTACTGGATACGCCCGTCGCCGTTGCGGTCGTTGTAGGCCAGCAGACCGGTCTGACGCCAGGTGTTGATCCAGCTCAGGCTCGGATTGGATTCGATATCCGAGAGCGCCACAGCTTCACCGCTGAGCGCGTTGCCGGTGGCGGCAGAGGGCCAGAAGGTGGTGGTCAGGTTCAGACGGGCCATCGCGCCCACGGCCGGAGCCACGGTGTAGAGCAGCGCGATGAACACCAGCGCCCAGCCGGCCGACGAACGCGCGTCAGCCACTTTCGGCACGGTGAAGAAGCGGATGATGACGTGCGGCAGACCGGCGGTGCCGATCATCAGCGACATGGTGAACAGGATCATGTTGAACATGCCGGTGGTGTCGGCGGTATAGGCGGTAAAGCCCAGTTCGCGCAGCACCTCGTCCAGCTTGCCCAGAAGCGTGATGTCGCCACCCTGCGGCGCATAGCCACCGATCAGACCCAGCTGCGGCAGGAACGAGCCGGTCAGTGACAGCGAGATGAAGATCGCCGGGATGGTGTAGGCGATGATCAGCACGATGTACTGTGCAACCTGGGTATAGGTGATGCCCTTCATGCCACCGAACACGGCATAGGCGAACACGATCGCCGCGCCGATATAAAGGCCGGTGTCCGTCGACACTTCGAGGAAGCGCGAGAAGGTCACGCCCACGCCGCGCATCTGCCCGATCACATAGGTCACCGAGATCACGATGAGGCAGATGACCGCCATCAGCCGCGCGCCGTTCGAATAGAACCGGTCACCGATGAATTCAGGCACGGTGAACTTGCCGAACTTGCGCAGATAGGGCGCGAGGAGAAGCGCCAGCAGAACATAGCCGCCGGTCCAGCCCATCAGGTAGGCCGATTGCACATAACCGCCCGCCGCCGACATGGCGATGATCCCGGCCATCGAGATGAACGAGGCGGCAGACATCCAGTCGGCGCCGGTGGCCATGCCGTTCAGAACCGGGTGGACACCCTGGCCGGCGGCATAGAATTCCGCGGTCGAACCCGCACGGGCCCAGATCGCGATGCCGACGTAGAGCGCGAAGGTCGCGCCCACCACCAGCAGGTTGAGGGTAAACTGATCCATGATTGTCCCGTCGCTCCCTTATTCCTCGACGCCGTGTGCACGGTCGAGGTTGTTCATGATCTTGGCGTAGGCAAAGATCAGGATGAGGAAGGTATAGATCGACCCCTGCTGCGCGAACCAGAACCCGAGGTCCGCCCCCCCGACCATGATGCCCGACAGCGCCGGACGCAGAATGATGCCCAGGCCGAACGAGCAGGCGAACCAGATGATCATCGAGATGATGATGATCCGGATATTCGCCGCCCAATAGGCCTTGGACGAAGATGATGTAGACATTGCACGCTTCTCCCTAGACTTAGCTCCGCCGGGACCCCGTGATTGGGCCCCCGGTCTCCCCTCAGGCCGTCGCGCGGCTTACGATGGCGTTCAGTGCCGCAGCGATCTGGTCGATGGCGCCCATGCCATCAACCGACTGCAACACGCCGCGCCCGGCGTAATACGCGATCAGCGGTGCCGTTGATGCGTGGTAGGCGCTCAGCCTCGCCCCCACGGTCTCGGCATTATCGTCGGCCCGGCGCTTGAATTCCGTGCCGCCGCATTTGTCGCAGCAACCCGCCAGCGCGGGTTGCTTGAACTCGTCGTGATACCCTTCACCACATCCGGCGCAGGTGTAGCGACCCGCCACCCGCGCCACCATCGCCGCGTCGTCGACCTCGATCGAAATCGCGGCGGTGATCTTCAGCCCCTGCGAGGCAAGCAGGGCGTCCAGCGCCTCGGCCTGACCCGGGGTGCGCGGGAACCCGTCAAGGATCACGCCCTTGGCCTCGGGATGGTCGAGGCAGAACTTTTCCAGCCACAGGCCCAGCTCGAAGCCCGGCTTCTTCCAGGGCAGCCAGCCGATCACATCGCCGAAAATCTGGCGCGTCAATTCCTTGGA
>ERZ761602.4353-NODE-4353-length-18433-cov-5.140984_pt1 | contig 18433 bp, 13 predicted proteins | sample MGYA00512165_ERZ761602 | MGnify/ENA primary metagenome ERZ761602 (study PRJEB28899, sample SAMN02445085) | bioreactor sludge metagenome | biome: EBPR sludge; isolation source: Thorneside wastewater treatment plant | place: Australia: Brisbane, Thorneside... | reverse complement strand
TTGCGCGGCAGCTTGGCCATGTCGACCGCCGAGAGGTCGACCAGCGGCAGCGCCGTGAACGCGCCGCCAGCCTGCCACAGGAATTCGCGGCGCGTGCGGCCGCAGAAGGAATGCAGGTTGCGCAGTGACATGGCAGGCCTCGTCGTCGTCAGTCCACGTAGAGGAATTCGTTGCTGTTGAGCAGCACCAGGCAGATGCGTTGCAATGCCTGGGCCGGGGATCGACCGTGTTCGGTGCACAGCCGCGTGTGCAGTGCGACGAGCCGCGCGACGTCGTCTTCGCGGGCCCCGGTCGACGCCGCGCGTTCGTCACGACCGCGCACCGCGGCCAACACGCGCCCCACGATCGCGGCGACTACGCGACGCCGGGTGTCGGGCGCGCGGACGTGTGGGTCTTCGACGCGGACGACCTCGGCGCGACCAGCGGCACGCCGCTCACGGTGCTCACGCTCTTCGGCGACACCCCGCGCGCGCTCGCCGTGAGCCCCGATGGCTCGCGCGTCTACGCCGCGGTCTTCTTCTCCGGCAACCGCACCACCACCGTCAGCGAAGGTGTGGTCTGCGACGGCGGCGCGGCCGTCGGCCCCTGCGACGTCGAAGGCACACGTTATCCCGGCGGGCTCCCGCTCCCCAACGACGATCGCGACGGAGTGCTCGCGCCCGAGGTCGGCTTGATCGTGCGTCAGGGTCTCGACGGCGCGTGGCGCGACGAGCTCGGCCGCGACTGGAGTCCGGGCGTGCGCTTCGAGCTCCCCGACCACGACGTCTTCGAGATCGACGCGAACGCGGAGACGCCGACCCAGCTCCGCACCTTCGATCACGTCGGCACCGTGCTCTTCGGCATGGCGGTGAGCCCGCTCGACGGCGACGTCTTCGTCGTCGGCACCGAGGCGCTCAACCACGTGCGCTTCGAGGGTCATGGCAACTACGTGCGCACCATCGCGGGCCGACCGAGCGACATCCCGGCGTCGCTCCGCGGACACCTGCACGAGGCGCGCGTCGCGATCCTCTCGCGCGTCGACGGGAGCGTGATCACGCACCACCTCAACCCGCACATCGACTACGGAGCGAGCTCGCAAGCCGAAGACGTCCGCCGTCGAACGCTCGCGCAGCCGGTGGCGGTCACGATGTCGAGCGACGGAGGTCGGCTCTACGTGGCGGCCCTGGGCTCGTCCGCGATCGGCGTGCTCGACGCTGCGGCTCTGCGACGCGGGGAGGTCGACACCGCCGTCGAGCGCGTGATCCCGTTGCGCGAGCCGTGGGCGTCGGGTCCGGTGGGCCTCGTGGTCGACGAAGCGCGCCAGCGCCTCTACGTCGCGACCCTCTTCGACGACGCCGTCGTCACCGTCGATCTCGCGGGCCGTTCGGTCACGAGCCGCGTGCGCCTGCACTCTCCCGAGCCCGCGTCGGTGGTCGAAGGCCGCCCCGCCCTCTACGACGCGTTCGCGACCTCGAGCCACGGCGAAGCCTCGTGCGGGAGCTGCCACGTGTTCGGCGACGTCGACGCGCTCGCCTGGGATCTCGGCGATCCCGACGTCTCGCAGCTTCCGAACCCGAACCCCGCCGGCCCGATCGGCGGCGGCCAGCCCTTCTCGGGTCTCAAAGGACCGATGACCACGCAGAGCCTCCGCGGCCTCGCCGATCATGGCCCGATGCATTGGCGTGGTGATCGCACCGGCGGACACCGCGGCGCGGATCCGCTCGACGAGCACGCAGCGTTCGTCGCGTTCGACGTGGCGTTCGACGGTCTGCTGGGGCGCGACGAGGGACCGATCGCGGAAGCGGAGATGGATCGCTTCGCCGACTTCGTGCTCTCGATGATCTACCCACCGAACCCGATCGCGCGGCTCGACGGGACGTTGCGCGAGGACGAAGCCCGCGGTCGCGCGATCTACTTCGAGCGCGAGGGCGTCGACGGCGTCGCCACGTGCAATGGCTGCCACACCCTCGACCGCTCACGCGGCTTCTTCGGCGGCGACGGCCGCACCACCTTCGAGAACGAGCCGCAGCACTTCAAGATCGCGCACCTTCGCAACGCGTACACGAAGGTCGGCATGTTCGGCATGCCCTCGATCCCCTTCGTGATCGACGAGGGCGACTTCGGAGACACCGGCGAGCAAGTCCGCGGCTTCGGCTTCTTGCACGACGGGAGCTTCGACACGCTCTTCCATTTCTTCCGCGCGACGGTTTTCTTTTTGAACGACCAAGAGCGCCGCGATCTGGAGGCATTCACGATGGCGTTCGACACCACGCTCGCGCCGGTGGTCGGTCAGCAGGTCACGCTCGACGCGGAGCGCGACGAGGCTTCGGAGGCGCTCGCGACGTTGCTCTTCACGCGCGCGTCGACGCCCTTCACGTGGCCGGGCGGTGCGCGCACCACCGAATGCGCGCTCGTCGTGCGCGGGGTGGTCGACGACGAGCCGCGCACCTGGGTGCGTCGCAGCGACGGCCGCTTCGACTCGGATCGCGCGAGCGAGACACCGGTCGACGCGCTGACGCTCCTCGCGGTCGCGGACACCACGCCGATCACCGTGACGTGCGCGCCGCCCGGCACCGGAGCGCGGGCGCTCGATCGCGACGAGGACGGGATGCGCGACGCGGACGAGCGCGATCTCGGAAGCGATCCGGCGGATCGTCCGCTCGTCGACGTGCCGAACCTCGGGCTCACGGGCCCCGGCCCGCGACCGGACGGTGGGATGCCGGAGCTCGACGCCGGGGTGGCGGTCGACGCCGGTCGCCGAGACGCCGGTCGGGACACGGGCGGCGGAGACGAAGGCGACGGCGGAGGCTGCGGCTGCCGCACGGGCGCGGGGGCCACGTCGGGGCTCCTGCCGGGGATCGCGGTGTTGCTCGCGCTGCGTCGGCGTCGTCGCGGTTGAAGAGGGCGATGCCACGAAAGCGGAGGGGCCGCACCGCGCGTCAGCTCGTCGGCTCGTCGATGTCGGAGGCTTCGCGCACCGCGCCTCGCGCTCGGTCGAGGCGCTCCAGCACGTCGCGCGCATGCGTGAGGAAGCGTCGACCGGCCGGGAGCAGGGTCATGCCCCGCGGCGTGCGCGCGAAGAGCGGCGCGCCGAGCTCGTCTTCGAGCGCCCGAATCTGTCGGGTCAGCGGAGGCTGCGAGACGTGAAGTCGCTTGGCGGCACGCCCCAAGTTTCCTTCTTCCGCGACGACCACGAAGTATTCGAGCTGCGCGAGGCTCACGATGCTGGAGTCTACGCAAAACGAACGTCGCCGCACGTCCTGGACTTCACCCCGAGCGGGTCGTGCGCTCCCATACCCAATCGGTATGGGCGCGCGAGCCCACCCACGCGCACGTTTCGTTCGATGTCCGCCGAACGACACGGCCCCCGCGCCATCGCGCGCCTCCGCGCCGCCGGAACCGTCGCCGCCGCCACCCTCGCGTGGGTCGGCGCGCACGTGCGTCCCGGGCTCTCCACCGCCGAGCTCGATCGCCTGGTGCGCGACGACACGCGGCGCCGCGGCGCGCGCCCGAGTCAGCTCGGCTACCACGGCTTCCCCGGCGCGGTGTGCACGAGCCGCAACGACGTCGCGTGCCACGGGGTTCCGCGCGAGGACGACGTGCTCGAAGCGGGCGACGTCGTGTCGATCGACGTGACCTCGGAGCTCGACGGCTACCACGGCGACACCTGCGCGACCTTCTTCGTCGGCGAGCCCTCGCCCGAAGCGCGTCACGTCGTCGAGGTCGCGCGGCGTTGTCGCGACGCCCGCATCGCCGCGGTTCGCGACGGCGTGCGCACGGGAGAGCTCGGCCACGCGATGCACGAGGCCGCGCGCCGCGAAGGCTGCGACGTGGTGCGGATCGTCGGGGGGCACGGCATCGGCCGGAAGATGCACGAGCCGCCGCACGTGCCCTTCTTCGGCGAGGCGGGAGAAGGTCGACGTGTACGCGCGGACACCGCGATCACGATCGAGCCGATCGTGGTGCTCGGCTCGCCGGAGCTCGTGGAGGCCGCGGACGGCTGGACGCTGCGCACGGCGGACGGTCGTTGGGCCGCGCAGTTCGAGCACACCGTGCTCGTGACCCGCAAAGGCTGCGAGATCCTCACGCTCGCGTGATCGCACGCGTGGCATCGGGGTGCGGGCGTGGCGCGGCGAGCTCGTGTGGCGGAGCTTCCGCGAAGCGCGCTTCGATCGCGGAGCGACCGTGGCGGCAGCCGCGCTCGTGCGCTCTCGAACCACCGAGCGCTTGCGCACGCGGCCGTGAGGCCCGAGGTAACGCGCGCGCAGCACGCGCGTCGGCTACGGCCAGCGTCACGCGTCCGATGCGACGCACCTCTCCACTCTCACGAGGAATCGATCCGCCCATGCAGCTCTTCGTCATGCCCGGTGCCTGCTCGCTCGCTCCCCACATCGTCGCGCGCGAGGCCGAAGTGCCCTTCGAGCTCCTGATCGTCGACCGGAAGACCCGCCAAGCGGGCGGTCGCGCGTTCGCGGACGTGAACCCGAAGGGCTACGTTCCCGCGCTCGAGATCGAGCCCGGCAAGGTGCTGACGGAGAACGCCGCGATCCTGCAGTTCCTCGCGGACTCCGCGCCGGACAAGCAGCTCGCCCCCGCCGCGGGCACCTTCGAGCGCCTGCGCTTGCAGGAGTGGCTCCACTTCGTGGGCACCGAGGTCCACAAGGCGTTCAGCCCGCTCTTCGACCCGACCTTGCCCGCCGACGCGAAGGCGTGGGCGGCCGGCCGCATCACCAAGCGCGTCGAATGGTTGAACACGGAGCTCGCGGATCGCCCGTTCCTGACGGGCGATCGCTTCACGGTCGCGGACGCGTACCTCTTCGTCGTGCTCTCGTGGTCGAAGATCGTGAAGGTCGATCTCTCGCCCTACCCGAACGTGCTCGCCTTCCTCGCGCGCGTCGCGGAGCGCCCGGCGGTGCAAGCGGCGTTGAAGGCCGAAGGCCTGGCCTGAGCCTCCCGCCGAGCCACACACCACGCGTCGCCCTCGACGCGACGAGAGTCGTCTCGGAGGAAGTCGGCGGCTGACCCCGCCGACCCCGACCAGGAAGCCACGAGCGCGTTCGAACACGTCGAGCGCGCTCGTGCGTTTCGTTTGGTTCGGTCGCCTGACGGCGACGCTCACGTGACGTCGGGTCGCTCGGCCTGGCGGCCGGCTCCAAAAACGTCAATTCTCGCGATCGATCAACCGAAGGCGTTCGACCGTGTGTCGAACTGGTCGCGATCGACGCCCGCTCAGCCCACGTCCTTCCAGACGTCCTGCTGCGTCTTCGCGACGTGATCGATCGCCGCACGCGCGATCGACCGCGCCTCGCCCTCCGCGACGAAGCGCTCGCCTCCGAGCGCCGCGAGCACCGCGCCCACCGAGCCCGTGAGCGCCGCGCGATCGTAGCCACCTTCGAGCACGAGCCCGACCCGTCCGCGCCCACGATCCGGCAGCGCGTCGAGCAGTCCGCTCGCCATCGCGCCGAAGCCGCGATCGGAGACCTCCATGCTCGCGAGCGGATCGTTGGCGTGCGCGTCGAAGCCTGCGCTGACGAGCACGAGCTCCGGCTCGAACGCGCGCACGATCGGCAGCACCACGCGCGCGAACGCCGCCGCGTAGTCCGCGTCGCCGGATCGCGGCGGCAGCGGCACGTTCACGTTGTATCCGTGGCCGTCGCCCTCCCCGCGCACGTTCGCGAGGCCGGTCCCCGGGAAGATGCCCGCCTGATGGAGCGACACGAAACACACCCGCGGATCGCGACGGAAGATGTCCTCCGTTCCGTCGCCGTGATGCACGTCCCAGTCGAGCACGAGCACCCGCTCCTTGCCGCGGGAGAGCGCGTGCGCAGCCGCCGCCGCGACGTTGTTGAGCAGACAGAAGCCGTGCATGCGATCGCGTCGCGCGTGGTGTCCGGGCGGGCGCAAGATCGCGAAGCCGTAGTCGACGCGTGCATCGCCGGCCGTTGCACCGACCCCGTCGGGCACACCGTCGACCAGCGCGTCGACGAGCGCGATCGCCCCGCCCGCCGCGCGCCGCGCCGCCTTCACGCTGCGCGGCGACACGAAGGTGTCCGGATCGACCCACGTCGCTTCGCCGTCGAGCGCGCCGAGCTTCGCGAGGTGGGACTCCGCGTGCACGCGCAGGAGCTCCTCGCTCGTCGCATCGCGCGGCGCGAGATCCCGACGGGTGAGCGCCATCCCTTCGAGCGCCGCCCGCACGGCGCCGAGCCGCGCCGGATTCTCGGGATGCGGTCCGTCTTGCGATTCGTGGGCGTCGAAGAGGCCGTCGTCGACGAGGGCGAGCGTGGTCATGCGCACGAGCCTGCCGTCGTCCGGGCGGGGCGCCAAGGCCTCTCCGCGAGGCGTGTGGTCTCCGCCGCACGCAACCGGGCGCGGCGCGCTCGGGCGATGCGTGTGAGCTCCGGCCGACGGCGAGCACGCCGACATGCGGACGCGCGGACGCCCGAGCCGGAGCGCGACCGCGAGCACGTCGACCTGCGGACGCGCGGACGTTCGAGCCGGAGCACGACCGTGAGCGCGACGCGCACGTTCGGGCTTCGTCTCTTTCGGAACGTGGCTCGCTCGCGTTGCCTTCCGACGAGCGGTCCGGAACGGGCCGAAGGGGCCCACGCACTTCGGGCGCGCTCCTCCCGAAGAAGCGGCCATGCACACCCCCGCTGCGTCCGCCCTCCCCTCCGCGTCCTCCCTCCCGCCCCCGCCGCCGCTGCACGACCCGTCCCGTTGGACGGTCGACGACGCCATCGGCGCATTCGCTCACGCGATGCCGAACGCGAGTGAAGCCACTCGGGTCGCGGCCTTCGGAGCCCTCACACGCATCTTCGATCCGGTCTGCTCGCGCGAGCAGCTCGTGCGCCCGGCCTTCGTGCGCCGCGCGACGAAGCGCTTTCCCCCGGAACGGCGGCGCCTGGTGCTCGCGCTCCTCGCGGCCTTCTACGGATTCGTCTGGCGCGCCGGTCTGCTCGACGGGATCGAGCTCGGGCGTCTGCTGCTCGCGATCGAGCGTGCGCGCCGAGGGCTCGGCCTCCGCGCACGCGTGATCGCGTTCCCTCCCGCGCGCCCCGGCGAGCGCGTGGACGCCGAGCTCGTGCGCCTCGCGTTGATCGCCGAAGAGCTCGGCTGGTGGCGTCGCGAGCTGCGCGACGCGATCGATCTCGCGTCGCTCGCCTCGCTCGTCGCGCACCTCGCGCGCCACGACGGCGTCCCGCTGCGGCTCGATCGGTTGGAGCTCTCGCGTTGGGAAGAGGAGCTCCACGGGGCCGGTCTCGCTCCGACCGAGGTCGATCGCCGCTTGCGCGCGATCGATCGTCTGCTCGAACGCGACCTCCCCCACGCGGCGTGATCGCGCGAGGCGAGCTTCGACAGTCGCATGCGACGTGCGCGGATCGAACAGGGCCATCCGCTGTCGATCCGTCGTGGGTCGATCCGCCACCGTCGATCCGCCACCACCGAGTCGCCCCCGATCGATCCGACGCTGGGCTCGGATCGTACGGGCCGTAACGCGGTCGCGTCTCGCTCGTACGATCCCTCGCGTCACCCGCCGCGCTCGGTCGTGCACCGCCGCACGCCATCGGCACGCTGGCCATCCGAGCGCCTCGGCCCCATCACCGAGGGGCCTCACCCCACGTCGAACTCATGCTCCGAGCCCTCGCATTCGTCGTCGCCGCCGCCTCGTGCGGTGGCTCCGAGCGCACCGCTTCTCCGAGCGGCGCGACCCCCGCGTCCTCGACTCCGTCGAGCGCCCGAACCGACGAGGAGCTCGCCACGCGCGAGGCGAGCCCACCGCGCGAAGGCCTCGCGGTCGCGGTGTTCGCGGGCGGTTGCTTCTGGTGCATGGAGAAGCCCTTCGAGTACACGGACGGCGTCGGCGAGGTGCTCTCCGGGTACACCGGCGGACCCGAGCGTGGCCCCTCGTACGACGACGTCTCCGCGCATCGCACCGGCCACGTCGAAGCGGTGCGCATCGTCTACGACCCGAGCGTCGTCTCCTTCGAGCACCTGCTCGAGGTCTTCTGGCACAACGTCGATCCCACCCAGGACGACGGACAGTTCTGCGACCGCGGCGAGCAGTACCGCACCGCGATCTTCGTCGCGAACGAGGACGAGCGGCGGACCGCGGAAGCGAGCAAGGCCCGCGTCGCGGAGCGCCTCGGTCGCCCGATCGTCACCGAGATCCGCGACGCGGCACCCTTCTGGATCGCGGAGGACTATCACCAGGATTTCCACCGAACGAACCCGGTCCGTTACCAGACCTACCGCATCGGCTGCGGCCGCGACGCGCGCCTCGAGCAGCTCTGGGGCGAAGACGCGGGGCATTGAGATCGACTCCGACTTCGACACCGACGCCTCCGACTCGACGACGACACCGGCACCGACTCCGACGTGAACGACCTCCGATGCACCGACGCACCTTCGCCCTCTCGCTCCTCGCCACGCCTTTCGCGCTCGCGTGCTCGCGCGCGCAACCGGGCGCGTCGTCCACCCGCGCGTCCGCGTCGTCGCAGCCGGGTGCATGGCCCGGCCCGAGCTCGCCGCGTTCGTTCGTCACCGAGGCGGTGCCTCCGGTCGGCGATCGCCTCGTGCTCTCCGACGACGAGTGGAAGCAGCGCCTCACGCGCGAGCAGTTCCACGTGCTGCGCGAAGAAGGCACCGAGCGCGCCTTCACGAGCCCGCTCCACGAAGACCACCGCCCCGGCATCTTCTTCTGCGCCGGCTGCGGCGCGCCGCTCTTCCACTCGCGCGACAAGTTCGACTCCGGCACCGGCTGGCCGTCGTTCACGCGACCGATCGAGCCCGGCCGCATCGCCGAGCACGTCGACGACTCGTTCGGAATGACCCGCACCGAAGTCGAGTGCGCGCGCTGCGGCGGCCACCAAGGGCACGTCTTCGACGACGGCCCGCGCCCCACCGGCCTGCGTTACTGCATCAACGGCCTCGCGCTCGACTTCCACGCGGGCCGCCTGCAGCTCTGATCCGCGTCAGGCGCGAGCGGCGGAGCTCCACACCGCCAGCTCGTTGCCGCTCGGGTCGGCGAAGTGGAACCGCCGACCTCCGGGGAACGAGAAGATCGGCGTGGTGATCGACCCGCCCGCGCGCTCGACGGCCGCCTGCGACGCCTCGAGATCGTCCGAGTAGAGGATGACGAGCGGCCCACCGCCCTTCGGCTCGCCGACCGTCAGCCCGCCCGCTTCTTTGCCCGCGCCGACGATGCCCGCGTAGGTCGGGCCGTAGTCGGTCAGCTCCCACCCGAACGCCGCGGTGTAGAAGGCCTTGGCCGCGGCCAGGTCGCGGACGGTGATCTCGACGTAGTCGATCGTGTGGTGGGTGTTCATGCGCGGCGCCTACCACGCGCGTGTGACACACGCGCGGACGTGCTCGTCGGGTACTCGCACGACGACTCGCGGTCGTCCGGCGCCGCCGTTTCCGTGCTGGAACCCCGCTCACGCACATGACGCGTTGCGTCATGCCCCGCGCGAGCTATGACCCCGCCGTGCGCACGCTCACTCTCGGGGTTCCCCGAGAACGCGCCCCTCGCGAGAAGCGGGTGGCGATCGTTCCGGGGGTGGTCGCGAAGCTGAAGGAGCTCGGCTTCGAGGTCGTGGTGGAGTCCGGCGCGGGGGAGGCCGCCGGCTACGGGGACGATTCGTATCGAGACGTCGGCGCGACGATCGCGGCCGCGTCGGACGGTCCGTACCGCGAGGGCGGCGCGAGCGCCTACGGCTGCGACGTCGTCGTGAAGGTGATGCCCTTCGAGACCGACGAGATCGCGAAGCTGCGCGAAGGCGCGACCACCATCTCGCTGCTCTACCCGGCGCGAAACCCGGAGCTCGTGAAGGCGCTCGCCGCGCGTGGCGTGACCGCCATCGCGCTCGACAAGATCCCGCGCATCACCCGCGCGCAGAAGATGGACGTGCTCTCGAGCATGGCGAACCTCGCGGGCTACCGCGCGGTGCTCGAGGCCGCCGCAGCGTTCCAAGGCTTCTTCGGCGCGCAGGTCACCGCCGCCGGCACCGAGCGCCCCGCGCGCATCCTCGTGATCGGCGCGGGCGTCGCGGGCCTCGCGGCGATCGCGGCCGGACGCGCGCTCGGCGCGGAGGTGCGTGCGTTCGACGTGCGCGCGGCCGCCAAGGAGCAGGTCGAGTCGCTCGGCGGGAAGTTCCTCACCGTCGAGCTCGAAGAGAGCGGCGAAGGTGCGGGCGGCTACGCGAAGTCGATGAGCAAGGAGTTCATCGAGGCGGAGATGGCGCTCTTCCGCGCGCAGGCGAAGGAGGTCGACGTCATCGTCACCACCGCGCTCGTGCCGGGGGCCAAGGCGCCGATCCTGGTCGGTGACGACGTGGTCGCGTGTTTGAAGCCTGGCTCCGTGGTCGTCGATCTCGCCGCAGAGCAAGGTGGCAATTGCTCGTTGACCAAGCCCGGAGAAGCTGTGGTTCCCGAGGGTGTGACCATCCTCGGTTACACCGATCTTCCGAGCCGGATGGCGACCACCGCGAGCCGCTTCTTCGCCGGCAACGTGCTCGCGCTCCTCTCCGACATGGCGCGCGGCGTAGCGGGAGGCGAAGCCGGCTTCCGCGTCGACCTCGAGGACGAGGTCGTGCGCGCGGCGACGCTGACCCATGGCGGCCAGGAGCTCCCGCCGCCCCCGCCGCCCGAGCCTTCGCCGCCCGCGCCTAAGAAGGACGCGCCGACGATCGCGAAGAAGCCGGAGCCCAAGCCGGAGAGCGCCACCGGCGCGATCGTCTTCGGGATCCTGATGGCCGTCGCGTTCACGCTCGTCGCCTTCTACGCGCCGGACGCGTTCGTGCAGCGCTTCACGGTGTTCATCCTCGCGTGCTTCGTGGGCTGGCAGGTCGTGTGGGCCGTCGCGCCCGCGCTCCACACGCCGCTCATGAGCGTGACCAACGCGGTCAGCGGCATCGTGCTGGTCGGCGGTCTGCTCCAAGCCGCGCCGGGCGGAAGCTCGCTCGCGGTGATCCTCGGGCTCTGCGCGCTCCTCGTCGCGACCATCAACGTCGCGGGCGGCTTCTTCGTCACCGACCGCATGCTCGGCATGTTCAAGAAGGGAGGCCCGCGATGAGCCCGCAGGCCGTCACCGTCGCGTACCTCGCGTCCGCCGTCCTCTTCATCGTCGGTATCAAGGGCTTCGCCAAGCCGGACACCGCGAAGACCGGCAACGCGCTGACCATCCTCGGCATGCTCATCGCGGTCGCGGTGACCGGCTTCGTCGCCTTCTCCGCGACCACGGAAGGGCTCCCCTTCGTCGCGGGCACGATCGCGATCGGCGCCGTGATCGGCGGCTTGCTCGCGCGTAGCCTGCCGATGACCGCGATGCCCGAGCTCGTCGGGCTCCTCAACAGCTTCGGCGGTCTGGCCGCCGTCTTCGTCGGCATCAGCAGCTACCTCGCGCCCGGTCACGTCTACGCGACCGAAGCCGAGCGCAACGTTCACCTCGTCGAGTGTTGGCTCGGCGTCGCGATCGGCTCGCTCACCTTCACCGGCTCCGTCGTCGCGTGGGCGAAGCTCCGCGGCACGCTCTCCGGCAAGCCGCTGCTCCTGCCCGGACGACACCTCCTGAACCTCGCGCTCGTGGGCGCGACCATCGGGCTCGCGTGGCCCTTCGTGGGCGAAGCCTCGACCGACGCGGGCCTGACGTGGATCCTCGCGCTGACGGCCATCACCGGCGTGCTCGGCATCACGCTCGTGCTCGCGATCGGCGGCGCCGACATGCCCGTCGTGATCTCGCTGCTCAACAGCTACTCCGGTTGGGCGGGCGCGATGACCGGCTTCGTCTTGCAGAACGACGTGCTCATCGTCTCGGGCGCCATCGTCGGCTCGAGCGGCATCATCCTCACGATCGTGATGTGCCGCGGCATGAACCGCTCGGTGCTCAACGTGGTCTTCGGCGGCTTCGGCACCGAAGGCGGCGGGCCCGCGAGGAAGGTCGAGGGCGAGGTCCGTGAGCTCGACGTGGCGGGGGTCGCCGCCGCGCTCTCCACCGCGAAGGAGGTCGTGATCGTGCCCGGCTACGGCATGGCGGTCGCGCGCGCGCAGCACCCGGTCAAGGAGCTCGTCGAGCTCGTGCAGGCCAAGGGTGGACGCGTTCGTTTCGCGATTCATCCCGTCGCGGGACGCCTGCCTGGACACATGAACGTGCTCCTCGCAGAAGCGGGCGTGCCGTACGATCTCGTGCACGAGATGGAGACGATCAATGCCGATTTCCCGAAGACGGACGTCGTGCTGGTGATCGGCGCGAACGACATCGTCAATCCGGCCGCGGTGGACGATCCGAACAGCGCGATCGCCGGAATGCCGGTGCTGCACGTCTGGGAGTCCGCGCTGACGGTCGTCTTCAAGCGCAGCCTCGGCGCCGGTTACGCGGGCGTGGACAACGCGCTCTTCCTCCACGAGCGCACGCGCATGCTCTTCGGCGACGCGAAGAAGACGGCGGACGCGTTGGTGGGCGCGTTGCGAAGTCTCTGAGCACGGCGACGTTCGAGCGCGGCGCGGCGCGTCGCTCAGCTCGCGCGCTTCGTTCGACGTCCGCGCGCCGACGTTTCCGCGCGCTCCGAGTCCCCCGACGTTCGTCCGCGCGCCCCGAAGTCCGCGCTCCGCGTTCGAGCGCGTTCAGCGGCGGACCAGCGTCGCGCCCTCGGTGGAGAAGAGCACGTCGACCACCGGCGCGGCGGGCATGTCGTGCATCGCGCGCACCGCGACCGTCGGGGCCGCCTCGATGAGCGCGCGCAACGACGGCATGTCGTAGCTCCACCCCTCGGCGCCGCGAACGCGCGGGAGGTCGCGCGCGCCGTTCGTGGAACGAACGGAGTACCCGCCCATGCGCACGTAGACCTCGGTTCGCGCGTCGAGCTCTTCGCGCCACTGGAGCGTCCGCAGGCGCACGTTTCCGTCGTGGGTCGTGGCCGCGATGCGCAGCGGCATGCGTGCGGTGTCCGCCGATCGAACCACCCGCCAGAGGTCGGTCGTGGAGAGGCCCGGGCTCGGCGCGAACGCGACGTGGGCGCCACGCAGCGACGCGAAGAGCTCGACCAGCTCGGCGACCGGCTCGGGGAAAGCGCGCGTGGCCGCGGGCATCGGGATCGTCGCGAAGCTCGGGAGCACCGGCGTGCGCTCGCCGACGAGCCGCGCGCCCTCGGCGTCGAAGGCGACCCGCGGCGCGAACGCGTACCGGACCTCGGTGCTGTCGACGTAGACGAACACGTCGACGCGCGCCGCCTCGCCCGTGCCGCTCACCGTCGTCAGCGCACCGAGCGCCGGGAACCCGACCACGCTCGGGGCGAGCTCCGTGGTCGCGAGCAGCGCTCGATCCAACACGAGCGCCTCCGCCGTGGCGAGCGCGAGCGGATCGCCCTGCTCGGCGCGCTCTCGAACCAGCGCGGTCGCTCGACGGGCTGCCTCGACCGCGTGGATCGCGCGACGACCGGTCGCGTCGAAGGGCTGGAGGGTGACCGCACACGCAACGGTCGCGTCCGCGCACGGATCGTCCGCGAGCCGCGCGAGCGCGACTACGGGATCGGCCGCGCCGAGCGCGCGCATCACGGAGTCGACGAAGAGCACGTCGCCGCGCACCGTCCCACGCGCTTCGGGTGCGCCGCGCAAGACCGCGAGCGCGTCGTCGACCTCCGACACGAAGGGGGCGACGCGCACCGTCGTGAGGAGGCGAGCGAGCACCCCCGGGAGCTGGTCGACCGACGTGCGATGGACCTCGGCGAGGCGCGCGTCGAGCTCGGCGTCACGGTTGCGGCGCGCGACGATCCAGAGATCGACGGAGCCGATCGCGAGGAGGTAGCTCGCGAGCTGAATCTCGCGCCGCCGATCGGCGGTGTGTGCGACGTCGTGCAGCTCGCGAAGGACGTCGAGGGTACGAGTCCCGTACGGCGTGAGCTGGTCACGCAACGCGTGCAGCCGAGGGCTCTCGAGCTGCGCGTGCGCGACGGACGTGGAGAGGACGACGAGCAGGGCGACACAGGCGTGGCGGAGCATGGGCTGCCCTATCTCAAGCTCCGTGCCGACGGAATTTCCGCAGATTCGCGCAAACCCACCGTAGCTCTGTCGTCGATCGAACCACCTCTCACGGTGCAGCGATGGTCGATTCGACCACAGGGTCACGGGCGCCTCGATCACCCCGGGATACCGGTGTACGATTGATGCACACTTCGGCGGGGAAGGCCGCGGTGCCACGCTGACCATGAGACGAACGCGATGACGGCCGAGGTCGGTGAAGCGACCGAGGTGAGCGTCCGGTACCGCTTGCCGGAGGCCGTGGCGTTGCTCGCGTCCACGAAGCGGTTCGTGTCGCTCGAGGTCGGCGCGATGGTCGCGATGGAGCTCTGCGAGCGTGCGCTCGAAGGCGCGGTGCTGGCGCCTGAGCGGGTCTGGCTCGACGTGATCGGGCACCTGCATCCGAGCCGGCGCGGGACGCCGGGTGAGGGGCTCGACGCCTCGCTCGCCGCGTTCACCGAGGCGCTGCATCCAGTGGCGCGTGGGGCATACACGCGCACGTTGCAGTCCGCGTCGCAGTCCGATCGGGCGGCCGATCTGCGCGAACGCTTCGCAGCGATCCTCTACCCGATCGATCGAGCGTCGGCGCGCACCAGCCTCGCGCTCGCGCTCGAACGCGCGGCGCGCCGCGACGCCAGCGATCGGCACCGTGCCTCCACCGAAGGCACGTCGTCCACCGAAGGCACCGGGCCCGACAGCCTCGAGGTCGTGCTCTCGAACCTCGACGACACCGTGCTCCGCGGACACCGCGTCGCGGATCTCGTCGCGGGGCTCGACCACGGTCCGCGGCCCACCGACGTCGCGCGGGATCGTTTCGGGCGCTTCGAGATATTCGGCGAGATCGCTCGCGGCGGCATGGCGCAGGTGCTCCTCGCGCGCGATCCCTCGCGCGCCGACGGTCGGCCGTGCGTGCTCAAGCGCATGCTGCCTGCGCTCGGTCGCCAGGAGTCGTTCCGGCAGATGTTCAAGGACGAGGCGCGCCTCGGGCTCGCGCTCGAGCACCCGAACATCTGCCGCACGCTCGCCTTCGTCGACGTCGAGAACCAGCCCTGCATCCAGATGGAGTGGGCGGCAGGGCTCACGCTGAGCGAGGTGCTCCGTCGCACGGTGCGCGAGCGAAAGCCGCTTCCGGTGAGCTTCGTGCTGCGCGTGGCGGAGGCGATCGTGGCGGCCCTCTCGTACGCGCACGACGCGAGGGGCCCCGATGGTCGCGCGCTGCGCGTGGTGCACCGCGACGTGAGCCCGCAGAACGTGATCGTCCAATACGATGGCGCGATCCGGCTGCTCGACTTCGGCGTCGCGCGGAGCGCCGTGCAGACCGAGCACTCCGAAGGCGGTCAGATCAAAGGCAAGTTCGCGTACATGTCGCCCGAACAATCGCTCGGGCTCCCGCTCGACGATCGCAGCGACGTGTTCTGCGTCGGCATCCTCATGCACGAGGCGTTGATCGGGCGGCCGCTCTTCGATCGGGAGGACCGGCTCGCGACCGTGCGAGCGTTGGCGCGCGGCGACGTACCCGACGTGCGCGAGCTCCGCAGCGACGTGCCGGAGACCGTCTCGCGTTTGGTGCGCCGCGCGCTCTCGTCGAACGTGGAGTCGCGGCCACGCATGAAGGATCTACACGAGCTCGTGCTCGCGGCGCGCGCGTCGGTCGACGATCCGAACGGGGTGGTGCAGGAGGTCGTGCGGGGGCTCGATCCGAGCTGGCGCGACTGGCGCGCGTCGCTGAAGACCTTCGATCGGAACCCACGCTCGTCGACGTTTCCGCTGGCGACGCCGGTCTCGCAGGTCACGCGAAAGAGCACGGAGCAGCCGCTCGATCCGCCGCGCGACACCCACCCCGAAGGCGCCGGGCGTTCGGATCCACACGACCCCGAAGAAGACGACACCGAAGAGGACGTGACCGCGCTCGCGTTTCGACCGAAGGGGCTGCGGTCGCCCTCGGACGCCGCGGTGACCGCCGGTCGGCCGGCGGCGGTCGCGGAGCCGCGCGAGACGCTGCGCCCACCACGCTCGGTGACGCCGGAGCCGGTGGACTTCGGGCTCGAAGAGGACGTGGCGAAGGCCGCGCCTCGTCGTGGGGTGCGGGTCGCGGTCGCGCTCGTCGCTGCGCTCGCGGGGCTCGGCGCCGCGGCGTGGCTCGCGACGAGCGAGGAATCGAGCGAGCCGCCCACGAACGCGGCGAGCACGAACGCGCCGAGCGCAGTGAGCGCACCGAGCTCGGCGGCGCCGAACGGCGCGGACGATGCGAACGCGGCGAATGCGAGCTCGAACGGGAGCGCTCCAGCTCCGAACGCTCCGGCTCCGATCGCTCCGACTCCGATCGCTCCGACGCTGACCGCCGCACCCGTCGGCGCGGCTCCGAACGCTGCACCCGACGGCGCGACTCCGAGCGCTCCCTCGGTCGGCGCCGAGGCGTCCGACGAAGCAACCCGACCGACCCTCCCCGTCGGACGCTCGACGCTCCTCGTGCAGTCGCGTCCACCCGGCGCGCGTGTGCGCTTCGACGACGTGCTCCTCCCCGACACCACCCCCGCGCGCTTCACGAACCTCCCCGCGGGCCGCCATCAGGTGACGATCGAGCTCGAAGGTCACCAGCCCAAGCTCCAGTGGGTCCGCCTGCGCCCGAACGCAGGAGGCGTGATCCGCGCGCGCCTGCGTCGTTCGCGCTGACGGCGACTCAAACGGCGACTCAGACGGCGGCCGACGCGCGCGAACCGCGCACGGTCGCTTGCCCGAGCGTTCTCCCGACTGCTAGGGACGCGGCACCATGACGGTCCGCGTTCGTTTCGCGCCCTCCCCCACCGGTTACCTCCACATCGGCGGCGTCCGCACCGCGCTCTACGCGTGGCTCTTCGCGCGCAAGCATGGCGGCACCTTCGTCCTCCGCATCGAAGACACCGACGTCGAGCGCAACTCGCAGGAGGCGGTCGACATCATCCTCGAGTCGATGCGCTGGCTCGGCCTGACGTGGGACGAAGGCCCCGAGGTCGGCGGCCCGCACGCGCCCTACTTCCAGAGCCAGCGCACGGACGTCTACCTCGCGCACGCGCAGCAGCTCATCGACGGGGGCCACGCCTACCGCTGCTACGCGACGCAGGCCGAGATCCAAGCGCTCCGAGAGGCCTACGAGAAGGAGCACGGGCACGGCGGCTTCCGCTTCCGCTCGCCTTGGCGCGATCGCACCGACGGCGATCCCTCGCAGCCTCACGTGATCCGCTTCAAGGCTCCGTCGGAAGGCGAGACCGGCTGGGAGGATCTCGTCTACGGACCGATCGCGTACCCGAACGCCGAGCAGCAGGACTTCGTGCTGATCCGTCAGAACGGCCTGCCGCTCTACAACTTCGGCGCCTTCGTCGACGACCTCACGATGGGCATCACGCACGTGACGCGGGGCGACGATCACCTCGTGAACACGCCGCCGCAGATCCTGCTCTACCGCGCGTGGGGCGTGGAGCCGCCGCGCTTCGCGCACCTGCCGATGGTGCTCGGCCCCGACGGCAAGAAGCTGAGCAAGCGCCACGCCGCCGTCGCGGTGCTCGAGTACCGCGACCTCGGCTACGTGCCGGACGGCGTGCTGAACTACCTCGCGCGCCTCGGCTGGAGCCACGGCGACGACGAGATCTTCACGCGCGACGAGCTGCAGGCGAAGTTCGACTGGTCCGGCTGCGGGAAGACCGGCAGCCGCTACGACGTGAAGAAGCTCGCGCACGTGCAGGGCACGCACCTGCGCATGCTCGACGACGCGACGCTCGCGAAGCTCGTCGTGCCCTTCCTCGCGCAGCGTGGGCTCACGGTCGACGGGAGCGACGCGCGCCTCGTGGCCGCGATCGGACCCGTGAAGCTGCGCGCGACCACGCTGGTCGATCTCGCGGACGGCCTCGACTACTTCTTCCGCGCGGACGACGCGATCGTCTTCGACGAGAAGGCGCAGAAGAAGATGCTGACGCCCGAGGCGGCGCCGCACCTCGAGAAGCTCGCCGCGCTGATCGAGTCGACGCCCTTCGACGCCGCCGCGATGGAGGCCGCGACGACCGCGTGGCTCGAAGCGGAGGGCCTGCAGATCAAGAACGTCGCGCAGCCCGCGCGCGTCGCGCTCACCGGTCGCACCGCGAGCCCGGGGCTGTACGAGACGATCGTGCTGCTCGGGAAAGAGCCGTCGCTCGCGCGCCTGCGTCGTGGGGCGGAGCTCGCGCGAAGCGGCGGGTGAGACGTGGGCGCGGAGTCGGATTCGAGCGCGCGCGACGCGAAGGAAGCCGCGACCTCCACCTCGGAGACCGCGGCTTCACCGCCTCCGCGCGTCGCGCGAACCGAGACGGAGTCCGAGACGGAGTCCGTGACCGAGACGGCGTCCGTGACCGAGACGGCGTCCGTGACCGAGACGGCGTCCGTGACCGAGACGGCGTCCGTGACCGAGACGGCGTCCGTGACCGAGACGGCG
>ERZ761602.4352-NODE-4352-length-18445-cov-7.564002_pt1 | contig 18445 bp, 15 predicted proteins | sample MGYA00512165_ERZ761602 | MGnify/ENA primary metagenome ERZ761602 (study PRJEB28899, sample SAMN02445085) | bioreactor sludge metagenome | biome: EBPR sludge; isolation source: Thorneside wastewater treatment plant | place: Australia: Brisbane, Thorneside... | reverse complement strand
CCAGCACCGGCGCGGGCTTCTTCCCGGCCTTCAACCGCAACAAGAAGAGCGTGACGCTCGACCTCGCGACGCCCGAGGGCATCGACGCCGCGAAGAAGCTCGTGGCCACGGCCGACGTCTTCCTCGAGAACTTCCGGCCCGGGGCGCTGGAGGCGAAGGGCCTGGGGTACGAGGCGCTTTCGGCCAGCAACCCCGGCCTCGTCTACTGCTCCCTCAAGGGTTTCCTCGCCGGGCCCTACGAAAAGCGCACGGCCCTCGACGAGGTGGTGCAGATGATGAGCGGCCTCGCGTTCATGACCGGGCCCGTGGGACGGCCCCTGCGCGCGGGGGCCCCCGTGAACGACATGATGGGCGGCATGTTCGGCGCGATCGCGGTGATGGCGGCGCTGCGCGATCGCGACCGCACCGGCCGCGGCCAGCTCGTGCAGAGCGGGCTCTTCGAGAACGCGGCGTGGCTCGTCTCCACCCACATGATGCAGGAGGCGGTCTCGGGCAAGGCGCCCGTGCCGATGTCCGCGGGCCGGCGCGCGTGGGGCGTGTACGACATCTTCACCACCGCCGACGGCAAGAGCCTCTTCGTGGGCGTGGTGACGGAGCGCCAGTGGGAACTCTTCACGGGCCTGCTGGGGGACCCCGCGCTCAAGGATCCGGCCTACGCGACGAACAACGATCGCTCCCGCGCCCGCGAGACGCTGATTCCCCTCGTGCAATCGATCCTCGGTCGCTTCGAGTGCGAGCGGCTCGAGACGATGTGCGAGGAGGCGGGCCTGCCCTTCGCCCGCGTGCAGACGCCCTCGGACCTCTTCGACGACCCGCACCTCAATGCGGGCGGCATGGTGGAGGAAGTGCTCTCCGACGGAAAGGCCACTCGTATTCCGGGACTGCCGATCCAGTTCGGCGACGCGCGCCTGGGCATCCGCCTGCCGCTGCCCGCGCCCGGTGAGCACAACGACGAGATCCTCGGGCCCCTCGGCCCGAAGGGGAGCGACTGACATGTGGAAGCTCGACGGCACCGCGCCGGAAGTGATCGAGGCCCGCGTCCTTTCGACGCTGCCCGCCGCGCTCGCCAAGCCCGTGCGTTCCGAATGGGCCGACGCCAACAAGGGCGGCGACATCGCGGCGAGCTTCCTCGAGGGTCCGGCCTTCGACCGCGAAGGCAACCTCTGGCTCGTGGACATTCCCCACGGGCGCGTATTGCGCGTGAGCCCGTCGCTCTCGTGGGACGTGGTCGCGGAGACCGGTGGCTGGCCCAACGGCCTCGCGATCCACCGCGACGGCACGATCTGGATCGCGGACTACCGCCGGGGACTCCTCGCGCTGGACCCGAAGCGCGGCACGATCGCGACGATCCTCGGGCACCGCAATTCCGAGTCCTTCAAGGGCCTGAACGATCTCGTCTTCGACGCCCGCGGAAACTGCTATTTCACGGACCAGGGGCAGACGGGCCTGCACGATCCGACGGGCCGCGTGTATCGCCTCCGCGCCGATGGCGGCCTGGACCTGCTGCTGTCCACCGTGCCCAGCCCCAACGGCATCGCGCTCGACGCCCACGGCAAGGTCCTCTTCGTGGCGGCGACGCGGGCCAATGCGGTGTGGCGCGGGCCGCTGCAGCCGGACGGCTCCACCTCCAAGGTCGGCGCGTTCCGCACCTTCTTCGGCGCAAGCGGACCCGACGGGCTCGCGATGGACGCCGAAGGCCGCCTCGTCGTGGCCCATGCGAGCCTTCGCGGCGCCTTCGTGCTGAATGCGCTCGGCGAGGTCACGCACCTCGTGAAGAGCCCCGTGGGCACCACGGTCACCAACGCCGCATTCCGGCCGGGCACCTCGACGCTCGTGCTCACGGAATCGTCGACGGGGACGGTGCTGGAGGCGGTGCTGCCGGGCGTCGGGCTCGGGCTCTTTTCCCATTCCTGAACGACCATGGCCGATCACCCCGCGTCGAAAGCGAAGGGCGTCCTCGCCCGCATCCTGAACCTGGACGATTTCGAGGCCGAGGCGCGGCGATTCCTGCCGCGCCCGGTCTTCGAGTACGTGGCCGGCGGCGTGGAGGACAACGTCGCCCGCGACGGCAACCGCGCCGCCTTCGGCGACTGGGACCTCGTCCCGCGCGTGCTGGTGGGGGTCAAGCACCGCAGCACCCAGGCCACGCTGCTCGGGCGCGAATACGCCTCGCCCGTGGGCATCGCGCCCATCGGCATCGCGGCGCTCTACGCGTACCGGGGCGACATCGTCCTCGCGAAGGCCGCCGCGGCCGAGAACGCGCCGATGATGATGAGCGGGTCATCCCTCATCGCAATGGAGGACGTGCGGGCCGCCTCGCCCGAAGCGTGGTTCCAGGCCTACCTGCCCGGCGACGAGAAGCAGCGCTGGGACCTGCTCGAGCGCGTGAAGCGCGCGGGCTTCGGCACGCTGGTGGTGACCGTGGACGTGCCCACCAGCGGCAATCGCGAGAACAACCTGCGGGCGGGCTTTTCGACGCCGCTGCGGCCGACGCTTCGCCTCGCGTGGGACGGGATCACCCATCCGTCGTGGACGTTCGGTACTTTCCTTCGCACGATCGCGGTCCACGGCATGCCGCACTTCGAGAACAACTTCGCCACGCGCGGGGCGCCGATCCTCTCGCGCAACGTGCTTAGGGACTTCGCGGACCGCGGACATCTCAACTGGGAGGATCTCGCGCGGATTCGCGAATTCTGGAAGCACGGGCCGTTGGTGGTGAAGGGCGTGCTGCATCCGGACGACGCGCGGCGGGCCTGCGCGCTCGGGGCCGATGCGATCGTGGTTTCCAACCACGGCGGGCGGCAGATCGACGGCGTCATCGCGCCCCTTCGCGCGCTGCCCGACGTGGTGGCGGCCTGCGGCGCGGTGCCCGTCATCCTGGACAGCGGCATCCGTCGCGGCACCGACATCGTGAAGGCCCTCGCGCTGGGGGCGAAGTTCGTGCTCCTCGGCCGTTCTTTCGGCTACGCCGCCGCCGTCGCGGGCGAGGAGGGTGTGCGGCACGCCTTCCGCATCCTGCAGGTCGAGCTCGACCGCGACATGGCGATGCTGGGGGTCAATTCGCTCTCGGACCTCTCGCCCGCCTTCCTTCGCCGGCGTTAGGTCTTATACAAGAGGGGACGCTTCCCTCGGGGAGGGAAGCGTCCCCTTTTTCAGGTTTCGTCGCCGCGCGGCGACAGCGTGAGCGCGAAACTTTTCGCCGTCCTGCACTCCTAACGTCAGGGGAAGCGCGTACGCTTTCCGCCGTCGCCGGTGCGCTTTCCGGATATCGATGCCGAAGCCCGCCCGGCGATACTTTCCGCCTTCGTCCACGCATGGGAGAACAACGATGAACCCGCGTCACCTGGCCGCCCTGGCCGTCACGCTGCTGCCGCTGGCCGCCGCCGCCGAAATCACGTTCTACGAGTACGAGGGCTTCCGCGGCCGCGCGTTCACCGTCACGGACGACGTGCGCAACTTCGAGCGCCACGGCTTCAACGACAAGGCCCAGTCGATCGTGGTGGGTTCCGGCCGCTGGGAGGTCTGTTCCGATTCGCGCTTCGAGGGCGAGTGCAAGACGATCCGCCGCGGCAGCTACGATTCGCTTCGCAACCTCGGCATGAACAAGAAGATCTCCTCGGTCCGCCGCGTGGAAGGCGGCCGCGGCGGCTATGACGTCTCCCCGGCCTACCAGCAGCCCAACTACGACTACTACCGCCGCCCGCGCGAGCAGGTCTTCGAGGCGCGCGTCACCTCCGTGCGGGCCGTGTACGGCTCGGGCGAACGGCGTTGCTGGACGGAATACCAGGGCGACTCGAGGCCCTCCCGTGACCAGGCCGGTGCCGCCATCGCCGGCGCCATCATCGGCGGCGTGCTCGGCCACCAGGTGGGCAAGGGCCACGGCCGCGATGCCGCCACGGCCGCGGGCGCACTCGCCGGCGCCGCGATCGCCCAGCGCAACTCGCAGTACGGCAACACCTACGAAGGCTCCGTGCGCCGCTGCGAGAACACCGGCGGCAGCGTGGCCTACTGGGACGTGGTGTACGAGTTCAACGACCAGCAGCACCACGTGCAGATGAGCTCGCACCCGGGCCGCAGCATCCTCGTGAACGAATACGGGGAACCGCGGCAGTAAGAACCCTTGTTGCAAGGTGGAGTGGGGATGCGTCCTTCGGGGCCATCCCCCTTTTTTTCGCCTTCCCGCCGGCGCTTGGCCTGATCCATCCGCGCTTTCCGTTCTCAAGGCATCGATGCAACGGGACGGAAGGAGGGCAGGATCATGGAAAGCCGGGGATCGAAGCTTTCAATCATCGCCTTGCTGGCGTTGGCGCCGGGCCTCGCGTTCGCGCAGGGCGCCGCCCGTGAAGGCGCGCTGATCACGATCAGCTTCACGGCGACGGTGAAGACCGCGGGCAGCTTCGTGGACGGCAAGAACGCGCGCACCACGAGCGACGTGAATCGCGTGCTCAAGGGGCGGTGCAAGCTGCAGGCGGCGGACGTGGGTCCGTGGGGCATCGACGGGCCGACCAAGGCGCAGGAAAAGGCCTACCTGAAGCCCGATCCAGCTATGGTGTCGATGGAAAAGGAGGCCGCCAAGTGTCGCGGCGACCGGGCCTGCCAGATGGCCCTCGCGCAGAAGATGGCGGAAGCGGACATGCAGCCCAAGGCGCCGTCGGGCCAAGGGGCGGTGCAGGTGTGGTATCCGCAGTCGTGCTCCGGCAGCTTCAGCGCGAACGACACCTACACCGGCGACATCAAGGACGGCGGGTTCCTGTCCTACCAGTACCGCACGACGATCACCGGCTCCGCGACTATTCCCGAAGGCGGCGAGAAGGGCTGGCTCGGCCTCTACGTCGAGCACGACGTGGCGGGCAAGCGCACGCAGCTTCGCTTCAACGAGGCGCCCGCGCAGCCGCTCGAGAAGAAGACCGTCCGCACCGGCCACCAGGCGGGCACCAAGGTCGAGCGGGTGCCCGTCGGCCTCACCCAGCGCGCCTCGACCGAGCCCTGGGGACCGGTGCCGGGCGCGGTGCCTTCCGGCTCGCTCGTGCGCAAGATCGACGGCGGCACCCTCACGCTGGAGTGGCAGGTGACGCGGTAGCCGCAGATAGGCAGATAGGGACAGTTCCCTCCCCGAGGGAACTGTCCCTAATTCTTAAAAGGGGACGCTTCCCTCGGGGAGGGAAGCGTCCCCTTTGTAAGGTTCACCCGGTAAGCTGGGGCCATGGCCCCCGAACTCGGCGTCATCGAAGGCTATTTCGGCCATCCCTGGGCCGCCCCGGACCGCCATGGGGTGGTGGCGGCGCTGGCGAAGCGGGGCTATGGGTTCTTCCACTTCGCCCCGAAGGCGGATCCCTTCCTTCGCCGCCGCTGGCGTGAGCCCCATCCGGAGCAGGCGAGCCGGGAGATCGCCGCGCTCTCCGCCCATTGCCGGCGCGAGGGCCTTCGCTTCGGCGTGGGCCTGAGCCCCTTCGAGCTCTACCGCGACCCGGGCCGCGAGGCGATGGCCGCATTCGCCACCAAGGTCCGCGCGCTGGACGCCCTGGGCCTCGACGACCTCGCCATCCTCTTCGACGACACGCGCGGCGATGTGCCTGACCTCGCCGCTCGCGAAGCGGACATCGTCCACGCCGCGCTCGCCGCCACGAAGGCCACGCGGGTCGTGATGTGCCCCACCTACTATTCCGACGACCGGATGCTCGACGCGATCTTCGGTGCCCGCCCGGCCGGCTATCTCGAGGACCTGGGCCGCCGGCTCGATCCGCGGGTCGGCGTCTACTGGACCGGCGAGGAAATCTGCGCCCGGCAACATTCGGCCGGGCATCTTTCGCGCGTGGGCGAGGCCCTTCGGCGCAAGCCCATCCTGTGGGACAACTATCCTGTGAACGACGGCCCGCGCATGTCGCGCTTCCTGCACCTGCGGGCCTTCACGGGCCGTCCCGCCGCCATCGGGGCGCACCTCGCCGCCCACGCCGTGAACCCGGCGCTGCAGCCCCACCTGTCGCTCATACCCCTCGCGACGCTGCCGGCGAGCTACCGGGACGGCGAGGGCTATCGCTACATGCAGGCCTTCCGCGACGCGGCGGCGGATCTCGCGGGGCCGGACTTCGCGGCGATGCTGGAGACCGACTTGCTCTCCCTCCAGGACCTCGGGCTCGATCATCTCGGCGAGGCCGCGAAGGACCTGAGGGCGCGCTACGGCGGGATGGATCACCCGATGGCGCGGGAGGTCGTGCGCTTCCTGGGCGGCGGCTACGCGGTGGAGGGGTGGGTGGAGAACTAGAGCCCCCGCAGCTCCCGCCGCAGGATCTTGCCCACCGTGGACTTGGGCAGCGCGTCGATGAAGCGGATGTCCTTGGGTACCTTGTAGGCGGCGAGTTCCTTGCGGCAGTGCTCGACGATGGCGGCGTCCGTCACGTCGCTGCCTGCCGACCGGACCACGAAGAGCCGGAGGGCCTCGCCCGTCCGCTCGTCCGCCACCCCGATGCACGCGCACTCGGCGACGCCCGGCACCGCGCTCGCGACGGCCTCGACCTCGTTGGGATACACGTTGAAACCGGAGACGAGCACCATGTCCTTCTTGCGGTCCACGAGCTTCAGGAACCCCCGCTCGTCGAAGCGGCCGATGTCCCCGGTGCGGAAGTAGCCGTCCTTCGTGAAGGCGGCACGGTTCGCTTCCGGCTGGTTCCAGTAGCCCGCCATCACCTGCGGGCCCTTCGCGCACACCTCGCCCGTCTCGCCGACGGCCACCTCGCGATCGCCTTCGCCCAGCAGCACGATGTCCGTCCCCGGCAGCGGCACGCCGGTGGTGCCGGAGAATTCGCCGAGCCCCGGCGGGTTGAGCGTGAGCACCGGGCTCGTCTCCGAAAGCCCGTAGCCCTCGCAGATCACCGTGCCCGTCACGGCCTTCCACCGCGCGGCTGTCGACGGCAGGATGCTCGAGCCTCCGCCCACCGCGAAGCGCAGGCGCGAGAAGTCCACGTCCCCGAGCCGCTTGTTGGCGCCCAGGCCCGCGTACAGCGTGTTGACCCCGGCGAAGGCGGTGGGACGTGCGGCCTTCATCAGGTCCGCGAGGCCGTCGAGATCCCGCGGATTGGCCACGAGCCAGCTTTCCGCGCCGGCCGATCCGTAGGCCACCAGGCTCACCATCAGCGCGAAGATGTGATAGAGCGGCAAGGCCGTCACGATGACATCGTCGCCGTCGCCGAGCGCCCTTCCGATCACCGCGCGGAACTGCATCGTGTTGGCCACGAGATTGCGGTGCGACAGGCACGCGCCCTTGGACAGGCCCGTCGTCCCGCCGGTGTACTGCAGGAACGCCGGGTCGCTTCCGACGATGTCCACGGGCTCGCGCGCGAGCCCCGCGCCATCGGCCAGCGCATCCACGAGCTTCACCGTGCCTTCGAGCCGCGCGTCCACCGCCGGGCCCGGCAGCTTCGCGCCGCTTCCGTCGCCCAGGCCCGTGGTCACCACGTGCTTGACCGGGGTCTTCGCGATCACTTCCGCGAGCGTCGGCGTCGAGCCGTCGAAGATCACGATGAGCGTCGCGCCCGCGTCGGCGAGCTGGTGTTCGAGTTCCCGCGGCGTGTAGAGCGGGTTCACGTTCACCTGCACGGCCCCCGCGCGAAGGATGCCCAGGCACGCGATCGGAAAGGCGAGCAGGTTGGGCATCATCACCGCAACGCGGTCGCCCTTCTTCACGCCCGCGCGGTGCTGCAGCCACGCGCAGAAGGCGCCCGAGAGCCGGTCCAGTTCCCCGTAGGTGAGGGCTCGGCCGAAGGAGCGGAAGGCGACCTTGTCCGCGTAGCGGCGCATCGCCCCTTCCATCAGGTGGACGACGGACGGATGCGCGTCCACGTCCACGGTCTCGGGAATGCCGTGACGGCGCCAGGTCTCGATCCAGGGCTTCATGGGTGACTCCTCCGTTGGCGGGCCGCGGGTCGTTGCCGGCGGTCCCTTGTGCTCGATCCGGCGAATCGCCGCATCGCTTGCGAAATCAATCCCGCGGCGCGCCGCGCCGCTCCTGCAACCGGTCCTGCGGCTACCGCAGTTTCTCTTCCAGCGCGCCCCGCTCGCCGTCGCCGGGCAGCTGGGGCCTGTCCCGCTCGCGATTGACGAGGCAGAGGAACCCGAGGGGCTCGTCGGCCGCCGCGCGGAACTGGTGCCACGCGAGGGGCGGGACGGACACGAGGTCGTTCGGGCCGATCTCGCGCGCCTCGTCGCCCACGAGGCACCGGCCCCGGCCCCGGATCACCATCACGTTGTGCACGTGCTCGTGGCGCTCGAGCGTGGTCCAGCCGCCGGGCGCCACCTCGAAGTAGCGAAGCTGCGTGGCCATCGACGGGTCGTCGAAGAGCACCTGGCGCGTCACGTCCTTGAAGGGCGCGCTGCCGTCCTGCTTGTAGGCGAGGACGTCCACGCCTTCCCAGCGGAAGGCGCCGTCGTGCTTGCGGATGAGCTTGTCGGTCATGGCGATGCTCCGGGGACGCTTCCCTGTGGCGCGTCTGCAACAGGGAAGCGTCCCCTTCTGACTTGGGCGACGAACTCGCGGCTTTTCGCGAGAAGCCCGTCGCCCGCGGAGAGAAGTCCCCCGCCGATCAGCAGCATCGTATCGGGTCCGTAGCCGGCGAGCATCTCGGGCACGCGCTCGACCGTCATGCCGCCGGCGGGCACGGGCAGGATGGGTGCCATGCCTTCCAGCGGCCCGCGCGCCGCGTCGCACAGCGCGAGGCAGGTTTCCCGCGAATAGCTGAAGCGCCCGCCGTGATTGGGAAAGATCGTCGCGTCCGCGCCGAAGAGGCGGAACAGCGTGCCCAGCAGCACGGGCGGGGCGATGCGCGAGGCGCCCGCGAGGGCCGGGTGGGCGAGCAGGGCGAGATCCGTGTCCTCGCGCAGCTCCACGAACGCGGGCAGGCCCACCAGCATCGGCGCGACCAGGGCCGCCTTCACGCCGTAGTCCTTCGCGATGCGAAGCTGCGCGCGCCATTCCCGCGGCCGGCCCGAGAGGGTGGGCGCGTAGATCGTGCGGCCGCCCGTCTCGCGATTGGCCTGGTCGATCGCCGCCTGCACCGCCGGCACTCGCTCGGAAAAGGGCGAGAAGGCCTGGTTCGCGAGGCCGTGGTCGTCCTTCACGACATCCAGCCCCGCGACGGCAAAGGTGCGCGCGAGGTCCGCGAGGTGATCGACGGTGGCGCCCTGGGGCTTCAGGGCCGAACAGGTGAGGGCGCGGCCATCGGCGCCGGTCATGGCCCTCAGCCCGGCGATGCCGTACCGGGGGCCCGGAAAGGCCTTGGCGTAACCCGTCGAAAGCACGAGGCGCTCCAGCGAAACCTCCGGCTGCAGCGAGCAATTGCCGAAGAGCATGTTCGCGAGCTGCGAGGCTTCCATCCCCGTCGTGGCGGCCGCAATGCCGATGTCCGCCTCGAATCCGCCCGCCACGGGACGGATCGCTTCCACCGTGGCGACGATTTCCCGCCGCACGCGCTCGTCGCGGATCGCGTCCACCGGCATCTCGACGCTCTGCTCGGCGGCGAGGGCCTCGGCGCGGGCGCGGGCGCCTTCGATGGGGGAAGCGATGCGGTAGGTGGCGAGGAGGCGATCCATGTTCGCGATTCTAGGCTGCCCGCAGCGCATCCACGATCTCCAGCCGCGCCGCCCGCAGGCTCGGCAGGAACCCGCCCACGAAGCCCATCGCCAGGGTGAAGACGAGCGTCGAGACGACGATGCCCGGCGTGAGGTGGAAGCCGAACGCGAGCTGGCTGAAGCTCTGGAAATTCATCGTCGTGATGGTGAAGGCCTGCAGGAACGAGGCGAGCACCAGTCCGCCGAGGCCCCCCACGAGGGAAAGCAGCAGCGATTCCATCAGGAACGCCGCGAGGATGCTCGAGCGGCGGAAGCCCAGCGCCCGCAGGGTGCCGATCTCCCCGGTGCGGTTCGCGACCGCGGCGTACATCGTGATCATCGCGCCGATCATCGCGCCCAGCGAGAAGATGATCGAGAGCGTGATGCCCAGGTAGCTGATGAAGTTCGACAGCGCCCGGGACTGGTCCGCGTAGAAATCGGGCTCGCGCTTCACGTCCAGGTTCAGGCGCTGGTCGGCCGCCACCTGGGCCTTGAAGGCGTCGAACGCGTCCTCGCCCGAAAGCCGCACCACCATCGACGAGAACTGCGAGCGCCGGAAGGCCTGCAGCATCTGCTCCGCGTCGCCCCAGATCTCGGAATCGAAGCCGCTCTTGCCCGCCTCGAACGTGCCCACCACGGTCCACTCCCGGCCCGCGAATCGCAGCCGCTCGCCGATGCCGGTGCCGTCGAAGCCCGCGGCCACGGCCGAGCCCACGAGGATCTCCGACGACCCCGGGCGGAAGGCCCGGCCCTCGACGATCCTCACCTGCGCGCGCAGGGCGAGGCCCATGGGCGGCAGGCCCCGCACGATCACGTTGGCGGGCTTGCCCGTGTCGCGCTTGGTGGTCGCGATGAGCACCAGCGTCTCGCGCGAGGCGAGGGGCCCGCCGTCGGGCCCGCGGGCCACGGCCGGCAGCGTCTCGACGAGCGAGGCCTGGTCGCGCGTGATGGCGCTTTGCACCTCCGTCTGGGCCGCGGCGCGAAGCAGCACGGCGTTCTCCCGCGAGCCCGTGGAAATCAGCGTCTTCTTGAGCCCCGCATCCAGCATCAGGACCGCCGCGAACACGAAGACCACGAGGCCCATGCCGCCGGCCGTGAGCAGCGTCGTCATCTTGCGCGTCCACAGGTTGCGGAAGACGTAGGAGACGGGGATCTTCGTCATCCGATGTGCCTCAGGCCCTCGACGATGCGAACGCGCGCCGCCCGCGTCGCCGGCAGGATGCCCGCCGCCACGCCGACCGCGACCGCGCAGGCCGCCTGCAGCAGCACGGTGTCCTGCGTCACCTTGAAGACCGGGAACATCGTGCCCAGGGCCGCCTTGAAGCCCGCCGCCACGGGGAAGGTGGCGAGGATGCCCAGGCCCCCGCCCACGAGGGTCACCAGCACGGACTCGGCAAGGATCATCGCCGCCACGAACGCGGGCCCGAAACCCAGGGCCTTGAAGGTGGCGTATTCCGTCATGCGCTCGCGGGCCGTCATCGCCATCGTGTTGGCCACGACGGCGAAGATGATGACGATCACCACGAAGGACACCACGCGGATCGCGAGCACGATCGTCTCGGTCTGCGCGATGAAGCCGAGCTGGAAGGCCTTCTCGGTCTCCGTGAGCGTCTCGCCGAGGGAATTGCGGAACTCCTTGTCGATCGCCTGGCTGATTTCCGCCGCCCGGCTGCCGTCGGCGATCTGCACGATGAACACGCCCACCTGGTCCGCCCGGCGCGGATAGCGCTTCTTCGCCTCCTCGTTGAGGTAGTCCCAGTGGAAGTAGAGCTGGCGCGTGACGGTGGTCTCGTCGCGGGGCTCGTAGATGCCCGTCACGATGAATTCCCAGTTGCCCGGGTAGATCGTGCCCTTCACGGGGATCACGTCGCCGGGCTTGAAGCCGTGCTGGTCTGCCAGGAGCCGCCCGACCATCGCGCCGCGGCGCTCCTTCTTGAATGCCGCGAGTTCCTCGGGCTTCACGATGAACTCGGGGTACAGGCTGAAGAAGTTCTCGTGGTCCACCGCGAACTGGGCGAAGAAGTTGGTGGGCTTCGCGTCCTTGTAGATGCCGCCGAACCAGTTGGAGGTGGCGATGTCCGTCACGCCGTCGATGGCGCGGATGCGCTCGCGGTACCAGGTGGGGATCGGGAAGACGAGGGAGATGGCGTTTCGCGTGATCAGGCGCTGGGCCGAGGCCATGTCCGAGCCCGCGTACCACGCGTGCACCACCGTCTGCAGCAGGCCGAAGGCGAGGATCGCCACCACCAGGCCCGTCAGGGTGAGCAGGGTCCTCAGCTTGTGCCGGAAGAGGTTCTTCAGGACGAGATTGAGGAAGAACACGGGGACCGGTCCTTACCCGCCGGCCTCGGCGCCCACCAGCTCGCCCTTTTCCAGGTGCACGATCCGCCGCGCGCTCTCGGCCGCGTGCGCGTCGTGCGTCACCATGATGATGGTCTTGCCCATCTCGGCGTTCAGGCGCTTCAGGAGCGCGAGCACCTCGCCCGCGCTCTTCCGGTCCAGGTCCCCCGTGGGCTCGTCCGCGACGATGATCGTCGGATCCGACACCAGCGCCCGCGCGATGGCCACCCGCTGCTGCTGGCCGCCCGAGAGCTCGTTCGGGTAGTGGCTCATGCGGTCCGTGAGGTCCACCAGGCCCAGCGCGGTCGTCACGCGCTCGCGGCGCTGGGCGCGCGACAGGGAGGTGAGCAGCAGCGGCAGCTCCACGTTCTCGAACGCCGTGAGGACGGGCATCAGGTTGTAGAACTGGAAGATGAAGCCCACGTTGGAGGCGCGCCAGTCCGCGAGCTCCGCCTCGCCCAGCCGCGTGATGTCCAGGCCCCCGACGAGCAGCTCGCCCGAATCGGGCTTGTCGATGCCCGCCACCAGGTTCAGCAGCGTGGACTTGCCCGAGCCCGACGGGCCCATCAGCGCGACGAAATCGCCCGCCGCGATGTCGAGCGTGATGTCCGAGAGGACGGGCACCGCCTCGCCGCCGCGGCGGTAGCCCTTGGCGAGCCGCGCGATGCGGACGAGCGGCGCGCCGCCCGGGGCCGGGGCGCTCACTTGCGCGCGATGGCGACGACGGCGCCGTCGGCGAGCTTGTCGGGGGGCGAAAGCACCACCTTGTCGCCCGCCTTCACGCCCGAGACCGCCATCAGGTCCCCGAGCTTGCGGGGGCTGCCGGCGTCCACGGCCTTCACGCGATTGCCTTCGCCCAGCAGGAAGAGCACCGACTTCTCGCCCCGCTTCGCGACGGCCTCGGGCCGCACGGCGGTCACGGGCTTGCGGTCTCCCTCGGCGGGGGACTTTTCGAGGAAGGCGACCTTGGCGCTCATGTCCGGCAGCACGCGGGGGTCGCGCTCCTTGAAGGCGACCTTCACGAGCAGCGTCGCCTTGCTGCGGTCCACCGTGGGCACGATGCGGGAGACTTCGCCCGCGAGGCGCACGTCCGCGTAGGCGTCGAGCTGGATTTCGGCGGGCATGCCGGGCTTGATCTTCGCGATGGAGGACTCGGAGACGTCCGCCTCCACCTCGAGCGTCTCCATGTCCGCCACGTTCACGACGGCGCCCTTGGAATCGGTGGCGGAGGAAAAAGGCGTGATGATGTCGCCCACGTTGGCGTTCTTCGTGAGCACGATAGCGTCGAAGGGCGCGCGGATCAGGGTCTGCTCCACGGCGACGCCCGCCGAGCGCACGTTGGCCTCCGCGACGCCGATGGCGGCCTTCAGGCTCGCGATCGAGGCGACGGCCTTCTCGTGCCGGGCGCGGGCGGCGTCCCGCGTCGATTCGGAAATGAACTTGCGGGCGAAGAGGTCCTCGGCGCGGCGAAGGGCCGATTCGGCGTCGCGCCGCTCGGCCTCGCCCTGCTCGAGATTCGCCTTCGCGGCGGCGACCGCGGCGGCGGCCGAATCCCGGGCGGCGGAGACGTCCAGGCTCTCGAGCCGCGCGATGACCTCGCCGGCCTTCACGCGGGAGCCTTCCTGCACCCCCAGCCATTCCAGCCGGCCCGTGGCCTTGGTGGAGACGGCGGCCTTGCGCCACGCGACCACGCGCCCGGTGGCGTTGAGCGCCGTGTAGGCCTGGGTGGGCCAGGCGGTGGTGACGGTTGCCGATTCCACCGCGAGGGGGGCGGAGGCGCCGCGCCAGGCGAACGCGATGCCGATGGCCACGGCGACGGCAGCGCCGACCGACCACTTGATCCAGCGGGGGCGGCGGTTCGGGGCGAAGGCGCGGGCACCCCGGTCGATCTGCAGCTTGGAAAGGTCCTGGGAGGACACGGCGGGTCCCGGGCGAGAGTGGAGACAGGGTTCCGATTATATGTGGCGCCGCCGGTTCCCCCGCCGCCATGGGACGAAAGGGGTGTCAGGTTGCCGCAAGGCGAGCGGCCTACAGTCGCACCGCTCACAAAAGGAGGAGAGGCCCATGGCCCCGCAAACGCTCAACTGGTCGGCGATCGAGTCCGACGCCCGCTTCAAGGAACTGCACAGCCGGAAGTCCGTCTTCCTGTGGGGCCTGATGGCCTTCTCGGTCGCGTACTACTTCGCCCTGCCGCTGGGCGCGGCCTACTTCACCGACATCTTCAAGATCAAGGTGTGGGGCCCGATCAACGTGGGCCTCCTCTTCGCCCTCTCGGAATTCATCGTCGCCTGGGGCATCGCCTTCGTGTACGCCCGCAAGGCGGCCGAGTTCGACGCCATGGCCGACGCCATCAACCGCGACGCCGCGTCGATCGGAGCCTGACCATGAAGATCTCCCGCTGGGCCGTCGCGGCCCTCGCCCTCACGGCCCCGGCCATCGCCTTCGCGCAGACCGCCGTGAACCCGAAGTACACCTGGCTCACCTTCGCCGTGTTCGCCGGGATCATCGGCATCACGATGTACATCACCTATCTCGCCGCCAAGCGCACCAAGACGGCGGCGGACTTCTACGCGGCCGGCGGCGGCATCTCCGGCATCCAGAACGGCTGGGCCATCGCCGGGGACTACCTCTCGGCCGCCTCGTTCCTGGGCATCGCGGGCCTCATCTCGCTCAACGGCTACGACGGGTTCATGTACTCCGTGGGCTGGCTGGTGGCGTACATCACGGTGCTGCTCGTGATCGCCGAGCCCTGCCGCAACATCGGCAAGTACACGATGGCGGACATCCTCGCCTTCCGCAACGACCCGAAGACGGTCCGCACGTTCATGGCGATCTCCACGATCACCGTGTCCACCTTCTACCTGACGGCCCAGATGGTGGGCGGCGGCGTGCTGGTGAAGACGCTGATCGGCATCGACTACGAAGTGTCCGTCATCACCGTGGGCGTGCTCATGCTCGCCTACGTGGTGTTCGGCGGCATGGTGGCCACCACCTACGTGCAGATCATCAAGGCGGTGCTGCTGGTGATCGCCTCGCTCACGATGGTCGCCCTCGTCTGGGGCCAGTACGGCTTCAGCCTGCCGGGCTTCCTCGAGGCCGCCGTCGCCGACCCCAACATCCAGGCGCGCGTCGCCACGATGCTGGGCGACGCCTCGAAGAACCTCACGGCCACGGAGCTGGGCCAGCGCTTCCTCGAGCCGGGCCTGCTCTTCAAGAACCCGATCGACCAGGTGTCCCTGGGCATGGCGCTCGTGCTCGGCACGGCCGGCCTGCCCCACATCCTGATGCGCTTCTTCACGGTGCCGACGGCGCAGGCCGCCCGCAAGTCCGTGATCTGGGCCATGGCCATCATCGGCGGCTTCTACGTGCTCACGCTGTTCATGGGCCTGGGCGCCGCGATGAAGGTGGGCCCGCCCAACATCACCGCCATCGACAAGGGCGGCAACATGGCCGCGCCGCTGCTCGCGCAGTACCTGGGCGGCGGGCAGGACTCGATGCTCGGCAACCTGATGCTCGCCTTCGTGGCGGCGGTGGCCTTCGCCACGATCGTCGCGGTGGTGGCGGGCCTGGTGCTCGCCGCGGCCTCGGCCATGTCCCACGACCTGTGGGTGGGCGTGATCAAGGGCGACAAGGCGACCAGCGACGAGGAAGTGCGCGCCGCCCGCATCTGCTCGGTCATCGTGGGCATCATCGCCATCGTGATCGGCATCCTGGCCCAGGGCCAGAACGTCGCGCACCTGGTGGCCCTCGCGTTCGCCGTGGCGGCCTCGGCCAACCTGCCGGTGATCCTGCTCACGCTCTACTGGAAGAAGTGCAACACCGCGGGCGTGGTCGCGGGCCTGGTGGTGGGCACCGTGACGGCCATCGGCCTGGTGCTCGTCTCCCCCAACATGACCTACCCGAAGGCCGTGACGGCCGCCGCGAAGAAGGTGGTGGACGCCGCCCCGGCCCGCATCGCCAAGCTCGAAGGGGATCTCGCCGCCGCGACGGACGCCGCCGCGAAGGAGAAGTTCGGCAAGGCCCTGGCCGGCGCGAAGAAGGACCTCGCCACCAACACGGCCACCCTCAAGAAGTTCGAGGGCCAGACGACGAGCCTGGTGGGCCTGGAAAAGCCCCTGTTCGAGCTGCGCAACCCCGGCCTCATCTCGATCCCGGCGGGTTTCCTCGCGGTGATCCTCTTCTCGCTGATGTTCAGCGACAAGCGGGCCCTCGAGACCTGGGACGAGCTGTACGTCCGCTCCAACACCGGCCTCGGCCGGGCGTCGGCCGCGAAGCACTGACCTCGCGCCGCCGCACCGCAGGGCCCGGCCCTTCCGTCCCGTTCGCGGGGCGGAGGCGCCGGGCCTTGACCCTTCTCAAGCCCCGAAGCCACCCGCCGCGCCAGCATCGACCATGACCTCGCTCACCGGAAAGCTCCCCGTCCCGCCCACGGGCCTCGTGGCGGCCACCATCGCCCAGCTCCGGCGCCACGCGCCCTTCGACGCCATGGAGGAGGCGCACCTCGCGCTGCTCGTCGACCGCGCGAAGCTCGCCTACTTTCCCGAAGGCGAGGTGATCCTGGAGGGCGGCGCGGGCGTGCCCTCCCACTGCAACATCATCAAGCAGGGGGCCGTGGTGGTGACGGCCGGCGCGGCGAGCGAGGACGTGGAGCTCGCGCTGCACGCGGGCGAGTGCTTCCCCGTGGGGGCCCTCCTCGCCAACCGCTCGGCCACGCGCACCTACCGCGCGTCGATGGACACCTTCTGCTACCAGCTCACCCGCGCGGACTTCCACGAGCTGGTGCAGGCGAGCGCGGTCTTCCGCGATTTCTGCACCCACCGCATCGCCCACATGCTGCACCAGGCGCTGGGCAACCTGCAGAAGGACGTGATGGTGGGGGCCGAGGAGCGCCAGCCCCTCGAGCGGCCCGTGCGCGAGGCCGTGCGCCGGGAGCTCGTCACGCTCGACGAGAACGCCACCGTGAAGGACGCCCTCTCGCTCATCGTGAACGAGAAGATCGGCTCCGTGGTCGTCACGCGCGGCGAGGAGCGCGAGCTCGCCGGCATCTTCACGCTGCGGGACGTGGCGAGCCGCATCGCGCTGCCGGGGCGCGGCATCGACGGGCCGCTGAAGGACGTGATGACGCCGGACCCGGAGACGCTCGAAGGCGGGGAGTTCGCCTTCCAGGCCGCCATGCGCATGACGGCCCGGGGCATCCACCACCTCGTGGTCACGGAGGAAGGGCGGCTCGCGGGCCTGGTTTCGGAGCGCGACCTCTTCCGGCTGCAGCGCGTGGGCCTCGCCTCCATCGGCGGGGAGATCGCGGTGGCACGGTCCCTGGAGCGTCTCGCGAGCCTCGCGAAGGACGTGCGGGCCCTGGTGCCGAGCCTCATGCTGCAGGGCGTGAGCGCCGAGCACGTGACGCAGATCCTCTCCACCCTCAACGACCGGCTCACGCGAAGGGTGATCGAGCTCGAGCTCGCGGAATGCGATCTCGATGCCCAGGAGTTCTGCTGGATCGCGCTGGGCTCCGAAGGGCGCCACGAGCAGACCATCGCTTCCGACCAGGACAACGGCATCGTCTTCCGCGATCCCGACGATGGCGATTTCGAGAAGGCGCGGGCCCGCTGGCTCGCGTTCGCCGTGCAGGTTAACGAGGCCCTGGCCGCCGTGGGCTTTCCGCTGTGCAAGGGCAACGTGATGGCCGGAAACCGCGAGTGGTGCCTGGGCGAGGCCGAGTGGCGCGCGCAGTTCTCGCGGTGGATCGCGGCGGGCGATCCCAAGGCGATCCTGAACGCCACCATCTTCTTCGATTTCCGGCCGCTCGACGGCAACGCGAAGCTCGCCGAATCGCTGCGCGACTGGCTTTCGGGCGCCGTGCGCGACCAGGCGATCTTCCTCAGGGCCCTCGCGCAGAACGCGCTCACGAATCGCCCGCCCCTCGGGGTGGTGCGGGATTTCACGTTGTCCGACGACCCGGAGCACCCGAAGACGATCGACCTCAAGGTGAACGGCGCGACGCTCTTCATCGACGCGGCGCGGGTGCTGGCCCTGGCCGAGGGCGTTTCCGCCACGGGCACGGTGAAGCGGCTGCGGGAGGCGGGCGCGCGCCGCGGGCTCGCCAAGGACGAGACCGAGGGATGGGTGACGGCCTTCCACTACCTGCAGCTCTTCCGGCTGCGCCTGCAGGTGCAGCAGGTCCAGAAGGGCGAGACGCCCTCGAACCACCTGGACCCGGAGCGGCTCAACGACCTGGACCGGCGCCTGCTCAAGGAAGCGCTGCGGGCGAGCCGCGGGCTGCAGCAGCGCCTGTCGCTCGACTATCACCTGTGATCGGTTCGCGCCCATCGACGGTGGTCATGGCTGCGTCCTCGCGAGGTGCGACGGCGTGAAGGGGCTCGACCGCCTTCGCCGTCCTGCGCCCGTGCTCGACGAGGCGACGCGGGCGTCGATCGCGGCGTGGCGGCGCGCGGTCATCGTGCGGCCCCACACGCCCACGGAGGTCGCGGAGTTCGTCGTGGTGGAC
>ERZ761602.4351-NODE-4351-length-18449-cov-5.046809_pt1 | contig 18449 bp, 13 predicted proteins | sample MGYA00512165_ERZ761602 | MGnify/ENA primary metagenome ERZ761602 (study PRJEB28899, sample SAMN02445085) | bioreactor sludge metagenome | biome: EBPR sludge; isolation source: Thorneside wastewater treatment plant | place: Australia: Brisbane, Thorneside... | reverse complement strand
CTACGAAATCTTCCCCACCCTCACCAAACCCTGAAGGACCGCAGCCATGGGAACCGCAGTCATTGGAGCACTGAGCACCAACCGTCTGGCCCGCCTGCCCGCCGTGGCCGAAAACCACCAGGGCCGGCGCAGCGTCGTGGAAGACCTGCTCAGCCCGGTGCAGACGGTGGCGGCAGAGGCGGGGCGGGAGCGGTGATTGCTATGGTAAAAATAGCAAACAACAACCTTTTGACGATGGGTATGGGGCAAAAAGACCGTGAAAAGCGCTTCGCAAGGCGTTTGGGGGCCAGTCAGGGCGGCAGAGCGGGGCACCTGGCGGCTTGTCTTGCGCACGGGGCATCTGGAAGGGAATCAAGGATGAAGAAAACCATAGCAAGGAATGACCGGATGACGCTGGGACCTGACAAAAAAAGCTTGAAACCATTGCCTGTGGCAACTCTGGGGCGCCTGATGCCGGTGCTGGGTCTGGCGGCGGTCCTCGGTCCGCTGGCCGTACAGGCGCAGGGCACTGCGGCGCCAGCGGCCGTTGCGGTGTCGGCACCTGCTGTCAGCGCGGCCACGCCCACTGTTGCAACGACCGCCAAGTGGGGCGAGGGCGTGCTGGAGCGGGAGTTTCTGATCAAGCTTCGTACGTTTCTGGAAACCGATCCGTTTGATTTCAAGCGGTTTGAGTCGGCGTTTGGGGTTCCTTTGGAGGCCACTCCTCTTAACGGCCCGTATTTAGATGGTGGATGGGGTATTGGCAGTGTTCGCTACGTTCACCCCTTCGGTCCAACCTTCAACAACCGCAGCCGAGGGGGTGTGTATTGGTCCTTCAACCCCAGCCGCAACTCGTCCTACGTGAGGATGGAGTTCGTCAAGATGCCCCCCGCCGGCAAACGCGACGGGGATGGGTTGCCGTGCATGACGCCGGAGCTCATCAAAGAGGTGTTCGCCGCCAAATGGGTTGGAACTACGACATACACCGATTTCTCGCCCATGTATCCGGGCCGCTTGCCCTACCCCATTCCCGCGAATCAGATCTTCCGATGGCTGCCTGATACGCCGGAACAGGTTTTCTTGGTTTACCAGCTGAATGAAATCTGCGTGCCTGGCCTGACCGCTGCATTCAAGAAACTTCCACCCCATCCCGCTACTCGGTAATTGGAGAAAACCTGTCATGCCAACACCGATGACCAGTAACTCCCCTGCGCTTGTTGCCATGGTTGCGCAACTCGGTACAGAAGGTGGCGGCAGAGGCGGGGCGGGAGCTGTGATCGCTATTTTTGTCATAGCAAACAACGACCTTCTGACGCTGGGTATGGGGCAAAAAGACCTCAAAAACTTGTGCGGTGGGCAGGAGTGCCGGTCTGGCGCGGCAGGATGAGGCTTTACGACCTGAACACCGCCACGAATCCATCGGTTGCGGGTGACTCGCCGACAATTGCTTATCACAAGGGATGTCGTTGGTATTCCACCTTTCGATGCGAGTGACCCACTCGAATCGCTGGAGAAATCGGCATTCGATGACTCAATCTGGGAAATCATGAATACATCGGTTACTAAAAACGAAGGTGAATTTGCCGGATGGGTGGTCTGGGTCGTGATGGGCGTCGGTTTTATTATTGCGCCGTTAACCATCTGGATCGCCATGCGCCAAGGGCTGCCAGCGCAAACCATCGCCCGAATCGAATACACCTTGTTTACGATTGGGATGCTGGGCAATGCTTTGTGCTACGCAGCACGAGATCGCTTTGCCAGAAAAATAGAGCGGTACCGAATGACTTATGAGTTTTTTGTCCCTGGTGCCTATGGTCCAACCAAAATACAGAAAACTTACAAATACCTCACGGAGCATTTTACCGATGACGATAGAAGAAGTCACAAATTAATGCAGGTATTTTCCTACGGTGGAATTTTATGCGTATACATTCTGGTTGGATTTGGTGTGGTTGTTTTTGTAAAAACCTTCTGATAATAAAATTATGACTAACGTTGCTACAGAACTTCTTGAGATTGGCAATGCACTGGGAACAGGAACAAAATCATATGTTGACTTGCTTATTAATCCTGGCGCTTCGGCTACAGATAGGAAAGCTGCCATTTACGGTGCAATAGGCGTTGCATCAACTATATCCGAAAATTATTTCGCTGATATTCGAAATAGTCCGATATCTGCGGCAACGTCACGTGCACTCGGCGGCACATTTGCTGGCGCCAGCCTGCAAGTATCGTGGACTCAATTCAGCGAAGCCTATGCTGCATGGCGGGACAATCCCAGCGATGCGAATCAAAAGGTTTTGATTGAGAAATTTGCGGGTTATTCCGCAAGCGTCGGCGTGGTGATTGCGGCAGTTCTCGGCGGCATGAGGTGGGTTTTGCGGAGCCTTACGCACCGCCGCTATCGCCCATCACGCCCTTGCTCTTGCTGACGTTCACAGATGGCTGTCTGGCCGAGCTGGGCTTGGTCAATATCTTTTCCTTCAAGGACATCACCGATGAGCACGCTCACGATTGACAACGCGATCTTCTAGGCCCTGCGCGCAGACCCGAGCGTCAACCCGGCGGCCTTGCAACGCTTCGTGGCCATCGCCAGCAGCCACCCGGTGTGGCATGCCGCGCCCTCAGCCGTTCCTCACCCGGCCCCCGCCGGTCGCGAAGCCGGCTCCTCGTCGCCGGTGAACTGCAAGGCCGCCAGCCGGGCGTAGGGGCCGCCGGCGGCGACCAGTTCGGCGTGGGTGCCGGTTTCGACGATGCGGCCGTGGTCCAGCACCACGATGCGGTCGGCACGTTTGACGGTGGCCAGGCGGTGGGCGATGACCATGGTGGTGCGGCTGCGCATGGCGGCGTCCAGGGCGGCCTGCACCATGCGTTCGCTTTCGGCGTCAAGCGCGCTGGTGGCTTCGTCCAGCAGCAGGATGGGGGCGTCGCACAGCATGGCGCGGGCAATCGCCACGCGCTGGCGCTGCCCGCCGGACAGGCGCAGGCCGCGCTCGCCGACAAAGGTGTCGTAGCCCTCGGGCAGGGCGCTGATGAAGTCGTCGGCAAAGGCGGCGCGGGCGGCGGCGCGCACGGCCTCGTCGCTGGCGTCCGGGCGGCCGTAGCGGATGTTGTCGCGCACCGAGGCGGAAAAAATGGTGCCGTCCTGCGCCACCAGCGCCATCTGCGCGCGCAGCACGGCGGGTGGCAGATCGGCGACGAGCTGGCCGCCCAGCCGGATCTGGCCCTGCTGCGGCCGGTAAAAGCGCTGCAGCAGCTGGAACACCGTGGTTTTGCCGGCGCCGCTGGCGCCCACCAGGGCCACGGTTTCACCGGCCCGCACGGTGAGCGAAAAGTCGGCCAGCGCCGCCTGCGCCGGGCGCGAGGGGTAGTGGAAGCGCACCGCGTCGAAGCGGATCACCGGGCCGTCACGCGGCAGCAGCAGCGCCGGGGCGGGTGCGGATGCCGGCCTGTCGGGGGCGGGCGCGTCGTCTTCCACCGGGGCGTGCAGCAGCTCCATCAGCCGTTCGGTGGCGCCGGCGGCGCGCAGCAGGTCGCCGTAGACCTCGCCCAGCACGGCCACCGCGCCGGCAAAAATGGCCACGTACAGCGCGGCCTGGCCCAGGTCGCCGGCCGACAGGGTGCCGGCCAGCACGGCCTGGGTGCCCCGGTACAGGCCCCACAGGATCAGCGCCGCGTTGGCGATGATGATGAAGGCGATCAGGGCCGCGCGGGCGCGGCTGCGGCGCACGGCGGTGCCGAAGGCGCGTTCGCTGGCGTCGGCAAAGCGGCGGCTTTCGCGCGCCTCGGCGCGGTGGCTTTGCACCACGGTGACGGCGTTGAGCACCTCGGCCGCGATGGCGCTGGAGTCGGCCACGCGGTCCTGGCTGGCGCGCGACAGGCGCCGCACCCGGCGGCCGAACCAGGTGGCCGGCAGCACCACCAGGCCCACCACCAGCAGCACCTGCACCATCACCGCCGGGTGGCTCCACACCAGCATGCCCAGCGCGCCCAGGCCCATGACGGCGTTGCGCAGGCCCATGGACAGCGATGAGCCCACCACCGTCTGCACCAGCGTGGTGTCAGCGGTCAGGCGGCTGAGCACTTCACCGGTCTGGGTGGTCTCGAAAACCGCCGGGTTCTGGCGCAGCATGCGGTCGTAGACGGCGTTGCGCAGGTCGGCGGTGATGCGCTCGCCCAGCCAGCTGACCAGATAGAAGCGCACCGCCGAAAACAGGCCCAGCGCCACGGCCACACCAAACAGCGCCGCAAAGTGGCCGCGCAACGCCAGCACCTGCGCGCCCCGGTCGGTGGGCGCCAGGCCCTGGTCGATCAGCTGGCGCAGCACCACCGGAAAGGCCAGCGTGGCCGCCGCCGCCAGCAGCAGGAACACGCCGGCCAGCGCGATGCGGGCGCGGTAGGGTCGCAGGAACGGCAGCAGGCCGCCCAGCGCACGGGGTGCGGCGGCGGGCGGGGTGGTGGTGGAGACGGAGGCGGACGGGGCGGGCGCGGCGGCGCCGCGGGTAGCAGGCTCGGACATGGTCCGAGCGTAGCAGTGTTGCCGCCGGCGGGGGAGGTCAGCCCACGTTGTTGGCGAACAGGCGGCGCACCAGCAGGTCCTTGAAGCTGTGGGCGTCGTCCAGGCCCAGGCGCTCCAAGTAGGCCTTGGGCACCGGCTTTTCTTCGAACAGCGCGCGCACCGCCATCAGCAGGAATTCGCTGGGGTGGTGGCTGGCGTGTTTGAGTTTCTTGAGCGCGCGCACCATGCGCAGCTCGTCGTCGGTCAGGTCGGTGCCGAAGGGGAAGTCGGGCAGCAGGCCGGCCTCGGTCCAGGGGTGCAGCCGGGCTTCCAGCACCTCGGGCAGGTTCTGACGGTACTGCTCGGGGATTTCATAGTCCTTGGCCAGCTTGCCGTGGTCCTTGGCCTGTTTCAGCAGCTCGTCCTGGAAGCGCGAATCGGCAATACACAGCATGCGCTTGATGCATTCGCTGTCGCTGCGGCCGCGCAGGTCGGCCACGCCGTATTCGGTGATGACGATGTCGCGCAGGTGGCGCGGGATGGTGACGTGCCCGTAACTGAAGACGATGGAGCTGCGCAGGCCGTCCTTGTTGTCGTGGGTGGCGCGCAGCATCATGATCAGCCGCGCGTCGGGCAGCGCATGGGCCATGGCCACAAAGTTGTATTGCCCCCCCACGCCGCTGACCACCTGGCCGGATTCGAAGGCGTCGCTCACCATCGCGCCGCCCAGTGTGGCGATCATGGTGGTGTTCATGAACCGGGCCTTGACCCGCTGGGCGCGTTTGAGATCCTCGCTGCCATACAGCTGGTTGATGAAGTCGATGCGCGTCATGTCGATGTGCGCCAGCTCCTGCGGCGGCATGGTGCGCAGCCGCTCGTAGAAGTCGCGCGGGCCGATGAAAAAGCCCCCGGTCATGAAGATGCCGCCCTGCAGCCGCGCGCCCAGCAGGATCTTGCAGACGGCGTCGAACTGCGCCTCGCCGCGCAGGTCGTTGGGCAGCGGCACGCCGTCGAACACCAGGTGGTCGCCCTTGAGGGCCACCCCCGGCTTGAAGATGCCAAAGCGGGTGAGGAAGTCCAGGTCGGCCTGCGTCAGCGGCGAGTGGATGCGCCCGGCGTCCAGCAGGGCCTTCAGCGTGGCGGGGGTGACCTTGGCGTCGGCGATGGCGCCGGTGTTCAGCAGGGTCTGCAGCGTCACGTCGTTGAACACTTCGCGGCGGATGATGCCGGCCTCGATCAGGCGCAGGAAACCGTTGACGAACATTTCCGAGCAGCCGTAGAGCCCCTGGTCGAAGCGGCCCAGGCTGCGGCCGTCCAGGCCGTCCGGGCACAGGCTTTCCAGAATGCTGCGGTACTCGGCGCCGTGGCGGTCGCGCACGATCAGGGACTGGCCGATGGCGTCACCCAGCGAGCCGATGCCGATCTGCAGCGTGCCGCCGTCTTCGACAAAACTCGATGCATGCAGGCCGATGGCGTAGTCGGCCGCGGTGACCTTGTTGTTGGGCGGCGCAAAAATGGTGTGCGTGCCGGCCGGGTCGGTGACCACCACGTCGAAGAAGTCGGGCGACACGTCGGCGGTGTTGGGCATGAAGGGCATCTTGTGGTTGATGACACCCACGGCAATGATCGGCGTCTTGCGGGCGCGGAATTTCTCCATCACCTCCAGCACCACGTCGGGGTTGCTCGACAGGCTCAGGCGCAGGCCGCCTTCGGTTTCGCGCGCCGCCACCGCCTGGGCCATGACGTTCATGCCCATCAGTTCCATGTCGCGGGCGACGAAGGTGTAGTTGGTCGAGATGTAGTTCTGCTGCGCCGGCTCATTGCCCAGGTAGTCGCCGGTCTTCATGAAGAACTCGCAGACCTCGATGTTGGGCGGCAGTCCGGGGCCGCGCAGGTCCTTGACGTATTCCAGATCGGGATAGTCCTCAAACACCCGCTCCACCAGCGGGTCCAGGAAATGCTGTTCCAGCTCCGACTTGCCCACCGGGCGTTCCAGCGAGAGCGCGGTGATGATGCGCAGCTTGCGCGCCGGGTTGGCCTTGATGCGCCGGTACAGCGTGTTCACGAACGGGTTGGGCTTGCCGATGGCCAGCGGAATGCCCAGCACAATTTCGCCGGGAATCTTGTCGAGCACGTAGTCGACGGCAGCGTCGATGGAATCAATGCGGATGGCAGCAGTCATGGTCGGTTGTCTCCGGGGTTTCAAGGGTGGAAGGATTCCGTCTCACGACCAATGTAGAGCGCACCGCGCGGGTGCATCTTGCTCTGAATCAAGTTTTTCTGGTCCTGGAGCGCGCTCACAAGCGCAGGGGCGCGGCGTAACCGGTCATTTCCAGATAACCCAGCCCCACCGGCTGGCCGTTGGAGTCGACCAGTTCGCTCAGCCCTTCCCAGTACAGGGCGCCGGTGGACGCGCGGCTGTCCATCTCCTGGGCGTCCAGCAGGGCGCGCACGGTATAGAAGTCGGCCGGGGTGCGCACGATCCATTCCACCGGGTAGCGCGCGCGGGACAGCGGGCTGGTCCAGAAGCGCTGCGGGGAGAACTCCACCTCGCCCGGCCCGGCAATGAAGGTCTGCACGCCGCGGCTGTTGCGGGTGCGAAAGGAGCCGCCGCTCCACAGCGTGCTGCCGTCGCGCCGGCGCAGGCGAAAGGCGGTCAATGCGCTGCCGTCGTGGTAGTTCATGCCGATCCAGTCCCAGCCCACGGCCTCGGGGTGCAGCAGGGCCTCGCTCCATTCATGGTCCAGCCAGGCCTTGCCGGTCACGGCAAAGCGTTCGGACTGAAAGCCCAGCTCGCCGCGCGCGGCCAGTTGCGGCAGGCTGTAGTAATAGCTGGCCTGCTCGGGCTGCGGCCCCTTGCGCGACAGGCCCTCGCGCCCCTGCAGCAGCAGCGCCTGGGTGGGCTCGAACCGCAGGTCCATGGCCAGCGCGTCGCCGCGGATGCGGGCATGGTAGTGGCCGCTGGCCGGGTCGCGGCGCAGGCTCCAGCCGTCCACCAGCAGGTCGGTGTCCTGGGTGGCCGCGCGCGCGCCGCCCGGGCCTTCGCGGGCGATGCGCTGGTCGTGCCACAGGCGTTGGCCGGCCAGGTCGGTGATGGCCGCATGGGCGAACAGCAGCTGCCGGGCGGCCAGCCGCGACTTCAGCGCCTGGGTGCCGTCCACCCGCGAGCGGAAAAACGTGACCTGAAAGCCGAACCGCCGCCCGCCCGATTCGGCATGGCCGGTGATGTACCACCACTCGGTGCGCAGCTCGGGGTGGGCGCCGTGGTCGCGCGGAAACACCAGCCGGCGCGGGGGCAGGGCGGCGGCGCCGGTGGGCAGCCCGGCCGCCGTCAGGGCGGCGAGCGCCGCCGGGGCGCCGAGCACCAGGGCCCGGCGCAGGCCATGGACCGGGCGGGCGGGCTGCGTCATGGCGGGGCGGTTGCCGGGCGCCGGCTCAATCGAGCCCGGCCTCCAGCGCCGCTTCGGCCGCCTGGCAGTCGCCGAAGCGGGCCTCTGTCCAGGCGCTGTTGTGGTAGGTGGGCAGGTAGCGCTCGCCCGAATCACACAGCAGCGAGGCGATGGAGCCGGTCTGGCCGGCCTTTTGCATCTGGCGGGCCAGATCGACCATCACCGCGAAGTTGGTGCCGGTGGACGGACCCACCCGCCGTCCCAGCCGGCGCGACAGCACCCGCATGGCCGCCAGGGACAAGCCGTCGCTCACCGGCACCAGGCGGTCCACCACGGTGCGGATGAAGCTGGGCTCCACCCGCGGGCGGCCGATGCCTTCGATGCGTGAACCGGGCGCGGTCAGGCTGGCGTCGCCGCTGGCATGGTAGGCGGCGAACACCGAACCTTCGGGGTCGGCGACACACAACTGGGTGGCATGTCGCTGGTAGCGCAGGTAGCGTCCGATGGTGGCGCTGGTGCCCCCGGTGCCGGCGCCCACCACGATCCAGCGCGGCACCGGGTGGCGCTCGCGGCTCATCTGGGAAAACAGGCTTTCGGCAATGTTGTTGCTGCCGCGCCAGTCGGTGGCGCGTTCGGCGTAGGTGAACTGGTCCATGTAATGCCCCCCGGTGCGCCGGGCCACGGCCATGGCCTCGTCATAGACCAGGCTGGCGTTGTCCACCAGGTGGCAGTGTCCGCCATGAAATTCGATCTGCGCGACTTTTTCCGCCGAGGTGCTGCGCGGCATCACGGCAACAAAGGGCAGGCCGATCAGGCGGGCGAAATAGGCTTCGCTGACGGCGGTGGAACCGCTGGACGCCTCGACCACGGTCGAGCCCGGGTGCAGCCAGCCGTTGGACAGCGCATACAGGAACAGCGATCGCGCCAGGCGGTGCTTGAGGCTGCCGCTGGGGTGGGTCGATTCATCCTTGAGGTACAGGTCGATGCCGTGGCGGGCCAGGCCGGGCAGTTCCAGCGCCAGCAGGTGGGTGTCGGCGCTGCGCTGGTAGTCGGCTTCGATGCGGTGGATGGCCCGGTGAACCCAGGCGGTGTCGGCAGAGGGGGTGTGCATGTCCGCATTGTGACCCGGTGTCGCCCGGCTGTGTGCCAGGCCGAGTGTCGGGCGGGCCGGGTTTACCAGTCTTCTTTCACCGCCATGACGGCCGACGCACTGGCGGCGCTGCGACCGGCCAGCCAGGCCGTCAGCGTGCCGGCGGCGGCCACGGCGGCACACAGGGCCGCGAGCCGCGCCCAGGGCGGCGCCATCTCCATCGTCCAGTGAAAGCTTTGCGGATTGACCACATGCACCAGCACCACACTGACGGCCAGCCCCAGCGCCAGCCCGGCGGCTGCCCCGAGGAGGCTCCAGGCCGCGCCTTCCAGCGCCACCAGCCGCAGCACCTGCGCGCGGGTCAGCCCCAGATGGCGCAGCAGGCCGAATTCCTTGCGCCGCGCCAGCACCTGCGCGGCGAAGCTGGCCGCCACGCCGAACAGGCCGATGCCGATGGCCACCGCCTGCAGCCAGACTGTGACGGCAAAGCTGCGGTCGAAGATCTGCAGCGAGGCCTCGCGCACCTGCGCGGCGGCGGCAAACTCCAGCGGCAGTTCGCCGCTGGCGCTGGCCTGTGCGGCCAGCGCGCGCACCCGGGCCTGCACCGCCTGCGCATCGGCCCCCGGCGCCAGCCAGATCGCCAGGTCGTTGATGCGGGCGTCGCCGGTCAGCCGCTCGTAGTCGGCCCGGCGGATCACGATGGCGCCGTTGGCCCGGGCATAGTCGCGCCAGACGCCAGCTATGAAAAATGGAGCTGAAGAAGACCTTTTCTCGCTGGGTAGGGCCTCAAATGCCCTGGAAAGCGGCTCCAGCGGCTGTCCCGGGGTCCAGGCCATGCGCCGTTGCAGCGTTTCGCTGATCCAGACCGGTATCTGGCCTGCCGGCGGGCTGTGCGCGGGCCCGAGTAGCGGCAGCTCGGTGGCCGGCTCGCCCAGGTCGCGGGCCAGAAGGGTGACCGGCGGTTGACCGGCGCTCAGCTCCAGGCTGCGCAGGCGCTGCACCTGGACCGTGCGCACTCCGGGCAGCGTCGCCACCTGCGCTGCCAGGCCGGGGGGCAAGAAAGCGGCGTCGGCGGCCTGCGCGCTGCGGGCAGTGCGGGCGTACAGGTCGGCGGGCAGCACCCGGTCCAGCCACTGCGAGACCGAGCCGCGAAAGCTCGCCACCATCACCGTGAGCGCCACCGCCAGCGCCAGGGCGGCCACCACACCGCCCACGGCCACCGTGGCGGAATGGCGGGAGCGCCGGGTACGGGCCAGCGCCAGCAAGGCCAGCACTCCCTGGCCGGCGGACGGCATCAATGCGCGGCACAAGGCCCAGACCAGCGGCGGCAGGGTGGCGATGCCACCCACCAGCAACAGGCCGACCGACAGGTAGGCCGCCAGCGGCAGATCGCCCAGCGGCGGCAGCAGCGCCATGACGGCCCCCAGGGCCATCAGCGCCGGCCCGCGCCAGGCGTGCTCGCCCGAGGCGGCGCCCGGCTCGGCCACCAGTCCCTGACCCTTGAGTGTGCGCGCCGGCGGCAGGCGGGCGGCCGTCCGTGCCGGCCACCAGCCGCCCGCCAGCGCGGCGGTCAGCCCCAGGGCGCCGTAGGCCAGCAGGCCGGATAGCGTCCACCGCAGGGTCGGGCTGACCCCCGCGAAGAAGCCGCCCCCCAGATCGCCCCCCAGCTGGCGCAGCGCCAGCTGGGCCAGCGCGAGCCCGCCGGCCAGCCCGATCAGCGTGCCGACCACGCCCAGCAGCGCCGACTCGGCCAGCACCAGCCGCAGCCGCCCGACCGGGGTGAGCCCCAGCACACCCAGCAGCGCCAGTTGCGGCGCCCGGCGCGCCACGCCCAGCGACAGCACCGAAAACACCAGATACGCGCCGGTGAACAGGGCGACCAGCGCCAGCACCGTCAGATTGACCCGGTAGGCGCGGGAGATCTGGGTCAATCGCTCGCCGGCGGACTGCGCATCGGCCACCTGCACGGTGGGCGGCAGCGCCAGATCGCGCACCAAGGCGGCCCGGTCCGCGCCGGGCTGCAGCCGCAGGTCGATGCGGGTGAGCTGGCCCACGCGGCCCAGCAGGTCTTGCGCGGCGCCGATGTCCATCACCAGCAGGGGCGGTCCGCCGGCGGTGACCTGTCCGCGCAGGCGGATGGTGCGCACGCCGTCGGGTGTTTGCAGGCGCAGCGTGCCATCGGGCCCGGCCAGCGCTCGGGCGGCCGGGTTGGCAAAGCCGCTGTCGGGGGCAAACAAGGCCAGGCGGTCGGCGTCGGCATCGGGCAGCGGCATCAGCGCGGGGGCGGTGCGCGCCACCACCAGTGCGTCCACGCCCAGCACCCGAAGGCTCTGGCGCGTGCCCGCGCCGTCCGGCGCGAGCGCGTAGGTGGCCACCTCCAGCACCGGGCTGGCCGAGCGCACATCCGGGTGGGCCGCCAGGTGGTCCAGCAGGCGGTCGTCGAAACCGGCGCCCCGGTCGCGCAGCTCCACATCGGGTTCGCCATTCACGGCGCGGGTGGCGCCGGCAAATTCCTCCAGCGCCGACTGGTTGATCAGGTGCACCGCCCAGGCCAGCGCCACCCCCACGGCCACCGCGACCACGGCGGTGAGGCTGCGCCAGGGGTTGTGGCGCAGTTCGGGCCAGGCCCAGGAGAGCAGCAGCAAACGCATGGCGGCCATTGTCGCGTCCGGCGCGATCGGCGGTGCCCGCGGCGCCCCGGCGTCCCTTCGGGCAAGGGGTTGATCTGGCGCAAAAAGTGGGCACACCGCTCTTGAAGGAAAGCGGCCGGCCTCCATATCGTATTCATGGCGGCAACGCCTTGTTCAACCCCTCGGAAAGGAGAAACCCATGAACTCTCTGGTCAATCGCGCAAGCCTGTTCGACGATTTCTTCAAGGACTTCGCGCCCGGCTTTTATGTCCGTCCGCTGCATGGCGACCCGCTGCCGACCCCCGCGCAGATTCGTGTGGACGTCAAGGAGTCCGACAAGGCTTACACCGTGCACGCGGAAGTGCCCGGTGTCAGCAAGGACGAAATCCACGTCAGCATCGACGGCAACGTGGTGACTTTGCGTGCCGAAATCAAGCAGGCCGACACCCAGACCAGCGATGAAAAAGTGTTGCGCAGCGAGCGCTACTACGGCGCCGTGGCCCGCAGCTTCCAGCTCGCGTCAGACATCGATCAGGCGCAGGCCAAGGCAAAGTACGAAAACGGCGTGCTGACGCTGACCCTACCCAAGAAGGCCGCGGGCGGCTCGCAGCGGCTGGCGATCGAATAAGCACCCTTGTCGTGATGGACGAAGGCGGCGGGCTGTGAAGCCCGTCGCCTTTTCTCTGCCGCAGCCGTCCGCTGCTGATCGGGTCTGGCATCATGACCGCATCCAATTCCAAAGGGGTGCGTGATGCCTGCTCGACGCCGGGTTTTCGGGGTTTTCCGCTGTGTTTCGGTCTGGTTGGCGGGCCTTGCCGTCGCGGCGCCGCTCGCCTGGGCGCAGCCCCTGAGCCTGGCCAGCGACCCGGCGATGATGGCCCGCGTGACGCTGGGCGAACTGCGGCACGGTCAGGCGGCCGTGGGCGTGTGGCGCGATGGCAAGGCCGCCCAAGCGCTGGTGCCGGCGGGCCGGGCGCGGGCGCGGGCGCGCCTCCGCTGTTCGAGATCGGCTCCATCAGCAAGGTGTTCACCGGGCTATTACTGGCCCAGGCGGTGGAACGCGGCGATCTGACCCTGGACGACCGGCTGGACCAGGTGCTGGCCGGCCGGGTGGTGTTCGGCTCGCCGGCGGTGGCCGCGATCACGCTGCGTCAGCTGGTCACCCACTCGTCCTGCCTGCCGCGCCTGCCGCCGGATTTCCGCGAGGCCGGCCCGCCCGAGAGCCCCTACCGCCGCTACGACCGGCCCCGGATGTGGGCCGCGCTGGCGTCCCTGCAACTGGCGCAGGCGCCCCCGTGTGCGGCCAGCTACAGCAACCTGGGCTTCGGCGTGCTGGGCGAAATCCTGTCGGAACGCTATGGCAAGCCCTGGAGCGAGCTGGTGCGCGAGCGCATCACCGCGCCCCTGGGCATGGCCGACACGGTGCAGCACCTGGGCGATCTGGCGCCGCGTCTGGCCCCGGGCTTTGACGGGCGCCAGCCCACCACGCCCTGGGACATGCGGGCCTTTGCGGGCGCGGGGGCCTTGCGCTCGACCGTGCCCGATATGCTGCGCTTCAGCCAGGCGGTGCTGGCCGGGCGAAACGGCCCGCTGGGTCCGGCGGCCGAACGCCTGCTGACGCCGCTGGGCCGCATCGACACCGGCGAGATCGGCTACGGTGTCTGGATTCGCGGGCCCCAGGAGCGGCGCAGCTATTTCCATGAAGGCTGGACCAGCGGCTACCGCTCGGTCTGGATGGTGCTGCCCGCCACCCGGGAGGCGGTGGTGCTGCTCACCAGCAACGGTCAGGCCCAGCCCTGGCGGGTGCGCAACGCGCTGGCTGCCAGCCACTACCCGGTGGCGGAGCCGGACACCAGCCTCCCGCCGGATCAGCTGCCGCCCTACGCGGGCCTCTACCGCTCCAGCCTCGGCGGCACCATCACCGTGGTGGCGCAGGACGGGGTGCTCTATCGCCGCCCGGTCAATGTGGCCTTCCGCCCGCTGGCCCCGGCGGGCCCGGACCGCTTTGTGGATCGGGAGCAGGGCTTGAGCTACCAGTTCACGCGCAGGGACGGCCAGCCGGTTGCGGCCTCGGTCACCCAGGGCGGGGGTTCGCAGACGTTGACCCGCATCGATGCCCACGCACCGGCACTGGCCCTGCTGCCAGACGCCGTGGCGGCCGGCTATGCCGGGCGGTTTGTGGCCCGGCGTGTCTTTGGCGCCGATCTGGTGCTGGACGTACGCGCTGCCGACGGCCAGCTGGCGGTGCAGTCGGGAAACTTTCCCCGGGTGCCGGTGTTTGCCGTGGCCGGGCGACCGGACCGCTTTGCTTACGAGGTGGTCAAGGCCGAGCTGCAGTTTGAACGCGACGCCGGTGGCCGGGTGGTGGCGGTGGTGCTGCACCAGAACGGCGAGCACCGGGCGGTGCGGCAGGCCGACTGACGGCGGGTCCGCCGCGCGGGCCGCGACGACGCCTCCCGCACGGAGAGTCGTTGCGGTACTTCAATAAACATAGCGTCTGGTGACAATTTCACAATGGGAATTGGGCGATTTGTTGCGAAAAGCGCCAGTGTTCGGCCCGTTTGACACAACGGGCTTCCGCGCCGTGTCGCCAGCCGTTCCCCGGCGGTGTTGGCGCCCCGCCGACTTTCAGTCCGTTCATCTTTACGGTCTTTTTACGCCGACCGGATCACTCTCGATCCCGTTTTTGCACACCAGATTCCAAACTTCCGGCATCACATTGATCAAGGAGGTCTGTCATGGACTTGGTGTTTGTTGGCGCAATGGCCCTGCTCTGGGGCGTGATGGTGCTGCTGGTCCGGGGGTTCGAGAAGCTCGAAGGGCCGAAAGGGGGCCGGTCATGATCAGTCTCGAAGTGCTTTACGGGGGGGCGGGGCTGTGCGCCCTGCTGCTGCTTGCTTACCTGATCTATGCGCTGCTGTGCGCCGAGGAGTTCTGAATGTCCACGTCCGCATGGGGCCTGCTGGCCCTGTTTCTCGCCGTGCTGCTGGCCGCCGCCTGGCCGCTTGGCATCTGGCTGGCGCGCCTGAGCGCCGGCAGACTTCCCGCCTGGATGCACCGGGCGGAGGCGCCGCTGTACCGCCTGGCCGGAACCTCGCCCGACCAGCCGATGAACTGGAAGCAGTACGCGCTGGCGCTGCTGGCCTTCAGCGCGCTCGGATTGCTGGTGGTTTACGCGTTGCAGCGCCTGCAGGCGGGGCTGCCGCTCAATCCGGCCGGCATGGCCGCGGTGTCGCCGGACTCGGCCTTCAACACCGCCATCAGCTTTGTCACCAACACCAACTGGCAGGGCTATGGCGGTGAATCGACCATGAGCTACCTGACGCAGATGCTGGCGCTGGCGGTGCAGAACTTCCTGTCTGCCGCCACCGGCATCGCGGTCGTGTTCGCGCTGATTCGCGGCATGGCAGCCCGCGAAGCACGGGACCGCGCCGCAGGCGGCGCGGGCGTCATCGGCAACTTCTGGGTGGACGTCACGCGCATCACGGTCTGGCTGCTGGTGCCGCTGTCGCTGGTGTTTGCCGTCTTTCTGGTGGGCCAGGGAGTGATCCAGAACTTCGACGGCTACAAGGTTGTGAACACGCTGGAGAGCACCAGCTACCCGATGCCGAAGAACGGGCCGGATGGCCAGCCGGTGAGAGACGACAAGGGCAACCCGGTCATGGAAGACGTGAAGACGGCCACCCAGGCCCTCGCCATGGGGCCGGTCGCGTCGCAGGAGGCGATCAAGATGCTGGGCACCAACGGCGGTGGATTCTTCAATGCCAACTCGGCCCACCCCTACGAGAACCCGACCGCGTTGAGCAATTTCCTGCAGATGCTGGCGATCTTCCTGATCCCTGCCGCCCTGTGTTTCGCCTTCGGCCGCGAGGTCGGCGATCAACGCCAGGGCTGGGCGGTGCTGGCGGCGATGACGGTGATGTTTGTCATCGCGGTGGTGGTGATCACACCCGCCGAGCAGGCCGGCAATCCGCTGCTGGCGCGGCTGGGTGTGGACCAGACGGCCAGCGCGCTGCAGTCCGGCGGCAACATGGAAGGCAAGGAGGTGCGCTATGGCATCAACGCCTCCAGCCTGTTTGCCGTGATCACCACCGCGGCCAGCTGCGGCGCGGTGAACTCGATGCACGCCAGCTACACGCCGCTGGGCGGCATGGTGCCGATGGTGATGATGCAGCTGGGCGAGGTGGTGTTCGGCGGCGTCGGCACCGGCCTGTACGGCATGCTGGTGTTCGCGATCCTGGCGGTGTTCATCGCCGGGCTGATGATTGGCCGCACGCCCGAATACCTGGGCAAGAAGATCGAGGCGCACGAGATGAAGCTGACCTCGATCGCCATCCTGGTGACGCCGATCCTGGTGCTGCTGGGCACGGCGGTCGCCGTCATGGCCGGCGCCGGCCGGGCCGGCATCGCCAACCCCGGCGCGCACGGCTTTTCCGAGATCCTCTACGCCTTCACCTCGGCCGCCAACAACAACGGCAGCGCCTTCGCCGGCCTGTCGGCCAACACGCCCTTCTACAACACCATGCTGGGCCTGGCCATGTGGTTCGGCCGCTTCGGCGTGATCGTGCCGGTGCTGGCCATTGCCGGCGCCCTGGCGGCCAAGAAGCGCCTGCCGGTGACGGCCGGCACCATGCCCACGCACGGCCCGCTGTTCGTCACGCTGCTGATCGGCACCGTGCTGCTGGTGGGGCTGCTGAATTACGTGCCGGCCCTGGCGCTGGGTCCGATCGTCGAGCATCTGATGCTGTGGTCCGCCACGTGAGCACAGGAGAACCTTCATGAGCAAGCAAGATAGGAAACTGGTCCTGCTGGACCCGGCGCTGGTCAAACCCGCCGTTATTGCGGCCTTTGCCAAACTGGACCCGCGCGTGCAGTGGCGCAATCCGGTGATGTTCGTCGTCTATGTCGGCAGCCTCCTGACCACGGTGTTGTGGCTGCAGTCGTTCCAGGACCAGACCCTGGCGCAATCGGGCTTCATCCTGGCGGTGGCGGTCTGGCTGTGGTTCACCGTGCTGTTCGCCAACTTCGCCGAGGCGCTGGCCGAAGGCCGCAGCAAGGCCCAGGCCGCGTCGCTGCGCAGCCTCAAGAAAAGCAGCTGGGCCAAGAAGCTGCACGAACCTCGCCACGGCACCCCATGGCTGCCCGAGCAGGCCGAAAACCTGCGCCGCGATGACGTGGTGCTGATCGAGGCCGGCGACGTCGTGCCGCTGGATGGCGAGGTGATCGAGGGGGTGGCCTCGGTCGATGAGAGCGCCATCACCGGCGAGTCGGCGCCCGTGGTGCGCGAATCGGGCGGCGACTTCTCGGCGGTGACCGGCGGCACGCGGGTGCTGTCCGACTGGCTGGTGGTGCGCATCTCGGTCAACCCCGGCGAGTCCTTCCTGGACCGCATGATCAGCATGGTCGAGGGCGCCAAGCGCCAGAAGACGCCCAACGAGATCGCGCTGACCATCCTGCTGGTGGCCCTGACCATCGTGTTCCTCGTGGTCACGGTGACGCTGCTGCCCTATTCGATCTTCAGCGTGGACGCGGCGAAAGCGGGCACCGTGGTCAGCATGACCGCGCTGGTCGCGCTGCTGGTGTGCCTGATCCCCACCACGATTGGCGGCCTGCTGTCGGCCGTGGGTGTGGCCGGCATGAGCCGCATGATGCAGGCCAACGTGATCGCCACCTCGGGCCGCGCGGTGGAGGCCGCCGGCGACGTGGACGTGCTGCTGCTCGACAAGACCGGCACCATCACCCACGGCAACCGCCAGGCGACCAGCTTCCTGCCGGCCCCGGGTGTGGCGCAGGCCCGGCTTGCCGCCTGCGCGATGCAGGCCTCGCTGGCCGATGAGACGCCCGAAGGTCGCAGCGTTGTCGCGCTGACCCAGAAGCTCGGCTTTGCGCAGTTGCTGGTGGGCGCGACCACCGAGGTCGCGTTCACGGCCCAGACGCGCATGAGCGGCATCGACGTGGTGTTGCCCGACGGCCGCGTGCGCGCGTTGCGCAAGGGCGCGGTCGATGCGATCCGCAGGCAGGTCGAGGCGGGCGGTGGCAGCCTGCCGGCCGAGGTGGCCCGCGTCGCCGATGAGGTGGCCCGGCGGGGCAGCACGCCGCTGGCGGTGATCGACGACAACGTGGTGCTGGGCATCGTGGAGCTCAAGGACATCGTCAAGGCCGGCATCAAGGAGCGCTTTGCCGAACTGCGCCGCATGGGCATCCGGACCGTGATGATCACGGGCGACAACCGGCTGACCGCCGCCGCGATTGCCGCCGAGGCCGGCGTGGACGACTTTCTGGCCGAGGCCACGCCCGAAGACAAGCTCAAGCTGATCCGCGGCTACCAGGCCGAGGGCCGGCTGGTCGCCATGACCGGCGACGGCACCAACGACGCCCCGGCGCTGGCGCAGGCCGACGTGGCCGTGGCCATGAACACCGGCACCCAGGCCGCCAAGGAGGCCGGCAACATGGTCGATCTGGATTCCAACCCGACCAAGCTGCTCGAAATCGTGGAGACCGGCAAGGCGCTGCTGATGACGCGCGGCTCGCTGACCACGTTTTCCATCGCCAACGACGTGGCCAAGTACTTCGCCATCATCCCGGCGATCTTCGTCTCGACCTACCCGCAGCTGGCCGCGCTCAACGTCATGGGGCTCGCGAGCCCGTCCTCGGCGATCCTGTCGGCGGTGATCTTCAACGCGCTGATCATCGTGGTGCTGATCCCGCTGGCGCTCAAGGGCGTGCGCTACCGGGCCATCGGCGCGGCGGCGCTGCTGCGCCGCAACCTGTTGATCTACGGCCTGGGCGGCCTGGTCGTGCCCTTCATCGGCATCAAGGCCATCGACCTGCTGCTGTCCGCGTCCGGACTGGTCTGAGGAGAA
>ERZ761602.4349-NODE-4349-length-18461-cov-3.539063_pt1 | contig 18461 bp, 16 predicted proteins | sample MGYA00512165_ERZ761602 | MGnify/ENA primary metagenome ERZ761602 (study PRJEB28899, sample SAMN02445085) | bioreactor sludge metagenome | biome: EBPR sludge; isolation source: Thorneside wastewater treatment plant | place: Australia: Brisbane, Thorneside... | reverse complement strand
GCATGATCACGTCGAACCCCTACGCGGGCGGCGAGCGGGTCGCGTACCGGCGCATCATCTCGTCGCTCCCACTGGACGGGCTGGTCCGGCTCCTCGACGGGCCTCCACCCGAGGTCGCAGCGGCCGGCTCGCGGCTGCGCGCGACGCACCTCCACTACTTCGATCTCGCCCTCAACACCCCGTGCGAGGTCGATTGGCACTGGGCGTATGTCCCCGCCCCCGAGATCCCGTTCTATCGCGTCGGCGCGTACTCCAACCTTTCGACCGCGATGGCGCCCACCGGAAAGGCCTCTCTCTACGTCGAGCTCGCAGGGCGCGACGAGCGTTCGCTGCCGTCGCTCGCGACGGTGGCCGCGCACTTGGTCGATCTCGGCGTGATCCGCGCCCTCGAGGCGGTGCGCTTCGGGCGCCTGCGGCGGATCGATCACGCCTACGTCGTGTTCGACGAAGCCCACGAGGCGTCGGTCGCGACCATTCGCGCGTTCTTGGAGACAGCGGGCATCGACGCGGTGGGTCGCTATGGCTCGTGGACGTACGCGTCGATGGAGGACGCGATCCTCGCCGGCCGCAGCGCCGCGGAGCGGGCGACCGCATGAGCCTCGCCGCGAACGGTCCCGAGGTCTCGGTCGTCATCCCGGTCTACCAAGAAGAGGCGATCCTCCACGCCGCGGTCGTCGAGCTCCGTGAGAACCTTCACGATGTGGGCGTGACCTTCGAGGTGATCCTCGCCGAGAACGGCTCGCGCGATCGCACGCGCTCGGTCCTCTCCAAGCTCGAGCAGCGCTACCCCGACGTGCGCTCGTTCTCGATCGGCGAGCCGAACTACGGGGCCGCGCTCCGCGCCGGCATCGAGCGCACGCGCGGCGCGATCGTCATCTGCGAGGAGATCGATCTCTGCGACGTCGACTTTCACGAGCGAGCCATCGCTCTCTTGCGTGAAGACGCCGCCGACTTCGTGGTCGGCTCCAAGCTGCTGCCCGGCGCCGAAGACGCTCGCCCCGCGCTCCGCCACGCGGCGAGCCTGGCCTACAGCCGCCTCCTGCGCGCCACGTTGGGCTTTCGCGGCACCGACACCCACGGGCTCAAGGCCTTTCGCCGCGATCGCGTGCTGCCCATCATGCGCGCCTGCCTGGTCGACAAGGACGTCTTCGCGAGCGAGCTGGTCATCCGGGCCTACCGCGCGGGCATCCGGGTGAAGGAGATCCCGGTGCGCGTGATGGAGAAGCGCACGCCGAGCATCAACCTCGTCCGCCGCGTCCCCGGCGTGGTGAGCCGGTTGGGAAAGCTGTGGTGGGCGGTCGGCCGAGACCGCTAGCCTGATAGGGGTGGACCTCACGGGGAGCCTCGCGCCGGACGACCTCGCTCGCGCGACCGTCTTGTACCCCCACGGGGCGCGCAAGACCGTAGGGAGCTTCTGGTCGAGCCAAGCGTGTCTGCTCCTCTTCTTGCGGCACGCGGCGTGTCCCAGCTGCGGCGCGCAGGTCGACGAGCTCGCTCCGCACCTGCCGGTCTTGAAGCAGAAGGGCGTGCGCGTGGTGCTCGTCGGGCTAGCCGACCCTTCGCGTCTGCTCTCGTTCCGCGAGCGCATTCGCCTCGAGGACGCCGAGGTCGACTTGGTGACCGACCCGTCGCTCGCCTGTCACCGGGCGGCGGGGCTCGTCTCGGGCGCGTGGGCGACGATCCGGCCCGCCTCGATCGGGGCCGCGCTGAGCCTCTACCGCACGGGCGAGATCTACAAGCGCGAGGCCGGCGACGGCGACGTGCAGCAACAAGGCGGCGCCATGCTGCTCGAGAAGGACGGTCGCGTCCTCGTGCACCACGTCGCGCGCCACCTCGGAGACCGGGTGGACATGCCCAGAGTGGTCTCTCTCTGCGCGCTGCGAGACCCCGTCGCGCGGTTCTGACCGAGCCCTATTGGCACTGGCCCTGGGCGCACTGGCCCGAGCAGCACTCGAAGCCGACGAAGCAATCTTCGCCCGGGGCGCCACAGCCGCACTCACCCTGGTGGCAGGACCCGCTGCAGCAGACGTCACCGAAGAAGCAGCCCTCACCGTCGGCGAGGCAACCGCATGTGTTGCTCACGCACGTGTCGGTGCAGCAGTCCCAGTCGAAGAGGCAGCCCTGGCCGTCGGGGGTGCACATTCTCGACCCGCTGCTCGTGGCCGACGTCGCGGCGTCGGTGCTCGATGCGGTCGCGCTGACCGACGACGTCTGCGCCGCCGTCGTGCTCGCGCTCGCGCTGCCGGACTGCGCCGTGGAGCCGCTCGCAGACCCCGACCCCGAGCCGCTGCCCTGCCCGCTCCCGCTGCCGTTCGAGCCCGAACCGGGCCCACCGCTCGACACCTGCGCGCCGGCACCGCCTGCCCCGCCGGTGTTGGTGAACAGGTCGTCGGCGTCCGCCGAGCAGGCGGCCACGGCGAGGGCGAGGACGCTCACCGGCAGCGACAGGGCACGCATGTCCGAGATCTTACCCTCCCGATCGTCCGAAAGGCGAGCCCATCCTTCGAGCAAGGCGCTGCGCGCAGGCTCGGCGGTCCCGCGCAACCGCTTGCGCGCGCTCGAGCGCGACGCCGGAAAAACGTCCCGGATCTCGCGTGGGACCCGCGCGGCACGGGCGTTGCCAAGGGCTCGCGCGCGCTCATCGCGCCCTCGGAGACTTTCATGACGACTCTGTCCTTTTCCCGCACCGCATCGTTCGCATCCATCGCGCTCCTCGCGCTCGCCTGCCACGAGGGCGCCGACCTCGACGACCTCGAGCTCGGCGAGGTCGAGCCGGAGGCATGCTTTGGCCCGTGCGAGCCGGCCCCCGGCGGTGGGGTCTACGTGCCGCCGGCGCCGTCCGATCCCGACCTGACGTATGTGACGTTCTACTCGGGCCCCAACCAGACCGGGTCGTGGTGGACGGTGTCGGGCAAGACGGTCACGGACCAACCGCAGATCCAGATGTTCGACTACACGACGCTCCAATCGTGGGGCCTCTACCAGAACGTCGGCTCCGTGCGGATCCAGTGCGGAACGCGCGCGGGGACCGTCTCGCTCTTCTCGATCGCGAACCCGCCGGGCGGCTACGAGGCCTGGAGCGGGAGCGGCGCCTGGGTGGCGTGCGAGCCTGGTCAGGTCCACACCATCGACGACATAGCGAGCCTCACCGATCTGCAGGGCCTCTCCTTGGCCGGCCGCGTCCGCTCCGCGGTGTTCTACGCCCACGCCGCGTCGCATCGCCCCTTCGCGCTCGACTTCGACGGCAACGTCTTGCAGCAGTGGAACAACTCGATCGACGCCGAGCTCCCCGACGGCGCCGAGACCAACGGCGACGCCACGATGAAGATGGTCGGCTGGGCCGGCTTCGAAATCCGACAGAACCTCTACCTGGACCACGCCGCGTGCACCGAGCGCGCCGGCCACTTCACGTTGCGGGGCGGCCCCAAGGTCGACGTCAACGGGAACCTTTACTGGCAGATCTCGGTCCGCGAGACGTACGTGAGCTCGGGCTTCGGCGACAGCTGGGGCTGCAGATCGGGGATGAAGAGCAAGCTCAACGCCGGCGCGGCCACCGCGGCGCAGACCCTCACCGAGAAGCTCGAGGCCATCCCCTCTGGCGTGGTTCCGACCGACGGTGATGCCTACTACTTCGCGCCTCGCAATGGCTTCACCAAGTTCGACTTGCACGTCGCGATGTAGCGAGGCCGCGTCGCCCGTGGCCCGCCCTCACACGTCGACGGCGAAACGTGTCGGGTCGAAATCGAGCTCGGCGTACGAGAGCGGGCCCGTATCCAGCATCCACACCGCGCGCGCGCGGGTCGGGAACATGCGGGCGGCCGCGGCCTGCCAACCGTCGACGGGCGTGCGCCACTCTGCTCGTACGGGCGGGTGGGAGGCGCCGGGCGCGACATAGAAGCGGTCGGTCGTCGAGAAGTCGACGGGCGCGCCCGCCTCGTCGAGGTAGACGCGCGCGCGCACGGTGCGCCCCGCGTCCGTCAAGCCGACGTCGAACGCGTCGGGGCCGGCGTCGGCCCATTGCACCGCGGGCACGAGGAGCATCGACGGCGCCATCAAGACGGCGTCGTTGACCCAGGTGACGCATTCGCCGATTCCGATCTGCTCGCTGGCGTCGTCGACGACGCGGAACAGATCGAAGGCCTTGCCGAGCATGTGGCCTTTGCCGTCGATGTAGGTGTCGCGCACGTACGTCGGCACGAGCCCGGCGACCCGGAGGCGCATGTGGAAGATCCGCGTGACGGGGGAGCGGGCGTTGTACTGCGCCACCGAGCAAGCCACCCATTTGCCGCCGAACAGGAATCGCCCATCGAACGACATGCGAAACGAGTCGTCACGCTTGCGACCGACCACACCCATGAACCTCATGTACCGGCGCGCCGCGTCGGGCAGCGCCGCGATGTCCTCATCGGTGACGAGCGGGCCGCCCGGCGCGATGGGCGGGAGGCCTGCCTCCGCGACCTCTCTCATGAGCTTCTCTTCGAGCGCGACCATCACTTCTCCCAGGACCCGCCGACCGCCTGCCCGCCCGCGAATCGAACCTCGAACGTAGCCTTCTTTCCGATGTTCGCGAACGTCCAGGTACCGGCGCGCCTTCCGTTCTCGAACCTGCCTTTGCTCTCGAGCGCGCCGTCGTAGTCGTACGACTCGGCGGGCCCATGCCGGAGACCGGCGACCCACTCGACCGAGCTCTGGAGCTTGCCGTCGTCGGACCTCTGGATCCACGTCCCGTGGGGGCGACCGTCGACGTACGGCTCGTCCGTCCGGATCACCCCGCCCGCGGCGAAGTGGCGAACGTGTCCGTGGTAGACGCCCTTCTTGAACGACAGCTCCATCCGGGGCGAGCCGTCGGCGTCGTCGAACGTCTTGATCGTGCCGGTGCCCTCGGCGTCGATGTCGCGCCGATCGACGACGATGCCTTTGGCGTTCTTCTTGACCTCTCTACCGACGGCGATGCCATTGCCGAACGAGACATCGCGAATCGACTTGCCGGTCTCGTCGAAGTCTTGATCGGCCTGCATCTCGCCCGCCTTCCAGCGTGTGCGGCCGATTACCTTGCCCGCCTTGGTGGTGATCCATTCACCGTCACGCTCGCCGCGCGTGTGCCGGCCCTTGCTCTCGCGCCCGTCGTACCGGATCACCGCCGGCCCGTGAGCCCACCCGCCCTCGAACGCCGTCTCGCCGATCTGCTCGCCGGTCTCGCCATCGAGATCGACGACGACGCCGTGCTTCCAGCCGCGCGAGGTGGGCCCTTCGAGCACCTTCTTTCCGGTCTCGGCGGAGAACGCGAAGACTCGCCCCTGGGCCGGCTCGCCTGCCACCCATTCGATTCGCTCGGTCTCGCGGCCTCGCGAATCGAGCCGTCGCCATGTCCCGCTCGGCCGCCCCCGCTCGAAGCGCTCGCGAGTGAGCGGGCGGCCGCTCGGGTGGGTGACGACGACGTCGCCTTGGAGCAGCCCCGCCTCGAAGCTTGCGCGTAGGTACACACCGCCGTGCTCGTGGTACACGGTGAGCTCGCCCGAACGCCGCCCGGCGTCGTACGTGCCGGCCTCGAAGACGGCGCCGCTCGGGTACAGCGTTCGAAACGGGCCGCTCGCGACCCCCGCGGCTTCGCACCGAACCTCGGTCGGCGAGCGCTTCGGCTGCGAACCGGCGGGGCAGGTCGCGAGCGCGGGCCCGACGTCGCGCGGCGCCTCGCGCACACAGAACGCCATCGCGAGGGGGCTCTTCGGATCTTGGCCGTCTTCGAGGCCCCACGCGCCGGCGGGGAGCGATCGGCCCGGGTTGCAGATCGCGTGCGCCTCGCCGACGCCCGACTCGGGCTCGACGAGGGATGTCCAGACGTCGTCGACGGGCCGTTCGCGGAGCGCCATGACCTCGGGCGGGCACCCCTCCATCAGCGTGTAAAGCTCCGCGGCGCTGGGGAGGCGCCAGTCGCTCTGGCCCGCGAACCTGCCGCTCTCGCAATGGGCGCGGGCAGCGGCGTGCGTGATCGGCTGGGTCGCATCGGGCAGATGCCACGCCAGACCGGCGAGCCCGTCGACGAGCGTGTCACCGTCGAGCCCGAAGCGGTCGAGCACCTCGGTCGTTCCCTGACCTTCGGTCCGGACGCACCGCGTGGTGTACGACCCGAACGAGCTCGGCGTGTCGTAGTGCGTCGAGATGACGCTGCCGCCCTCGACGTCCCCCACCCACGAGCCGTCGTCGTCGGTGCGCGTCCAGAAGATCGGCTCGGGGCCCGGCGCGAGCGACGCTTCTTCGGGGAGAGCGTTGGGCCGCCTGCCGGCGACGAGCAGGCCCTGCGCTTCAGTCACCGTCGGCAATCGCCAGTCGGCGTGCCCGCCGAGCTCCAAGGCCTCGCAGTACCAACCGGCCTCGCGAATATCGAGCGGCTTCGGATGGGGCGTGCGCTGCCACACGACGCCCAGCGCCCGATCGACGACCTCGCCCTCGCGCACGGCGAAGCGGGGCGTCCCGCCGAGGCGCGCGCGCAGAGCCGGCGTCCCGATCGGCGGGACGCGAGGTGCCGCGAGCCACTGCTCCTCGTGGTCGACGAAGCGACCGGCGGGGAGCGCGGCCGCAACGCTGGGCACATCGTGGAGCGAGCCGAGCGCGACCACACGCGGGAGATCGAGCCACGCCGATCGGTTGCGGCGGCGCCCTGGCTCAGGCGGCGGCGCAGCCGCCAGGGCCGCGACGATCCGATCGCCCGCCGCGATCTCGCGGACCAGGGAGGCGGCCTGCGGCTCTGCGCACGGAGCCGGTCCGCGATCCATCGCGACGAGGACGTGCACGGAGCCCTCGTCCGGCGCGTCGTGGACGCGCATGAGCCCGGTCCCGCCCAGCCGGACCTCGGCCCCGATCCGAAGCTCGAGGTAGGCGCCGCATGAGCCGGAGACGGAGCGCATGCCCAGCACCGGCCCGACGATCGCGTACAGGGTGTCCGGCGGGAGCTTGCCCTCGAACGCCGAGAGCCCCCCGACGTCGGCGCGGGTCACGACCCCCTCGGGCGCCTGGGAGACGCGAGGCACCGCGGCCCCGACCGCCCCCGCAGGCGGCGCCGCGCAGCCGGTCGCGATCAACACGGTTGCGGCGAGCGCGAGGAGGCGCGACGCTCCGCGAGGGAAGGCGGCGCGCCCGCCGCGGTACAAGGCAAGAGCCGTGCGTTCGTTCACCGCGCTCCTCATGGCTTCGTTCGTGGGTGCTTGCAACACCTACGGCGTCGACCTGCTCGAGAGCGACGGGGCGGACGCGACCGCGGGGCCGAGCTCGAGCGCGGCTTCGGGGGCCGGCGGCACCGGCGGCGCGGGCGGCAAGCTCGAGCCAACGACGAGCGTGTCGACGACCGCCACCTCGAGCGCGGCCACCTCGTCATCGACGGGCAGCAACTGCGTCCCGCCCGAGGTCGACTGCGGCGACGGCAGCTGCGTCCCGGTCGGCGCGCTCTGCGACGGCATCGACGACTGCGCGAGCGGCTACGACGAGGACCCTGCGTTCTGCACGGGGCCGCCGCCGACCTGGATGTGCAACGACGCGTTCTACGACGCCGACGACGGCTGCGACTGCGGGTGCGGCGCCACCGACCCCGACTGCACCAGCACGAACGTCAGCGCCTGCCAGTACTGCAACAACGTCGGCTCGTGCTCGTCGGCGTCGTGCCCGGGCACCATCGACCCGACCGACAACAAGACGTGCATCTGATCAGCCGGCTGCGGCGCGGATGGGGCTCGGCATGTCGGCGAGCAATCCGCGGAGCGGGACGCTCTCGATCGGAGCCTCCTGCAGGCCGGCTCGCGCGAGGATCGTGTTGGCCGCGTAGAGCCCCGAGGTGAACGCACCCTCCATGAGCATCGCCGGGACCGGGAGCGACACCCAATCGCCGGCGAGCACGACGTTCGAGTGATCGGTAGCGGTGACGGGCCGGTCGGCGGCCATGCCCACGTGCAGAGCGGTGAAATCGTTGCGCACGCGGAGATGCTCGTGGGCGATGGTGAACCCTGCGATCTCGGGGAAGAACCGCGCGAGCTCGCTCAGGAGCGCCTCGCGCACCGCGCCGTCGTCGGGCAGGTCGTCGGGCACCGCGTAGCTGTGCAGCTCGAGCACCGCGCCGCCGCGGCGAGCGACCCACGTGGCGTCGGTCTCGGTGATGCGGTGATAGCTCGCGACGGCGTCGAGAAGCTTGGTCCGTTCGGTCGTCACGAAGACCGGCAACCCGGCGCGGATGTCGCGATCGATCCAGATCCGCAGGACGGCGTAGCGTTGGCCGTCCTCGAGCGAGGCGAGCCTGCGCGTCGTGTCGGGGCACGCGGCTCGAAACAGAGGCGAGCGCAGGGCGAGCGCACGCGCCTCGCGCGCGGGCGTCGCCACGACGGCGTGGTCGAACCGGGTGCCATCGACCTCGACGCCGTCGTCGAGCGGCGCAACGACCCGGGCTGGCGAGCGCGTGCACACGCTCACCCCGAGCCGATCGAGGTGCGCCTCGATCGCCACGACGATACCGTCGAGGTACGCGCGGCGCGGGTAGTCGTAGAGCAGGCCTTTGTCGTGGGCGAGGTAGTAGAAATGGAACGCCTTCACGACCTCGGCCGCGCTCAGTCGGTCGTCCTCGGCGAAGAACGCCCGTGCAAAGATGGTGAGGACGCGCCTCAGCCGTTTGGGCAAGCCGGCGCGATCGGCCCACTCGGAGAAGCTCGTGCGATCGAGGCCCGCAAACGTCGCGTCGCGGTCATAGGCCAAGAACGCGTTCATGTGCCGGTGCGCGCCCGAGAACATGACCTCGCCGAGGCGGTAGAGATCCTTGCCGGCCAGATCGAGCAGGTTCAGGCCGGGCGTCGTCTCGACGTCGCCGAAGCTCCACTCGCGACCGTCGGCGTCGAGGATGACGTAGTCGTCGATGGCCTCGAGCGCCGGCTTCACCCCGACGCGCGCCAAGAACGCGTCGAGGTTGTAGTAATGGCGAAAGAAGGCATGAAACCCGTGATCCATCGGGTACGGCTGGCCGTCGATCGTGATCGTCTCGCCGCCGATCTTTCCTCCGATCCGCTCGTTCGCCTCGAAGAGGGTCACACGAAAGCCACGATCGGCGAGCGTCGCCGCGGCCGCGATGCCCGCCAGGCCACCGCCCAGCACCGCCACGCTCGCGGGCGCAGTCGCTCGGAGCGGCGCGCGCGCGTCGACGTCGTTCACCGTCCGCCGGTAGCCGCCGAGCCTGCGCTCGAGCACCGCGCCGAGCGGCCGCTTCATACCTCGCGCCAATCGTCGAATGAGCGCCATTTCATTCTCCCAGGTAGGCTGCGCCCACGCGGCGCGCGTCTTTGCACGAAGCGTCGTCGGCCAGGCGCGCCAGACGGAACCAGCTCTTGTGGGCGACGGGTCGCGCCTTCGGCGGGTCCCCCAAGAACGGCGACGTCGAGCCGAGCACCACCTGCTCGCTGCCAAAGGCGAGCCGGCCGCCGAACGTGCCGTCTTTCCAGTATCCCCCGTCGAGGCGGGTCCAGCTGCGCTGCACGACATACATGTCGCCCGTCACCAGACCGCCGATCCGGATCGTGACACCCGGCTTGTCGTCCCGGTCTTGATCGAAGACACGCGAGTCTTTGCTGCTCGTGGGCAGCGCCTCTCGCTCCGGGTCGCCCAGGCGCGCGCCCACGACGACCACCCGTTTGTCCTGCCGCAGCTTGACCGCGCCGTCCTCGATCTCGAGCGCGGCGTCGATGCGTGGCGGCGGCAGCGAGTTGCGAAACGCCTTGGGCAGAATGGTCTCGACGAGATCGGTGCCGCTGTCGATCGTGATGCGGCAGAGCTTGCCCTCGCCGCGCAAGCGACCGTCGGCGTCCTCCAGGTCGTGCAGGCTGATGACGCTGGTCGTCGCTTCGATGTCGCCCACCACGGGCACCGAAGCGCTCGTGGTCATGCGCTGCACGAACACCCACCTGCCGTCGAACGTGCCCGCGCGCGCGGCAGAGGGGGCGACGACCATCGCGGCCGCCGCCACGAGCGCGCCCAGTCGAGGGAACCAATACCGTTCATTCATGGCGTCTCCATTCGAAGTGTCGAGCGATCCGCGGTCGCGGCTTTCAGCGCGGCGCGCGCGGCGTTCATCCCCGAGAGCGCGGCGAGAGGCATGCCACCCCCCGGATGCACGCTGCCCGACGCGAGGTACAACCCCGGCACCTCGGCGATCGCGTTCGGCGCGCGCTTGAACGCAGCCTGAATGCCGTGGCTCGCGGGGCCGTAGATGGCGCCGCGGCTGCCGGGGAACCGTTCAGCGAGGTCAGAGGGCGTGCGGCGCCAGACGATCCCGTCCTCGGGGTCGACCAACCCGGTGTGGCGCAACCGCTCGAGCACGCGCGCCTCGAGCGCGGCCCACGTCGCGTCGGGTGTGCGCCCCGAGACCGGCTCGGCGGGCGCGTTGACCATGACGAAGACGGGCTCGTGCGAGACCCAACCTCGCCGGCCGTGGCTCTTCTCTTGTGCGCAGAGGTAGATCGTCGGCTCGACCGGCGGCCGGCCCCGATCGAACAGGTCCACGAACTCGCCCTGGTAGTCGTGCGGGAACAGCACGGTATGCCCCGCGCGCTCCTCGCGCCGGGTCGCGCGAATGACGGCACACCACCCCGACGTCGAGAGGTCGGCCGGTCGCTCGAGGGCCCGCGAGACCGGCCGCGGCAAGAGGTCGCTGGCGACGTGTGCGACGTCGGCGTTCGCGACCACGATGCCGGCGGCGACGTGCTCGCCGCGGGCCGTCTCGACACCGACGACGCGACCGCGGTCGACGCGAATGCCGCGGATGGCCGTCCCCGTCTCGATCTCGACACCGACGCGACGCGACGCGCGCTCGAGCGCGGTCACCAGCGCGCGCGTTCCCCCGAGGACGGCCGCCCCGCCCTGCACCAGCTCGACGTGTGCGATGCAATGCAGGGTCGCGGGAGCGCGCCGCGGGTCCGAACCGTTGTACGTGGCGTAGCGCGCGAGCACGTCCCGCAGGTGGCGCGACGAGACCCTGGCCTCCAAGGCGCGCTGCATCGTCGTCCACGCGTCGAGCCGGGACGCTTCGCGCAAGCCACCGATCCCGAGCCGAACGAAAGTCGCGAGGGTCGGAGGCTCGGTGAAGAGAAAGCGGCGTCGAGCGACCGACCAGATGCCGCTCGCGTACTCGAGGAACTTCTCGAGCTCGTTCGCGGCGCGCGCACCCAAGACGCCCCTGACGGACGCGAGCGTGGCCTCCACCTCGTGGTGGAGATCGAGCATCGTCCCATCGGGCCAGAAGTATCGAAAGGCCGGCTCGGCCCGGCGCAGGGGCATGTCGGCAGCGACGCTCATCCCCGCGAGCCCCAAGACGTCGTCGAACACTTCGGGCATCGTCAGGAGCGTGGGCCCGGTGTCGACCTCGACGCCCTCGATCTCGGTCACCCCAGCTTTGCCGCCGAGGTCGGGTGCGGCCTCGAAAACCTTCACCCGTTTGCCGGCCGCGCCGAGGGTGATCGCGGCCGACAGACCGCCGATCCCCGCGCCCACCACGATCGCATCAAGCACGTGCACCTCCCAGGCGGGCGAGGAGCCGCCCCGAGATGGGCACCCCCGAGCGCCCGCGCGCTTCGATCAACGGCGCATACGCGCCCGAGCCGGAGACGAGAAAGGCGTCGTTGCGGTCGAGCCCTGCCTCGACGCGCTCCTCGAGCGTCGCTGCTAGGCCCGCGCCAGCGTCGCTGATCGCTTCACCGAACGCGATCGCCAATGTCATCTCGGGTCGCTCGCGAAAGCCGTAGGTGATCGAGACGGGAACGACCGGGCGCGCCGTCAGGCGGGCCAGCACTGTCACGCCGCGCTCGAACCCGAGCGGCCGCAGGTGCGCCGGGCGCTGCCGGCCCTGAGGGAACACCCAGAGGGCGTCGCCGGGCGCGTCGAGGAGCCGGGCCGCACCGCGGACATCGGTGAGCGCAGCGCGCGGGTCGTCTCGATGAATCGGGACGGCCCCAATCCAACCAAAGAACGGGAGGTTCGCCAGGTTCGACGCGTCCATCAGGCAGTGGCTCTTCGCGTCGAGCGCCTGATCGACGAGCACGACCGCAAAGGCGTCCCACCACGAGACGTGGTTCGCGGCGAAGATGACGGGGCCGCTCTCGACGGCCCGCCGCGCCTCGGCGAGCCCGCTGACGAACACGCCGTCGAACGAGCGCCGCATCCGAGAGCGCACGTAACGCCGCGCGAGCGACAGGAACCACGGCTTACGCCGGCTCACGCCCTCGCTCGGCCTGTGGTCGCCCATGCGGCTCAATGCGCCTCCTGACGGATCGCGCGCGGCGCATAGCTGCGGCCTGCCCAACGAATGCGACCCCGCCGGTTCCAGAGGAACGAGTTGATCGCGATGGCCACGACCGCGAGCCCGCCGAGCGGGTGGGTGACGAGGCCCTCGGCGGGCTGGGCCCACCGCACCGCGGCGACCGCCCGCTGAGCGAGGTTGAGGCTCGCAGCCGCGACGGCGGGCATGGTGAGGGCGTCGACATCGCCCCACCACGCAAAGGCGGCGAGCGGGTACGGCAGGACAAAGGTGAAGAAGTAGAGGAGGGCGACCGCGGCGACGGCGGCGCCGCCCCCCACGCCCTCGCAGATGTTCTTGGAGAAGCCGGCCCAGACCTCGCGCGCGGAGCGGTACATGCGGCACGAGGCGACGGCGGTGCCGTCGACGAACGCCACCCGCAGCCCGGCGCCCTTGGCGCGGCGGCAGAGCGCGACGTCGTCGACGATCTCGTGCGCGATGGCCGCGAATCCGCCGAGGGCGTCGAGCGCGCGGCGCGTCGTCATCAGGAGCTGCCCGTTCGCGGCGACGACGCGCGGGTCGCGTGTCTTGGCCACGAGGGCGAGCGGCAGCCAGCTCACGTACGTCAGCAGCAGGAACGGGACAACGAGCCGCTCGGCGAACGAGCGCACCACCTGGCGGGGCACGGCCGTGAGGAGGTCGGCGCCCGTCGACTCCATCGCCGCGAGCAGGCGGTCCGCACCGTCCGGCTCGAGCGTCACGTCGGCGTCGAGGAAGAGCAGCAGGTCGCCGCTCGCGAGCTTGGAGAGCCGCTCGCATGCGTGGGGCTTGCCCACCCAGCCACGCGGCAGCGGGACGCCGCGCTCCAACCTCAGCCCGGGGATCTCGCGCCCGAGGCGCTCGACGACGCTGCGCGTGTCATCGGTGGAGTCGTCGTCGTAGACGATGATCTCGTGGAACGGCACGCCGCTCGCGGCCAGCGCGCGCAAGCAGCCTGGCAACCGCGCCGCCTCGTTCCGCGCGGGGATGAGCACGCTGATCCTCCGTCGCGCGGAGACGCGGCGCGTCCGTGGGGTCGGCCACGCGATCGCATTGACCACCGTCATGCCGAACGCCAGCGCGGGGAGCGCGGCGACGAGCCAGGGCCAATCGATCACGTCCTCACCGCCGCCGGCTCGCCCCTGAGCCATGCGTTGAGGAGGCGTCGCACCCGGCCCGCCGAGGCACCCGCGAAGAGCGGCAGGAACGCCGAGCGTGACTCGGCCTCGGCGCGGTCGACGCGCATGTTGACGAGCGGTCGATGCCACCGTTGCGCGAGCCGCGCCGGTACCACTCGCTCTGCGACCCCACGGCCACGCTCGCCGCGCGACGTCGCCGCGCGCACGACGTAGCGCTGGTAGAACGGGCCGTCCTCGACTTGGTCGTCGAAGGTGATCGAGACACGCTCGCCGCCGACGTCGAGATCCAGATCGACCCCGCGGCGCAGGCCGAACCAGCCCATCACGCCGTCGCGAAAGCGCGCGTCCGACGCCGGCAGCCGAGCGCGGCCCGCAGAGTCGATCGTGAGCACCGTGCACGTCGAGCGAGCGCCCGGGGCCTCCGGCGCCAGCGAGAAGTAGACGAGATCACGCTCCGCAAAGGCGACGCGGCCCCAACGCCAGTCGGCGATCCCCAGCGCGTCGAGCGGGCGATCCGCGGCGTTGCCGTCGAAGTAGCCGCGCCCCTCGACCCGCGACGAGCCGCCGTCCCATGTCAGCTGCGCGCGCCCGCGCCCGCCCACCATGAGCGGAAGCCACGCGAGCGGCCCGTCACCGGTCGCTTCGATCGCGAGAGCGGGGCCGACCATCTCGACGTGCCCGACGACGCGGCCGGTGCCCGTCACGTCCAGATCGAGGTCGGCGCGGAGGAGCCGCTGACCACCGACGAGCGCGGTCGAGATCACGCTCCGGCCGATGCGCCAGACGCCCGCCCCCTCGGCGACGGCGCCCCCCGTCTTGAGGGCGTAGAAGCGCTCGCTACCGCCGTCGTACACCGCGACGACGAGCGCGTGCTCGCCGGCTGGCGCCACGCCGGGCGGGACGAACGGCAGATCACGCGCCCAGATGAGGACGACCGCCGCGCCGTCGCTGGCGCAGATGTCGGCGTACCACCAGGCGAATCCGGAGCCGGTCGCCGCCGCGAGGCCGGGCGGCGTCAGCTCGGGGGCGAAGCGAATCACGAGTCACCTGACGCAAACATGTTGCAAACCTAATTCACGCGCCTATAGTTTGCAACATGTTTGAACCGAGCACCGACGTGCTCGTCATGGGCGCCGGGCCGGCAGGGCTCTCGATCGCGGCTGCGTGCGCGCGCCTCGGTCTGCGCGTCGCTTGCGTCACGCCCGAGCCCGAGGCGCGCTGGCCTCAGAGCTTCGCCATGTGGGCGGCCGAGGCTACCGAGATCGGCTGCGCGGGCGCCGTCGAGGCTGCGTGGTCCGAGCCTGCGGTCTGGCTCGACGACGACACGCGCCTCGCGCTGCCGTTCGCGTACGCGCGGATCGACGTGCCGCGCTGGCAAGAGCAGCTTCAGGGCGCGTGCGCCGACGGCGGCGTCGCTTGGCACGCGGGCGCGGTCGCCGACGTCGCCCACGACGCGCGCGGGTCGACGGCGACCCTCACCGGCGGGCGCTCGCTGCGCGCGGGGGTCGTGGTCGACGCGACCGGGGCGTCGACGCGCTTGGTACGACGCGAGCCCGGGCCCGCGCCGGCCTTTCAATCTGCGTACGGCGAGATCATCGAAACGGCGACGCCGCTCCCGATGGCGCTCATGGACTTTCGCGGCGAGCCCGCCGGCGGTCCTCCCAGCTTTCTCTACGCGCTGCCGCTCCCGTGCGGCCGCGTCTTCGTCGAAGAGACGGTGCTCGCCGGCCGTCCGGCGCTGTCGATGTCCACGCTCGCCGAGCGCCTGCACCGGCGGCTCGCCCAGATGGGAGTCGAGAGCAGGCGCGCGGTCGACACCGAACGATGCGTGATCCCGCTCGGTGTCCCGCTGCCCGCTCGCGGCCAGCGCGTGATCGCCTTCGGCGCTGCGGCGAGCCTCGTCCACCCCGCCACTGGCTACCAGGTCGCCCGGGCCGCGCGTCTCGCACCCGCGCTGGCGGCGGCGATCGCCGGCTCGCGGACGCCGGTCGAGGCGGCCGCGCGCGGCTGGGACGCCGTGTGGCCGGCCTCCGATCGCATGGCGCAGGCTCTCTACACGTTCGGAATGGAGGCGATATGCGGGTTCGATCTCGATGGGCTGCGCGGGTTCCTGCGCGCGTTCTTCTGCCTGCCGCCCGATCGGTGGTGGGGGTTCCTACGCGCGACCGAATCACCGCTCGCGATCGCGACGTCGATGGCCCGCGTCCTCGCCCACGCCAACCCCCGACTCCGCGCCGATCTCTTGCGCTTGCTCGTCACACGACCTCCCAACGCTCCACCGATGCTCGAGGGCACAGCATGAACACACTCCGCTTCGTCCGACGTGTCTCTCCACCCACGGGCAGCTCTTCGCTGGAGCCCGGCGGGCTCGCCGACGTCGAGCGCGCGATGACCCGGCTTGCCGCGCCGTCGCCCACCATCGACCGCGTCGGGTCGATGGCCCTCGAGCAGCTCGCGGGCGGCGGCAAGCGACTTCGCGCGCGCCTCGCGCTCGCAGCCGCCGAGACGCTCGGCGCGGCGCGCGGAGCGGTGCCGTGGGCTGCTGCCGTCGAGCTGCTTCACAACGCCACGTTGGTTCACGACGACGTCCAGGACGGCGACCGCATGCGGCGCGGGCGGCCGTCCCTGTGGGTGCGCCACGGCGTGGCGCAGGCCTTGAACGCCGGCAATTTCCTCTTGATGCTGCCCTACGCGGCCCTGGCCGAGGTGCCGGCGGCGGCGCGCGGCCCGCTCGCTCTCGTGCTCGCCGACCACGCGATCGCGACGGTGCGCGGTCAGGTCGCAGAGCTCGAGCTTTTGCCCGAAGAGCGAACCGACTGGGCAAGCTGGACGGACGCGGCCGCCGGCAAGACCGGCGCGATGTTCGCGCTCCCGATCGTGGGGGCAGCCCTCCTCGCTGGTCGTTCGCTCGCGAACGCGACCGCCCTGGGCGAGCCGTTCCGCGACCTGGGCGTGCTCTTTCAGATCTACGACGACGTGCTCGATCTCTACGGCGACAAGGGTCGAGAGACGGCGGGGAGCGATCTCTACGAGGGCAAGGTGAGCGCGCTCGTCGTCGAGCACCTGGTGCGCCGGCCGTCCGATCGGCGCTGGCTACTCGAGCTCTTGCAGACGCCGCGCGAGACCACGTCGCGCAGCGCCGTCATGCGAGCGTCGGACGCGTTCGTCTCGAGCGGCGCGCTCGCAGGGGCGGTTGCCCGCCTCGAGGCGACGGCCCACCGCGTCCTCGAGGCGCCCGTCCTCGCCGGCGAGCCCGGGCTGCGCGCGATCGCGGCCGAGCTCGTGGCGCGCTGCCGCATCGTCGAGAGCGAGCGGCTCGAGGGGGTCGCGTGAAAGCGCAACGAGGAGAGAAGAAGCGCGTGATCGTGGTCGGCGCCGGCTTCGGCGGGCTCGCGGCCGCGATCCGGCTGCGCGCGCTGGGACACGACGTCGTCGTCCTCGAGGCGGGCGATCAGATCGGGGGCCGGGCGCGCGTGTTCCGGCGTGACGGGTTCACGTTCGACGCCGGGCCGACCGTCATCACGGCGCCGTACCTCTTCGACGAGCTCTTCGCGCTCGCGGGGCGCGACTCTCGCGACTACTTCGACCTCGTGCCGGTCGACCCGTTCTATCGAGTCGGCTTCTCGAGCGGCGAAGCGTTCGACTACGTCGGCGACGAAGAGCGTCTGCTCGCACAGATCGCCGAATTCGAGCCGAGGGACGTCGACGGCTACCGACGGCTGGTCGAGCGCGCGAAGGCAATCTTCGACGTGGGGTATCTGCGGCTCGCCGATGCGCCGTTCGGGCGCATGACCGACATGCTCCGCATCGTGCCCGACCTCGTCTCGCTCGGCGCCTACCGCTCGCTCTTCGGGCTCGTAGCGAGCCACATCCGCGACGAGCGTCTCCGGCAGGTCTTCACGTTCCAGCCGCTCTTGATCGGGGGCAACCCGTTCCGCACGCCCGGCATCTACCTCCTCATCCATTGGCTCGAGCGTCGCTGGGGGGTTCACTTCGCCAAGGGCGGGACGACGACGATCGTCCACAGCCTGGCGCGCCTGCTCGAAGAGATGGGCGGCGAGATCCGCACCTCGAGCCCGGTCGCCGAGATCGAGGCGCACGATGGGCGGGTGCGCGGGGTCCGCCTCGAGAACGGCCTCTGCCTGCCGGCCGACGCGGTCGTCGCCAACGCCGACCCCTCGACCGTCTACACGAAGCTCGTGTCGGCACAGCACCGCCGCAAGCACAGCGACGCGTCGGTGCGGCGTAAGAAGCAGTCGATGAGCCTGTTCGTCGGCTACTTCGGCACGAACCGTCGCTTCGAGAACGTGCCGCATCACACCATCTTGCTCGGTCCGCGCTACCGCGAGCTCCTGGAGGACATCTTCGAGCGCAAGGTGCTGCCCGAGGACTTCTCGCTCTATCTGCACCGGCCTACCGCGACCGACCCCTCGCTCGCGCCGCCGGGCCACGACGCGTGGTACGTCCTCTCGCCCGTCGCCAACCAGGCGAGCGGCATCGATTGGGAGAGCCAGGCCGACCGATACCTCGACCGTATCCTCGCCTCGCTCGACGAGCGCCTCATGCCCGGTCTCCGCGAATCGGTCGTGACGCGGTTCAGCGTCGATCCGCGCTACTTCGAGAACGACCTCCGGTCACACGCCGGTGCGGCCTTCGGCCCAGAGCCGCGCCTCACCCAGTCGGCGTACTTCCGCTACCACAACGAGTCCGAAGACGTCGCGGGGCTCTACTTCGTGGGCGCAGGCACGCACCCCGGTGCGGGCGTGCCGGGCGTGCTGTGCTCGGCCAAGGTGCTCGAGCGCGTGTTCCCGCATCCGGAGCGCGCGCCTCAGGCCCACACGGGCGCGCTGATCGCGAGCGCCGGCGCGTGAGCACCGCTGCCCCCTCCAGCGCCGAGGTCACCGCTTTTCGCGAAGTGATGAAGCGCCGCGCGCGGACCTTCCGCTGGGCGGCGCTCCTGCTCGGGCGCGCGAACCGCGACGACGCCGCGATCCTCTATGCGTTCTGCCGCGCGGCCGACGACGCCG
>ERZ761602.4348-NODE-4348-length-18463-cov-7.545741_pt1 | contig 18463 bp, 15 predicted proteins | sample MGYA00512165_ERZ761602 | MGnify/ENA primary metagenome ERZ761602 (study PRJEB28899, sample SAMN02445085) | bioreactor sludge metagenome | biome: EBPR sludge; isolation source: Thorneside wastewater treatment plant | place: Australia: Brisbane, Thorneside... | reverse complement strand
GAGGGCCTGCTGGGCGGGCTGGCCGCCGGCATGCTGGTGGCGATGGCCGGCGCGCTGCTGGCCGGTACCGGCGCCGCGGAACTGCCGGGCGTGCTGCTGGTGGCGGTGGCCACGGTGCTGGCCTCGGTGGTCGGCGACCTGTTCGAGAGCCTGCTCAAGCGCCACGTCGGCGCGAAGGACTCCGGCGCCCTGATCCCCGGCCACGGCGGCGTGCTGGACCGCATAGACGGCGTGCTGGCCGCACTGCCGGTGTTCTTCCTGGGCAAGGAAGTCTTCGGCTTCTGATCATGGACGACCGCATGCAGCGCAGGGTGGCCGTACTGGGCGCCACCGGTTCCATCGGCGCATCGGCGCTGGACGTCATCGCCCGCCACCCCGGCCGCTACCGCGCCAGCGTGCTGGCCGCGGGCGGCAACGTGGACGCGCTGCTGGCCCTGTGCGCGGCGCACCGGCCCGACCACGCGGTGATCGCGCAGGAAGACCTCTACCCGCGGCTGCGCGACGGCCTGGCCGAAGCCGGCCTGCCCACCCGCGCGCACGCCGGCGCCGCCGCGCTGGACCCGCTTGTCGCCGGCGACGCCTGCGACACCGTGGTGGCGGCCATCGTCGGCGCGGCCGGCCTGTCGTCCACGCTCGCCGCCGCGCGCGCGGGCAAGCGCCTGCTGCTGGCCAACAAGGAAGCGCTGGTGCTGGCCGGCGAACTGGTCACCGCCGCGGCCGAGGCCGCGGGCGCCGAGATCATCCCGATCGACAGCGAGCACAACGCCATCTTCCAGTGCCTGCGTTCACGGCAGGCTCAGGCCGGCGTCAGGCGCATCGTGCTGACCGCTTCCGGCGGCCCGTTCCGCGGCCGCAGCCGGGGGCAACTGGCGCAGGTCACGCGCGAGCAGGCGGTGGCGCACCCGAAATGGTCGATGGGGCCGAAGATCTCGGTGGACTCGGCCACGCTGATGAACAAGGGCCTGGAGCTGATCGAGGCGCACCACCTGTTCGCCGTCGCGCCCGACCGGCTGGACGTGCTGGTGCATCCGCAGAGCCTGGTGCACTCGCTGGTCGAATTCATCGACGGCTCCACCCTGGCCCAGCTCGGCCTGCCGGACATGCGCACGTCGCTGGCGGTGGGGCTGGGATGGCCCGAACGGATCGCGTCCGGCGTGGCCGGGCTGGACCTGCTGCAGCACCCGCGGCTGGAGTTCGAGGCGCCCGACACCGACGCCTTCCCCTGCCTGCGGCTGGCCTGGCAGGCCATGGCCGCCGGCGGCACCGCGCCGGCGGTGCTCAACGCCGCCAACGAGGTGGCGGTTTCAGCCTTTCTTCAGGGCGCAATCGGTTTCCTATCCATCCCTGCGCTGGTCGAGGACGCCCTGGCCGCGCTGCCCGCAACGCCGGCCGATTCGCTGGAGGTCTTGCTGGCCGCCGACGCGCAGGCCCGTCGTGTCACCCAACGCAACCTGACAGGCCACGCCTCCCCATGAGCGCCGACATCCGATGAGTGACCTGCTCGGCTCCATCTGGTGGATGATCGTCGCACTGGGCGTGCTGGTGACCTTCCACGAATTCGGCCACTACTGGGTCGCGCGCCGCTGCGGGGTCAAGGTGCTGCGCTTCTCGGTGGGCTTCGGCAAGCCGCTGTGGTCGCGGCGCGACCGCCACGGCACCGAGTTCGCCGTGGCCGCCATCCCGCTGGGCGGCTACGTCAAGATGCTCGACGAGGCCGAGGGCGACGTGCCCCCCGCCCTGCGCGCGCAGGCGTTCAACCGCAAGTCCGTGTGGCAGCGCATCGCCGTGGTCGCCGCCGGCCCGGTGGCCAACCTGGTGCTGTGCGTGGCCCTGCTGTGGGCCATGTTCGTGCTGGGCAAGCAGGACTATTCGGCCACGGTGGGCGCGACCGCCGGCCTGGCCGCCGAGGCCGGCCTCCAGCGCGGCGACCGCATCGAGAGGATCGGCGACCGCGCCATCGACACCTGGACCGACGCCTCCATCGTCCTGACCAAGGCCGCCATCGACCGCAGCGACATCCCCGTGCGGGTCGCGGCCGCCGGCGGCGGCGAGCGCACGCTCACCCTGCCGCTGTCGCGGCTGCCGGCGCAGTTCGACCAGGAGAACGTGCCGGCCGCGACCGGCCTGGTCTGGCAGCACTGGATGACCCCGGCAGTGATCGGCAAGGTCGCGCCCGGCAGCCCCGCCGACGGCCACCTGCAACCGGGTGACATCGTGACCGCGGTGGACGGCCACCAGGTGCACGGCTTCAACGACATCGCCGCCCAGGTGCAGGCACTGGGCGAGCGCGGCGGCCCGGGCATGGTCGAGGTCGACCGCGCCGGCGCGCGGCTGGCGCTGGAACTGGCCCCGCGCCGGATGCAGCACCCGCAGACCAGCAAGCCCTACTGGGGCCTGGGCCTGGCGCCGCCGGACACGGTCCGGATGCCGGCCTACGACGCCACCCTGCACTACGGCCCGCTGGCCGCGGTGCCGGCCGCCTTCCGCGAGACCGGCAAGCTGGCCGCCGATTCGCTGGGCATGATCCGGCGCATGCTGACCGGCGCCGCCTCGCTGAAGAACATCTCCGGCCCGATCACCATCGCCCAGGTCGCCAACGTCTCGGCCCGGCGGGGCGCGGACTGGTTCCTGTGGTTCCTGGCCGCGATGTCGCTGAGCCTGGCCATCATCAACCTGCTGCCCATCCCCGTCTTGGACGGCGGTCACCTGCTGTATTACCTTATCGAGTTGGTCAAGGGCAGCCCCCTGAGCGAGCGCCACATGATCGCCGGACAATACGTCGGCCTGGCCGCCTTGGCAGGATTGATGGGACTGGCGTTTTACAACGACATCCTGCGTCTGGTGACCTGATGCTGCTGAACTTTTCCGGGGCGACCCGTTCCAAGCCGTCCGCGCAGCCCGCTGCGGCCCGGCCCTTCCCTGCCCTGCAGGAACTACCCCAATCGGATGTGATGATGACGCGACACCCCACCCGCCGCCTGCTTGCCCTCGCCCTGGCTTCGGCCATCGCCATGCCGGCCCTGGCGCAGACGACGGACCCGGCCCCGGTCGCGGCCAGCAACGCGCCCCTGTCGGCCCAGCCATTCACGGCCCGGGACATCCGCATCGACGGCCTGCAGCGCATCTCCGCCGGCACGGTGCTGACCTACCTGCCGATCGAGCGCGGCGACACCGTCACCCCCGGCAGCGTCAGCGAGTCCATCCGCGCGCTGTACAAGACCGGCTTCTTCGAGGACGTCCAGCTCGACCGCCAGGGCGACATCCTGGTGGTCACGCTCACCGAGCGCCCGGCCATCAACAAGCTGACCCTGACCGGCAACAAGGACATCAAGACCGACGACCTGCTCAAGGGCCTGAAGGACATCGGCCTGTCCGAGGGCGAGACCTTCGACCGGCTCAGCCTGGACCGGGTGACCCAGGAACTGGTGCGCCAGTACAACAACCGCGGCAAGTACAACGTCGAGATCACGCCCACGGTCAGCCCGCTGGACCGCAATCGCGTGGACGTGACCATCGCGGTCAAGGAAGGCAAGGCCGCCAAGATCAAGCACGTCAACGTGGTGGGCAACGAGAAGTTCTCCACCGAAGACCTGCTGGACAGTTGGGAATCCAAGGAGACGAGCTGGCTGTCGTGGTATCGCCGCGACGACCAGTACTCCAAGGAGAAGCTCCAGGGCGACATGGAGCGGCTGAACTCCTATTACCTGGACCGCGGCTACGTCAACTTCAGCATCGACTCCACCCAGGTGTCGATCAGCCCCGACAAGCGCGACATGTTCATCACCGCCGGCGTCACCGAGGGCGAGCAATACCGCATCTCCGACGTCAAGGTCACCGGCGACACCGTGCTGCCCAAGGAAGAGGTCGAGAAGCTGGTCATCGTGCGCAAGGATCAGGTGTTCTCGCGCGTGCTGCTGGAGATGACCGCCGACTCCATCACCGCCACTCTGGGCAACATCGGCCACGCCTTCGCCCAGGTGAACCCCATCCCGACCGTCGACCACGAGAACCGCACCGTGGCGATCAACCTGCAGGTGGTGCCGGGCCCGCGCGTCAACGTGCGCCGCATCGCCTTCAAGGGCAACACCCGCACCTCCGACGAAGTGCTGCGCCGCGAGATGCGCCAGTTCGAGGGTAGCTGGTTCTCGCAGGTCGCCGTGGACCGCTCGCGCGTGCGCCTGCGCCGCCTGGGCTACTTCGAGACGGTCGAGGTGGAGACCAAGCCGGTGCCGGGCACCAACGACCAGGTGGACGTGGAGTTCACGGTCAAGGAGACCACCTCCGGCAGCTTCGTGTTCGGCCTGGGCTATTCGCAGCTCTCCGGCCTGACCACCTCGATCCAGCTCTCGCAGAACAATTTCCTCGGTGGCGGCAACCGGGTGTCGGTGGAGGCGCAGCGCAGCGACTACCTGCAGCGCTATTCGTTCTCCTACACCAACCCGTTCTTCACCGACGAGGGCATGTCGCTGGGTTACAACCTGTGGTGGCGCGAGTTCGACTACTCGGACTTCAACACCGCCCAGTACTCCACCACCAGCGCCGCGGCGCAGGGCGTGCTGGGCCTGCCGATCACCGAGAACGACACCGTCTCGCTGCTGTTCGGCGTGGACAGCAACGAGATCCTGACCTTCGCCGGCTCCACCCCGAAGTCGATCATCGACTACATCGACGCGGTGGGCCAGCGCACCTTCCACGCCTGGCGCGCGGAACTGGGCTGGGCGCGCGACACCCGCAACGACTACTTCATGCCCACCGGCGGCACCTACCAGCGCATCTCGGCCGAAGTGGCGCTGCCCGGCTCGACGGTGCAGTACTACAAGCTCAACTACGAGTTCTCCAAGTACTGGTCGCTGAGCCCGTCGTTCGTGCTCAACACCCGCGCCGAGTTCGGCTACGGCGACAGCTACGGCTCGGACATCGTGCGCTACATCTGCCGCACCGAGGGCTCGGACCCGATGATCCCCGGCCAGACCAACAGCACCACCACGCGGCCGGCGGCCGACGGCACCTGCAGCGACGGCGGCACCCTGCACCGCACGCTGGTGGGCAACGGCCTGCCGTTCTTCGAGAACTTCTACGCCGGCGGCACGCGTTCGGTGCGCGGCTTCCGCGACAACACCCTGGGCCCGCGCTCGGAAGTGATCGCCGGCTACCGCGGCCAGCCGCTGGGCGGTTCGCTGAAGACCACCGGCTCGGTCGAACTGATCTTCCCCAAGCTGTTCGACTCCAACGCGGCGCGCGTGTCGGCGTTCCTGGACTTCGGCAACGTCTTCGACGGCGTGGACAACTTCGACGCCGGCCAGCTACGCGCCTCCACCGGCGTGGCGCTGCTGTGGCGCGCCCCGGTCGGCCCGATCTCGATCAGCTACGCCTTCCCGCTCAAGAAGGAAGACGGCGACGAACTGGAACGCCTGCAGTTCACCTTCGGCGGCGCCTTCTGAGTCCCCGGGGACACGTGGCACAGCGGCTTGCGGGGGGCTCCATTGCCCCCCGTATGCCGTCCGGCGCGCCCGCCGGCCCGCGGGTGTGGAGGCCGAGGCGTTAAACTAGGCCCCCTATGGCCTCTCCTTCCTTCACCGCCGCCGAGATCGCCCAGCGCTTCGGCCTGGAGTTGCGCGGCATTGCCGACCGTCCCATCACCGGCGTCGCCACCCTGGCGCGCGCCGAGGCCGGGCAACTGGCTTTCCTCGCCAACTCGCGCTACCGCGCGCAACTGGCCGAAAGCCGCGCCAGCCTGGTGGTGGTGCGCGCGGACGATGCCGAGGGCGCGCCGGGCGCCGTGCTGGTCGCCAAGGATCCCTACGCCGCCTTCGCCCGCATCGCCGCGCTGTTCGACCACAAGCCGGTGCGCGAAGCCGGCATCCACCCTTCCGCGGTCGTCGATCCCAGCGCGCGGGTCGCGCCGGGCGCGCATGTCGGTCCCTTCGTCACCATCGGCGCGCGCAGCAGCGTCGGCGAGGGTTGCGTGATCGGCCCCGGCTGCGTGATCGGCGACGACTGCACGGTCGGCGACGGCAGCGAGCTGATCGCGCGGGTCACCCTGGTCACCCGCGTGCGGCTGGGCAAGCGCGTGCTGGTGCATCCCGGCGCGGTGATCGGCGCCGACGGCTTCGGTCTGGCGATGGACGGCGGCCACTGGATCAAAGTGCCGCAACTGGGCGGCGTGACGGTCGGCGACGACTGCGAGATCGGCGCCAACACCACCATCGACCGCGGCGCGCTGGACGACACCGTGCTGGAAGAGGACGTGCGCCTGGACAACCAGATCCAGATCGGCCACAACGTCCGCATCGGCGCGCACACCGCCATGGCCGGCTGCAGCGCCGCGGCCGGCAGCGCGCGCATCGGCCGCTACTGCCTGATCGGCGGCGCCGCCGGCGTGCTCGGCCACCTGGAGATCTGCGACCGCGTGGTGGTCACCGCCATGTCGCTGGTGACCAGCTCCATCACCGAACCGGGCGAGTATTCCTCCGGCATTCCGCTCACCGACAACCGGACGTGGCGCAAGAACGCCGCCCGCTTCAAGCAACTCGACACGCTCGCGCGCCGCATCCTGGCCGCGGACAAGGAATGAACATGACCGAGAACGCCAAGCCGAACATCGACATCGCCACCATCCAGCGCGTGCTGCCGCACCGCTATCCGTTCCTGCTGGTGGACAAGGTGGTCGAGTTCGAACCGCACAAGCGCATCGTGGCGCACAAGAACGTCAGCATCAACGAGCCGTTCTTCCAGGGCCACTTCCCCGGCCACCCGGTCATGCCCGGCGTGCTGGTGATCGAGGCGTTGGCGCAGGCCGGCGGCATCTTGACCCAGGTCTCGCGCGATCTGTGCAGCAGCGACCGCCTGTTCTACCTGGTCAAGGTGGACAACGTGCGCTTCTCGCGCATGGTCGGGCCGGGCGACGTGCTGGAACTGCACGTGGAGATCAAGCGGGTGATCCGCAACATGACGCTGTACGCCTGCGTGGCCAGGGTGGACGGCAACGAGGTCGCCAGCGCCGAGGTGCTGTGCGCCGAAACGCCCAAGCCGGACGCCTGAGCATGGCCACCGTCATCCATCCCAGCGCGGTGGTCGAGCCCGGCGCGGAACTGGGCGACGGCGTGCGCATCGGCCCGTTCGCCTACGTGGGCGCGGACGTGCGGATCGGCGACGGCACCGTGATCGGCCCGCACTGCACGGTCACCGGCCCCACCCGCATCGGCCGCGACAACCATTTCGTCGGCCACGTCGCCGCCGGCGGCGACCCGCAGGACAAGAAGTTCAAGGGCGAGCACGTCGAGCTGGTGGTCGGCGACCGCAACCAGGTGCGCGAGTTCGTCACCCTCAACCGCGGCACCGCCGGCGGCGGCGGCGTCACCCGAGTGGGCAGCGACAACATGCTGCTGGCCTACACCCACGTGGCGCACGACTGCATCGTCGGCAACCACTGCGTGTTCTCCAACAACTCCACCCTGGCCGGCCACGTCACCGTGGAGGACTGGGTGATCATGAGCGGCTTCTCTGGCGCGCACCAGTTCTGCCGGATCGGCGCGCACGCCTTCATCGGCATGGGCGTGCTGCTGAGCGGCGACGTGCCGCCGTTCACCATGGTGGCCGGCGAAGCCTCCGGCCGCCCGCGCGGCATCAACAGCGAGGGGCTCAAGCGCCGCGGCTTCGACACCGAGCGCATCGCCGCCATCAAGCGCGCCTACCGCACGCTGTACATGGCCGGCCTGCCGCTGGCCGAGGCCCGGCAGCAACTGGCCGAACAGGCCCGCGACAGCGACGACGTGAAAGCGCTGCTGCAGTTCATCGAGAGCGGCGAGCGGCCGTTGCAGCGATGAGCCACGGCGGGAACGGGGAACCTGGAGCGGAGCATGCGGGTACACGGCCGGCGGTTCCATCGCATGCGGCCCTCGTTCCCGGTTTCCCGGCTCCCGTTCCCGGCTCCTCACCCCGCTTCGTCCTCTGCGCCGGCGAAGCCTCCGGCGACGGTCTCGGCGCCGGGCTCGTCACCGCGCTAAAGCAGCGCTTCCCGGAGGCGCAGTTTGCCGGCATCGGCGGCGACGCGATGCGCGCCGCGGGCTGCGACACCTGGTTCGACGCCGGCGAGCTGGCGGTGATGGGGCTGGCCGAAGTGCTGCGCCACCTGCCGCGCCTGCTGCGGTTGCGGCGCGCGTTCCGCCAGCGCGTGCTGGACTGGAAGCCGGACGTCTTCGTCGGCATCGACGCACCGGACTTCAACCTGGGCGTGGAGCGCTGGCTCAAGCAGCGCGGCGTGCGCACCGTGCACTACGTCAGCCCGTCGGTCTGGGCCTGGCGCGAGAAACGCGCGGAGAAGATCGGCCACAGCGCCGACCGCGTGCTGTGCCTGTTCCCGATGGAGCCGCCGATCTACGCCCGGCACGGCGTGGACGCGCGCTTCGTCGGCCACCCGATGGCCGACGACATCCCGCTGCATCCCGACCGCACTGCCGCGCGCGCGGCGCTGGGCCTGCCGGCGGACGCGCCGGTGCTGGCGCTGCTGCCCGGCAGCCGGCTGGGCGAAATCCAGCGCCTGGCGCCGGTGTTCCTGCACGCCGCACAGCGCGTCGCCGAGGCCGTGCCCGGCCTGCAGGTGATCGTGCCCGCGGCCAACGCCGCCTGCCGCGGCGCGCTGGAAGCCCTGCTAGCCGCGTCCCCGCTGCCGGCGTCCGGCCTGCGCCTGCTCGACGGCCGTGCGCGAGAAGCGATGATCGCCAGCGACGCGGTGCTGCTGGCTTCGGGCACCGCCACCTTGGAGGCGATGCTGTGCAAGCGGCCGATGGTGGTGGGCTACCGCATCTCGCCGCTGACCTACCGCCTGGTGAAGGGCTTGGGCATGCTGAAGGTCGAGCGCTACGCGCTGCCCAACGTGCTGGCCGAGGCGGACATCGCGCCGGAACTGATGCAGGACGACTGCACCCCGGAAACGCTGGCCGCCGCCGTGCTGCACTGGCTGCGGCACCCGGAAGCGGCGGCCGCCCTGCAACCCACCTACCTGCGCCTGCACGAACGACTGCGCCAGGACGCCTCCGCGCGCGCCGCCGAGGCCGTGGCCGAGCTGGTTGCTTCGCCTGCCGCTACCCACGCTGCAGGAGCGACGTAAGTCGCGACCGCACGCCATGCCCCGCCCTCCCGCTCCATCGCCATCGCCATCGCACGTGACCGAAAGCCACGGGCTGCTGCGCGTGCGCTCGGGAGTGTGTTTCCATAGCGGCATGATTCTTCCGGTCGCGACTTGCGTCGCTCCTGCCGCAGGGGTGTGGCGATGAATGCAGGGATGCTGTTCCCGATGCCGGAAGTCCGTCTGGTGGCGGGCGTGGATGAAGCCGGGCGCGGTCCGCTGGCCGGGCCGGTGGCGGTGGCCGCGGTGATCCTGGACGAGGCGCGCCCCATCCCCGGGCTCAACGATTCCAAGCAGCTCAGCCATGCGCGGCGCGAGGCGCTGTTCCCGCTGATCCAGGAGCGCGCGCTGGCGTGGCGGATCGAATTCGTCGAGACCGACGAGATCGACCGCCTCAACATCCTCCAGGCCACGCTGGAAGGCATGCGCCGCGCGCTGCATGCGCTCTCGCCCGCGCCGCACCTGGCGCGCATCGACGGCAACCGCGCGCCCAAGCGGCTACGGGTGATGGCCGAGACCCTGGTCGGCGGCGACGCCATCGAGCCGGCCATCATGGCCGCCTCCATCCTCGCCAAGGTCGCGCGCGACCGCCTGATGGTCCGCCTGCACGCGGACTTCCCGCAGTACGGCTTCGACGTCCACAAAGGCTATCCGACGCCGGCGCACCTGGCCGCGCTGTCCCTGCACGGCCCCTGCCGCCACCACCGGCGCAGCTTCGCGCCGGTGCAGCGCTGCCTCGCGCCGCGCTGACCGCGCAGCGCCGGGCGCGGCTCCGGTACCCATGACTTCCGGCCCGCTGTCCAAGGTCACGGTGCCTTCCTGCAGGCGACGCCGCCGGCCATGGCCGGCACCATGCAAGGCATTCCTCCTCTCTCCCCCTGAGGCCCGCCTTGTACCCGATGCCGAACTCCGTTTCCTCGCCTCCCGCGCCCGCCACCGCCCATGCCGGCGACGAGCGGGTGGAGCTGCTGCGCTGCCTGCTCGCCGACCGCCACTGGCGCACGGAAGAGCCCGCCCGCACCCGCCTGCTGGCCATCCTGGCGCGCCTGCGCGGCGAGCCCGGCGCACGCCTGGACGAGGCCGCCTGGACCCTACTGGCCGACGAGACCGCGGCCTACCTGGACTTCCGCCGCCGCAGCGGCATCGAGGCGCAGTTGCGCGGCTGCACCCGCGAAGCGCTGGGCTTCACCCGCGCCGACTGGGAGCGCTGCCGCGCCGCCGAGGCCGCGCTGGACGCGCACCGCCGCCACGTCCGCGAAGCCAGCTACGTCCCCGTGCCGGCACCGCTCTTCCGCATCCACTGAACCTCGCTGCGCCTGCCACGACGGGCGCCGCATCCCCTGCCCGGCCCCCTGGGCATTTCCCCTGTGCCGCCTCCCCGGGCGGCATCTTTTTTGCCGCGGGCGGCGCGCCGGCACGGCCGGAATGTCAAGCCTTGCCCCACCCCCACCCCGCCGGTACGCTGGCCCGACAGCTTCCTGGACCGGCATGTCTTCCCGTTTCGTCCACCTCCACCTGCACACCGAGTTCTCGCTGGCGGATTCGATCATCCGCGTGCCCGAGAAACCCGACCAGGCCGATCCGAAGAAGGCCAAGCAACCCAACCTGCTGAGCCGCGCGGTGGAGCTGGGCATGCCGGCGCTGGCGGTCACCGACCGCAACAATCTGTTCGCGCTGGTGAAGTTCTACAAGGCCGCCGAGGGCGTGGGCATCAAGCCCATCGCCGGCGCCGACCTGCTGGTGGCCGACGGCAACGACGCGCCGTGGACGGTGACCCTGCTGTGCCGAGACCGCGACGGCTACCTGTCGCTGTCGCGGCTGCTCACCCGCGCCTGGATGGAAGGCCACCGCACCGACGGCGTGGCGATCGACCCGGAATGGCTGCGCGCCGACCACCAGGGCCTGTTCGCGATCATGGGCCGGCAGAGCCTGGCCGGGCGGCTGGCGCAGGGCGGCCGCCACGACCTGGCCGAGCAGCACCTGGGCGACTGGCAGCGCGCATTCGGCGAAGACCTGCACCTGGAACTGACCCGCACCCAGCGCGACGGCGAGGAAGCCTTCAACGCCTTCGCCCTGCACGCCGCCGGCGTGCGCGGGCTGCCGGTGATCGCCAGCAACGACGTGCGCTTCCTGTCGCCGGACGGCTTCGACGCGCACGAGGCGCGCGTGTGCATCGCCTCCGGCCGCGTGCTGGACGACCCCAAGCGCCCGCGCGACTACAGCGCCGAGCAGTACATGAAGTCCGGCGAACAGATGGCCGAGTTGTTCGCCGACGTGCCCGACGCCATCGACAACACCGTGGCACTGGCGCAGCGCTGCAACATCGAGATGCGGCTGGGCACCTACTTCCTGCCCGCCTACCCGGTACCGGACGACGAGACGCTGGACAGTTGGATCCGCAGCCAGTCGCGCGCCGGCCTGGAAGAGCGCCTGCAGAAGAACCCGCTGGCGCCGGACCACACCCGCGAGGATTACTTCGCGCGGCTGGAATTCGAGCTGGACACCATCTGCAAGATGGGCTTTCCCGGCTACTTCCTGATCGTGGCCGACTTCATCCAGTGGGGCAAGCACCAGGGCATCCCGATCGGCCCGGGCCGCGGCTCCGGCGCCGGCTCGCTGGTGGCGTGGGCGCTGCAGATCACCGACCTGGACCCGCTGCCCTACGGCCTGCTGTTCGAGCGCTTCCTCAACCCCGAACGCGTGTCGATGCCCGACTTCGACATCGACTTCTGCATGGACCGGCGCGACGAGGTGATCGACTACGTCGCGCGCAAGTACGGCCGCGACCGGGTCAGCCAGATCATCACCTACGGCACCATGGCCGCCAAGGCGGTGGTGCGCGACGCCGGCCGCGTGCTGGGCTATCCCTACGGCCTGGTCGACGGCGTGGCCAAGCTGATCCCCAACATCCTCGGCGTGACGCTGAAGGACGCGATGGGCGAAGGCAACAGCGAGATGGCCTCGCAGGAGCTGATCGACCGCTACCGCGACGAGGACGACGTCCGCGACCTGATCGACCTGGCGCGGCAACTGGAGGACCTGACCCGCAACGCCGGCAAGCACGCCGGCGGCGTGGTGATCGCGCCGTCGCCGCTGTCCGACTTCTGCCCGCTGTTCGCCGAACACGACGAAGGCGGCCGCGGCAGGAACCCGGTGACGCAGTTCGACAAGGACGACGTGGAAGCCGTCGGCCTGGTCAAGTTCGACTTCCTCGGCCTGCGCACGCTGACCATCATCGACTGGGCGGTGAAGGCGGTGAACGCGCGCCGGGCGCAGCAGGGGCTGGCGCCGATCGACATCGCCGCGATCCCGCTGGACGACGCCAGCGTCTACCGCGACGTGTTCGCCAATGGCAACACCGGCTCGGTGTTCCAGTTCGAATCCTCGGGCATGCGGCGCGCGCTGAAGGAGGCCAAGCCGGACCGCTTCGAGGACCTGATCGCGCTGAACGCGCTGTACCGCCCCGGCCCGATGGACATGATCCCCTCGTTCGTCGAGCGCAAGCACGGCCGCGAGGAGTTCGACTATCCCGACCCGCGCACGGAGAGCATGCTGCAGGAGACCTACGGCATCATGGTCTACCAGGAGCAGGTCATGCAGATGGCGCAGATCGTCGGCGGCTACTCGCTGGGCGGCGCCGACCTGCTGCGCCGCGCGATGGGCAAGAAGGTGCCGGCCGAGATGGCCAAGCACCGCGAGATCTTCCGCGAGGGCGCGGCCAAGGGCGGCGTCGGCGAGCGCAAGGCTGACGAGATCTTCGACCTGATGGAGAAGTTCGCCGGCTACGGCTTCAACAAGTCGCACGCCGCCGCGTACTCGCTGGTCGCCTACCAGACCGCCTGGCTGAAGAAGCACCACCCGGCCGAGTTCATGGCCGCCACGCTGTCCTCGGACATGGACAAGACCGAGAAGGTGGTCGGCTTCCTGGACGAGGCGCGCGGGCTGGGCCTGACCGTGCTGCCGCCGGACGCCAACCATTCGGACTTCATGTTCGTGGCGACCGATGCGAACACCATCCGCTACGGCCTGGGCGCGGTGAAGGGCGTCGGCCAGGGCGCGTGCGAGGCCATCGTCGCCGAGCGCAGGCAGAACGGCCCCTTCAGCGACCTGCTGGATTTCTGCAAGCGGGTGGATTCGTCCAAGCTCAACAAGCGCGCGCTGGAGGCGCTGGTCAACGCCGGCGCCCTCGACGCGCTGGGCAGGAACCGCGCCTCGCTGATGCTGCAACTGCCCGAGGTGCTGAAGGCCACCGACCAGTTGGCCAAGGAGAAAGCGGCTGGCCAGAACTCGCTGTTCGGCGGCTTCGACGAAGCCGCGCCCGCGTTGGAAATGGTGCTGCCCGAGGCCGACGAATGGCCGCTGACGCAGAAGCTGCACGGCGAGCGCGAGACGCTGGGCCACTATCTCAGCGGCCATCCGATGGACCCCTACCGCGAGGACCTGAAGGCGCTGGTCGGCAACGACCTGGGCGACCTGGACCGCATCTGGGCCAGCCAGCCCGGCGGCGAGAAAAAGGGCTGGCGGCCGGAGGTCAACGCCATCGTCGCCGGCCAGGTGGTGGGCGTGCGCCGCAAGGGCGACAGCCAGATCTTCGTGCAACTGGAGGACGGCCGCGGCCGGCTGGAATGCAGCGCGTTCTCCGATGCGATGGCCGAGTTCGGGCAACTGCTCACCCGCGACCGCGTGCTGGTGATCCGCGGTGGCCTGCGCGAGGACGAATTCAGCGGCGGCTACAGCCTGCGCATCCGCCAGGTCTGGGACTACGCCCAGCTCTGCCAGCACCACGCCCAGCGCCTGCAACTGCGCCTGGACCTGCGCGTGCCAGGGCTGTGGGAACGCGTGGACGCGCTGATGGCCAAGCACCGCCCCGGCGGCACGCCCCTGCGCCTGGACCTGCTGGTGGAAGGCGGCAGCGCGCCCATCGCCGGCATGCTCGACCTCAACGGCCAGAAGGCCGTGCGCGTGGACACCGAACTGCTGGACGCCCTGCGCGCCCTGCCCGGCGTGCGCACCGCCAAGCCGGCGTTCCACCGCCCGTGGGTCAATTGACCCCGCACCTGTAGGAGGGGCTTCAGCCCCGACGCTTTCGGCAGGAATCCCGGTCGGGGCTGAAGCCCCTTCTACCGGTGGAGGCCTTGCGTCCGGGATGCGAGGGCGACGAGTCGTACCCCCAAAATCCCGTACCTGACCGCACGGCCGCTTCGGCTACACTTTCCCCCTTTCCGGCCCACGGCCCGCAGATGAACCCGAACTACCTCGATTTCGAACAACCCATCGCCGACCTGGAAGCCAGGATCCAGGACCTGCGCAGCGCCAGCACCGGCCCTGCGGTCAACGTCGATACCGAGGTCGCCGCGCTGCAGGACAAGCTGCGCAAGCGTACCGCCCAGATATTCCGCGACCTCTCGCCCTGGCAGGTCTCGCAACTGGCGCGGCACCCGGCGCGGCCGTACACGCTGGACTACATCAAGGTGTTCTGCGACGAGTTCCAGGAACTGGCCGGCGACCGCGCCTACGCCGACGACGCCGCCATCGTCGGCGGCCTGGGCCGCATCGACGGCCGCAGCGTGATGATCATCGGCCACCAGAAGGGCCGCGACACCAAGAGCAAGATCGCGCGCAATTTCGGCATGCCGCGCCCCGAGGGCTACCGCAAGGCGCTGCGCCTGATGAAGATGGCCGAGCGCTTCAAGCTGCCGCTGCTGACCTTCATCGACACGCCCGGCGCCTACCCGGGCGTGGGCGCGGAAGAGCGCGGCCAGTCCGAGGCCATCGCCCGCAACCTGCTGGAGATGGCCGAGCTGAAGATCCCGATCATATGCACGGTGATCGGCGAAGGCGGCAGCGGCGGCGCGCTGGCGATCGGCGTGGGCGACCGCACGCTGATGCTGGAATACGGCACCTATTCGGTGATCTCGCCGGAAGGCTGCGCGTCCATCCTGTGGAAGGACGCGGCCAAGGCCAAGGATGCCGCCGAGCAGCTCGGCCTGACCGCCAAGCGCCTGCACGGGCTGGGCCTGGTCGACAAGGTGGTGCGCGAGCCCATCGGCGGCGCCCATCGCAATCCGCGGCAGATGGCCGTGCGCCTGAAGGCGGTGCTGCTCAACGAACTGGATGCGCTGGAACGGCAGCCGGTCGAGCAACTGCTCAAGCGCCGCTACGAACGCCTGCGCGGCTACGGCGCCTACGAGGCCGCCTGACGCCTACGGCAGCCGGCCGACCAGCTTGCCGGTGATGTCCTCGCGGCGCGTCGGCGCCTGCAGGCGACTGTCCATGCTGTTGTCGCGGTTGTCGCCCATCATGAAGTAGTGCCCCGGCGGAATCCGGCGCGGCGGCATGGCGGTGGAAAGCGCGCTGCGCGCGTTCTGCGGCGACACGTAGGGTTCTTCCAGCGGGCGGCCGTCGATGTGCACCACACCGTCGCGGATGGCGATGGTCTCGCCGGGCAGGCCGATCACCCGTTGCAGCCAGACTTGGCCTTCGTGGCCGGGCACCAGCAAGGTCACCACGTCGCCGCGCTGCGGCGCATGCCGGGCGTAGTGGCCCGCGCGCGTGATCAGCACCTGGCCCGGCACGATGCCGGGCGCCATGTTCGACGACGGCACCCGGTACAGGCCATGGCCGGTGAGGCGCTCGCGCGGATCGAGCGAACGGACCGCGAACGGATTGGCTACGTACATCGCCACGCCCGCCAGCGGCACGATCACCAGCAACGCGAACAACCCCCTGACGATCCAGCGGCGCAGCCTGCCCATCGTTACCTTCCCCCGGTTCCCCTGCCGACGACCGAGCATAGGCCAGCCTGCACCGGCCTGCACGGCCGGACGCCGACGCGGCTTGATCGCGATCAAGGCGCGCGGCCGGCACGGCGCCGAAGATGATTGCCGGGCAAGGCCCGCCCGCCATGCAGGAGAAGCGCATGAACCCGCTGTCGTCCCCGTGGTGGCTGTGGCCCGCGTTGCTGGTCGTCGTGCCCCTGCTGCTGGCGTTGTGGTTCAACTACCGGCGCCGGCGCCGCGCGACGGTCAGCCAGCACCTGGTGCTGGGGCTATTCGTTTCCGCCTGCTGGCTCGGCGCGCTGATCGTGATCCTGCAACGCGTGCAGTAGCGCGCTCGCGTGCACGGCGCGCGCGGACGCCGCCGCGCCGGTTAGCATGCCGGCATGCGCTCCACGTCCCCGGCCGATCCCCTGCCCCTGATCCCCGCTCCGGTGCGCGGCACGGTCCGGGTGGCGCTGAGCGGCGGCCTGGATTCCACCGTGCTGCTGCACCGGCTGGCGCAGGACGGTGCGATCCGCGCGCAGGGGCTGCACGCCCTGCACGTCCACCACGGCCTGCACGCCGGCGCCGATGTCTGGGCCGAGCAGTGCCAGCGCTTCTGCGCCGCGCTGGACGTGCCGTTGCAGGTCGTGCGGGTGCGGGTCGATCCGGCTTCCGGCCAAGGCCCGGAAGCCGCCGCGCGCGCCGCGCGCCATGCCGCCTTCGCCGCCGCGCTGCAGCCCGGCGACATCCTCGCCACCGCGCACCACCGCGACGACCAGGCGGAGACTTTCCTGCTGCGCGCGTTGCGCGCCTCCGGGCCCGACGGCCTGGCGGCGATGCGGCCGTGGCGGGCCTTCGCCGGCGGCTGGCTGTGGCGGCCGCTGCTGGACGCGCCGCGCGAAGCGCTGCTGGCGCATGCCACGGCGCACGGGCTGGCCTGGATCGACGACCCCAGCAACGCCGACACCGATCTCGACCGCAATTTCCTCCGCCACCGCGTGCTGCCGCTGCTGCGGCAACGCTGGCCGCAGGCGGCGGCGTCCTTCGCCCGCAGCGCCGCCCTCGCCGGCGAAGCGGCAGACCTGCTGGACGAAGAAGACGCGCGCCTGCTCGCCCGGGCCGCCACCGCCGATCCGTCGGCGCTGCGCGTCGAACCCCTGCGCGCGGCTTCGCCGGCGCGTCGCGCGCGCGCGCTGCGGCGCTGGGTGGCCGCGCTGTCGCTGCCGCCGCTGCCCGCACGCGGCGTGGCCCAGATCGAAGCCGCGCTGCTGCCGGCGCGCGCCGACGCACAGACGGAATTCGCCTGGCAGGGCGCCGTGCTGCGGCGCTGGCGCGGCCTGCTGCACGCCGAACGCCTGCGCCCCGCGCTGCCCGCGCAGTGGCAGGCGAGCTGGGACGGCCGCCATCCGCTGGCGCTGCCGGATGGCGGCCGATTGTGGCTGGAAGGCACGGACGCCGGCTTCGGGGCGACGCTGCGCGTGGCCGCGCGCCGCGGCGGCGAGCGCCTCGTGCTGCCCGGCCGCCGCCATTCCCACGCCCTCAAGGACGTGTTGCAGTCGCTGGGCGTACCGCCCTGGGAGCGCCGGCAGTTGCCGCTGCTGTGGGCGCCCGGCGACGCCTTGTGGGCGGCCGGCGACCTGGCGCTGTCGGACAGCGCCGACGCGTGGCTGCGCGGGCACGGCGCGCGCCTGGCCTGGCGGCGCGGCTGACCCGCGTTGACCTTGCCGGGCACGGTCCGCACACTTCCCGCATGGCCAAGAAGAACACCCCCGATCCGTCGCCGGTCGCCCACTTCGAGCAATCGCTGGACGAGCTGGAAAAGCTGGTGGACCGCATGGAACACGGCGACCTGAGCCTGGAGGAATCGCTGGCCGCCTACGAGCGCGGCGTGGCGCTGTACCGCCAGTGCCAGGGCGCGCTGGAGCAGGCCGAACTGCGCGTGCGCCTGCTCAGCGACCCGGAACAGCCGGACGCCGGCGAACCCTTCGCGCCCGCGCCCGATGGCCGCTGAGCCGCCGTTCGCCCGCTGGGCGGCGGACCTGGAACGCCACCTCGACGCCCTGCTGCCGCCAGCCGCGCGCGCGCCGCACCGCCTGCACGCCGCCATGCGCCATGCCGTGCTCGGCGGCGGCAAGCGCATGCGCGCGCTGCTGGTCCACGCCACCGGCGCGCTGCTCGGCGCCGACGAAGCGCAACTGCGCGTTCCCGCCGCCGCGGTGGAACTGGTGCACGCCTATTCGCTGGTGCACGACGACCTGCCGGCGATGGACGACGACGACCTGCGCCGCGGCAAGCCCACCGTGCACGTGGCCTTCGACGAGGCCACCGCCATCCTCGCCGGCGACGCCTTGCAGACGCTGGCGTTCGAACACCTGGCCGCGGCGGACGCCGACGCGGCGCTGCGGGTGGACTGGCTGGCCACGCTGGCCACCGCCTCCGGCGCAGCCGGCATGTGCGGCGGGCAGGCGCTGGACATCGACGCCACCGGCGGCGCGCAATCGCTGGACGAACTGCAACGCATGCACGCGCTGAAGACCGGCGCCCTGATCCGCGCCGCGGTGCGCATGGGCGCGCT
>ERZ761602.4347-NODE-4347-length-18466-cov-16.234208_pt1 | contig 18466 bp, 19 predicted proteins | sample MGYA00512165_ERZ761602 | MGnify/ENA primary metagenome ERZ761602 (study PRJEB28899, sample SAMN02445085) | bioreactor sludge metagenome | biome: EBPR sludge; isolation source: Thorneside wastewater treatment plant | place: Australia: Brisbane, Thorneside... | reverse complement strand
TCGAGAAGATCTTCCCCGGCTGCCGCCTGCTCGACATCCACGAGTACCTGATGGAAAAGGGCGTCAGGCTCGAAGGCGTGAGTGGCGTGAAGTACATGTACCACGAGCCCTGCCACACGCCGATGAAGGTGCATTCCGGCATCAAGGTCGCCAACGAACTGATGGGCACGCGTGTCGACCTGTCCGACCGCTGCTGCGGTGAGTCCGGCACCCTGGCGGTGGCACGGCCGGACATCTCGACCCAGGTGCGCTTCCGCAAGCAGGAGGAGATCGAGAAGGGCGCCGCCAAGCTGCGTGGTGACGACCCGAACGCCAAGGTGAAGATGCTGACCTCCTGCCCGAGCTGCCTGCAGGGCATGCACCGCTACGCCAACGATGCGGGCGGCATCGAACCCGACTACATCGTGGTGGAGTTGGCCAAACACTTGCTGGGCGAGAACTGGTTGCCCGACTACGTCGCCAAGGCCAACAACGGCGGGATCGAGCGCGTGCTGCTCTAGGACAAACCAGGAAAGGAAGGGACGGGCCGGATGGGCGCGAGCCTCCCGGCCCGTTTCGCGTCCTGGCTCAGCCCTCGGCGGGCTCGCACGGGCGCATGCGCCGCCACAGTTCCGGCAGGGCTTCCGCGGCCCGCATGCGCAGGCGATGGGTAACGATGGCGCTGACCTCGGTGTCGCCCGGATTGATCTCCACCGTAGGCACGCCCATGCGCCAGGCGTGCACCACCGGCCCCGCGATGTAGGGGAAGGCGCTGGTCGTACCGATCGACACCACCAGATCGAGCCCATGCATCACCAGGGCCTCCAGCCGCTGCACCGCGCCTGTCGGCAGCGCCTCGCCGAAGAGCACGACATCGGGCCGCATCACGCCGCCACAAACCGGGCAGGCGGGTGGAATCTGCATGCCCTCGAAATCAGGCAGACTGCGCGCGTGCGGGCACTCGGTGCAGCGCAGGCGGTGCAGGTTGCCGTGGATCTCGATCAGGTTGCGCGAACCCGCCAGGCGATGAAAGCCATCGACGTTCTGGGTGAGCACCCATACCCCGCCACGCTCGCGCTCGAGCGCGGCAATGATGTCATGGGCGACGTTGGGCCGCGCGCCACGGCAACTGGCCTCGATCTCGGCCAGGTATTTCCAGGTCAGCGCCGGTCGGGCAGCCATCATCTGGCCCGACAGCGCCTGCTCGATGCTCAGGCCATCCTCGGTAAGGCGCTCGTGGTAGAGACCGCCGATGCCGCGATAGGTCGGCAGCCCCGAATCTGCCGAGATCCCGGCACCGGTGATGAAGAGCACGCGCTGCGCTTCGGCAAGGCAGCCGGCGACGGCATCGAGCGCGTCCTCATGTGAGCTCATGCGCAAGACACCTCCACCAGGCAATCGTAGAAGATCGGCCCGCCGCCCATGTCGGTGGCCGTGGACGCCGTCACCGCGTTGGCGTTGTTGCCGTCGCCGGACAGCTTGTGCCACCACACCGAGGGACTGACCACGACCCCCGGCCTGACCCCGGTCGTCACCACGGCGCGCGCATGGAATTCGCCGCGGTCATTATGGATGCGTACGCGCTGACCGTCGCCGATTCCGCGCCCAGCGGCATCATCGGGGTGGATCTGGAGGACGGGACCGCCCTGCTCGTCGCGGAAGCGCGGCAGGTTGGCGAAGCTGCTGTTGAGAAAGTTGCGTGCCGGTGGCGTGATCAGGGCCAGCGGGTAGCGCGCCGCCAGCGCGGGATTGCTGACCACTGATTCGGCAGGCGGATGCCAGGCCGGCAAGGGGTCGAGCCCGAGGCCGGCAAGCAAGCCGGAATGGAACTCGCAGCGCCCCGACGGCGTACGAAAGCCGCCATTGGCGAACGGCACGAAGGGGCTCGCAAGGTTCAGTCTCGCCCAGCCGTGTTCGGCGAGCTGTTCGGGTGCGAGGCCGCGGGCACGCTCATCGTCTTGCCGGAAAGCCCTGGCGGCGATGCTGTCGTCGGACTCGAACAGGGCGGGATGGGCAAGCCCGAGGCGCGCCGCCAACAGGCGGAAGACCTCGGTGTTGGGCTTGGCCTCGCCCAGAGGTGCAATCGCCGGCATGTTCGCCACCACGTTGAGATGGCCGTAGCTGGTATGGACATCGCGATGCTCCAGCTGGCTCGTCGCCGGCAGCAGGATATCGGCATAGTCGGCAGTATCAGTCTGGAACAGCTCGTGAACGACGCAGAACAGGTCCTCGCGCGCGAAGCCGGCCTTCACCCGGTTACTGTCGGGCGCCACTGCCACCGGGTTGGCGTTGTAGACATACAGCGCCCGGATCGGTGGATCGGTGGCCTCGAGCAGCGCCTCGCCGATGAAGGCCATATTGACGGTGCGCGGCGGCCGCCCAGCGGCATGGGGATAAAGGTCGGGGCGCGCCAACGCATGGCCATCGACGGGATAGTTGCCCGAGGTCGACAGCAGGGCACCACCCGCTGCATGACGCCAGGCCCCTGTGAGCGCAGGCAGGCAGGCGATATTGCGCACCGCCATGCCGCCGCCGGCGCAGCGGTTCAGGCCGTAGTTCAGCCGGATCAGGGTCGGTGTGGTCGAACCATACTCGCGTGCGAGGTCGCGGATCACGCTGGCGTCCAGCCCGGTCAGCGGCGCCGCCCATTCAGGTGTGAATGCACGCACGCGCTCGGCAAGCGCATCGAAGCCCAGGGTATGACGGGCGATGTAGTCGTGATCGAGCCGGTCCTCCGCGATCAGCACCTGCATCATCGCCAGCGCGAGCGCACCATCGGTGCCGGGCCAGGGTGCGAGATGGACATCGCACTTGGCGGCAGTCTCCGAGCGCCGTGGATCGATGCACACCAGTTTGGCGCCACGCCGCCGCGCCTCCTGGATATGGCGCCAGCCATGCAGGTTGGACACCACCGGATTGCCGCCCCAGATCAGGATCAGCCTTGCGTCGGCGACCGCTTCCGGGTCCGTCCCGATCGAGGCCCCCACCGTCGCCTTCCAGCCCAATGCCCCCGCGGAGGCGCAGATCGTACGGTCGAGCAGCGACGCGCCAAGGCGATGGAAGAAGCGGCGATCGAGGCTTTCCCCCTGCACCAGGCCCATGGTGCCAGCATAGCTGTAAGGCAGGATCGAGCGTGGATCGTCCGCAGCGATGGCGCGAAAGCGTGCGGCGATGGTGTCGAGCGCCTCATCCCAGGAGATGCGCTCGAAACGCCCCTCCCCCTTGCGCCCGACCCGCTTCATCGGATGCAGCACGCGTTGATCGGAGTACACACGCTCGAGGTAGTGCGCCACCTTCGTGCATAGCACACCATCGGTGAACGGCATGTCGGCAGCACCACGCACCTTGATGGCGCGAGCCCCCGACACGGTGACCTCCATCGCACAGGTATCGGGACAGTCATGCGGGCAAGCCGCACGCACGCGTGTTTCGGTGGCACCACCAGGAAGCATGCTGGACCTCGTTTTGCGACAACAGGCCGCGCCAACCCTCAGTCGTTCGAGCCTGGCACCACGCCCCTGCCATTGCGGGACACACCATTGGCAGAGGGCGCCCCCATCAACTCAACGTAGCGCTGCCGATGCTCCTCGAAGCGGTCGAGCACGGCGCTGCGCTCGCGCAACTTGGCGGCGATCACGCGCGACTGCGTAATGATCTCGCTATCCAGCGTGCGGATGTCTTCCTCGAGGCTGGCGGCAACCGCGCTGTCGTCGGTCTGGGTCGCATCCGAGATCAGTGCGCTCTGGCGCTTGACGAGTTCCGACTCGCGCTCGCGCAGTTCCCGGATGCTGCGGTCGAGATCGCGCAGTTCGCGGTCGCGCCGGCTATCGAGGTCGTCCAGACTGCGATAGGTTTCGAGCAGCGCCTGATCCAGGCGCAACTGGCGCTGGCGATCGGCCTCTGCAGCACGGTGCTGGCGCTCGACCTCGGCACGGCGGGCGATCTCCTCCGGCGTCAAGGGCGCGGCTACCACGCGCCGTACCACGCCCGAAGGGCTCATCTCGCGATACGCCCGGCCATAGCAGGCTGCAGGCAGGATATCGCCGCACACCGGTTGGCCACCGACGTCGCAGCAGTAGATCGTACGCCCGCCCGCCTGCGCTACGGACTCTCCCGGCACTCCGGCGAGGACGAGCGCGCACGCGAGCAAGACGAGACCTGTCTCAGCGCGATGCGATTCCATACAAGTCCCGATAGGCCTTGACCGCATCCAGGTTCGCGGCCAGTTCGGGGCTGCCGGCAAGGTAGCCGATCAGGTCCTCGAGTGTCGCCACCGCAATGACAGGAATGCCGAAGGTTTCGCGCACTTCCTCGACGGCGGACAGCGCAGTCTTGCCGCGCTCCATGCGGTCGAGCGCAATGACGACGCCAGCCGGCGTCGCACCGGCAGCACGGATCAGCTCCACCGACTCACGCACCGACGTCCCCGCAGAAATGACGTCATCGAGGATCAGCACGCGGCCCTTGAGCGGCGCGCCGATGAGCGTTCCGCCCTCGCCGTGATCCTTCGCCTCCTTGCGGTTGAACGCGAACGGCAGGTCGACACCCTCCTCGGCGAGCCGGATCGCCGTGCCGGCCACGAGCGGGATGCCCTTGTAGGCAGGGCCGAACAGCATGTCGCAGGCGACGCCCGAGGCGCGAATCGTACGCGCATAGAATCCGCACAGCTCGCGAAAGGACACACCGTCGTCGAACAGGCCGGCGTTGAAGAAGTAAGGAGAGTTGCGCCCCGCCTTGGTGACGAAGGCGCCGAAGCGCAACACCCCCTTGCGGCAGGCGAGTTCGATGAAATCCCGGCTAAAATCCACGTTCTTCTGGCTGCCACGCAGCGTCATTCATAGAACCGCCCATGTTACGCATCATCTCACTCAACCTCAACGGCATCCGCTCGGCAGCGACCAAGGGGCTCTTCGACTGGCTCCCGGACCAGCAGGCGGACCTCGTCTGCCTGCAGGAGCTCAAGGCTCAGGCGGGCGACCTGAGCGACGCAATGCGGGCGCCGGCGGGGCTCAAGGGCTGGTTCCACCACGCCGAAAAGAAGGGCTACAGCGGCGTCGGCATCTACAGCCGCCACGCACCAGACCGTGTCATCGAAGGCCTGGGCATCGCCGACATCGACGCCGAGGGTCGCTTCCTGCAGCTGGACTTCGGCAAACTCTCCGTGGTGTCGCTCTACCTGCCATCAGGCTCGAGTTCGGAGGAACGCCTGCAGATCAAGTTCGCCTTCATGGAACGCTTCCTTCCCCATATGGCGACGCTGTTCGCCAGCGGCCAGGAGGTGGTGGTGTGCGGGGACTGGAACATCGCCCACCGCGAGATCGACCTCAGGAACTGGAAATCGAACCAGAAGAACTCCGGCTTTCTGCCCGAGGAACGCGCCTGGCTCAGCCGCCTGTTCGACGAGCAGGGTTGGGTGGACGTCTATCGCCGTCTGTACCCCGAGGCCACCGACGACTGCTACACCTGGTGGTCGAATCGCGGCCAGGCGTGGGCGAAGAACGTGGGCTGGCGCCTCGACTACCAGATCGCCACTCCGGAGTTGGCCGCCGCAGCGCTGAACGCCTCGGTCTACAAAGCACAGCGCTTCTCCGACCACGCCCCGCTGACGATCGACTACGACTGGTCTCTGTAGAGACCGCGACCGTCACTCAGACGCCTGGCGCCGGGTGGCGACGACGAGCTGATACAGCCCGCCGAAGCAGGTTTGCTTGCGCCATTCATAGTCGGATGCCATCTCAGCCATGGATTCGATGGGGGTGTCGAGCAGCGACTGCGCAAACGGTTCGAGCCAGCGGAACACCAGGCCCATGAGCGGCCGCAGGGGGTGCCAGGCACTGGCGCGATGGTAGTCCACGAATACGACCCGCCCGCCCGGCCTAACCGCAGCCAACAGATTGGCCACGATCAGCCGGCGCTCGCGCGCCGGCACCTCATGCAGCAGGAAGAAGCAGCACGCCGCGTCGAAACACGCATCCTGCCGCCGGGTGAGATCGGCCACGCGTGCCTCGGCCTGCGGCAGGCCGACCAGCTTGCGGCGCACGTTATCAACCTGGATCGGCGCTACATCGAGGACCGTGAGACGGCCTTGCTCCCCCACCCGGCGCGCCAGCATCGGCGAGAAGCCTCCATACACGCACGCGGCCTGTAGTACCGTTTCGCCGGGCACAAACTGCGCAACCGCCCACCGCATGAGGCGGGCCGCGTTACCCCACAGGATCGCAGACACGACCGGCGAGCGATCGAGCCAGGGCACGGTGCGCGGATCGAGATAAGCCCAGGAGTACGTCCGGCTGAGATAGTCGGGCAGCACCTCGACGGGCTGAGTGGCAATGTCGGATGAAGGAGGCATATCGATCTTGGTCTGTGATGGCAGCCGGGTAGGGGCGCTCGGCGCTGCAAGGGTCCGCCAGTCCCTCCACTGCAGCGACGGCCCTGAATCGCAAGCCGGCGTCTGACCTGATGCTACACGAATTGCTGCGACGCAACACCGCTGCATTCGACATGGCAATAGCGCCACGGGCTAGGGAAATTGCCATTACCCCGCAATCGGTCTAGCCTTGACGACGAAACCTTCGATCGTCCGCCATTGTCGTAGTCACTCAACTTCAGGAGGCCATCATGAGCACGACCACAGACACATCCAAGGACAAGCTGATCGAGGACCTCAGAACCCTCATCAACGACGCCGAAGAGCTCCTCGAACTGACCGCAGATGACGCCAAGGGCAAGGCAGCCGATGTCCATGGCCGCCTCGGCGCACGACTGACGCTCGCCAAAGAGCGCCTCAAGGATGCCGAAGACGCCATCGTCGACACCGGGCGCAAGGCGGCGCGTGCCACTGACGACTACGTACATGAGAAGCCCTGGCAGGCGGTGGGCATTGCCGCAGGCGTCGCCTTCCTGCTCGGCCTGCTTTCGAGCCGGCGCTAAGGCACGGCGCCATGGCCGAGCCACGTCGACCGCGCCTGGCCGAAACCCTGCGCGGCGCAATCGATGCCGGGCTGCAGACGGTGCAGACCCGGCTCGAACTACTGACGGTCGAGCTGCAGGAAGAAAAGCTGCGACTGAGCGCAGTGGCGCTCAACATCGTGCTATGCGGCCTGTTGCTCGGCTTCGGCCTGGTTTTCCTGCTCATCTTCCTCACCGTGCTGTTCTGGGAGGAACACCGCCTGCTGGCGCTCGGCGTGGCCACTGCGGCATGCCTGGGCGGCGGCCTGCTCGCCGCCACCAACGCCGCACGCGAACTGCGCCGCGGCAGCCAGCTGTTTGCCGCCAGCCTGGCTGAACTCAAGCGCGACCGCCAGGCAGTCCAGCGGCGCGACGAGGACGCCTGATCTTGTCATGAGGACGGATCCACGCACGCTCGAACTCGCACTGCGCAAGCAACGCCTGCAGTTGCGCGCCGCCAGCCAGCGCGCAGACCTGTCCTGGCGGCTGGAGGGTGTCGACGCCACCCTCGACCGCGTCGACGGTGTGCGCGAACACTTCGCATGGGCCAAGGAACAGGCCCCGCTGCTGTCGCTCGGCGCCCTCGCCCTGCTCGCCGCCCGCCCCCGCCTCAGCCTGCGCATTGCCAAGCGCGCCTGGCTGGGCTGGCTGCTCTACAAGCGCCTGCGCGGCACACCGGCCGCGCTGCTACCGGTGCTTGCGCCGGCGCTTCGGCTGGTGCTTCGTGCGCTCAAGCGCGCCCTTGGCGATTCGGCAGGATCAGGTTCAACACCACGGCGACAACGCCGCACAGGCTGACGCCCTGCAGCGTGAGGCCGTCGAAGTTCAGCGCCAGGCCACCGATCCCCATCACCAGCACCGCGGAGACGATCACCAGGTTGCGCGGCTCGTCGAGGTCGGTGCGCGCCTTGATCAGGGTGTTCAGGCCCACGCTCGCCACCGAGCCGAACATCAGCATCATGATGCCGCCCATCACCGGCACCGGAATCGAGGCCAGCAGCGCATTGAACTTGCCGAAGAAGGCCAGGATGATGGCCAGCACCGCAGCCCAGGTCATGATCGCCGGGTTGTAGTTCTTGGTCAGCGTGACCGCGCCGGTCACCTCGGAGTAGGTGGTGATCGGCGGCCCGCCGATCAGGCCGGAGAACAACACGCCGACGCCGTCACCGGCCAGCGTGCGATGCAGGCCGGGCTTCTCGGTGTAGTCCTTGCCGGTCACGCCGCCGATCGCGAGCACGTCGCCGACGTGCTCGATCGCCGGCGCCAGCGCCACCGGCAGCATGAACAGGATGGCCGCGAGCTCGAAGCTCGGGGTGACGAACTGCGGCAGCACGAACCAGGGCGCCGCACCCACCGCGGCGAAATCCACCAGCCCGAACAGGATCGCGGCGACATAGCCCGCGCCGACCCCGCACAGGATGGGCACCAGCCTCAGGAAGCCGCGCGCGAACACCGCCACCAGCACCGTGGTGCCGAACGAGATCCCCGCCACCGTGAGCGCGATGGCGTAGGGCACGAGCTCGAGCTTGCCGTCGCCGCTGCGCCCCATCGCCATGTTCACGCCCACCGCGGCGAGCGACAGGCCGATGATCATGATGATCGGCCCCACCACCACCGGCGGCATGTAGCGGTGCACGATCTCGGCGCCGTGCCTCCACACCAGGCCGGCGAAGACGAAGTACATCAGCGACACGCAGGCGAGCGCGCCCATGGTGGCGGGGATGCCCCAGGTCTGGATGCTGAAGATGATCGGCGCGATGAAGGCGAAGCTGGAGCCGAGGAAGATCGGCACCTGGCGCCGGGTGATGAGCTGGAACAGCAGCGTGCCGGCACCGGCGCCGAGCAGCGCGAGCGAGGGATTGAGCCCGGTGAGCAGCGGCACCAGCACCAGCGCGCCGAAGGCGACGAACAGGATCTGGGCGCCGGAGATCGCCTGCCGCCACAGCGGCTCGGCGGACTGGATGGGAATTTCACGCATGAGGGTTCTCCGCCGGGCGCACGCGGCCGGGGTGCCGCGCAGCCGGCATGGTTGTCGTTATCGATGACGCAGTGCGGACGCGATGGCGGCGGCACGGCCGCCCGCCGCAGGATCAGTTGTGCCGCGTGCCGAAGATCTTGTCGCCGGCGTCGCCCAGCCCGGGGATGATGTAGCCGTGCTCGTTGAGGTGGCTGTCGATGCTCGCGGTGTAGATATCCACATCCGGATGCTGCGCGTTCATCAGCGCAATCCCCTCGGGCGCAGCCACCAGCACGAGCGCACGTACATGGGCACAGCCATTGCGCTTGAGCATGTCGACGGTCGCCACCATCGAGCCGCCGGTGGCGAGCATCGGGTCGATGATCAACGCCATGCGCTCATCGAGCTGGCCGACGAACTTCTCGAAGTAGGGCGCTGGCTGCAGCGTCTCCTCGTTGCGCGCGATGCCGACCACGCTCACCTTGGCACTCGGCACCATGTCGAGCACGCCGTCGAGCATGCCCAGGCCGGCGCGCAGGATGGGCACCACAGTGACCTTCTTGCCCTTGATCTGCTCGATCTTCACCGGCCCGGCCCAGCCCTGAATCTCCACGTCCTCGAGCGGGAAGTCCTTACACGCCTCGTAGGCGAGCAAGCGTGCGATCTCGGCAGTCAGTTCGCGAAACTTCTTGGTGCTGATGTCCGCCTCGCGCATCAGGCCGATCTTGTGGCGCACGAGGGGATGGCGGATTTCGTGGATGGGCATGGCAGCATTCCAGGCAAGGGCGGAGACCCGCACCTTTTACCGCGGCGCAGGAGCGCGCACAAGCGTCCACGCGTGGTCGGCGCTAAAATGCGCGACCGGCCAGCCGATCGGTCACCGCCCACCAGGACCCCGAACATGTCTCTCGACCTCGAACAAATCAAGCGCGCCCGCGAAGAAGCCGACTGCCTGGCCGACGACGCCACCGTCGAAGCTGCACTCGACCGCATGGCAGCGGAGATCACCGCCCGCCTGGGGGAGCGCAACCCACTCGTTTACGCGGTGATGAATGGCGGCCTGATTCTCGCCGGTCGCATCCTGCCGCGCCTGCCCTTCCCGCTCGAAGTCGCCTACCTCCACGCCACCCGCTACGGCCACGCACTGCAGGGCACGCTGCTCGACTGGCGCGTACGCCCCACCCAGGACCTGCGTGGCCGCACCGTGCTGGTACTCGACGACATCCTCGACGAAGGCCACACGCTCAAGGCCATCATCGAGCACCTGCAGGAAGAAGGCGCCGCCGAGGTGCTTTCCGCCGTGCTGGTGCACAAGCTCCACGACCGCAAGGCTACGCCCGGCATGCGCGCCGACTTCACCGGCCTCGACATCGCCGACCGCTTCCTGTTCGGCTGCGGCATGGACTACAAGGGTTACTGGCGCAACGCGCCCGGCATCTACGCGGTCAAGGGTCTGTAAAACATCAGGAGAACGGATTCCATGCTGGTCACCTTCAAGTCCAATGCCAGTGCCGACGTGATCATGTTCGGCGACATCGCCAAGCGGCTCATCACCCTCCTCGGCAAGGACCCCGACGACGGCAAGGGCATCGTCACCGTCGAGCAGATCCCCGAAGCCATCGCGCGCCTCAAGGCCGCGATCGAAGAGGACCGCCAGCGCCAGGCCGAACTCGAGCGCCGACGCACCGAAGACGATGACGAAGCCGACAAGGAAGCCGGCCGCAGCGGCATGAACGCCCCGGTCGGCCTCGCCCAACGCGCCTGGCCCCTGCTCAACATGCTGGAAGAATCGCAGCGCGAGGGCACCCCGGTGGTGTGGGGCGTGTAAACCACGGACTGTCGGGGCAATCGGCATAAAAGCTGGCGGCTTCAGCCGCGTCCGACGTAGCGCCCGTCCACCTCACGCATCTGCGCACAGCCGATCAGGCCGAGGGTGCGCGCCATTTCGCTGCGCAGGATCTCCACCGCCCGTGCAGCGCCGCCATGGCCGGCCGCCGCCAGGCCGTAGAGCGTCGCCCTGCCCGACATCGCGGCATCCGCACCCAGTGCGCGTGCCTTGACGAAATCGCTGCCGCGGCGAAAGCCGCTGTCGACGATCACCGTCATGTCGGGCCCCACCGCCTCGCGCACCGCGGCCAGCATCTCGATCGGGGCCGGCACGGTATCGAGCTGGCGCCCGCCGTGGTTGCTCACCACCACGCCATCCGCCCCGGCGTCGCGCGCGCGCAATGCGTCCTCGGGCATCAGGACGCCCTTCACCAACAGCTTGCGCGGCCACAGTGCACGCAGCCAGCGCACATCGTCCCAGGTCAGCGAGGTATCCATCTGCGCCGCAAGCCAGGTCGCCGCGTTGCGCGCACTGTCCATGCCCGCAGGCAAGTTGCCCAGGTTGCGAAAGCGCGGCATGCCGCGCGGCACCAGCACGTCCCACACCCAGCGCGGATGCCAGGCCACATCGATGAGGTTGCACAGGTTCAGCTTCATCGGTGCGCGGTAATTGCGCCGGTCCCACTCGCGGTTGCCGAACACCGAAGCGTCGGTGGTAAGCACGATCGCCTCCGAGCCCGCAAGTTCGGCGCGCTTCACCACCGCAGCAACGTTGTCGCGGTCCTTGAACGGGTAGATCTGCATCCAGTGCCGCACCCCGGTGGCAACGATGTCCTCGAGGGCGACGGTCGACACCATGCTCTGACAGAAGGGGATCCCGGCCGCATGCGCAACCTCGGCCAGCACCCGGTCGCCACCATCCGCAAGCAAACCGTTGAAACCGGTTGGCGCGATCACCATCGGCAGCGCACTGTCCTGGCCGAACAAGGGCACGGCAAGCTCACGCTGCGACACATCGACCAGGGTGCGCGGCAACCACAGCACCTCATCCAACGCCTTGCGGTTGCGCGACAGCGTGATCTCGTCATCGGCACCGCCCTCGAGATACTCGAGGCAGAAGTTCGGTAGCCGGCGTGCAGCCATTGCGCGCAACTCGGCGATGCTCTGAGCGCGGGCGGGGTTGGTGCCATGGTGGAAGCGGCGTCTGCAGGACACGTGTGGACTCGGCTCAATGCGTTGCGGGACGGCGCATTCTAACGGCTGAGCGGAGAGCGCCCGCAGTGGCTCGGCGCTGACGCCGCGCCCATCGGGCCGAAGCGGGGTAAACTGGCAGCTTCCGTCACCAGCACCTGCGAGGCTCCGCCATGGCCGGGCGCAAGAAGGACCTGCCCCTCGTCTACTCCTGTTCCGGCTGCTCCAGTGCCGCGCAGATGGCGAACCACGTCGCGCTGCGCCTGGACCGCGAAGGCGAGGCCGAGATGTCCTGCATCGCCGGGGTCGGCGGCAACGTACCGCACCTGGTGCGGATCGCTCAGTCCGGCCGCCCCATCCTCGCCATCGACGGCTGTGCACTCGAATGCACCCGCAGCAGTCTGGCCCAGCGTGGCGTGCAACCCGCTCGCCACATGCTGCTCAATGAACAGGGTGTCAAGAAACGTTACGCCAGCGATTTCGATGCGGACGAAGCCGAGCGCGTTTTGCAGCAGGCTCGACAGCTGCTGCAGGCGCTGCGGGAAGCGGACATGCGTTCAGGCGCGTAGCCGGCGCGCGCAGTCGGCCAGCGCAACCGCCAGCGCCTCGAGCATCGCCTGTTGCGCGCCATCCTTCAGCCGTCCGTCCTCGCCCACCGCATCGCCCGCCTTGGCGACCGCGAGCTGCTGCGGGATCACCTGCATGCCGAGATAGCCGAGGATGTCGCGCACATGGAAGAGCACGCGCATCCCGCCCAGCGCGCCCGGCGAGCTGCCCACCACCGCGGCCGCTCGTCCTGCGTACACCGCGCCGCCCGAGCGCGCGCGGTCCGCAGGATTGGGGCGCGAGCACCAGTCGAGCGTGTTCTTCAGCAGCGGCGTGACCGAGCCGTTGTACTCGGGATTCACCACCAGCAGGCCATCGCTCGCATGCAGGATGTGCTGAAGACGCACGATACAGTCCGGCAGCCCTTGTGCCGCCTCGAGGTCGCCATCGTAGAGCGGCGCCGGATAGTCGGCGAGCTCGACATGCTCGACTTCGGCACCGGCCGCCTGCAAGGCCTGTACGCAGGCGAAGGCGACACGACGGGACAGGGCCTCGGCACGGCGGCTGCCGGCCATCACGACGATGCGGGGGGGCTTCATCGGCGGACACTCCTCTGGGCATGGGGAGACCATTAGACCTCATCCAAGGCAAAAGTTGGCCTGCTCAAACCGCCTCCACCGCCTCAGTGGCGGACGGGTGCGGCCGGCTTGGCGGTGGCGCCGCCCTCGTCGTGCACGTCCTCCCAGCCGGTGATCATCGCCTTGATGTGGGCGAGCGGTGTGTGTCCGGCGGTGGCCAGATACACGTGGATGATCAGGAAGGCCAGCATCAGGAAGGCCCCCAGGGTGTGCAGCTGCGCCACCTGCTGCAGGCCGAGGCCATCGGGCATCAGCGGCTGCAGCCGCCCCCAGAACAAGTAGACCAGCCCCGAGACCCACACCAGCGGATTGATGAGCAGCTTCACACCGAGGTAGGCGATGCGCTGCAGCGGGTTGTGCTTGCGCTCGACCGTCACCTTGTAGGGGTGAGGCGCGCCGATGAAAATGCCGTAGGCGTAGTACTTCACCATGCGGTCGATATTGCTCAGCGTCGGTACGTAGTGCTTCCACTGCCCGGTGGTGAAGTGCCAGAAGATCGCCAGGACCCACAACCCAATCAGCAGCCAGGCAGCCAGCTCGTGCACTTCGACAGCGGTGCGGAAATCGAGCAGCCCATGGCTGCCGTGGATGGCGAAACCGGTGACCAGCAGCGTGATGATCAGCGCCGCCTGCATCCAGTGCCAGAAGCGCTCGAAGCGCGTGAACAGGTAGATGCGCTCGCTCATGTCAGTGCTCCTTGCGCTTGTTTCGGGTCAGGAAGCGCAGCCCGCCGTGGCCGATCGCACCAAGCAGCATCAAGCCAGCAAGACCGAAACCGAAAGTGTCCAGCATCGCGTTGCGGTCGCGGCCCGGCATCCACACTCCGGGCACCCCGGCGAGCCGCCCGTCGTTGGCGTGGCACTGGGCGCAGTCGAGCGCCTTGTCCTTGGGCGCGACCATGTGGGTGATCGGCCACAGCATGGAGGTCTCCACGAAGTCGAACTTGCCGCTGTAGGGCTGGCCGGTGGCGTCCGCACCGGCCTGAAGCGCCTTGGGCCAGTCGAAGTTGTACCAGAAGGCGGTGTCGTCCGGCGTCGCGGTGTGCGGCACGAGCAGAGTCAGGTGCTCGGTGTCATAAGGTTGCTTGCCGTGGAAGGTCTTGACCGGCCAGATGCGTGCATCGGACGCCCCGGGGGTGCCATGGAAGGTGTTGATCGCCACCCGGGTAGCAGGGTCGATGCGGGTATCGGGCTGGGTGTAGCTCACCTGGCCGTTGAACCACAGGTAGTCGGGCTGCACGTTCTCGCCGAGCACGAAATCGCCCTTCTTGCTGTCGTAGATGACGTGTCCCCTGTCGTCCTTGAGCTGGAAGGGCTTGCCCTCAGGTGTCAGCTTGCCGGCAGTGGACCAGTCCCAGCCCATCTTGGTGGGCACGCCACCGCGCGCAAACTCGGGGATGTGGCAGGTCTGGCAGGCCAGCGTGCGGGTATGGTCGTTGAGGCGCTCCGAGTGCTGGAAGTTACCCTTGTGCGGTCGGTCGCCATGGCAGGCCTGGCAGGTCGCGGGATTGCGGTCGGTCTTCTCGCCTCGCATGATCGCGCCGTGCGGGTCGGCGCCGGTCATGCTGATGCGGCTGCCGGCGACGGCATGCTTGTCCGTCTTGTGACAGCTCGCACAGGTGAAGTTGAGCCCGTCCGCCGCCATGTGCACGTCGAGCGCCTTGTCGGGCTTGTTGAGCGAGGAGTCAAGGTCGCCATGCTTGACGCCGTCGCCACCACCGCCGAAGTAATGGCAGGCGCCGCAGGTGCGCCGCGAGGTGGCACCGATGCTCTGTGCCACGCTGGCAAGATCGGTGGCCTCGACGAACTTGCCGGACTTGGGCGGGAACTCGATGCGCTCGTACGGTGGATGACCCGCGAAGCCGGCCAGCTTGCGGTAGGCGCCGGTGTTGTGACAAGCCAGGCAATCGACCTTGTTCTCGGCCGTGAAGTCAAAGGTCTCGTCCTTCCAGCCATAGCCGATATGACAGGACTGGCAGAAGGCCTCGTTCGAACGGTCGCCGATGCAGAAACCGTTGAGCATGGTCTTCTTGCCCAGCTTCTGGCCGGTGTCGGGATTGACGTACTCCCAGGTCCAGTGGCGTGTGGCCATGACCTGCTTTGCGGCTTCGGTGTGACAGGCGAGACAGGCCGCGGTGACCTCCTCACCCGACTTGAAGGGCCCCTGCAACTCCTTGAACTTGCTGTGATCGGCGGTGCCGGTGGACGCGATGGCCAGCGTGGCAAGCAGCAGCAAGCAGAAGCCCGCCAGCAGGCTGGCAGCTCGGTTGGGTCGGACGCTCATGTCAGCACTCCGTGATCCGGGTCATCGAACCCACAGACTAATGCAGCCCTCTATTTCAGTTTTTGATAATTATCTAAACAACACGTGATCATGGCAGCGCTTGCCAATCGGGCGCAGGCTTCCAACTGCGGATCCAGTCCGACACACTCGCCGCAGGCATCGGACGCGCGATTCCATAGCCCTGGCCTACATCGCAGCCCAGATCAAGCAGCACCGCACCCTGGCGGACAGTCTCCACCCCCTCTGCAACGGGCGTACGACGGAACGCCCGCGCAAGCCCCAATACGCCCTCGAGGATGGCGCGATCCTCCGAGTCATCGAGCATGCCGCGCACGAAGCTGCGATCGATCTTGAGCGTTCCGGCCGGTAGCCGCTTCAGATAGGTCAGGGACGAGTAGCCGGTACCGAAATCATCGAGTGCGAAGCCGACCCCACGCGCAGCACATTCACCCATCACACGGATGACCAGCTCGATATCCTGCAGCGCACTCGACTCTAGTATCTCCAGTTCCAGCCAATCGGGAGGCACGCTCGAATGGCGCGCCAGCGCCTGCTCGAGTGCCGCGACGAAGCCAGGGTGTTGCAGCTGGCTGGCGCTCACATTCACGCTCACCGGCAATTCGAGCCCACCGCAGCGCCAGGCTGCCATCTGTGCGAGCGCCGTGTCGATCACCCAGTTGCCCAGCTCGAGCTCGAGCGGATGCTCCTCGATCAGTGGCAGAAAATCGAGCGGCGGAACCAAGCGGCCGTCCGGGTGCTGCCAGCGGATCAGCGCCTCGAAGCCTAGCACCTCGCCGCTGCGCATATTGACCTTGGGCTGGTAAAACAGCACGAACTCGCCATCGGCCAGCGCCCTTGCCAGGCGGGCGAGGCTCTCGTGCCGTCCGCGCAGCGCACGGTCGCGGTCAACGTCGAACAGGTGGTAGCGGCCCTTGCCGGCGAGTTTGGCCTGGTACATCGCCTGGTCCGCCTGGCGCAGCAACTGGTCCGCGTCGATCTGCTCGGGCTGGGGGTAGAAGGTCACGCCCAGGCTCGCCGACACGCGCAAGGCGTAGCCGTCGTCGATCATCTCGGCGGCTGCGGCCTCGAGCAGGCGCCCGATCATCGGCAGGCAGGCATCGGGTCCGGGCAGATCGATGAGTACAGCCACGAACTCGTCGCCCCCCAGCCGAGCCAGGGTGTCCGTCTCGCGCAGGGCACGGCGCATGCGCTCGGCAATCGCCACCAGCAGGCGGTCGCCGGCGTCATGCCCATGGCGGTCATTGACCGCCTTGAAGCCATCAAGATCGAGGTAGGCGATCGCAAGCGTCGTTTCCCTCCGATGCGCGCTGGCCATTGCCTGCTGTAATCGGTCTGCCAGCAACACACGATTGGGCAGGCTGGTCAGCGCATCGTAGTGCGCGATACGCTCCAGCTGGCGCTGCTGGGCTTTCTGCTGGGTAACGTCGCGCACCGTACCCTGAACGACGGTCTGGCCGCCGATCTCCGTGCGCGTCAGCGTCACCGTGCAAGTCAGCTCGCGCCCATCCAGTCGCCGATGGACCCACTCTCCGGACCAGGCGCCCGCACGCAGGGTGTGGGCGATCAGCTCCCGCGCAGCCTCCGCAGACGCACGCCCATCCGGCTGAAAAGGCGGCGACACGTCGCCTGGCGTCATCGTCAGCAGCTGCTCGAGGTCACGCGCCCCGAATAGCGCAATCATCGCCGGATTCCCCGCCTGGAAACGCCAGTCGGGCGGAGCGACGATCATCAATGCGTCATGCGACTGCTCGAACAGGCGCCGGTAGCGCTGCTCACTGTCACGCAGAGCCTCGGCGACCGCGCAACGCTGGCGCAAGCTCACCAGCAGGTTGGCAAACAGCTTGAGAAGCTCGCTCTCGTCCTGGCCAAAGCTGCGCCAGTCCTGAACGGAATCGAAGCCCACGAAACCAAGACAGTCCCTGCCATCCAACAACGGGGCGGTGAGCAGACTACGGATGCCCTGCGCCTCGAGCAAAGCGCGACCGCAGCCCGAGGGGAGATCGGATACATCCGGCACCACCAGGGGCTCTCCTGCACGATGCGCCACAACCCAATCCGGGTTAAGACTGAGAGGCAACCGCTGCAACTCAGCAATCATCGGCGCCACGCCGGGGGCGCACCATTCGAAGGTGTTACTGGCAGTCTGATCGACGAAGTCGTAGTCGAATACATAGGCGCGGTCGGCGGCGAAGAAACCCGACATTTCGGCGAGCGCCTCCGCGATGGCGTTGTCCATGCGTTCGAGCGGCAGATTGACGAAGGAAATCGCGAGCCGGAGGATCAGGTTCCGGTAAGCCTGCTGGCGCTCCAGCGCGACGTCGGACTGGCGGTGCGCAGCCAGTTCGCGGATGAGACTCACGGTATTGTGCGAGTGCGCGGCATACATCTCGAGGATGATGTCGGTCAGCGCTCGGGCCGTACCGCTCATCTGTTCGCGCGCCCAGGCGTGGGCTGACTCGCCGGCCAGCCCGCGCTGCCTGGCGCGCACGACAAGGGCCATGTAGCGATCAGCCTGCAGGATGTGCGCAGCGAGCCAGCGCACGAGGAATTCCAGTGTCTCGCTCGCGACCGCATCGACGCGGGAGGCGGCGAGCTCGCCGCGCAGACGGCACACCTCCTCGACGAAGGACTGATGTGTCTCGCGATGCTGGGCTTCCGCAGGCTCATCGGCAAGGTAATCGTGCCATACCGCCTCCTCGTACTCGAAGTGCTGCACGGCGTAGTCCGCCAGCGCGTCGAACACCTGCAGCATCGAGTCCACCGTTGCCGACAGCGCAAGCTTGCCCGCGAGGCGGTTCAGCAGCTCGACCAGGCGGCGGTGCTGCGCGTCGATTCCCGCAATCCCGGTGTCGAAGTTCGAATGCCACGGAAAGATGTCGATCGACCGCATGCGCGCCCTCAGTGCCTTATGGGGTAGGCCCCCTCGGCGGACCGTCGGCCCATTATATGTAGGCACTCGGACGTGCTTCCGTGACCAATTCCCGCGTGCTCGACTTCACCTCGCACGAATCGTCAGCCTCATTCAAGCCGGCATCGCGTCCAGCCGCAGCAGCCAGGGCGTACGCAAGGACTCCGG
>ERZ761602.4346-NODE-4346-length-18471-cov-5.366040_pt1 | contig 18471 bp, 15 predicted proteins | sample MGYA00512165_ERZ761602 | MGnify/ENA primary metagenome ERZ761602 (study PRJEB28899, sample SAMN02445085) | bioreactor sludge metagenome | biome: EBPR sludge; isolation source: Thorneside wastewater treatment plant | place: Australia: Brisbane, Thorneside... | reverse complement strand
GAATCTTCGGCTCGACGTAGTTCACCAGCGCCTTGAAGAGCAGGTCTTTGTCGAGGCGATGGTAGTAGAGCCAGAGGGCGTAGTTTTTCTTGGAGGATTGAAGCAGCCAGTAGATCGGGGCTTTGCGGCGGCTCTTGGAGTAACGGGAGATGTGGTGTTCCCAAAACCCTCCTTTCCCCGCCTTACGGAAATAATCTCGAAGTTCCTTCACAAAGAGGATATCGCACACTTCGTTTTCGACTGAGTCAGTCCGATCTGGCCAAACGACTTCAAGAACCTCTCGCACCCGACGAATCGAATCGCTAGGGCTTTCGGGGTCATCAACCACAATGCCTTCTGAACTGATTCGTACACGCTCGGCCTCCGGAAGCGATCCAGAAGAAAGATACCCGCTACTTTTGAGCATTCCTGGTGAGTATTGTTGATATTCAGCGAACGGGTCAGAACATACAGCAGGCTGCTCTTCACCCACGGCGTATCTGACATCGTAGACACCAAAGGCAACTCCAATACAGTAACTGACCATGTCCCCAACAAGACTCTGATACTCAACCGACTCCGGTTGCTGACCGTTTTCATCATTCGCATCCTCCGAAAGACCATCCTCGTTGAGAGAGGGCATCGTCAGCGGAGGCGTCGATAGATTTGCAACATCAACCCCGTAAACCTGTCCGGCAAGAGCGTCGATAGCAGATCGACTCTCAGCTATCACGGCATTCTTGCTCTGAACTAACCTTAGCCACTCATGACAGTTCTCACTAACCGTTTTTGAAGGATTGAGAGCCGCTGCGGGGATGCAGAACATGCGAGAGGTTTCAGAGATAGAATTTAGGTCACGAAGTGCCTGCCACGCTACATAGGCTAAGTCACGCAAACGGGATTCTGTGCGTGAGTCCACTCTTGGCGTAGGAACATCCTTCACCACACCAACGATGAACTTGGGGTGGCCGTGACGCTCCATTCGCAGTTTACAGTACTCGTCAACGACCTTACTGTTCCACAGAGCGATCAGCGCAAGCCCATCTAGGGAGGTTGGCAAAGCGAGGTATCTACTAACTGAGGGAATACACCCCCTTGGTACAACATGTGGCGAGAACCTTGATGTTCTGACAGCCCAACTAATACCGGGTTTGAAAAAATCGCACTCGTTGTTGATTCGGCCACCGGGTGCAGCTGCGGTTGCTTCCTTTAGCTCCGAGCCAGCGTTCGTCCACTTTAGAACCATCAAATGCTCGAATAGAAACGGCGAAGACCCGTCGCCCTTCAGAAATGGTGCCCAATAGTCTTTGTGTTCGCTCTGCACCAGCGTCGAACGAGGGACTTCCCACCAGAGTCTAACGAAGCGACTGTCGTTGTCTGTTTGCACGCCAACACGGACCATGCCAACATGGGGCTCGAAAGCGTGATGCTTAAAGCCAAGTGTAAGTAGGCTGCCCGGTGCCCAGTAAGCGAATGGAGAACCGGGCAGTGATAAAAACACAGATGGAGCGATGTAGAATACTCTCTCTGTCAAAACTCCACACTGAACTTGAGTGATGCATTCTCTAAGCGAGCGATCCTTCTCAAAATCCGCAAGTTGTTTGAAACACAGAAACCTGTCATCCAAACGCTCTTTGCCAACAATGAAAGCGGCTGTTTCGACCATTGCCGTATCAAGTACGTCTATACCCAAGTCAGAAAGTAGGAGTGGGGTTCCCATCTTCATCACGACATCTTGTCGAAAGCGGGTAAACGAACTCAAGAACCAGCAGGTACGAGATGTGATTGCGCAAATCCGTCCAGTGTTGCGAAGGAGGCCAAGTCCTCTTTCAACGAAGGTTGCAATAAGATCGTTCTTCGTTTGTGGATAATTCTTGCAGATGTATGTCCGAGAGCAGGCAGATGCATCTCCAAACGGCGGATTCATCAGCACCACGTCGTATCGTTTCTGGCAGAGATCCACGAAGGAAAATCCACGGACAGCATCCTCGGTAAAGAGCCGCTTTTGTAGTTTCTGCCCGTTCTGGGCTTTCTCGGCATAACTGCGAAGCGCCTCAATCACCCTTGTTTCTGCATTCTCGAAAAATTGAGCATCAGTGAGATCGGTAAAATCGAAGAGCGATGGCTGTTCCGGTTTCTGGTCAAGCTGATCCAACTCTCCTTGGGTAAATAACAACGGTTGGCCCTTACGATCCGTGGCTTGCGTTGTCTCTCGAACCCACTGCTTATTGGCTTCGGCCACAGCGTCCCGAATCTCCTCTTCGATCTTGAGGAGCGAACCGGCTTCCCCAGCCAGCTTCATCTTCTCAAAGACCACCTCCACCACCTGGCCGAGGACTTTCGGCTCAAGCTGGCCGACGAACTCCTTGAGCATCGTCTCTTCGCCCGGCATTGGCTCGGCGCAAACGAAGTTCGAGCGGGTGATTCTGGTTTGTTCTTGGTGCTTAGTTCGTTGTTCTTTGGAAGTTGTCAGTTGCTGGAAATGGCGTTGACAGCGGAGCCAAAGAGCTAACGCCGCGATTTGTGTGGCGCGAAGATCAATGTCGATACCATGGACGTTGTGGCGCATGATCAACGCTGGCATCGCCCATTTCAGATCATCCAGAGTTGGGTAATCCTTCTGGAGGGCCGGACCGAGGTCGGGATCGGTGTAGGCTTCCTCGTAGATCGTGAGCAGCAGGTCGAAGCAGTACAGCAGAAAGTGACCGCTGCCACAGGCTGGGTCGAGAATCTTCAGTTCGCGCGGGTCTTTCTTCGGGCGGTGCGGAATGTAGACCGGGAGCTTCAGAAATTCTTCCTGTGAGAGATCGTCCCGCTCGCCCTCGCCCCCGGCCCCTTTTCCAGAGGGCGAGGGGAGAGAAGCAGGTTGTTGTTCACCATCCTTCAGGAAAATCTCAGTCGGGCGACGCACCATATACCGGCACTGGTCCTTGAGCCGGGTATCTCCCTGACGCATCTCATACCAGATACGGCCCAGCGTGTTGTCGGTCAGAAACTCGACCACATAGCGGGGCGTGAAGAACTGATTGCGGAAAGCCAGTTCGTAGGAATTGCGGGGCGCCTGGCTTTCCTTGCGCGCCTGATCCCGCAGTTCCTTGGGCGTGAAATACTGGTAGACCCAGCCGATGGTTTCGTCCTGCGACCAAATCTGCGGCCATTGTTCCCGCAGTTCGGTTTCCTCGGCCTTGATGCCGCCGCCGTTGAGCAGGTCCAGCACCTCATCGAGCGTCTTTTGCCGGGGGTACAGACGGTTCGCCGGATCGTTGGGGTTGAACAACACGCCGATCTCCTCGGAAAGCGTCCCGCCCAACCAGTCCAGGAAGTGCCGATAGGCCAGGTCCTGATGGCCGGTGTTAAAAAGCCGCTCGTCCTCCTCATGGTCCGCCAGATAGAACTTCACGCCGTTGGAGTTCACGCCCCGGCTGACCGCGTCCCGGAACTTCTGCCCGCCGACGTAGACCTCACGGGCCTCCATCATCTTGTAGGCGCAGAGCCGGTTGAGATGGGTAAAGGCGATTTCCCGCACTAACTGATCGAGGGTTTCCTTCGGCTTGAAGCCACGGGCCTTGATATGGGCAAAATGGTCGAGAATATCCCGGCGCGAGGCTTGATCCTCGTCGCTCAGGTGGCTCATCGCAGCGTTCGGATCGGCGGTGACCTGATCCTTCCTGGCGAAGATACCGTACTTCCCCTCCAGCTCCTGCGAAATGGCGTCTTCGAGCAGCTTGCGGGACTGCGTGACGACGTTGCGGAGCTTGTTGCGAATGTCTTGGTTCATTATCAGGCCGCTCCTCCCGGTTTCGTTGCCGCTGCTTGTGCCTTGAGTTCCTTGATCCGTGCCGTCACCAGATCATCGAGGGCAAGGCAGACAACCCGAATCGTTTCAACCGCTTGTTTTGCCCACGGGTAGCCGATCTCTTGGGCCGGGCCGCCAGGGTCATCCTGCGAACGGTCGGCTCGATGCACGATGTCGTTGCGGCGTTTTACTGTGGCGTCGAGGGTCTTTTTGATGTCGTCTTCGGCGCGTCCGAGTTTTTCGGCGATGAGTTCCCACGGGTTGTCAAGAGCCAGCAAAACACCAGTGACGTGAATGCCTCGTTTCCCGCTGAGATAGCTGAAGTTGAGGCTGCTAATCATCTTATTGGCGACGAACAGCGGGTCTGGATCTGTCAGGATACGAACAGCTTCATCCAAGGCAAACGTCAAGGTTTTGAACTGATTCTTGATCTCTTCGTCTTTCTTGGGCACAAAATCTCGCCCGCGAAGCTTGATGACTTCCGGTAGATTGTTCCGCAACAAAATCGGCAGGTAGGTTTCCAAAGCGGTGCTGGCCGTGACCACGGACTGGCGCAGCAGGTTGCAAAGAGCGCTGTGTTTGATGGAAGCGGGTGGGACTTCGGCCCGCTCCCGAATCAGTCCCAGAAAGACCTCGTTGTAAATGACCATCAACTCTTCGTCGTGGTCGGCTTTCACCAGATCTCGAAGTGTCCGCAGTATCCCCTCTTCCGTGTTGGGGACATCATGCTCTAACAGTCGGAAGACCTTCAGCAACAAGTCCGATGGCCGGATGTTGTCTTCAAAGATTCTGCGGGGGCTGAGCATGTTTCACTCCAGGATGATGACGGTTTCTTCGTCGATGCATTTCTGAAGCGACTCACGTAGCCGCTCGATCATGGCGTCCAGTTCTTCTTGATTGCGAATCGGCTTGTCGAAGAACTCGCTGATCTTTAACCGCTTGACCGGCTTGGGCTCCGTCTTGAGTGAAAGCTCTTGGAGCTTCAGGAGGACCGATGCCTTGAGGCTGTCCGCTGCGACGAGGTCGGACTCCATCTCGGCGAGACTTGCTTTGCCGAGCGAGTCCCCTGAGTCGACAGCGGTGCGATCTTCGTCCGAGCCGATACGGGCGAGTAGCGAACCCAGCATCGTATTGGCCATGATCTCCTTCTTGGCCTTCTCGTCTTCCTTGTCTGTCGCCGTGGCGGCAAGGGGCGTCCATTCAGGACGGGCCTTGATCTCTTCAATCGCCACCAAGTACGCCGATCGGCGTTTGTCGAAAAGGCTCAAGTACGCTTGCTTATAGGCGGTGGCGATGCATGACGTCTTTGCCTCGATGGCGTCCCAGGCATCGATGAAATGTTCCGATGCTAGAAGGCCGTTCAACTCCTCGACGGCCTGGCCAACTTCTTCCGACGGGCTATGAGAAGCCAGTCGCTGCCAAACCTGCTCCACCGCTCTCCGAGCCCTTCGCAGGATCGTGATGGCCTCACCATTGAGCGCTTCACGCAGCTTGCGCACCCTCTCCCTCGTCGCCCCAAAGTCTGCGCCGTTCTCGGTGAGAATACGAACGCAGTCGTCAGAAGCGGACGATTGAATTCCCGCCAAGGTTTGCTGGTATTCGGAGAGCATCGGCAGGATAGGGAGCTGGTGAGCCTCGGCGGTGGCCTTCAGCGGATAGAGCTTTGCCTGTTCTTCCTCAGCCACCTTTTTGAACGCCGTGGCAATCGCGCCTTCTTCGACATCGACTTCTTCCCCGGTCAGGTCTTCGAGTCGCTGGACCGCCTGGGTGAGGGTTTTGAGGCCAATGGATTGCCGGGGCGAGAACAACGACGACCGAAAGGCCGGATTGTTGGTGAAGGGGGTGCGAGAGGCCGGGTCCTGGTAATTGTGGAAGCGGTTACCCTGAGAGGTGACTTCAATCTCGCCGGCCCGGAACAGCGTGGCGAGGATCAGCCGCAGCATGTCGCGCTCCCAGCCATAGGGCGTGCCGCCGAAGCGCTTCTCCAGCGCCTTGCCCATGCGGCTGTCCTTGTTGCCGTAACTGTGTTCGCTCTTCAGGTAGTCCAGCACCTCCCTGGCGACCGGAGCCGTCGGATCAATGACCAGCTTGGCCCCATCCTTCACCACCATCGCCAGCCCCTGATCGCCTTCGTAGAAGACCTTGGGCAACACCTTGAGATCGACGGCTTTGAGGATGTGCTCGGCCTCATCGCCCTTCAGCGGACGAGAACCCATTTGCAGCTTGGGGTACAAGTCGGGCACGACCTGGCCGAAGAGCTTCTTGAGGATTTCCCCCAAGCCCTTGCCGAGAGCTGACGCATCCTTCTGCACGCCCCGAAACAGGCCAGTACCACGTTCCATCGCCTCGGTGAGCTTGTCCCGCAGGCGGGTTTCATAGCTATTCCGGGCGTTCTTTTCGTCTTGCAGACAGGTGGCTTCATCGGGGCTGATCTTCTGCTGGGCGCTCAACTGGTTGTACTTGTCCACCATCTTGCGGGAGGCATGGAGCTGAGCGACCAGTTCGTCGATTTCGGGGGTCAGACAGAACAGCCAGTAGAGATCGTTCTCGTGCGACTTCTGCTGGCTCTCGGTACGGATGTCCTCAATGCGCCGGGTGAGTTCGTCGCCATCCTCGCTCACGCCCAGGGACAGCGGCAGTTCCCCTTCCTCGCCCATGTTCGCGCCATCGGTACGGATGCCGATGCGGAACGAACGGTTCTGGTAACGAAAGGTCTTGAACGCCGGTTCATCAAAGATGTGCTGAAGGGCCGCGCGCACCAGTTCGTTGCGCTCGCGGGGCTTCGGCTCCAGATAACCCCGCCGTTCCGTTTCCCAGTTCTTTTCCTGCGCGGTCTGGAGCTTCCAGCCTTCTTCGGTATTGCGAATAAACTGGGCGGTATGCAGCCGCTTCGCCGCGGCCTGGACTTCACCGAGGGGCGGGGCCTTGCCTACTTCATCCACCAGCACGGCGGCGAGGTTCGCCTCGGTGCGGGGCAGGTCACGAATGAATTCCAGCAGGCAGATGGCCTTGGCGACCCGCAAGGCCCAGCACTGATCGTCGGGATCATTCTTGAACCGTTCGGCAATCTGATAAATATCCGTGCGTTTTTCATTCGAGAGGTTGCCTTCCACCAGTTCGAACACCTTGTCCAGGGTCACCAACGCCCCGATGGGCTTTTGGGCCAAGGCCGTGCGCTCCGACACCAGCATCTCGTAGGCCTGCTTGATGATCGTCCGGTTGCTGCCACCGTAATGCCGTGGGGCGCCGGGCTGAAGCCGAATACCCGACATGATCCCGATACAAAGATCGATGTAATGCGGCGGGTACGGATAGAAATGGATGAAATCGTCCTCGTTGACGTCAGTGCGGCGGGACGTCCGTTCCAGCCGGAGCGCCGCGTTCAACTGGCCTTCGTTCTTCTTGAACAAGTCCTTCAGCGGCTTCTCGGCCTCGGCCTTCTTCGCCAACACCCGCTTGGTGGCAACTTCCCGAATGTCGGAGGGCGCCAGGTCAACCCGGTAGCGAAAGCGATCTTGCAGCTTGGCCAGTTCGACTCGCTTGGAGTCGATGGCGGCGACCACTTCATCCAGCTTTTCCTGTGAGGTGACCGCGATCCAACAGGGCGCGGTAATCTTGCGGGCCTTCAACAAGTTTTTGCCCACCTTGCCAAACTCTTCGATGGTCGCCCGCAAGTCTTCGATCTTGTCGCCGCTCCGGGCCACGTGCTGGCCGACTTCGTCAATGATGAACACCAGCGCCTTGCCCGGACGCCGGCGCTCCCAAAGCTCGAAGGTCCGCTCCACGACCTTGCTGACCGAGATGGACGCATCCCGATTACGTTGAGCATGCGCCCACGAATCGGCGGAGGGATAGGTCTTCGGGTCGAGTTGATGGAGAACGGCGCTGGCGCGGGACAGCTTTTGCGCCCCCGCCCGAACGGTTTCCCAGTCCTTGTTCAATTCCGATTTGCAGGTGGCGATGAACTCCGGCAGTTTGCCTTCGGCTTCCAGTTCGATTTCCAGTTCGGCGATGTCGAAGTCTTCCGCGTACCCCAGCTCGCGCAACAGGACCGTGTACATCAACTCGGCAATGCGTTGGGTGACCTTGCGCGTGTCCGCCTCTTTCGCCACTTCAAACAAGATGACCTCGGTGGGTATCCGGGCGTTGATGAGGTCGAGCAAATCGCTGATGCGCTGATCGCCCAGTTGTTGCTTGAACAGCTCGGCAAATCGGCTACCCAGGACCGCGCGGTTTTCCAGAGCGTAGCCAAGGTTCTTGGCAAACGAACTCTTGCCGGACCCGAAAAAGCCCGACACCCACACGCCAATGCTTTCATGAGGATCGGCGGGAGCCTCAGCGATGGCCTTGAGCAGATGGTGGTACTGCTCGCGAATGCTGTCGGTACTGATGTACTCCGTGATTTCCGCATGGACGGAGTACTCGTCGGCCTGATCGACCTGGATGATTTCCTCGATCTTGCGGTTGAGGTTGCGGGAAAGCAGTTCGCCAATGGTCTTCATGTGGGGCTCCCTCGCCTCATCCGTAGATTTTGACCCGGTAGTTACCCAGCGCATCCCGGTCTTTCAGGTCCATGAAACGCAACCCGGTCGTGCCTTCGATGGAGCCGGGATAGAACAGGATGGTAGGTACCCTGGTTTTGCCCTGCATTTTATCCAGCAGCATCGACATGTGGAAAATTCCCGGCGACATCGACGCCGCGCGAGTCAGAAAGACCACCGAGTTTTCCGGATTGAGGGACGCCAGCCGGTCGGCCAGCAAATCCCATAGCGGGACCCAGATTTTGTTCGACAAGTACGTGGTGATCTGTTGCTGGGCTTCGATATAGCCTCGGTCCTTTTCCAACGCGATGACGGCTTCCAACCCCTCGTCATCATCTTTTTCGTGAACTTGCTCCAGCGCCGACCAAAGCAGTTCCGACATCGGGAGGAGGTAAACTGCTTTGCCAACCGCTTCCAGGCGAGTAGCGAGCAGTTTGAGTTCACGCCGAAGTTCCCACTCCTCGGCGGGGTCATAGCGCAGGATCGCAAACGGGAGGTCCTGGTAGACGCTGATTTGCATCGGGACCGACTTCAGGTGGCTCTCCAGATGCGCGATGTTATCTTTGAGCGAGGACATGCGCATACGCCTCCAGAGTTTCAGCGGGAAAAGTCAGCCGGGTGACGCTGCCGGCAACGTGATACTCCAACAATTCACGCTGGTGAGCTTCAAAAAGGAATCGCTCCACGCCGTCCCTCGGCAAGAAGAACAGCTTCCAGTCGGGCAACTCGATCAGCTTGGCCCCTGAAAGCTGGTGCTGTTTCAGGTAGAACACCAGGTAGGCAAAGGCTTCGATGGGCACGAAGGCGGGCGCGATCTTCTTGTTGACCGCTCCTTGAAGCACGCCAAAGTCCCGCAGCGCCGAGAGCAGCCCTTGCGCGATGCGGGTGATGGTGGGTTCCGACCAGTGCCCCGTCGTCTTCCCTTCCTCCACCCACTGGGCCAGAGAGCGCTGAAACGCCGGCACGTTGATGTCCGCCAAGCCCCGTTCGTGCCGGGGAACCAGAATCTCGGTGACGGCATCGTGAAGCAACGGGTCGGCGCGAGCCGAGTGGAAATACAGCAACCGTTCCAAAGCGGCGGGCGGGAACTGGCCGCGAACCAGAGCGACCAGCGCCTTGGTGACCGATGCCTCGGTGAGGTAGCGCTGCCGGAAGATCGCCAGAATATCTTCGACCCGGGAGCGGGATGCTTTGCCGAACACGTTCTCCCGTTGAACCCGGTCCAGGTTTTCCGCAACCGAGGCGGCGACATCCCAGTGGGAGAGCAGGGTCTTGGTGTCACCGATCAGGGCGCCCGCTTTGATGATCCTGGACGAGTATGGAACGGAAGACCGAAACCGCCTCTCCCTGCCTGGATTCTTCGGTTTCGCCATGCTCGGTCCTCGTGAAATCGTCGCAATGGACGGTCTCTATCGTTCCTCGTTACTCCCCCGTCTTCCGCTGGCGCCCCGACCGTTCATTTCCCGAGCGTCTGCTTGCTCGCGGTCTCCACCTGCTTCAACAACACGGCCAGGTCTTCCTGTTTGAAAAGTCGGTAGGCGTTCACTGGATGGCGAAGGGCGGCGATCTTTCCAGCGTTGACCCAATTGCGAAGGGTGTTTGGCGAAACGCCCAAATACTTAGCAGCATCGGAGATTCGCAGGTAATCCGACAGCTTTTCCACTTTGGAGCCCCTCCGGTTCCAAAATCGAAACCAAGATACCAAACCCTATCAAACATTACCAACCATTGCCTCCCCCACGATGCCTGGTTAGCCCATCCGGCCCCCTACTCTGCCCCACCAACAGCCCGGTAACCCCGCTTCTCCTTCCTAATCCGCCACTGTTCCCCCGCCGCCCAGGCATCCCCTTCAGTCTCGAACCCCATCTCCCGCACGGTGCCCGGCTGCCTGATCCGGCTCCACTCCCGCACCAGCGCCCAGCCGTCGAACAGGGTCCGGGACACCGTGATGGTTTGGAACCGCCACCGGTTGTGGGCCGGCTCGCGCTGTTCCAGGTGAATAAGGGACATCCCTGCATCCGCTGGGGCCAACTGCCGCGATCAGGCCGAAACGGGTTCCAGGTTCACTCTGCTGGCCCGGCAGCCCTTCGTGCGCCTCCCCGCCCCGCTCCGCCAAGATCCGGCGGATGGCCTCGGCCGGCGCGGTGCTGGCGACGAGCAGTGCCGCATCGAGCACGGGTGCGCGGTGGCGGGCGATTCGCATGGCGGTGCGCTTAGAATTTGTAGGACAGGCCGATCAGCCCGCTCCACTGGTTCTTGTCCTGAACGAGCGGACTGTCGGCGGCGTTGCCGAGCAGCCGTTGATAGGCCACGCCGCCGACCAGATGCCAGGGAGCGGCGATCTTCCAGTCGCTATTGATCTCAAGCGCGGCGTTCTGCCAGCCGGCCCCGGCGTTGTAGACGGCAAAGCCACTCGCCGCGCTTTGCGCCGGCGTGACGCCGTAGAACGCCTGCATCTGTTGGCCGTTGGCCCAGGTCACGCTCGGCAACACGGTCAGCGTGAAGTCGGGCGTCAGCTCGAGCGGCAGGTAGACGCCGAGCACGCCGATCGTGCCCTGATCGCCGTTCAGGGCGGCGCGCAATTGCGCGAACACCGGCACGCCGAACACCGCGACCCAGCCTTGCACGCCACCGTCGACCGCGGCGCTCACGCTGCCCATGCCCTCAAGCCGGTCGCTGCCGCTGTCGGCAAACCATCCGGGGTCGCTGTCGTCGCGGCCGGTGCGGTAGCCGAGCAGCGGCCCGATGCCGTAGTTCTTGTCGTCGCCGAAGGTCCAGCGCAGTTGTGGGTCGAGGGTGAGCGAGCCGCTGTCCAGCGCGAAGGCGCCCCAGCGTTCGGTCCGGTACTCGCCGCTCGCCCATAGCAGCAGGCGCGGGCTGGACGCATCGGCGCCGCTGTAGTTGGGCTCGTAGGAGGCGCCCACACCCAGTTCCAGTTGCCAGGGGCGGCCGGCCTGGTCATCCTCGGCGGCCCGCGCGGTGCCGAGCACCAGCAGGGCGACGGTCATTGCCGCGCGCATCATTTTCATGGTGGGTTCCCTCCGGGGTGCGATTTAGGGAGCAGTGGAACGGAAAACCGGGTCAAGGCCCCTCGCCACGGTGATCGTGTAGAACCGGCTACGGCGCGCGTTCGCCCGCCCGTTGCCGCGCCAGCCAGCGATCCAGGGCGTTGGCGAACGCCTGTTTATCGCGATTATGGTAGGGCATCGGCCCACCGGTTGCCGCACCCGCCGACCGCATTGCCTCCTTAAGATCGCGCAAGGCCAGCCGCTCTTGAATATTCTCCGTGGAATACCTCTCCCCGCGGGGATTCAGAGCCGCCACGCCGCGCGCCACCAGCCGCGCCGCCAGGGGAATGTCCCCCGTGATGACCAAATCATCGGCTCCCGCCTCGCGTACCAAATAATGATCGGCTTCATCCAGCCCTGCGCCGACCCGGACGGCCGCGAGCAACGGGGAGCGCGGGAGTGGCAGCGGGCGATTGGCCACCAGCGTCACCGGCACGCCGACCCGGCGCGAGGCCCGGAAGACGATGTCCCGGACCGGGCCAGGACAAGCGTCGGCATCAATCCAGATTCTCACCACGCTTCCCTCGTGCTCCTGCTGCGCGGGTGTCCCGGCCTTCGCGCCCCCGCGCGCCCACGCCCAACCGGATCCGGGTCACTGCGATGGTTGGAACCGCTGCCGGTTACGGGTCGACTCCCGCTGCTCCAAGTGTCTCGCAGGGGGGTTGCGGAAACGATGGCCCCGAACAATCGAATCAACGGCTTTCTCAGTCCTTCTTAACCACCAGCATGGTCGTCTGGTATTCGATTACCGGCTGATCGCGCTGGTTGTAGGCTCTGTTTTGATAGATGAACAAGAACCGCTCCGGGTTTTGGGTGGGGCGCAGTTCGACCACTTCGGCCTCCGCCCGGAGGGTGTCCCCAAACAGCACCGGAGTGGTGATCTTCATCCGGTCCACGCCGAGGTAGGCATAAATTTCATAGCCGTCCTGGGCCAGAAACTCGGCGATGGTGTCGGCGTGGTGGATCAGGCCATCGGCGACGGCGAAGATGACCGGCCCCGCCAGGGAACGCTCCTTGAACCAGGTGCCCCTGGCATACTCGGCGTTGCTGTGAATCGCCATGTTGAACCAGGTGAGTTGATGCAGGAGGGAGAAGTCCCCCGATCCAGCGTCCGGCGAACCCGACCCGGAATTTTGACGCCCGCGATGACGGTACCCATAACCCGATGGCTCCTCATGGCGATTCGGGATCATGCTGTGCTGCTCGCTGCGCCGCGCGGGGCGCGACACCGCGCCCGCCCGCGAGGCTCCTCGCCTGGGGATTCCCCGCCCCGCGCGCTCGGGCGCTGGCGCGGGTAGCGTTGTTTTCCCGCGGGGCGGGAGCCCCTCAGCTACCCTATAGTTGATTGAGTTACAGATTAACAAATGCACATCAAGATTTCCATGCGCCGATTCCTCCTAACCACCTGGTTGCTGGCCGGACTGGGGGCCACCCCCACCGTCGCTTTCGAAGGCAAACCCAAGCTCGGACCGGAGGCCGTGCCGATCACCCAACAGACTGAGTACCTCCGCACCGCGCCGGCGCCCGATTACTGGAAACTGAGTCCTTTTTACGTACCGCAACAAACCTCCAGCGCCTGTTCGCTCGCCAGCGTAGTCATGGCATTGAATGCGCTGCGGGGACTGCCGGCCCGGTCCGACCAGCGGCTCGTCACCCAGTCCATCTTGCTCAAAAAGATGAGTCAGGCGACATGGAGGAAACAGGTGGCCGAGGGCGGCAGTGGCGTCACGTTTAACGGCTTGGTCGCCCTCGTGCGGCAAAGCCTGGCGCGCTTCCAGTTACACGACCATGACGTCGAGGTTATCAGACCGGCGGACGCGCAACCCGAGACCTTGGCGCGACTGCGCCAGATTCTTTCCGACAACGAGGCGTCCGACCGCGATGTCATCCTGGTGTATTTCAATCAGGGCGTGGTGACGGGGGATTGGGATGGGCCGCATGTCTCGCCGATCGGGGCCTACGACGCCCGTACCGGACAGGTGCTGATCCTGGATGTGGATCGGGAGTGGTACGTGCCCTATTGGACGGCGGATACTCAACTCCTGAAGGCCCTGTTGCGTCCCGCACCGGCCCGGCACGGCCCGCTCGCCGGTGAAACGGGAGGGTTGATCTGGATCAGGCCCCGGACCCGCCGCTGAACATCGCCGAACGTACCCGCCGCCTCCGCTCACCGGATTCCGCTACCTGATGGAAGGCCGTGTTCCCTATCCCACCGGCCCAGCCAATAGCGCCGAACCGCTCCTTGCCATCGAGGACCTGGTGGCGCTGGCCCATGCTAATCACCAGGGCAACCCCTACGAGACCGGCGACCGATGACTCGCGCGGGCTACCGGATGAAATCGCCAACCTCCTACCGGCTCGGCCCAGCGGTGACGAAACCCAAGCCGTTCCCTGGCGGCGGGCGGCAAGGGAGCGAACCGCACGATTTCCAGGTCTGGAGAACGACCCATGCGAAGCTTTATTCGTCATCCCTCGGATATCCCGATGGATTATCGCCTCACGCACCATGGCTCCAACCGGCGGGACCGACTGCAGAACATCAGCGCCGGCGGGCTGTGCTTTGAAACTCAGGAGGCTCTCCAACAAGGCCGCGTGATCCAGATCACGATTCCGGTGCGGGAGCCGCCTTTTGAGGCGACAGGGACCATCGTCTGGTGCCGTCAGACCAACCGCCATTACGAGGTGGGCGTGCAATTCGCGGACGCCAACACCGAGTTCGCGGTGCGCATGGTCGAACAGATTTGCCAGATTCACCACTACCAGCGGGAAGTCCTGGAACGGGAAGGGCGTTCGCTGTCGGGAGCCGCCGCCGCCGCCGAATGGGTGGCGAAATACGCCCGGGATTTTCCGGCGTAGCGCGGCCTTGAGCCTCCTCGACGCACGACGCTGAAATCGCTCGAACTAGGGTTTACCTCTTTGCTCGACAGGCGCCCCGATGACCGAAGAACGCGTTGCGTATCATGCGGGTGGAAGCCCGCGCCTGGCTCTCGTTGGCCTCGGCTCAAGGCGAGCGAGATGCCGTCAGGCTGGAATCGGATCTTCAGCGGGAATTGCGGGGCGGGGAACTGGCCAAGGCCAGGGAACGGGCGCGGCGCTACGCCGGGGGGCCACTATCGCTCTGCCTGACGGCTGGAATCGCCGCCTGGAACCCCGCCGGCGCCCTGCCGGTCGAGGAACGCGACCAGCACGCGGTTGAACCGGTCGGGCGCTTCGATGGGCAGGGCGTGGCCCGCGTCGGCCACTACCGCGACCTCGGCTCGCTGCATCCGCCGGGCGTAGTCTTCCTTGACCGCCACCGGCCAGTAGTCCCGCTCCGAGGCGACCACCAGCACCGGCGCCGCGATAGCGTCAATGCGGTCGAGGACGCTCCAACCGACCACGGCGCGCTGGCTGGCGAGGTAAGTCCGTTTGTCGTTCCGCGCCATGTGTTCCAGGAAGCGCCGCCGGAGCGGGTCCTGGTCCGGGCGCGGGAACAGCCGCCGGACCAGCAGCCGCGCCATTCCGGCCGGGCCGAACAGGCGTGCCACGCCGCGCCGAAACCAAAGGGTCAGGTGTTGGGATAGCGTGCGCGGCACCAGCGCGGGGAGGCTGTTGACGATGGTGAGGGTGCGCACGCAGCGCGGGTGGTCGACCGCGAGCTGGAAGGCGATCATGCCGCCCAGCGACAGCCCGACGACGTGGGCCGGCGCCGCGCCGAGTTGGTCGAGAAAGCGGGCGGCATCGTCCGCGAACTGCCGCACGGAGAACGGCCCCCCGGGGCGGCGAAGATCGCGCGAGCGACCGCTGCCGCGCGCATCGAGCGCAAGCACGCGGTAGCGCGGGGCGAGCGCTTCAATCTGGGGTGCCCAGTCGGCCGTGCTGCCGCCAAGGCCATGCAAGAGGAGCACGGACTCGCCGTGGCCAGTGTCCTCGTAGAACAGTTTCGCGCCGTCGCTCTCGAAAATCGGCATCGGTTCGGTCCTCGGTGGATGCTCACTCGCCGGCTTCTTTGCCCGGAGCCGGTTCGATCCAGGGGGGTCTCGGTGCTTCGCGCCGGGCAGGCGGCGGATACTGATCGATCAATAGCAGAACATTCATCGTCGCCTCGCTATCCCGAACACTCCGCCACGCTTGTGCTTCACGCTCCACCCGCACCTACAAAATTTTGACCGGCATCCTGGCGTCCATCGTCCTGGCCATCCGCGCCGCCCTGGGCGTCAAAACCGACTGGGTTTCGCGGTAAATCGCCGACCGCCGGTTTTCCCACCGGCCCCGCCGCCTTTTCCCTTCATGCCCGCAACCGAAATAACGCCCTGGCGTTGTCGGCCCGGATCGGCCGCCACCATGGATCGTCCAGCAGCGGGGCGAGAAACGCCCGGTACGCCGCCATCGGGGCGAGCGGCCAGTCGCTGCCGTACAGGAACCGGTCCGGCCGTTCGGCGTACTCCAGCGCCTCGCGCAGCCGCTCGACCGTCCTTTGTAACCGCCCTCGCGCGGCCAGCGCCGCGAAGGCGGCCGCGTCCCCCGCGAAAATCCCGGACAGGTCGGCCCAGACGTTGGCGTTCTTGTAGACGACCTCGGCGGCGTCCATGAACCAGGGGCAGCCGCAATGGGCGATCACGAAATTCGTGTCGGGATAGTCCACCGCCACCTCGTCGACCCGCAGGGGATGGGCATACTGGAGCTTGGCCGAGGCCGCGTAGGTGTCGCCGCTGTGGAAGATGACGGGGATTCGATGGCGGGCGGCCAGCCGATAGTACGGCGCGTAGCCCGGGCTGGCCGGCCCGTGGTGCAGGTAGCCCAGATAGGCCTTGAGGCCCTTGATCCGGCCTTGCCGCAGTTGGTATTCGACTCGATCCAGGTGTTCGGGATCGCCGCGGCGCGGATCGGCCACGCCGATGGCGTGCAGGCCCGGCGCCTGATCGGCGATCCGCAGCGTCGCCGCCACCCCGAGTGGATCATCGGGATCGTCGGACAGCACGCCCATCGCCAAGGCCTGCACCGTTCGCTCGCCGCCATGTCCGCCCGCACCGTGGCGGCCACCGTCGCCACGGCCTCGTCCAACACCGCGGGAAAGGCGTGCAACCCCGGTAGACCGGGCGGCACGACATGCACGTGGGCGTCGATGAGCATGTCGTCAGGGTTCAGCATCATGGTTCTGCTCCGACCAGCCCTCGGATTCGAGGTCTTGATAAACCGTCCGGGTAAACCGTGGCGTGCACACGGCGAGAAAGATCAGGTCGGCCTCCCCGGTGTTGGTGATGCGCTGGCGGGTGCCGGGCGGAATGAGCACCACCGCGCCCGGCCCGACGTCCTCGGCCGGCCCTTCCCCTACCTCGACCCGTCCCTGCCCTTCCAGGATCAGATATCGCTCGGTCACGCCCCGCAGGCGATGCCAGCGGGTGGTCACGCCCGGTTCCACGCGGGCGCGAGCGAGCGACACGGCCGTATCGGCAGTTGAATTCCACCACTCGGTGATGAAACAGCCTTCCGCGAAGAAATACTCGGTCGCCGTCGGGTGTTGAATCTGCGGAACGAGGATCATGACACGCGCCTGTCTCGCTCAAACGGGCCCGTTGCCGAGCCATGCTCGAATTTGACCCCCAGCCTCCCGGCGAGCGCCAACAGATCGGCAGGCTCCGCCATCGGTTCCCGTTGCACCAGGGCCTGCAATCCCGCCCGGGCCTCCCGGCGCCATTCCTCTTCCAGGCGCGCGGCGGCGGCCCGCTCGCCCAGCAGGATCAACAGCAAGGGTTCGTCCACGGCAGCGCCGGCCACCCGATCATCGTGCATCAGCATCGAACCTCTATCCGCATCCATCGAACTCAACCCGCATCCCCAGGCGCCAACGGCGTCGCCGACAAGGCGACCACGATCACGCTGAGGTCGCTGAGGCGCGCCAGATAGACATAGCCCACCTCGGGTAGATGCACCACCCACAGCGCCGACCCCGTGGCCACGCCGGGCACGGTCGCCGTCGTGGACCGGGGCGTGAGACCTAGCGACAGAAAGGATGGCAGCGGCGCGATAAACCCGACTCGCAGCGCCTGGACGAATCGCTGGTAGGGCGTCAGGGGATTGTTCCGGCGGAGGTCATCCAGCAACTGGCGCTGCACGTCGCCGAGAATGGTATTGAACACCCGACAGGCCGCGCCGACCAGGTCGTTGAGATCCAACGAGGCGATGGCATCGATCAGTTTTTTGATCTCCTCCAGGGTCTGGGCCGGATCGAATCCCAGCAAATCCCGAATATCGAAGGTGATCAGGCTGACGGTGCAGGCCCCGCCGTAGCCGTCGCGTTGCGGGTTCTTGACGGCGATGAGCGGGTCGGTATCCGGATAATTCATCTGGCGGTTGACGATGCCGCGGGCGGCCTGACTGCCCGCCACCGCCGCCTCCTTGAGGAGCACGTCGAGATTGGGATCGCAGGGCTCGGTGGCGGCGTTGAACGCATAGCCGCCGTTGATGGTGTCATACGGCGCGGGATTGGTGAAGATCGCCTCCCCGGTGGCCGGATCGTAGCTCAGTTGACCGCCGGCCTCGATGGCCTCCAGCGTGGCTTGATTGACGCACAGCGTGGCGTCGATGCGGATCGGCGCTTCCGGCGGACATGCCGTGATGGGGTCGGGCGAGACGCCGATCACTGGTTCATCGGCGCGAACTGATCGGCCGTCCGGAGGGGCCGTGGCCTGGCTGGCCGCCAGCGGCCTGACCGAACCGGCAGTGGCGGCGGTGGACGCCCACGACGAGGCTGGGGGAACGGGTAACGCGGGCAAGGTCTCCGGCGGGGACTGAACCGGACTGCTCCCCACCCCACTGCCGAGCGGTGGCGCCGCAGCGGTTGGGAGTATCCACCCCACTCCACCTCCGAACACGACGCCGGTCAAAACCCAGCCGACGAACGTGGAATGATTGATGGAAATCATGCGCGGAGGGCTCGGTTCCGGTCAGAAATGAGGGACGCGATTACAGGATCATTATTATTGCTTATCTATAAATATTAAACAATTTTAATGGTCAACCCTCCTCGGCCTGGCCTCCCGCTGGCGAGCGGGTTCGCCGCTCAGGGCTTGCGCCGGGCGCGGCGGGGTTTCGGCGGCGCGACCGG
>ERZ761602.4343-NODE-4343-length-18494-cov-4.472477_pt1 | contig 18494 bp, 17 predicted proteins | sample MGYA00512165_ERZ761602 | MGnify/ENA primary metagenome ERZ761602 (study PRJEB28899, sample SAMN02445085) | bioreactor sludge metagenome | biome: EBPR sludge; isolation source: Thorneside wastewater treatment plant | place: Australia: Brisbane, Thorneside... | reverse complement strand
CCCCGCCGACACGACGGCACCGTCGGGCCCTTCCCCGAGTCGCTCCGCGAGGTGTGACGCGAGCATCACGCGCCCGTCCGCGAGCGCGAGCTCGATCGTGCGCGCGAGCTCGTCGCGTCCGACCGGCGCCACCCGCGAGAGCGCCTCCAGCGCCGCTTCGGCCTCGCGCGCGTCGCCTCGCGCGATCGCGATCGCGAGCCGCGCCCGGAGCGCCAAGGCGTCGTCGCCGAGATGCGCGAGGACCTCGGACGCGCGCTCGGTGTCGACGAGCAGCGCTGCGAGGCGCCGCCATGCTTCGCTGGAGCGCGGCGCGAGCTCGGTCGCACGGACCGCCTCGCGAAGTGCGAGATCGTGATCGCCTCGGCGCTCCGCGATCCGGCTTCGCGCCAGGGCGACCGCTTCGCTTCGTGGATCGAGCCCGTCGGCTTCGGCGAGCACTGCGTCGGCGTGCTCGATGCGCCCGAGCCGATCGAGTGCTTCCGCTTGCCGCGCGGCCACGAGCGCGTCGTCGCTCGGTCCGAGGCGCGCGAGCTCGTACGACTCCGCCGCGCTCGCATCGTCGCCGCGTGCGGCCGCGAGCTCCGCGCGCAGGAAGTGCTCGTACGCGTAGGGCGAGACGAACGCGCCCTCGCGCGGCTCTCCGTCGACGACCCGCACGACGGTGCTCGGGACCGCGGGGCGACACGCGCCGAGCAGCGTCGCGATCGCCACGAGCCCGAACGTCGCGCACGACCACTCGCGTCGAGGCTCCGCGCCCGAGGACCGAACGATCATGACCCGGAGCAGAGCGAGGCGTCGTCCCCGTCGCAGATCACCGTCACGCTCGTGGTCCCACCTTCGGGAAGAGGCCACTCCACGAAGCGAGGGGTGCTCTTCGCGACCTCTTCGGTGCCGCGATAGAAGAGCACGCGCAGCGAGGGGTCCATCGTCGCGCCGTCCGTGGCTTCCTCACGCTCCAGGAGGACGACGAAGGACCGCCCCGAGGTCGGGCTCGTGTACTCGTCGAGCCAGGCGCGCTCGAGCGTCAGCACCCATTCGCCGGCTGCGGTCACTCGAGTCGTCGCGGCGCCACCTTCGAACACTCGCTCCGCGGTTGGCGCGAAGCGACCGTCGATGGACTGCGGGGTGATTACCACCTGTACGCGATCGATCGCGTCGAGTGAGATCGGCGGTCCGGCCACGGAGCCATCGTCCGCGACTACCGTCAGTGCGAAAGGAGTCGGACCGTCACCGCCGCACGCGCTCGACGTGAGCAGGGTCGCAAACGCTAGGAACCAGGCGCGCATCACATCCTCCCCGGGATCGGCGGGACGGGGAACGCGTTCCCGTTGCCGCCTCCGCCGCTCGCGGCGACCGCGATGCCGACCACGAGGCCGACGACCACCGCGCCGCCGACCGCAGCCCACAGCCACCACTTCTTCCAGAGAGGGTCCGACGTCTCGACCGCGTCGAAGGTCGTGCCGGCCTCGGCGGCGGCGAGCCGCGCGGCTTCGTCCGCGGCGGGCACGAGGCGCACGTCGACCCGCAGGCCCGCGGCCGGAACCTCCACGCGCCGTGCGAAGGGCTCGTGGCCGGGGGCGCGGATGGTGAGCTCGTGCGCGCCTTCGCGGACCTCGACCGGCGCGATGGGGCTCGCGCCCAAGTCGACGCCGTCGAGCGCGACCGTGGCGCCATCGACGTCGATCGCGATCACGAGGCGCGCTGGAGGTGGCGGCGGAGCGGGGAAACCTACGACCAGCGGACCGGGGTCGAACGTGGGGGCGCCGTCGACGAGCGTGACCGCGATCGGAGCACCGAGCGCCTGGCCGCTGACGGGCGCCACGAGGTGCAGCGAGAGGCGCGGCACGATCGGTCCGCGCGTGGGCCCTTCCGGCCGCACGTCGAGGAGCACTCCGACGCGCGCGTTGGCTTCGGCGAGGCGGGCACCCACACAGACGTCGTCACACTCCGCACGTGCGACGGCGCGCATCGCGCGGACGTCGCGTCCCGGAGCGACTTCACGCAGGCGAGCCGCGATCGACTCCGCCCACGGCGCGGGGTCGAAGCTGCCTTCGAAGCGCGCGACGACGGCGACGCGCGGGGCTTCGTCCGTGGCCAGCGCATCGGTCGGGACGGGGGCCGAGGTCGGTGTCGTCGTCGCTGGCGTAGGCGTCGTCGGGGGCTGGGCGGACGCAGGCGTCGCGTGGAGCGCCCCGAGCGCGAACGCGCACGCGGCGAGGGCCCCTCGGAGAAGCAGAGGTCTCATCGCCGACGAACCTATCACGCCGTGTGGGAGTGGCGCGCTCGTGACGCGCGTGGGCCGAACGAGCGCGCGTGGCTTCGTGCTCCCGACGGCCGCGCACTCCATGCCCCGCGTGCTCTCGACGGTCCGCGCGGTCTCGACGGTCCGAGCGGAGGGGCCGCCAGACCTTCGAACCCACGCCGTCGATGCGATCGAACGGCCCGCGTGTTTTTCGGGTTTGACAGCCCCCGAAGCCAGGGCTAGTTTCCCGCCTCCCTGAAGCGACCCCCGCGGTTCTTCGGGGAAACCGACATCAAAACCGACAGTACATCGGGGCGTAGCGCAGTTTGGTAGCGCGCACGGTTCGGGACCGTGAGGTCGAAGGTTCAAATCCTTTCGCCCCGACCATCTTTCTCTTCCCCATCCAATCAACCGACGCTCGGCGGGTCCCCTCGCCGAGCGAAGTCGTTTCTGGGGTCCGCCCTCGCTCCGCGCGCCGCATCGCGCGCGTGGTCGTTCGCCACGGCGGGGACGGGGCGAAAACTTCGGTCACCTGACGGCGCCTCGCGGTATCGTGCGCCCGATCCAAGCCCCGGCGTTCGCGCCGCGGCCGCAGAGGAGAGAGCCGGATGGTCAAGGCACCTCAACCGCTGAAGGTCCTCGTCGTCGACGACGACGAAGCGATCCGCGAGTACATGGAGACCTTCCTGACGAAGGACGGCTACGAGGTGAAGACCCTCGCCGACCCCGAGGAAGCGCCCGACGAAGTGAAGAACGGCGGGTACCACCTGGTGGTGCTCGACCTGATGATGCCGGGCCTCGACGGCGTGCAGGCGCTGGAGAAGATCCGCAAGGTCGACGACGACGTCGCGGTCGTGATCTTCACCGGATACCCGAGCCTCGAGACCGCCGTTCAGTCGATGAAGCTCGACGTGGTCGACTACCTGAAGAAGCCGTTCAATCCGGACGAGTTTCGCGCGGTCGTCGAGCGCGTGGTCGCGAAGAAGGGCCTGCTGCGCACGCCGGAGGAGCAGCTCCACCGCGTGATCGGCGAGACGATCCGCAACCTGCGCAAGGAGCGCGACCTGACGCTCAAGCAGATGTCGCGGCGTACGGGCTTGAGCGTTTCGTTGCTCAGCCAAATCGAACGCGCGGAGTCGAGCGCGTCGATCAGCTCGCTGTACAAGGTCGCCACCGCGCTCGACGTGCGCGTGAGCGAGCTCTTCGGCGAGTACTGATTGCGGATTGCTGGTCGGCTTCGCCGACTTCTGGGGAGAGATCTCCCCAGCCCCCTCCCTCCTCGGCGACTCTCCCTCCGCTTCGCTCCGGTCGGTCGCCTTCGGGCCTTCGGCGACGAGGGGGCTTCGCCCCCTTCGAACCCCTCGTTTGTGGCGTCTGTGATGGCGTCGCGTCGAGCTCAGGTGCGACGCCAGGCCGCCACTTGGTAGGCGTCGCAGCCGTCGAGCCACGGGCCGAGGCGGAGCACGCCGTCGTCGTCCGAACGCGCCCCGGCGATCGCCAACGGGGTCGGCTCGAGCTCCGGGTGTGCTTCGGTCACCGCGCGCGCGATCGCGGGGCCTTCTTCCGCGAGCGGCGAGCAGACGGCGTAGACGAGCAGCCCGCCCGGGCGCACGAGCGGCGCGACGCGCTCCAGGATCGCGCGTTGGATCTTCGCGAGCGCGACCACGTCCTCCCACTGCGCGCGCAGCGGTAGCTCGGGGCGGCGATGGATCGTGCCGAGCCCCGTGCACGGGGCGTCGACGAGCACGCGATCGAAGCCACCGCGCGCCGCGACGTCCGGATCCTCACCGAGACCGCCGTCACCCACCGTCCAGTCGATCGCGATCGACTCCACCGGCGCGTCCGCGAGGCCGAGCCGCGCGCGCTCCTCCGTGCCGCGATCGAGCCGCGCCTCGTGCAGGTCCGTCGCGACCACGCGACCCGTTGGGCCCACCGCCTCCACGAGCTGCAACGTCTTGCCGCCGTGGCCCGCGCACGCGTCGAGCACGTGCTCGCCCGGCTGCGCGCCCACGAGCGCGCCGAGGAGCTGCGCGCCTTGCTCCTGCACTACGAAGCGCCCCTCCGCGTAGCCCGGCAGCTCGCGCGGATCACCGACCCTTCGCGCATGCAGCGCGTGCTCCGCCAGCCCGAGCTCGAGCTCCCCTTCCGGACGCGCCTCGCGGAGGACGCGCGCGAGCTCGTCGCGATCCACACGCGCGCGCAGGTCGAGCGGGGGCGGAAGCGGGCGTGCCTCGAGGAAGCTTCGCGCGCGCTCGGCGCCGAGCGCCCGCACGAGCGCCGCCTCGATCCAACGTGGGATCTCGAGCGCGGTGGGCGGTGCGGCGTCGTCGGGGCGCGCGAGCTTGCGCAGCACCGCGTTCGTCAGCGACGCGAGGTGACCCCGCTCGGCACGCACGAGCTCCACCGCCTCGTTCACCGCGGCGGAGACGGGGATCCTCGGTTGATGACGGATCTGGAACGCCGCGACGCGCAGGGCGGCGCGCACCCAGGCGTCGAGCTTCGCGGGTCGATCGAGGTGCGCGTCGAGCGCGGCGTCGATCGACGGAAGCACGCGGAGGGTCCCGTAGGTCAGGCTCGTCGCGAGCGCGGCGTCGCGGGCGTCGAGACCGGAGCGGGCGAGCGCGGCGTCGAGGGTCGGGGTCGCCCACGCGCCGTCGGTCGCGACGCGATGCACCACCTCGGTCGCCACGGCGCGCGCGGAGCTCCGACGTCTCGGACGCGCGCGATCGACGCGTGACTTCGGGTTCGTCACTCGAGCACCTCGTGATCGATCGTGCGCACCTCGGTCGCGCGTGGCGCGCCGCCGAAGCGACGCGTGAGATCGTTCTTCAGCGCGAGGGCCATCAACGCGAGCAGCAGGACGAGACCGACGTACGACGCGATCGTCCGGACGCGCCGCGGCACCGGCCGTCGCGTCACCGCTTCGACGAGAAAGAACACGAGGTGTCCGCCGTCGAGCAACGGCACGGGCAGCAAGTTGATGAGCCCGAGGTTCACGCTGACGAACGCCATCAGCGTCAGGTAGCTCGTGCTGCCTTCGCGCGCGGCTTGGCCGGCGACGTCGAAGATCATCAGCGGGCCACCCAGCGTCTCCACGCCGAGCCGACCTTGGAGCAGGCGCACGACGGAGTAGAGCGTGAGCGAGACCATCTCGCCCGTGCTCTCCCACGCGCGCACGGCGGCGCTCCGCACCGGGCTCGGGTTCGGCACCGGATCGCCCACCCGCAGCGGCGATCCGCCTTCGAGCCCGATCACCACGCGCTCGAAGCGTTGCCCGTGCTCGTTCGTGCCGACCTCGCGGGGCCAGCGAAGCTCACCTTCGCGCAGCGTGTCGCCGTGTCGCCACTGGAGGCGGTGCGCGCTTCCGCCCGAGCTCTCGATCTCGGAGAGGAAGCTCGCGAACAGACGCACGGGCCGACCGTCGAGGCTCACCAGCCGATCGCCCGCGCGAATCCCGAGGGCCGCCTCCGCGGAGCCGGCGCGCACGTGGCGGACGTAGAGATCGGCGGGCTCGAGGCCGGCCCGAAGCGCGCCGCTGCCCGCGCCCGGCTGGGGCGTGACGTGCGCGACGTGAGGCCGAAAGAGCTCGATCGCGCCGAGCCCTCCGAGCGCCTCCGCGTGACGCGTCGGCCGCAGATACGTGATCGGCACCGCGCTTCGTTGCTCGCGGAACGCGTCGTCGAGCTCGCGCCACGCGGACACCGGTCGGCCCGCCACGGAGACCACGAGATCGAACGTGCGAAGCCCTGCCGCCTCCGCGGGCGAGCCCGGAATCACGCCCACGAGGTTCGTCGGCTCGTGAGGCACCACACCGAGCCGACCGACGACCTCCGCGCGCTCGAGATCGAGCGTCCGAGTCACTTCGCTCGGCGTGACGATCTCTTGGTGCACGACGCCGTCGCGCGCGACGAAGAGCCGCAGCGGACGGTTCGGGCTGCGCCGCACGGCCTGGGTGAGCTCTTCGAAGGACGAGATGGTGTCGAAGCCGACCGCGAGCACCCGATCCCCGGGCAGCAAGCGTCCGTCGGCGGCGAGCGTCGGGTAGACGGTACCGATGGTGGGCGGCGTGAGCTCGTTTCCCCCGAGGAAGACGAGGAAGAACACCGCGAGCGGGAAGACGAGGTTCATCATCGGTCCCGCGAGCACGATGACCACGCGCTTCCAGAGCGACTGCGCGCCGAAGCTCCGCGCGTGGTCCGCGGGATCGATCACGTCGGCGGGGCTCTCGCCGAGCATCTTCACGTAGCCGCCGAACGGGAACGCCGCGAGGACGTACTCGGTGTCGCCGAGGCGTTTGCCGATCAGCTTCGGGCCGAAGCCCACGCTGAAGCGCAGGACCTTCACGCCGAAGGCCTTCGCCCAGACGAAGTGGCCGAGCTCGTGCACGAAGATGAGCGCGCCGACGAGCACGACGAAGTAGACGAGATCCACGCGCGGAGGTCATAGCGCGCGACGGACGCGGCGCGAGCCGAGCGGCACGCACGCGCGGGTGGTCGAGCACGGGCGGGTGAGCAAGGGCGGACGAATCGGATCGTCCGCGGCCGCGTGGACGAAACGCGCGCGACCCCTCGCCGCGCGCGTTGCGTCCGACGCGTCCGTCACTCGACGACTTCGTAGCTCGCGGACGAGAGCTCGACGCCCGCCGCGTCGTAGACGACCACGCGGTAGCGACCGGGCCCGCGCGTGCCGGTGCGCGCGAGCGTGCGGTAGCGCGGCTGCGCGGGGATGGTGAGCTCGACGCCGCCGGAGCCGGTGGCGCCTTCGCGCACGAACGCGACGCGGATCGTGGTCTCGGTGCGCGACGGGTTGTTCAAGCGGATGGTCGCGAAGACGCGGCCGTCGGAACGCGAGAAGCGGTTGGTCGGCTCGACGGGGGTGCCTCCTTCGACACCCTTCGAGAGCACGAGCTCGGTGATCTCCAGGCCCGAGGCGGACGCAGTGGCACCTCCTTCAGCGCCTCCTTCCTGGGCGGCGAGCGGCCACGCGACGGTGGCGAAGACGAGCGAGACGAAGACGAACGAGAAGAACGAACGCATTGGATACCCCCTGTGCGCGGGAGCGTGCCTCGATTCCGGGGGGCGATGCGAGGCGGTCGCGCGCAGCCTCGAGAACACGCGGCGCTCGAGCCGCGCTTCCCCGCTCTCTGCTCGAGGAACGAGAACGACGAGCTCCGCGGAAGGTCACCGCGCGCCGCGCGTACCTGTGTGTATGCTCCCCGCGCTCGCTCCTCTCGAGGGCGGGCGACCGCACCGAGGATCTCATCGCAGGATCTCATCGCACCGAGGACCCATGGCTCGAACCCTCGTCGTCTCGCTCGGTGGTGCGCAGAGCACCTTCGATCTCGCCAAGCTCGATCGCTCCAAGCTCTACGGCCAACGCAAACGTGTGCCGCTCGATCCCGAAGGTCGCCCCTGCACGCGCGCGGCCCTCACCGACGACGGCTCCTTCCTCGTGCAGTCCGGCATGTCGTCGCAGGGCTACTTCGACGCGGCGGGGACGTGGATTCCGAGCAAGGAGCTCGTCGCGCTCGACGCCGACGGGAACCCGCTCCCGCAGATCCCTTCGACCCTCGGGGTCGAGCAGCCGCTGAAGGGACCGGTCGCGCCCGATCGCCTGCTCGATCTGCGCGTGCAGAGCGTCTACGCGCTCGACCCGCTCGCGGTCGACGACGCGCTGAAGCGCTCCCTCCTCGCGGGCGACGTCTACGAGGTGACCTTCAACTACCGCGCGGACTACCACGCGCAGAGCGCGTTCCTCCTCGCGAACGAGGCGGGCGAGCTCTTCGCGATGGTCGGTGACGTCGCCGATCCCGCGTGGCGCGATCCCGAAGAGCGGATCCCGACCTTCGAGGCGGACGACGAAGAAGAGCACGGCGACCTCGACTTCGAAATGTTCTGACGTCGGCTGGTCACACCGCGCCCCCTCGCACCCCTCGCACCGCTCGCACCCGCGTCACGTCGCACGAGGACTCCGATGCCCGCACCGCAACGCAAGCTCCACCTGACCAACTCCAAGGGCCGCAACGCCACCATCGTCTTCGGGAGCGTGAAGCCGCCTTCTCCGCCGAAGCTGGGGGTTCCCGGCAGCGAGGTGCGCTTTCTGCGCTTCTTCGCCGCGACGCCCACCACGCTGCACGAGGCGCTGCAGACGCAGCTCGGCGAAGACTACGCGCAGGCGCTGATCGACGGCGATCCCGAGGTCGACTTCGAGCGCGTGGGGCGCGAGATCGGCGAGACCTCGAAGGTCTTCCTCTCCGCGGACGGGAAGGTCCTCCACGCGGCGCCGCGCGAGGTCGAGCTGATCCTCGATCCGGACGGAAACGAGAAAGAGCGCCGCGACTGGGAAGACAAACAAGCGAACGTGAACGACGAGCTGCCGGTTCGTTGGACGGGCCGCAAGATGCCGAAGAAAGAGGCGGTGCGGAAGTTCGTGTTCAGCCGGACCATCGAGCTCGCCCACGTCGACGGCCTCACGTACGACTACCTCTACGCGATGGCGCAGGAGCTCGCGGAGGAAGACGCGTTGATGCTGATGGGCGGTGGGCCGAAAGGGCGGGATGCGCTGGTGTTCCAGACCAACGGGACGCCGTACCGCGCGTTCCTCGAAGGCCGGGTGGACGGCCCGCGCTACAAGCTGCTGCTCCACCTCTCGAACATGGAGCTCAAACGACCCAGCGCGGCCTCGGGCGGAGCCTCGGGAGGCAAAGGCGCGTCGAAGGAAGACGGAGGTGAGTCGTGAGCGGGCTCTTCGATCGGAGCAAGGCCGAGCCCATGGGCGCCGGCACGTTCTCGCCGGCGGGCAGCGTGCTCGACCCCGAGCTCGCGAAGCTGCTGAGCGGCTACAAACGCACCATCGCGAGCCGCTACCGGAGCCTCGGCCCCGACGAGCTCGACGAGCTCCCGCCGGGCGGGCTCTACGTCTCGCCGAAGATCGACGGCGAGCTCTGGTTCCTCGTGGTCGACGGTGACGAGCTCGCGCTCTGCGCCCCGAACGGCAAGGTCGTCTCGGGCGACGTTCCCGTGCTGGTCGAGGCGCGCAAGCTCGTGGTGCCGCGCGCGAAGGGGCGCCTCGTGCTCGCGGGCGAGCTCTTCGCCGTGCGCAAGGGTGGGCGCCCGCGCGTCGGCGATCTCGCCAAGGCGATGGGCGGCGGCGCGAGCGCGGACGTCGAGCGCATCGGCTTCCACGTCTTCGACCTGCTCACGGGCGGCGACGCCACCAACCCCGGCCCCATGCCCGAGTACGGCGATCGGCTCGAGGCGATGCGGCGCCTCTGCGAAGGCGGCAAGCGCCTGCAGGCGATCCGCACCGAGGACGCGACGGGGGCAGAGCGCGTGCGCGAGCTCTTCGCGGAGTGGGCCGAGGGCGGCAAGGGCGAGGGCGTCGTCGCGCGCAGCAAGGATCTCGGCCGCATCCACAAGATCAAACCCTTCTTCACCCTCGACGCGGCGGTGGTCGCGTTCACGGTGCGCACCGACGAGCCCACCCAGGTGCGCTCGCTCCTGCTCGCGGTGATGAAGGAGAACGGTCAATTCCAGATCATCGGCAGCTGCGGGAACATGGGCAGCGGGGATCTGCGCTCGGATCTCTTCGCGAAGCTCTTCGCCGACGTCATTCCGTCGGGATACAGCCACGCGAGCAGCAGCGGCGCGCTCTTTCAATTCGTGAAACCGACGATGGTCGTCGAGGTGAAGGTCACGGATCTTCAGGCCGAGGACAGCGACGGCAAACCGATCAAACGCATGGTCCTCGAGCTCGCGCCGAACGCGGAGCGCTGGGTCGCGGTCGCGCCGATGACGGGCGTGAGCATCCTGCATCCGGTGCTCGAGCGGGTGCGCGACGACAAGAGCGTGAACCCGGTCGACGTGCGCGCGGGCCAGGTGCTCGAGCGCGTCTTCCTCGAAGACGTCGACAAGAAGGCGGAGCGCGTCGAGCTCCCGAAGAGCGAGGTGCTCGACCGCCGCGTGTGGACGAAGGTCACCAAGGGCCAGACGGCGGTTCGGAAGCTGCTCGTCTGGAAGACGAACAAAGAAGGCGCCGATCCGCGCTTCGCGCCCTACGTCGTGCAGTGGACCGACTACAGCGCGGGCCGCAAGGAGCCGCTCCAGCGCGAGGTGCGCCGCGCGCCGAACGTCGACGTCGCGCGATCGATCGCGGAGTCGATGATCGCGGAGAACGTGAAGAAGGGCTGGAACGAGGTCTGATCGACGGCTGCGGCTGACGTCCGCGGCGTGAACGGGTCCGCGGCGTCCGCGGCGTGAACGAGCGCCGCAGCCTCTTCGGAGCCTCCCCGCGTGCTATCTCTCGTGCGCGAATGGCCCGTCGCCGAAACCTGCGATCGATCTCGACGCCGATCGTCCTCGGGGCGGTCAGCGTCCCGCTCGCGATCGCGCTCCTCGTCGGCTGGACGCTCCTCATCGCGGAGAACCTCTCGACGCGCACCGACATCGCGCTCGACGTCTGGCTCCTCGTCATCGGCGCGATCTCCTTCGTGGTGATCGCCGCGGTGCTCGTGCTCTTCAGCTACTACCTCGCGCGCGAGATTCTCGAGGTGCGGCGGCAGGACTCCTTCATCGACTCCGTGACGCACGAGCTCAAGAGCCCGCTCGCGAGCCTTCGCCTCTGCCTGGAGACGCTGGCGCGTCCGGATCTGCCTGCCGGAACGCGCGAGCACTTGCGCGAGATGATGCTCGGCGACGTGGATCGCCTCTCGAGCTTCATCGACGACGTGCTCCAGGCGAGCCGCCTCGCGAACATGGATCAGGTCGGCGTGAGCGTGAGCGAGATCGACTTCGTGACGCTCGCGACGGAGATCGCGGAGGGCGTGCGCACGCGGCGCAAGCTGCCCGAGCGCACGGTGCGGGTGGAGGCGGAGCCGGGGTTCCGTATCGTCACCGACGAAGCTTCGCTCACGATCGTGCTACGCAACCTCGTGGACAACGCCGTGAAGTACTCGGGTCCCACGGTCGACGTCGTCGTACGCGCGCACCGCGACGACAAACAACGCGCGGTGATCGAGGTGGTCGATCACGGCATCGGCATCGACCCCGCCCATCGCTCGGCGGTCTTCCAGCGCTTCTACCGCGTGCAGAGCCCCGAGGTCCGCGAGCGAAAAGGCACCGGGCTCGGGCTCTTCGTGGTGTCGGCGCTCGTGAAGAACCTCGGCGGGACGGTGGACGCGATCTCGGAGGGGCTCGGCAAGGGGACGACGATGCGGGTGGTGCTTCCGTCGGACCAAGAGGCGAAGTCGGTCGCGAACGAAGAGGTGCACGCATGACGAGCCGATTGCTCGTGGTGGAGGACGAGGAGCATCTCGCGGCGGGGCTCAAGCTGAACCTCGAGCTCGAGGGCTACGGGGTCGACGTCGCGGTCAGCGCGCGGGCGGCCTCGGAGCGGCTCGTCGAGGCGGCGCAAGGGGTCGGCTACGACGCGATCGTGCTCGACGTGATGCTCCCGGATCTCGACGGCTTCGAGCTGTGTCGACGCCTGCGCGAAGCCGGCAATTTCGTACCCGTGATCATGCTGACCGCGCGCTCGAGCGCCGAGGATCGCGTGCGCGGGCTCGAGGCCGGCGCCGACGACTACATGGTCAAACCCTTCTCGCTCGAGGAGCTGCTCGCGCGCGTGCGCTCGGTGCTGCGTCGTCGCGCGTGGGAAGGGGGTCGCCGCGCCACTCCGTCGCTCGGCGCGAAGATCGTGGCGTTCGGGCGCGCGCGCATCGACTTCGACACGCACGACGTCGCGGTGGCGGGAGAGTCGCTCAAGCTCACGCAGCTCGAGCTCGACCTGCTGCGCTACTTCATCGACAACCCGCAGCGGGTCCTCTCGCGCGAGGAGCTGATGGAGAAGGTCTGGAAGCTCCGCAACTACTCGTACACGCGCACGGTCGACAACTTCATCGCGCGACTCCGCAAACACTTCGAGGAAGACGCGACGGATCCGAAACACTTCCTGAGCGTGCGCGGCGCCGGCTACAAGTTCGTCCCCGATCCGTGAGCGCGGCGCTTGCACTCCGCGAGCAAGAGCGCGAGTGCGCGTGGCGCGTGATCACGAGGCGCGTCCACACGACCGGAGACGCGCGCCATGCTCAACGCGACGGCGCCGCCACCGTCACGCTCACGTCGACCTCGTCGTGCAGCATGCTCCCCACCGAGCAGTACTTCTTCACACCGAGCGTGGCGGCGCGCGCGAGCTTCGCTTCGTCGACCCCGGGCGCCTCGAAGTGGATACGGATGCGCTCGAAGACCGCGGGCGTCGCGTCCTTCCGATCGCCCTCGATGCGGATCGTCAGCTCGCGAAGGTCTTCCTTCTGCCGCGTCACGATCAGCACCACGTCCATCGCGCTGCACGCCGCGAACGAGACGAGGAAGAGCTCCATCGGGCGCATCGCGCCGTCGCCCGCCGCGAGCGGACCCGACTTCGGCAGCACCTCCGGATCTTCCACACGCTCCAGGATGCGCGCCTCCAGATCCGCCGAGCCCGCGACGCGCACGCGCTGACCGCGCTCGTTCTCGGCTTCGAACGTCGACACTCCCACCCGGCGCAGGACGATCTTCATCACGACTCGAGCTCCTTCATCGGACACCCACCGACGTCGTCGCGTGCGAGGTCTTGCCGCGGACGACGCTGCGTCTCACGTGAGGACGTCGCGTGACGTCCTCGCGTGACGACGTCCTCACGCGATGTCACACGATCTCCAGCTCGCCGAGCCCCTCGTCGCCGAGGCTCGCGTGGTCGGGCGCGAAGAGATCCGACGAGAGGTACCGATCGCCGCGGTCGCAGAGGATGCAGACGATCACCCCACGATCGAGCTCGCTCGCGACCTTCTGCGCGGCCCACACCGCGCCGGCCGCCGACACTCCGACGAAGAGCCCCGTCTTCGCGGCCAGCTCGCGCGCCTTTCGCTCCGCCGCGTCCTGTTCGACGTCGACGACGCGGTCCACGCGTTCGGGCTCGAAGATCTTCGGGAGATACTCGCGCGGCCACCGGCGAATCCCCGGGATGCGCGAGCCCTCGGTCGGCTGGCAGCCCACGATCTGCACGCGCTCGTCCTGCGACTTCAAGAAGCGCGAGACGCCCATGATCGTCCCCGTGGTGCCCATCGCAGAGACGAAGTGTGTGATCTCGCCGCGGGTGTCCGCCCAGATCTCGGGGCCCGTGGTCTCCACGTGCGCCCGCCAATTGTCGGGGTTCGCGAATTGATCGAGCATCCGGTAGCCGCCTTTGGCGACCCGCGCGTGCGCGAAGTCGATGCAGCCCTCCATGCCCCCCTCGGCCGGCGTGAGCACCACCTTCGCGCCGAACGCGCGCATCGTCTGCACCCGCTCCGCGGTGCTGTTCGCGGGCATCACGAGCTCGATGCGGTAGCCACGCACCGCCGCGATCATCGCGAGCGCGATGCCGGTGTTGCCGCTCGTCGGCTCGATCAGCGCGACGTCCGGACCGAGCTCGCCGCGCTCCTCCGCGCGCCGAATCATCGACCACGCCGGGCGGTCCTTCACGCTCCCGCCCGGATTGTTGCCCTCCATCTTGCCGAGGATGCGGACCTTCGGGTTGGGGGAGGGCAGGGCGACGAGCGGGGTGCCGCCGATGCGATCGGTCAGGGTCGGCATCTCGGGGTGCATCGTGCGCACCTTGTGCTGCCAATCGGGTGGGCGGCAAGTGCGGACCGGCGCTCGCGCCCGAGCGTGATGCTCGGCGCCGCGAGACCTCTGGAGCTCGCTCCGAGCCCGCTCGGCTCACGGCGTCGCGTCGCGCACACAACCCTGCGAGCTCGCCCCGTGCGCTTGCTCTTCCGCCTGTTCGAGGCTCGGCGGCACCTCGAGCCCCCCGCTCATCAGCGCCATCCGCAACGCCGTCAGCGTCGCTCCCAGACACGGCGCGACTCTTTCGTAGGCGGCATCGCCTCCTTCCGCCCACATCTCCAGGGCGGCCTCGGTCGGCGCGAGCCAATCGTGGGCGTCACGTAGCGCTGTCTGCACCTCGTGCGACTCCCCTCCCGCGGTGCTCCCCTCGTCGGTCACGGCCGTCTCCACGTCGAGCAGCGCGCGCGAGGTCAATCGAACCGTGTCTTCCGCGTAACTCTTCTGGCCATCCGAGCATCCCAGCCCCAGAAGGGCGCAGGTTCCGGCGAGCGCGACCGCCCAAACCTGCAAGAGTCGCCTCCCGCCTCCCGAGCTCCCTCCTTCACGAGCCGGGTCACCGAGCCCCCCACGAAGCCTCCTCGACGTCGTCCACCATGCGAGAGCCCCGACCCCACGCCGCCGCGCGTCGTTCATCCGAGGAGCCTACGCTCCGGCGCGCGCCCCGCGAAGGCTGGACCGCTGCGACGGCCCCTCGTAGGCTGCCGGAAGCTCCGTTCGTCATGACGCCGCCCAAGCAGTACCGCGCGCTCGAAGAGGCCATCGACGCCGTGGCCGCGAGCTACGACCGCGACCAGCCGATCGACAACCTCGAGAGCGCGGCGCTCCCGAACAAACAGCGCTGCATCGACGCGCTCGCCGAGCTCCAGCCCGTGCTCTACATGGGCTTCTACGCGACCCGCGCGCTCAACCGCGACAACCTCCGCCACGCGATCGCCGAGCGCATGTACCGCGCGCACGACCTACTGGTGGAGCAGATCGAACGCGCGCTGACCTACCAGAACTGGGATGGACGCTGTGCGGAGTGCCCGCCGCCCGGCAGCGGCGAGGACATCGTGCTCCGCCTCTTCGCCGCGATCCCCGAGATCCGGCGGGTGCTCAACTCCGACCTCGAGGCGGCCTTCGAGGGCGACCCCGCGGCGGAGAGCATCGAAGAGATCGTCTTCTCCTACCCGAGCATCACCGCGATCACCGCGTATCGCGTCGCGCACGAGCTGCACCGCGCGAAGGTGCCGATGATCCCGCGCATCCTGTCGGAGTGGGCGCACGGCAAGACGGGCATCGACATCCACCCCGCGGCCGAGATTGGCGAACGTTTCTTCGTCGACCACGGAACCGGCGTCGTCGTCGGCGCGACGGCGGTGATCGGCAACAACGTGAAGCTCTACCAGGGCGTGACGCTCGGCGCGCTCTCGGTGCCGCGCCGCGGTGAGAACTTCAAGCGCCACCCGACCCTCGAGGACGACGTGACGGTGTACGCGCACGCGACGATCCTCGGCGGCGACACCGTGATCGGACGCGGCAGCGTGATCGGCGGCAACGTCTGGCTCGTGCAGAGCGTACCGCCGGGCTCGAAGGTGTTCGGGCGCCCACGCGGCAAAGACGAGAACGCGTCGAACGAGTGAGCCCGCGACGGAGTGCGCGGCGGTCGCGCGACGCTGGTCGCAGGACGCTGCTTGCACGCTGGTCGCCCGACGCCGCGCAGGACGCTGGTTGCCCGACGCTGGTCGCACGGCGACGTCTGCGCGCGGCGGCACCGCACCGTTGCGCGCATCGGCGGATGCGCTCGCCCACACGCTCGGAGTATCCTCCGCGCCGATGTCTCGGCGTGTGGGTCGGCAGACACGAGCTGCCCGGCGTTCGGCGCTCGTATGCCTACTGGCGACGAGCGCGTTCGCATCGATCTGCGCGGCGCCCACGACCCACGCGCAGTCCACGCGGACGCCCAGCCTGCAGAGCGCGGAAGCCTCGCTCGAGAACGCGGAGTTCGAGGGCGCGCTCGTCGCGCTGGAGGCGCTCGCCTCCGACGAGAGCCTCGGCTTCTCGCGCGACGAGCTCGCGCGGCTCCTGCGTCTGCGCGCGGTCGCGCTCTCCGCGCTCGGCCGCGACGACGACGCGCGCACCTCGTTGCGCGCGCTCTCCACGCTGCTCGAAGGCGCGGAGCCGGGCGCGTTGCCGCCGACCTTGCTCTCGGTCTACCGCGAGGTGCGCGACGAGACGCCGCTCTCGGTGCGCGTCGCCCTCGTGCGCGACGTGGGAGAGCAGGTGCGGGCCAGCGTGGTGGTCGAAGGCGATCCGGCGGGGCTCGTGCGGCACCTCGTCTTGCGCTGCGCGATCGGCGAGAACGAGGTCGCGCGCACCCGCGGCGATCGGCTCGTGGTTCGTGCGGCGGACGGCCTGAGCTGCGCGGTCGACGCGGTGGGTCCCGCGGGCCACCCGCTCGCGCACCACGAGACACGTTGGGTGGGCGCGGCCGGTGACGACGCGTGGAACCCATACGAAGAGCCGCCTCCGCGTCGTCGGATCGGCGCGCTGGTCGGCGGGCTCGTCGCGGCGGTCACGGTCGTCGTCGGTGCGGTCGTGCTCGGCGTGATGCTCTCGCAGCGCGGCGCCGGCCTCGACGGACCGACGTGGGAGGACGGACCGTGAGCGTCGACGTGAGCGCGCCTGTCTTCCTACGGACCGTGCGCGTCCTCGTGCTCGCGCTCGTCGTCGGCGCGCTCGGCTGCGCGGAGCGGACCCCGTGGATCTTCCGCCCCGGCGAAGGCGTCGCGACCCCGACGATCGTGCGCGCGGAGGTGCACCCGGCCGAAGTCTGCGAGCGTGGCTGCGCGGTGCAGATGCCGCCCCTCTACTGCGGCCTCTTCGTGCCTCCGGGGCCCGGCCCTCGACCGAGCGGGCTCTCCGAGAGCACGCGGTACTGCTTCGTCGGCACCGCCTTCGACGAGACCGGCGTCGCCTTCGCGCGGGGCTGCGTGCTCGGGCGCATCGGCGACGAGACGCCCATCGAAGTGCAGCTCGATCCGGCCGTCATCTCCGAGCGCCCCTCGTGCTCGCCGCGCGACGCGGGCCTGCCCGACTCGGGCCCGCCGACCGACGGCGGCCACGACGCGGGCCCACCCGACGGCGAGATCCCCGACGCTCCGATCGACGCGCCGGAGCCCGACGCGGGACCTGGTCCCTTCTTCCTCACCGTACGCACCGGCTCCGGCGGCGGCCTCGACGTCGTGCTCCGACTGCCCGGCGTGATCCGCACCTGGGACATTCCCTCCGAGGTCTCGTCCTTCACGATCCCCGACGAGCTCCCACGCGGCACGGTGGTCAGCTTCGTGCCCAAACCCTTCTGGACCAACGGCCACGTCGAGTGGACGGAGGATCCGCCGAGCGAGTGCGCGGTCGGTGAGATCTGCACCTTCGAGGTCTTCCGAAACCGTACCGTCGGCGCGCGCTTCGACGATTGTCCGGCGGGCGGTGTGTGTGGTGACTTCGACGGTAACGGCGTGGTCGAACAGACCGACGCGGACGCACTCCGCGACGCGCTCTCCAACCGCTACGCGGAAGGCTGCGCCTTCTGGCGCGGCGACGTGGCGGACGCGCGACGCACGCTGAGCCCCGAGGACGCGACGCGCATCGAGGACGTGTTGAGCTCGGGGGGCACGCTGAGCTGCGACCCGCCGCTCTGAACGAGCGCACCGCTCCGCAAGAGAGCAGCGCTGAACGAGCACCACTCCGAAAGAGCACCGCTCCGAAAGGGCACCTCCGAAAGGGCACCTCCGAAAGGGCACCTCCGAAAGGGCACCGCCGCTGAGCGCGCCGCACGAGCACCGCTCCGAACGCCGCACGGCCACCTCGCGACCGCGTGCTATCACCGCGACGTGGCCCACCCGCGCACGCGGCGTCTCCTCGTCGCCCTCGGCGTCCTCACGCTCGCGACACTCGGCGTGACCCTGCATGCGTGCTCGAGGCGGCTCGACGACGCCGCGCTCGCGTCTCGGCGTGCGGCGGTGCGCGCGGTCGGATCCGCGGATCTCGCGCTCTCCTCGAGCGCGCGTTGGATTCGTCACCCGAGCCAGGTCGAGCTCGCGGCGCCCTTTCAGGACGGCCCCGCGAGCTTCGACACGGATCCCGCGGGCGCGATCGTCGGCCCGCCGGTGGAGGCGCGATGAAGCGTCAGCGCGCGCTCCTCGAGTACGCGCTCGGCGGTTTGCGTCGCCGCGCGGGCAAACACCTCGCGATGACGATCGGCCTCGCGTTCGTGGTCGGTCTCTACGCTAGCGCGCTCTTCCTGGCGGAGTCGCTGCGCGAGGTGTGGCGCACGTCGCTGGTCGAAGCGCCGGACCTCGTGGTGCAGCGCATGGAGGGCGGGCGCCCCGCGTTGATCGAAGAGTCCGTCGCGCGTGGATTGATCGCGGAGGGAACGCCGGGCGTGCGCGCGGTGGAGCCGCGGGTATGGGGATATCTGTTCGTGGAGGCGATCGCGGCGAACGTGACGATCGTGGCGGGCGCGGCGGAAGCGAACGCGGTGGGGGAGGGCGACGTCGGGCTCGGGACCGAGACTGAGACCGAGACGGAGACCGAGACGGAGACGGAGACGGAGACGGAGACGGAGACGG
>ERZ761602.4342-NODE-4342-length-18498-cov-26.149813_pt1 | contig 18498 bp, 14 predicted proteins | sample MGYA00512165_ERZ761602 | MGnify/ENA primary metagenome ERZ761602 (study PRJEB28899, sample SAMN02445085) | bioreactor sludge metagenome | biome: EBPR sludge; isolation source: Thorneside wastewater treatment plant | place: Australia: Brisbane, Thorneside... | reverse complement strand
ATCTGGCTGCGGTCGATGGCCATCGGATCGATGATCGACCGGTCAAGTGTCGCCGCGCAGGAGATCTCGAAAGGCAGGCACGACTGCGCGGGGGTTTCCGGATCGACCAGCACGAGGCGGGCGCAGCCGACGAACTGCCCGGTCGAAACCGACTGCACCAGGCAGTGCACCGAGCGCTCGTCAAAATCGTCGGCCTCGAGGCCTTCGGGGCGCAGTGGCTCGTAGCCCAGTTCGCGGCAGTACACTTCGTGCCGGATGCGGTAGTTCTCGGCCCGCAACTCATCGGTCAGCGCCGGCACGACCTTGAAGAACCGCCGGTAACCCTGGCTCATGGTCAGTTCTGTCAAGTTCGAAAGAAACATCTGCCGCCCTTATGCTGATCGCTCGCTGCCGAAATAGCCTGCGCATGGTACTACGAAGTGGTGCGGGCTTTGGCCTCTACGCCCTGGCTAGTCGAGTTTCTTCAGATAGTCCTTGGTGAACACCTTGTCGGGCAGATCGCGCAGCCGCATGCTGCCATATTCCATGACCGACTGTTCGCCGCCGCGAAGCGCGTTTTCCATGACCAGTCGCGTCGGCCGCTTTCTGCCTTCCATGGTCTTGAAGTTCTCGTACCGGCAGGTCTTCAGCAGACGATTGGATAGCGAATAGAATTCGGCCCGGTAGGGCCAGGAGTCCTTTTCGCGGACCCAGTAAAGTACGCGCTGATAGGTGACGCCCCGGTCGGCCGCTGTCAGTTCGAGCACCTGGTAGTCGTCGCCAGCGATTTTTTCGGTGCGCAGCAGCTTCGGGTTGTAGTCGGCGGCGAAGTTGGCGCGCGCCAGGTCGCCATTGGCCACCTGCCCGGTCAGCCGTTGCGAGAGAGCGAGCCGAATGGGTTGTGAAACCTCAGGCATGAAAACCCACAGGTCGCGGCCTTTCATCAATAGAATCTGCCCACGCTCGGAAGCCGGTTCCAGGACCATCACCACGCTGTTGGTGTTGCCCTTGGCCAGCACGCGGTATTTGCGCACCTCGCTTTCCTGGTCGCTACCGGTGGTGGTGATGGTTACGTCCACCTGAAAGCCTTCGGCCGGAAAGCGGACGTGATCGGCTTTTTCGACGATCAGCCGGGCTTGGGCATCTTCGTCCGCGGGATCTGCCTGGACGCTCTCCGCCGCCGACGCCGAACCAGCGGCGGCGAAGAAGCAGGCAGCAAGGAGAACCAGGCGAGTCTTGACACCAGAATGGCGGATCGTCATGCTTTCCAAAATTTTCACCCCACTGTGCTGATCGTTTAGACGGTTGGCAGGAAGTGCCACCGTATGAGCGTTGTCCGCATCGAACACGTTTGCAAGGATTATCTGCTCGGCGACCAGAAAGTCCAAGCCCTGAAGGACATTACGCTGGCGTTTGACCGGGGCGTCTTCCTGGCGATTGCCGGCCCTTCGGGCAGCGGCAAGACCACCCTGCTGAACTTGATCGGCTGCATCGACACGCCGACCAGTGGCAAGATCTACATCAACGATCGCGACGTCAGCGGTCGGACGCCGGACCAGCTTGCTGACCTGCGTGCCAGAACGATCGGCTTCATTTTTCAGACCTTCAATCTATTGCCCGTGTTGTCCGCGGCCGAAAATGTCGAATATCCCCTGCTGCACCGCAAGGACATGTCAAGCGCCGAGCGTCAGAAGCGCGTGGCCTATTTCCTGGATATCGTCGGCTTGTCGAAATTCGCCACGCACCGCCCGAATCAGTTGAGTGGTGGACAGCGGCAGCGGGTGGCGATCGCCAGGGCGCTGGTGATCCGGCCGGCGATTGTCCTGGCCGACGAACCGACGGCCAACCTGGATCACAAGACCGGCGAGGAAATCCTTCTCCTGATGAAGAAGATCAACCGCGCCCTGAAAACGACCTTCATCTTCTCTACCCACGACAAGCGGGTGATTGCCAAGGCCGACCGTCTGGTGCGTGTCGAGGATGGCGAGATCTCCTTGCTCGGTGTCCGTGCGCAATCGAGATGGTCTTTCGCTCGCCATCGCCCGACGGAAGTCACCAGCAACGAGCCAACGACCACTGCGCCCGCCGGGGCGTCTGATCCAGCCGGGGAAAACAGCAATGCAGAACAAAAGTAAGCAGCCCTGCACGCGTCTCGCCACCTGTCTCGCATTCCTCCTGGCGACCTTGCCGGCGTCGGCTCTGGCGGCCAAGGCCGACAACGAACTGCCGCTGAGCAGGGACGCCCTGTTCGGCGACGACGAGCCAGTCGCCGCGCCGACCAGCGCACCGGCCGCGCCGACGACCCGGGAATCACTGTTCGGCGATGACCAGCCGCTGCCGCCCCAGTCGGCGCCGCTGGCGATCCCACAGGCGGCACCAGCGGCGATACCACTGATCGCATCGTCGCCCGAGCGCCCGGCCCGGATCCGGGGTTTCGTCGAGAACGTGATGGCCTACACCACGCCGAATCCCTCGCACTGGTCTGAGGCGATGATGCGCGCCGACCTCGGCGCGCAGGGCGACCTCAGTGGCGGCATCAAATGGAAACTGGGTGCGCGGGTGGACTTTGACGCGGTCTATCCGCTGAGCGATTTCTACCCGCAGGCGGTGAACAACAACCAGACCCTGAACTTCATGTTGCGCGAGAACTATCTCGACATCGGCGCCGGTGACTGGGATTTCCGTCTCGGCCGGCAGCATATCATCTGGGGCGAAATGGTCGGCCTGCTGTTCGGCGACGTGGTTTCCGCCAAGGACATGCGGCATTTCGTCCTGCCGGAATTCGAGATCCTGCGGATCCCGCAGTGGGCCGCCAGGGCCGAGTACTTCAAGGACGACTTTCACGCCGAACTGGTCTGGATCCCGGTCGCCAGCTACGACAACATCGGCAAGCCGGGAGGGCAGTTCTACGCGTACACCTTGCCGCCACCGCCCGGTTTCGCGACCTCGTTTCGCAACGAGCAGATTCCGTCGAACAGCCTGGAGAACACCAATTACGGCCTGCGCTTGTCGGTCCTCAGCAACGGTTGGGACGTGGCGGCCTTTGCCTACAGCAGCATGAGCGTCGCGCCGACCTTCTACCGGCAGCTGGTCGCCGGTGCGCAGCCGACGGCGGTGTATCAGGCACGACACGACCGGATCACCCAGTTCGGCAGCACCATGGCCAAGGACTTCGGGTCGGTGGTCCTCAAGGGGGAGGCGGTCTATACGCGCGGCCTGCAGTATCAGGTCACCAACCTGACCGACCCGAACGGGGTAGTGCCGCAGAACACCCTCACCTGGGTGCTCGGTCTGGACTTCACCCAGTTCGCCGATACGCGGATCAACACCCAGATCTTCCAGAGCCATTTCTTCGACCATGACCCGGATATCATTCCGGCGACCAACGAGACCGGCTACAGCCTGCTGGTGAACCACAAGCTGGGCGACAAGGTCGAGCTGCAGGCGCTGTGGATCGCCAGTTTCAACGACAGCAGCGACTGGATGCTGCGGCCGCGGGTCAACTGGAACTTCGAGAAAAACTGGGGTCTGGCGGTTGGAGTCGACATCTTCAACGGTCCGCCGCTGGGATTCTTCGGTCGCTACGATGCCAGCGACCGGGTCTATTCAGAACTGCGCTACAGTTTCTGACCAGCGGCGGCAGCGCCGCCGGGGATCAGCACCGCCGCACCGCGGACCTGCCCGCTGCGCAGTTGCTGCAGTGCCTCGTTCGCCGATTCCAGAGGGAAGGTCTCGACCGTCGTCCTGACGCCGGCGCGGGCGGCGATGGCGAAGAACTCTTCGCCGTCGCGTCGGGTCAGGTTGGCGACCGACCGGACGCTGCGTTCTCCCCAGAGCAGCGCGTACGGGAACTCCGGAATGTTGCTCATGTGAATGCCGGCGCAGACCACCGTGCCGCCCTTGACCGTCTGCCGCAGCGCCTGCGGTACCAGTTCGCCGGCCGGCGCGAAGAGAATCGCGGCGTCCATCGGCTGCGGCGGCGCCTGGTCGGCGCCGCCCGCCCAGGCCGCGCCGAGCTGCCGTGCAAAATCCTGCCCGTCGGTGTCGCCGGGCTTGGTGAAGGCGAATACCTCGCGTCCTTGCCAGCGGGCGACCTGCGCGATGATGTGCGCGGCAGCACCGAAGCCGTAGATCCCCAGACGCCGGGCGCTGCCGCTGGCGACCAGCGAGCGGTAGCCGATCAAGCCGGCACAGAGCAGCGGCGCCGCTTCGGCGTCGGCGTATTCGTCCGGCAGCGAAAAGCAGTAGTGCTGATCGGCCAGCGCGAACTCGGCGTACCCGCCATCGAGGGTGTAGCCGGTAAACTCCGCGGTGTCGCACAGGTTCTCGGCGCCGCCCGCGCAGTAGCGGCAATGGCCGCAGGTGCGTCCCAGCCAGGGCACGCCGACGCGCTGGCCGAGAGCGAAGCCGCGCACCAGGGCGCCTTTTTCGACGACGACGCCGACGATCTCGTGGCCGAGGACCAGCGGCAGGCGGGGTCGCGGCAAGTCGCCGTCGAGTACGTGCAGATCGGTCCGGCAGACGCCGCAGGCTCGTACCTCGATCAGGATTTGTTCAGCGCCCGGCGTCGGTCGCGGCACCTCGACCAGCTGCAACCTTGTTCCCGGGGTGCTCAGAAGCATCGCTTTCATCAATCTCTCCACTGCTGACCTGCCCATCGCCGGTTTATCGGGCGACGACCACGACGCCGCCACGTCGGCGGTCGCCAGCGCCGTACAGGTTGTCATGGCCGCTGGCCACGCAGTTGACGCCACCGAAGAAGACACTGGCCTGGTCAAATCGCGTCGCCGCCGGCCACGCGGCGTGCAGGGCGGCAATCGCGCTAGCCTCCAGACCACTGCTCTCGAACCACAGCTGGCCGCCTTCAACGTGCAGGCGGGCGGCGTTCACCGCCTCGTCCAGCGGGCGGCGATAGGCCAGCAGGTTGAGCAGCGCCTGCAGGATGACGCTGCGGATCCGGTTCGAACCGCCGCTGCCGAGCGCGAAGCAGGGGCGATCGCCGGCGACAACGATGGTCGGCGACATCATGGTGCTCATCCGGGTTCCGGGTGGCAGTTGATGAAAGCCGTTCGGGTTGATGTCCTCCTCGCCGAGGAAGTTGTTGACGTGCATGCCAAGGCCCGGTAGCAACTGCCCGCAGCCCTCGCCATTGCTGGTGGTCATCGCCACCGCCATGCGCTCCGCATCGATCACCGAAATGTGGGTGGTGGCGCCGAGCTGGTTCTCGGTGAGCAGCGCTCGTGCTCGTTCGACCCAGGCCGGGATGCCGTCACCGGCCACCAGCGCGCGAATCGAATCGGGGTCGGCGTGCAGCCGCTGGTCGTAGCCCGACTGGCGGATAGCCGATACCGTTGCCAGCAGCGCCGCCATCGCCAGCTGGTGCTCGGACGACAGGAACTCCTCGTCGCCGATACCCAGCCGCTCGGCGATCCGCAGACCGGCGCCGATCAGGCCGCCACCGGCCGACGGCGGCGGGTTGGTCAGCACGGTGTACGGGCCGATGCCGACGCGCAGCGGCTCACGGACCACCGGCGCGTAAGCGGCGACGTCGCGCGCGGTGATCAGCCCGCCTTGCGCAGGCCCGAAGTTGTCGACCAGAGACGCCCAATAGCGGGCGACCTGGGTCGCTGGATCTCCTTCGCCGAGTGCGTGCAGGAAGTCGCCGAGATCGGGGTTGGCCAGGCGATCGCCTGCGTGCGGCAGACCGCCCGCAGGGAAGAATAGCCGCGCGACGGCCGGCGAGCGGCGGGCGATCGGGGCGACCAGGCCGATGATCGCGGCGATCTGCGGACTGACGGCGAAGCCGTCGCGCGCCCAGCCAACCGCCGGGGCGACGACTTCACGCAGCGGGACCCGGCCGGCCCGTCGGTGCAGTTCGAGCAGACCGACCAGTTCGCCCGGAACGGCGGCGGCGGCTTTGCCGACGTGGAAGGTCTGGGTGGTCTCTCCGAAATCGACGGTCACCGGTGCAAAGTCGAGCGGCGGCCGAGTAGCGAGGCCGAGCCCCGGGGTCGAGGCAAAGAAATCGAGGACTTCGTAGCCGTCGTCGGCGTTGCCCCAGACACAGGCGCCGCCGCCGCAAAGCGAGGTCAGCGGCAGTTCGGTAACGGTTGCGGCGAGCTTGGCGGCAACAACTGCATCGACCGCATTGCCGCCGCGGCGCAACAGGCGTGCTCCGGCTTCGGCCGTATGCGCGTCAGACGCCGCTATGACGCCACGAATGCTGGATTGAGACATATGGCAGAATCATCTTCCGGAGCGAGGACAGAGCGCTGGTGCACGGATGCACCGGCGCCAATCCGCGGAGAATACGCGATGCCACCGAACTCGGGAAGCCGGTTTGAGCGTGACCCGCGCGTTGACGCTTCAGCCGCCGCCCGGGCTACGCCACGGAATGGCGGCCTGGGCGCGGCTCCTGCCAAAGGCGACGATCGCGCCGGGGATTTGTTGCAGGGCCATGATCTGCTCGGCGGCGCCGAGTCTGATCGCCTCCCTGGGCATGCCGAAGACCACGCAACTGGCTTCGTCCTGGGCGACTGTACTGGCTCCTGCGTCGCGCATTTCCCGGAGGCCGCGCGCGCCATCGTCGCCCATGCCGGTCAGGATGATGCCCAGCGCGTTGCCGCCGGCAAACCGGGCCACCGAGCGAAACAGCACATCCACCGACGGTTTGTGGCGGTTGACCAGCGGGCCATCGGCGACTTCCACCCGGTATTGGCTGCCGCTGCGCTGGAGCAGCAGGTGTTTCCCGCCGGGCGCGATCAGGGCCTGGCCCGGACGAACGCGATCGCCGTCGCTGGCCTCGCGGACGTCGATCCGGCAGAGCTCGTCGAGGCGCTGGGCGAGCATCGCGGTAAAGCGCTCCGGCATGTGCTGGACAATTACCAGGCCGTGGCAGGCAGCCGGCAGCCTGGTCAGAACGGTCTCCAGCGCCTGCGTGCCGCCGGCCGAGGCGCCGATGGCAACGATCTGCTCGCTGGTCCGCTCGACGCTCCGGGGCAAAGCGGCAGCGAGCATCACGTCGGCCGAATTCTTTGGGCGCAGCGCTGCGGGGGTCGGTATTGCGGGTGCTTGTGTTGCCGGCCGGGCGGATGCGGCGGCAGCGGCCCGAAGCGTGCGCACGATCTCTGTAGCGGACTGTTCGATGGCGGACTGCCGACCGCTGGCGGGTCTGGCGACGACGCTGACGGCGCCGGCGGCGATCGCCGCCAGGGTCGTTGGCGCTCGCAGGTTCGCCGCCGATGAACAGATCACGATCGGCGTTGGCCGCTCGGCGATCACCCGGCGCAGGAAGGAAATGGCGTCCATGCGCCGGGTCTCGATGTCGAGCAGCAGCACGTCCGGCCAGCGCTTCCTCATCTGGCCAAGGGCGAGCACGGCGTCACAGGTCTCGGTCATGACTTCGCTGGCCGGGTCGCCGGCCAGCGCCTGGGCAAGCAGGCGCCGCAGCGTTGCCGAGTCATCGACGACCAATACCTTGATGCCGCGTTCACTCATCGGGGTCTCGCGTGGCGACGGCGTCCGTGGCCGGGCGCCGCAAAGGCCGGAGTGTATCCTGCTGGCGTGCTCCTGCGGGCGAATCGCCGAGCGCTGCGCGGCTCCGGGCAGCCGGCGCTCGACTGCTCGGCGTCGTCTAGTCCTCGCGTTGCGCTGGCAGCACTTCTGGCAGTTGGGTGTGAGGTTGCCGGGCGATAGCCCTGCGGTGCGCCGCAAATGCTGCCACGCGCGCGATGGCGCGTCGCGCCGCGACGAAATCCGGGCGCGCCGACTGTGCCGCGTGCAGGGCCTTGAGCGCTTGCGGGTAACGCCCCAGGCGGAACAGCAGCAGCCCCAGGTCGTACCACGCGCCGGCCAGGGTCGATCCCCGGCCGCTCGCCGCACGCAGGCACTGCGTCGACGCCAGCAGGTCGCCAGGCTCGGCGTCCGACCCTGCAACGGAGGCTGTTTCGCGGTCGGCCGCGCCGAAAGCCTGCAGCGCTTCGCCGCGGCGCGCGGTCCGGTAGTAGAGCAGACCGAGAAACTGCAGCGAGACGATGTCGTCGGGGATCGCCTGGAAGATGCTGCGGGCGATCCACTCGGCCTGCGTCAGGTCGCCGCTCTGGTAGAAGGTGCCGAGAAGGTCGAACAGCGCGTCAATCATTTGTCGGCCATTTTCGCGTCGTGGCGGGTGCCCAAGGCTCTCCAGGCGCCGCCACCGGGGTCACCTGGAGCACGTGGCTGGGCGGTGATCAACCGAGATCAACCGGCACGAAGATCTTGGCGTCGTCGCGCTCGATCAGCAGCGCAATCGTTCGCCCCGACTTGTCGAGCAGCGCCCGCAGTTGCGCGACGTCCCCGATCGGCTGACCGTTGAGCGACAGGACCACGTCACCGGGCCGTATGCCGGCCTTGGCGGCAGGTCCGCTGACGCTCTCGACCAGCAGGCCAGCGCGCGAGTCGCTTTGCGCCAGCTCCTGCGGCGTCAAGGGACGCAAGGACAGACCGAGGCGCGGGTTGTCGCCTTCACCGGACTTGTTGGCCGCCAGCGCGGGGCTCGGAATTTCACCGACCGCCAGCGCGATCTCGCGGCTGCCGCCTTTACGCCAGACCTGCAGCGTGATCCGGGTGCCGGGCTTGAGCGCCGCGATCAGTGGCGGCAGTTCGGACGAGCTGGCGATCGCGGTATCGTTCAGCTTCAGGATGACGTCGCCTGGCTCGAGGCCGGCGGCCGCCGCCGGGCTGCCTTTTTCGACCGAGCTGACCAGCGCGCCGGCCGAACCCTTCAGGCCGAACGATTCGGCCAGCGATTGCGACACTTCCTGAATGGTCACCCCCATCCGGCCGTGGCTGACCTTGCCGTGCTGCAGCAACTGCTCCTCGATGTTCATCGCGACGTCGATCGGGATCGCAAAGGAGACGCCCTGATAGCCGCCGTTGCGGCTGTAGATCTGCGAGTTGATGCCGATCACTTCGCCATCCAGATTGATCAGCGGTCCGCCCGAGTTGCCGGGGTTGACCGCGACGTCGGTCTGGATGAACGGCACGTAGCTGTCGCTGGCCAGCGAACGCCCTTTCGCCGAGACGATGCCGGCGGTGACGCTGTTCTCGAAGCCGAACGGCGAGCCGATGGCAACCACCCATTCGCCGACCCGGGCGCTGCCCGGATTGCCCAGCCGCACGACGGGCAGATTGCTGGCGTCGATGCGCAGCACCGCGATGTCGGTCAGCTTGTCGATGCCGACCACCTTGGCCTTGAATTCGCGCTTGTCGGTCAGCTTGACGGTGACTTCGTCGGCGCCGCTGACGACGTGCGCGTTGGTCAGGATCACCCCGTCGGCGCGGACGATGAAGCCGGAACCCATGCCGCGCGCGGGCGCCCCGTCGTCGGGCGAGGGGATGCCGAAGTGGCGGAAGAGCTCGGGCATGCGATCGTTCCGGTCGCCACCGGAATAGGCCATTTTCGACGGCCCGCTGGCGCTGATGTTGACCACCGCCGGGCCGCTGTGTTCGACGATCGGGGTGAAATCGGGCAATCCGGTGCCGGTCCTGGCCAGCGGTGCGGCGACGGGCGCGCTGACCGCGTCGGCGGGATTGATTACCTGCCCGCCGAGCCTGGCGTAGCCGGCGCCGACCGCGGCGATCAGCGCCAGCGCCAGTAGACTGCGCTTGAAGGGTATTGCTTGCATGATGGTCTCCTGATTCGTTCCAGACTGGAAGCGCGTGGCTTCCGGTGCGGCGTACGATAGAGGACCGTCACTTAAAGCTGACTTAAGGCGGCGGCGAGCGCTTGAATTGGACGCGGGCGCGCAGACCACCGAGCGTGGCATCGTCGAGCAGCACCTCTGCCCGATGCCGTTCGGCGATGGTCTTGACGATCGCCAGTCCGAGGCCGCTGCCCGGCTGGTCGGTCTGTTCGCGGCGATAGAAGCGGTCGAAGACGCGCTCGCGGTCTTCGGCGGGGATCCCCGGGCCGGCATCGCAGACCTCGATGAAGGGGCCGTCGTGGTTTTCACCGACCACGACGTCGACCTTGCCACCCGCCGGCGTGTAGCGAACGGCGTTGCCGACGAGGTTGCCGAGCAGGATCTGCAGCGCGTCGCGGTCACCGCTGACGACTTCCTCTCCGTCCGCCGACGTTGCGCCGAGATCGACGGACCGGGCTTCGGCCAGCGGCAGGTGCTCGGCGATCACCGTCGCCGCGAGGTCGGCAAGGTTTACCGGCTCTGCTTCGCTCTCGCCGCCTCCCGGCTCCTGGCGCGCCAGGGTCAGCAGTTGCTGTACCGAATGCGTCGCGCGCTTTAGTCCGCCCTTCAATTCGGCAAAGGCGTCGGAGCGTGCCGCCGGGTCGGTGGCGCGCTCGGCCAGTTGTACCTGCAGGTGCAGCGCGGCCAGCGGCGTGCGCAGTTCGTGCGCGGCATCGGCAATGAACTCGCGCTGCGCCTGCAGCGCCCGCTTGAGACGGTCGAGCAGATCGTTCAGCGCCAGCACCAGCGGCACCACTTCGGCCGGTACCCGATCTTCCGGCAAGGGGTCCAGCGCCACCGCGGTGCGCGTGGTCACCGCGCGGGCGACGGCGTCCAGCGGTCGCAGGCCGCGCCCGACGACCACCCAGATCAGTATCCCGAGCATCGGCAGCAGCAGCAGGAAGGGGGCGACGGTGCGCAAGGCGGCGGCCAGCGCCAACCGGTCGCGCGAGTGCATCGGCTGCGCCACCTGGATCGTCTGGCCGCCCTGCTGCAGGCCGAACACCCGCCACTTGCCGCGCGCCGTATCGACCGTCGAAAAACCGAGCGGCGTCTTCTCCGGGAGCCCCTTGCGCGGGTGCGAGAGGTAGAGCCGGGTGCCGTCCGGGCGCCAGACCTGGATCGAGAAATCCTGTGCTTCGTCGTCGAAGGCGAAGTCGTGCTGCCGACCACTCGGGAAGACCTGATCGCGAAACGACAAGGCCAGCTGGCGCAGCTGGTAGTCGAACATCGCGTTGGCCTCGTCGCGTGCCGTCCGGTAGGTCGCCAGCGCGCCAAGCAGGGTGGTCAGGATGATCACTGACAGCAGGGTCAGCAATAACTGGCGGCGGATCGAGTTCATCGGGCCGGCGGCACCAGGTAACCGACGCCGCGGATGTTTCTGATCCGCTCCGCTCCCAGTTTTCGCCGCAAGGCGTGGATGTAGACCTCGACGGCGTTGCTTTCGATTTCCTCGCCCCAGCCGTACAGCCGTTCTTCGAGTTTGGCGCGCGACAGTGGCGCTCCGGCTTCTTCGAGCAGCGCCCGCAGCAGCGCGAACTCGCGTGCCGAGAGCGGTACCGGCTTGCCGTTCTGGGTCAGCTCATGGGTCGCCGGATTCATCCGCAAGTCGCCGTGCTCAATGATCGGGGTGGCGCGGCCGGCGTGCCGCCGCATCAGCGCGCGCATGCGAGCGGCAAGTTCGTCGAGGTCGAAGGGTTTCAGCAGGTAGTCGTCGGCGCCGGTGTCCAGGCCCTTGATCCGGTCGGCGACCGCATCGCGGGCGGTGATCACCAGCACCGGAATGCTGTTGGCGGAACTGCGCAGCCGGGCAAGGACCTCGAGACCGGACTTGCCGGGCAGGCCGAGGTCAAGCAGCAGCAGTTCGTAGGGTGCCGCCGCCAGGGCCAGTTCGGCTGCCCTTCCGTCGCGCACCCAGTCGACCGTGTAGCCATCCTGCCGCAGGCCCTGTTGAACGCTCTTGCCGATCATCGGGTCGTCTTCGACCAGTAATACACGCATCGTCGTCTGCTCAAGGGAAAGGATCGCCACGCGGTCGGGAGCAACACGCCGCCCCTGCCGGCAGGGGGGTCGCGGTAGGTTAAGTGTGCGGACAAGCCGCTGTCAATCAGCCGTCGACCACTCCCAGCGAACGGCAATCAAACCGTGTCGTCGCGCTGCCAGGAGCGCGCTGCTGCGGACGCTCCGCCTGCCACCATGATCGCGGCACGCTGGGCAAGTACTCCCGCCTGGTGTAGGGTAGGCGTTCACTTCGAACGTTTCCTGCAAACTGGAGGAGAGAAGCGTATGGCCATGTTCGTCATCGAACGTAATTTCGCCGAGCGGATGCAACTCACCAGCGACGCCGCGCGTTTGATCTCCGAAGTGAACGACGCCAGCGGCGTGCATTGGTTGTTCTCATTCCTGTCGGCCGACCAGAAGAAGACCTATTGCCTTTACGAGGCGCCCAACGCCGACGCGATCCGTGCCGCCGCGCGGCTCGCCCAGCTCCCGGCCGACGTGATCGTCGAGGTCACCGAACTGCGGCCGGAAGCGTTCACCTGAGCGCCGTGCACGTCGGGGACGCGAATCGCCGCCGTCCAGGCGGAAATCGATGGCGGGGAGCGAAGCGCTGCCCGCAGGGCTGACCGGCATGAAACCGGAACCCGAACGTATATTCATCGGTCGGCAGCGGGAGATCGACGCGCTGTATTCGGCGCTGGAATCGGCGATTGCCGGGCAGCCGCGGGTGGTCCTGCTCGCCGGCGAGCCAGGAATCGGCAAGACCCGCACCGCGCAGGAAATTGCCGCGCACGCTGGCCGTCGCGAGGTGCTGGCACTGTGGGGGCGCTGTCCGGAAGATTCGGGCGCGCCGCCCTACTGGCCGTGGCTGCAGCTGTTTCGGCGTTACGTCGCACTGCACGGTCGGCAAGTGTTGGCCGAGACCAGTGGTCCGGCAGCGGCGCATCTTGCCGCGCTGGATCCGGAACTGGCGGGTCGGCTGCCCGACTGCGCGCCACTCCCTGTCGAGAGCGACCCGGCCAGATCCCGCTTTCGCTTGTTCGATGCGGTCGCCGGTTTCTGGCGACGTGCCGCCGCGCGGCAGCCGCTGTTGCTGGTGACCGACGACCTGCATCGCGCCGACGTGCCGTCCTTGCGGCTGCTCGAGTTCGTGATGGCCAACGTTGACGGCAGTCGCCTGATGGTCCTAGGCACCTACCGCGACGCGGAAGTGAGTCGTCAGCACCCCCTGTCCGATACGCTTGCCGAGCTGCACCGGAATGCCTCGGTGCAACGCTTTCTGCTGGGCGGCTTCAGCCTTGCCGAGACCGCCTGCTTCGTCGCCTCGGCCACCGGCGTGGCCTCGCCCGAACTGGCTGCGGCCTTGCACGACCAGACCGCGGGCCATCCGCTGTTCCTGGCGGAACTGGCGCGCGACCTTCGGCAGGCCAGCGGCAGCGGTGCGGCGAAGCCCGGGAGCGGCTGGAGGGTCGTACCGAGTGGGGTGCGCGAAGTCATCGGCGCGCGCGTGAACCGCCTGACGCCGTGCTGCGTGGAAGTTCTTCAGACCGCTGCCGTCTTCGGTCGCGAGTTCAGTTCCGAGCTGCTCTGCCGGGTGCTTGCTGCGGTCAGCGAGGACGCGGTCATGGCGACTATTGAAGAGGCTCGGACGGCCAGCCTGATCGACCAGTCGGCGGAATCTGGCAGCTACCAGTTTGCGCACGCGCTGGTGCGCGACGCCTTGTACGACGAACTACCCGCCAGACGGCGAGCGGCGCTGCACCAGCAGGTCGGCGCGGCGTTCGAGGCGCACTATCAGGGCGACCTGAGTGCTTGCTGGTCCACCCTGGCGCATCACTATCACGCCGCCGGACCGGCCGGCGATGCAGCCAAGGCCATCGAATACGCCAGCCGCGCCGCCGAGCGGGCGCAAGCGATGCACGCGCACGAGGAGGCCGCGCGCCACTACCTGCGCGCCTGCAGCGCGCTGCCGGCGGGTCCCGGTACGGATGCACAGCGATGCCGGCTGCTGCTCGGACTGGGTTACGCGCAGAACAGCGCCGGGGCGAGCGCGCTGGCAACGGCCACCTTCGGCGACGCTGCTGCCTGCGCCCGGCGTCTGGGCGATTCTTCCTTGCTGACGCACGCGGCGATTGGCGTCGCCGACGCGCAGTGGCGCCTCGGCGTCGACGGCTCGCAGGCGGTGCTGCTGATCCGCGAGGCGCTGGCGCAGCTGGCGCCAGCGGAGAGCCTGGCACGAAGCTCCCTGCTGAGCGCCTTGTGCCAGGCCTTGCTGTTCGCCAATCAGCCGGCTGAAGCCGAGACGGCATTCCGTGAGGCGGTCGCCATCGCCCGCCAGCTTGGCGATTCACTGGTGCTGTTCAGGGCGTTGTGCGCCATCCTGCCCGGGCGCTGGTACCCCGAACAGTTGGCGCTGCGCATCGACGCTGCACGCGAGGCGGTCGAACTCGCTGGCCATGCCGGTCACCCGAGTCACGAGTCTGCCTACCTCTCCGGCTGGCACGTCGGCGACCTGATGGAGATCGGCGATACGGTTGCGGCGACGACCACCGCGCGCTTCCATCTGAGTACCGCACAGCGCCAGCGTGAGCCTTTCAACGAGGCTGCGGCGCTGGCCGCGCTGTCGATGATCGCCACCCACGAAGGCCGTTTTGCCGATGCCGAGCCCCTGGCGGTGCAGGCGCTGCGTTGTGGCACGCGTTTCGATCGTGCCAACGCGGCTGGCATTTTTGGCGTTCAGATGTTCACCTTGCGGCGCCATCAGGGCCGCTTGCGCGAACTGGCACCGGTGCTCAAGCAGTTTCGCGACCAGGACTCGCGCGGCGCGACGTGGCGCCCGGGCCTGGCGATTCTGCACTGCGAACTCGGTTCGCACGACGAAGCGCAAGAAATCTTCGAGACCCTCGCGGTCAGCCGCTTTGCCGGCCTGGCGCACGATGCGATCCGTATCGCGAGCATCGCCTATCTCGCCGAGGTGTGCGTCTGGCTGGACGACAGCGAGCGCGCACCCACCCTTTACGAACTGCTCGCGCCCCATGCCGGGCGCAATATCGTATTCGGCGCGCACACGGCATCCTTCGGCGCCGCCGACCGCCTGCTCGGGATGCTGGCGACGACGCTTGAGCGCTGGGACGTGGCGCGCGCCCATTTCGAGCAGGCAGTTGTTTTCGACCAGCAGACCGGCGGTCGGCCCTGGCTGGTGCATTCGCGCTGCGCGTTCGCCACGATGCTGATCCGCAGGGCACTCGGCGACGACCTTGAGCGCGCGCAGCCGCTGCTCGATGCGGCCCTCGACGAGGCTCGAAAACTGGGCATGCGGGGCCTCGAGGAAACGCTCGTCGCTTTGCAACGGCAAGCGGCAGCGGGCGACGCGCGGGCGGCGCCGGTGGCCGGCTTGTCCAGCCGCGAGGTGCAGGTACTGAGGCTGGTGGCGGCCGGCAAAACCAATCAGGAAATAGCCACGGCGTTGTTTCGCAGTCCGAACACGGTCGCCAGCCATGTGCGCAACATCCTCGGCAAGACGCAGGCGGCAAATCGGGCCGAAGCGTCGGCTTTCGCCGTTCGGCACGGGCTGATGGCGCCGAAATAGTCAGATCTGACGATTGCCGGGAGTGCCGTCGACGCCGCAGACTGCCCTGATCCAAGTGCGGCTCTCCGGCCGCTGCGCGATGCCCTTTTGACTCCAGGCCGGGGCAGCATGGGCGGTGAGCCGCCCGCGCTGCTGCCCGTGCGACGCCGTCCAGACCTTTCGAGGAGTAGCGACCATGACCATCGAACTGAAAGCCGCCGACGGCGGCACGGTGCAGGTCTCACCCGAGATCCTGCAGGCATTCAAGGCTGGCTTCGGAGGGTCGGTCATCGGCCCCGACGACGATGGGTACGAGCCGGCACGCACAATCTGGAACGCCATGATCGATCGTCGTCCTGGCCTGATCGTCCGCTGCTCGGGCACCGCCGACGTCGTGCGGGCGGTACGCTTCGCCCGCCAGCACCACTTCCTGCTCTCGGTCCGCGGCGGTGGCCACAACATCGCCGGGCTGGCGGTGTGTGAAGGCGGTCTGATGATCGACCTGTCGCCGATGACCGGCGTCTGGGTGGATCCGGCGGCGCGTACGGCACGGGCGCAGGCCGGGTGTACGCTTGGCGACGTCGACCGCGAGACGCAACTGCATGGCCTCGCGGCGGTGCTCGGCTTCGTCTCGGCCACCGGCATCGCCGGACTGACCGTCGGCGGTGGCTTTGGCTACCTGACGCGTCGGCACGGCTGGACCTGCGACACCGTGCTATCGATGGAGGTGGTGACCGCCGCCGGTGAGCCGGTGCGCGCCGCGGCCGACGAGAACGCCGAGCTGTTCTGGGCGCTGCGCGGCGGCGGCGGCAACTTCGGCATCGTCACCTCCTTCGAGTACCGTCTCTTCCCGGTCGGTCCGGAGATCCTCGGCGGCGCCGTTGCCTGGCGCGCCGAGGATGCCAGCGAGGTCCTCGACTTCTATCGCCAATTCACCGCCGCGACGCCGCGCGAGACCACCTGCGTCGCGGTGCTGCGCATCGCCCCGCCGGCACCGTGGTTGCCCAGGGAGATCCATGGCCAGCCGATCGTCGCCATCTTCGTCTGCCACAGCGGTAGCATCGAAGAGGGCGAGGAGATCGTCGCACCCTTGCGCGCCTTCGGTAAGCCGGTGGCCGACATCGTCACCCGCCGTCCGTACACCCAGATGCAGAGCCTGCTCGACGCGACGCAGCCGAAGGGCAGGCGCTACTACTGGAAGTCGCACTACCTGCCGGGGGTCGATGCCAAGGCCATCGAGGTGCTGATCGAGCACGCGGCACGGATAGTTTCGCCGCACTCGGCCATCCTGCTGTTCCAGCTGGATGGCGCGCTTGGCGAACTGCCCGCCGAGCACTCGCCGGCCGGCAACCGCGACGCCGCCCTGGTGCTCAACATCGCCGGGTCGTGGGAGAACGCCGCCGACGACGCCGCCAACATGCGCTGGGCGCGTGCTTGTTTCGAGGCCACGCAGGCGTTCTCGACCGGTGGCGCGTACATCAACTTCCTCACCGAAGAAGAGGGCGCCGAGCGCATCGCGGCCGCCTACGGCAAGACCAACCTCAAGCGGCTGGCCGAGCTGAAGAAGCGCTTCGACCCTGACAGGCTCTTCCATCACACCAAGAACATCGACGGCTGACGGTCCTCGGGGGTGTCGACCATCGCCGTTGCTGGGCTGGAAACCGACGAGTCTGTCGCCAGCCCGTTTCGGCGCAGCGCCCCAGGGCAGGCGCTGATCGTGAGGGAAGAATAGTCAGTTCCGGTGATGTGCCGCGGCTCGGGGACGCGTACGGTGGAGTTGTCGGCATGACGCAATCCCGCGCTGCCACGCACCGAAGCTCAAGGAGCAATCATGGAAAACGCATTGAACGTCTCAGGCACGTACTTCGAGAGTTGCAACTGTTTCGCACCGTGCAGTTGCGTCTGCCTCAGCGCACCAACGGAGGGAGATTGCGCCGCGCTCATTGCCTGGCATATCGACCAGGGCGCACTCGGCGCGGTCAAGCTGGACGGGCTGAATGTCGTTCTCTTCGCACACGCGCCTGGCCACATGATGGAGACCAAATGGCGGGTGGCGCTGTATCTCGATCAGCGCGCGACGTCGGCGCAGCAGGAGGCCCTTGGGCAGGTGTTCTCGGGTCAGGCCGGTGGGCCGTTGGCGGCCCTGGCGCCGCTGATCGGTGAAGTCATGGGGGTGAGCACCGCGGCTATCGAATACGTCGCCGACGGCAAGCGTCGCAGTCTGAGCATCGCCGGCATCGCGGAAGCCGAGATCGAAGCCATTCCCGGCCAGGGCGGCGGCGACGTAACGATCGAGCGGCACCCGTTCACGCCCGTGCCCGGATTTCCTGCGGTGGTGGCCAAGTCCAGCCGCTTTCGTTACGCCGATCACGGCTATCAGCGCGAGGTCTCTGATCGCAACGGCTTCTACTCACCGTTCCGGTACACCAACTGATGCCTGCGTTGATCGACGTCGCGGGCCGTCCAGGCGGCCGCTCCGGGCAGCGTCGGCACGGTCGGCAGCGTTTGCCGGTCCTGCTCGGGCTGGCCGGGGTGATCGCCCTGGCCTGGACATACCTGCTCTACATGGCTTGGGGCATGGCGCATATGGACGTCGGCATCGAGATGTTGTTGATGCCGCGGATGACCGATTGGGGCGCCGTGGACCTGGCGCTGGTCTTCCTGATGTGGGCGGTGATGATGGTCGCCATGATGCTGCCGACGGCGCTGCCGATGGTGTCGGCTTTCGCGTCGTGCTCGCGACCGTCTGCGGAGCAGCCCCGCGCCTGGTCCGTCGTCGCCTTCGTTATCGGCTATGTGCTGGTTTGGGCCGGCTTCAGTCTGCTCGTCACGCTGCTTCAATGGGGACTGCTGGAGGCCCGCTGGATCTCGCCGATGATGGAGGTGCGCGGTCCCGGATTCGGCGGCACCTTGCTGCTTGCCGCCGGAATTTTTCAGTTTACGCCGCTGAAGCACGCCTGCCTGTCGGCCTGCCGCTCGCCGCTGTCGTTCCTGATGACCGAGTGGCGCCCGGGTAACGCTGGCGCGCTGATCATGGGCCTGCGGCACGGCGTGTTGTGCACCGCTTGCTGCTGGCTGCTGATGGCGTTGCTGTTCGTTCTCGGCGTGATGAACGTGGTCTGGATTGCCGCGCTGACCGTTTTCGTCCTGATCGAAAAGACCTGGTCCGGCGCGCGCTGGCTGACTCCCGCTGGTGGTGCGCTGCTGATCGCCTGGGGCGCGATACTC
>ERZ761602.4341-NODE-4341-length-18500-cov-4.036107_pt1 | contig 18500 bp, 13 predicted proteins | sample MGYA00512165_ERZ761602 | MGnify/ENA primary metagenome ERZ761602 (study PRJEB28899, sample SAMN02445085) | bioreactor sludge metagenome | biome: EBPR sludge; isolation source: Thorneside wastewater treatment plant | place: Australia: Brisbane, Thorneside... | reverse complement strand
CCCACGACCAACAGCGCCGCCCAGAAGAGCGCCCCCCTCACCGCAGGTGAGGGGGGCCGGGGGGGTGAAATCACGGGAACGGACGCCATCGAGCACTCCCACGTCGCCAAATCAGCAGCCCGCTAGACCTTCTCTATCGTCACCCGGCCCATGAGGCCGCTCGGCTTGACCAACAGGACACCGACGAGGGCGATGAAGATGATGACGTCTTGCAGGCTGGAGTACGGCGTCATCTTGGTGAGCTCACCCAAGAGCCCGATGAAGAGGCCGCCGAGCATGGCGCCCGGGATGCTCCCGATGCCGCCGATGACCGCGGCCACGAAGGCGCGGGTGCCGATCGTCGCGCCCATCATGGGGTAGGCCTGCGACTGATCGAGGCAATAGAGGACGGCGCCGAGCGCGGCGAGGGCCGAGCCGACCATGAACGTGAGCGAGATGGCGCGCCCGGTGCGCACGCCCATGAGGCGCGCCGCGTCCTCGTTCATGCTCAGGGCGCGCATGCTCTTGCCGAACCAGGTGCGGTGCACCAGCACCTGAAGCCCGATCATCGTGAGCACCGCAGTCACCACGATGATGAGCCGGGTCCGGCCGATGGGGATGATCTGCGGGTAGCTCCGGTACTTGGCGGTGAAGAGGAGCTGCGCCAGATTCGTCAAGAGGACGCTCATCCCGAGCGCGGTCACGAGAGGGGCGATGCGGCTCTCGCCGCGCCGCGTGCGCAGCGGGGCGTAGGCGACACGCTCGACCAGCGCGCCGAGGAGCGCCGCGAGCGCCATCGCGCCGAGCGTCCCGAAGACGCCCGCGACGATGGGCGCGTTCTCGGCGCCGAGGAAGCTGATGAAGAAGAAGCCGGCGAATGCGCTCATCATGAACACCTCGCTGTGCGCGAAGTTGATGAGCTTGAGGATGCCGTACACCATCGAATACCCGAGGGCGACGAGGGCGATCATCGAGCCCTGCGCCAGACCGGTACCGATGACGCCGACGAGCCGTTCGAGCATCGACCGAGTTTACGGCTTCGGTGCGGCGGATGCGCTCGCGGCGGGAGCAGCAGAGGCGCTGCCCGCGGCCGCTGCGCTCGCGTCGGGCGCGGCGGAGCCGCTCGCGGCCGGCGCGGCCGAGTCGTCGGGCTTGGCCGTCTCGGGCGTGGGGGGCGGCGCGCCCTCGGTCAGCTTCTCGGCGCCCGGGCCGACCGCGGCCTTGTAGGCCGTGGTGCCGCCCTTGATCTGCACGAAGACGATGGCCTTGTCGGCGTTTCGGTCCTTGTTGATCGTGATCGAGCCGGTGGCGCCCGCGTACTCTTTCGTCTCGGCGATCGCGTCGCGGATGCCCTTGGGCGTGTCCTCTTTCGCGCGCTTGATCGCGTCGGCGAGGACCATCGCGGCGTCGTAGCCGCAAGCCGCGAGGCTCGACGGTGCTTGGTTGAACTTTTTCTTGAAGGCCTCGACGAACTTCTTGCCGGCAGCCCACGGGACGTCGGGCGCGTAGTGGTCGGTGAAGAAGCCGCCCTCGAGCTCTTTCAGCAGGGTGTCGTCGCCGCTCCAGCCGTCACCGCCGACGAACATGTCGCCGGTCAGGCCCTCGGCCTTGGCCTGCCGCCAGAGGGGCGTCATCTGATTGTAGTAGATCGGGCAGTAGATGACCTCGACGCCCGCGTCCTTGACCTCCTTGATGTAGGTCGTGAAGTTGGTCTCGGTGTCGGTGAACTTTTTCTCGATCACGACCTCACCCCCGGCGGGGCCGACCGCCTTCTTGAACTCGGCGGCGAGGCCCTGCGAGTAGAGGTCGTTCTCGGCGTACATGATGCCGACCTTCTTCTTGCCGAGCGACTTGACGCAGAAGTCGGCGCCCGCCTTGCCCTGAAAGTCGTCGGTGAAGCAGACGCGGAACGCGTACTCGCCGGTCTTGGTCACGTCGGGGTGGGTCGACGAGGGCGTGATCATCGGCACCTTTTTCTGGTTGCAGATGATGGCGGCCGGCTTCGAGATGCTCGACGCGATCTCACCGAGGACGGCCACGACCTTGTCGCGATCGATGAGCTGCTGGACCTTCTGCGTCGCCTCTTCGACCTTGGACTTGTTGTCCTCGAAGAGGACCTTGATCTTCTTGCCCTTCGGGGGGTTCGCGTTGATCTCCTCGATGGCGAGCTCGATGCCGCGCTTGGTGTCCTCACCGAACTTGGACTGTTCGCCGGTGAGGCTGAGGTACGACCCGACGACCCACTCGTTCGCGGATGCGCCGCCACCGCTGGAGCCGCAGCCACTCGTGGCCGCCCCCACCGTCAGCGTCACCCCGATACCCGCCGTGCCCTCGAGAAAGCGTCGTCGCCCGAACATGGAAAACTCCCCGGTTCTGTAGACCTCGGGGTCTATCACCGATCAGGGCTAGTGTGGTGAATCAGAATTCACCACCATCACAGAACGAGTCACCCTCGCCTGGCGCGAGCATACAGGAATCGCTCGCGATTTCCCTTGGGACCGAGCACGGCGCTGTCGGCTTCTGCGACGATGCTGAAGCCGGCGTCGGCGAGCGAGCCGCGGACCGCAGCGATGGCGGCCTCGCGCACCGCGTCGTCACGCACCACGCCCTTGCCCCGTGAAGCCTCTTCGCGGCCCACCTCGAACTGCGGCTTGACGAGGGCGACGAGCTCGCCGCCGCGCCCGCCGAGGACGCCGGCGATCGGGCCGAGGAGCTTGGAGAGCCCGATGAACGACGCGTCGACGACGACGAGATCGATGGGCTCGTCGAAATCGGTCGCGGCGAGCTCGCGCGCGTTGGTTCGTTCGCGGCTGACCACCCGCGGGTCGGCGCGCAGCTTCGCGTCGAGCTGCCCGTAGCCGACGTCGACGGCGTAGACCTTGGCGACGCCGCGCTGCAGGAGGCAGTCGGTGAACCCGCCGGTCGACGCGCCGATGTCGACGGCGACGACCCCGGCCAAGTCGGTGAAGCGCCCACCGAAGGCGGCGAGCGCCGCATCGAGCTTGTCGCCCCCGCGCGAGACGAAGCGGCGGCGCGGCGCGACGCGGAGCTCGACGTCGGCGGCGAGGAGCGTGCCCGGTTTTTCTACGCGCTGCTCGCCCGTGAACACCTCGCCGGCCAGGATGAAGCTCTGTGCGCGCGCGCGCGACGGCGCGAGGCCACGCTCGCACAAGAGCACGTCGGCACGCTGCTTCGGTCGACCGCTCACCCGGCGCCTTGTTCGTGGACGAGGCGGGTGATCTCGGCGAGCCCGGCGCCGAGGCGCGGCCCTGGTCGCAGCGCGGCGGTCGTGTCGAGCGCGTGGAGGCGCTTCTTCTGGATTGCGCGCAGCGACGCGAGAGCGGCGATGTCGCCGACCTTCTTGGTCGAGGCGTCGCCCATCGTCGAGCCGTCGAGCACGACGTCGGGGTCGAGCGCGAATACGCCCTCGACGCCGAGCCGCGGATACTTGCCGCCCTCGCGCACGACGTTGTCGGCGCCCGCGATCCCCAGGAGCTCGTCGGGGAACCCGCCCGGGCCGGCCGCGACGAGCGGCTGCCAGTCGAAGACCAAGAGCACGCGCGGCCGAGCCTTGCCTGCGACGCGCCGCTTCACGTCTTCGATCGCGGCCGCCAGATCGGCCCTCAGTCGTTCGCCCGCGGCGCGCACGCCGAGCCGCTCCCCGAGATCGGCCATGGCCGCACCGATCGAGGCCACGTCATCCATCGCGGGAAAGAACGTCGAGAGCCCGAGCTTCTCGAGGCGAGCGACCAGATCCGGGCCCGCCGGGCCGCGCTCGCCGCACACCAGAGTAGGCCGGAGCGAGAGGATCTTCTCGACGCTCGGGTCCGAGAACCCTCCGATCTCGGCGACGGTCATCGCCTCGGGCGGGTAATCGCAGAAGCGGCTGCGCCCGACCAGCGACGCGCCGAGCCCGAGCGCGAAGACGATCTCGGTCATGCTGGGTGAAGTGCTCACGACGCGCGGCTCGGCGCGCTTCTCGCCGTCACCCGGCGCGCCTCGCGAGCACGACGCCGCCGCGAGCGCGCCGAGCACGGCGCGCCGCGACAGGCGCCGACCGGCGCGCGCCGTCAACGACGGCGCCGGCGCAGCGCGAGCACCGCGAGGGCGAGCGCGCCGGTGCGCCACGGCACCGGGTTCGTCGGGTCTTCGCGGCCCCCGGCCGAGCAGCCGCCCGACTCGGCCTGTTCTTCTGCGGAGTCGGCCTTCTTCTTCTTCTTGCTGCCGCCGCCGTCTTCATCGGCGGGCTCGGGCGTAGGCGTGCAGAACTGTGTCCCGTCCTCGAACGCCTCGCACTGGTAGCTCTCGGGACAGGGCGCGACGTCGTCGAGGCACGGGCGCGTGCAGAGGTTGTTGATGCAGATCTGGCACGTGGTGGTGTCGCAAGCGTCGCCGATCGGCAAGCTGTAGGCCGGATCGGTGGGCCAGCCGGACGCCCACGGCGCCGGATCGTAGGCGCCGAGCTGGGCGGCGTAGATCGCGGTGTCTTTCAGCCACTGGCCCCACGAGTGGGTCGAGCCGTAGATCGGCGACGAGCAGTTCTGTCCACCGCGCGACGTCACGCCGACGACGCGGTTCTGCAGATCGATCGCAGGCCCACCCGAGTCACCCGAGCAGATGCCCGTGTCGCCGATCCACTCGGTCGACGTCATGTAGCTGTCGAACTCGGAGCAGCCCTCTTCTGCGCAGTAGACGGCGAGGTTGTCGCGGCGACGGCGCGAGCCGGAGGGTGCGTTCGGCGAGTCGCTCGTCTGGCCGTAGCCGACCGCGTAGTAGAGCTCGTCCTCGACCAAAGCGCTGTCGACGCGCGGCACGAGCGGGACGGCGGCCTCGGCGGGGATGTTCTCTTGCAGGATGATGAGCGCCTGGTCCTGGCCGCAGAACTTGTTGTCCGATGGCAAACCGACGACCTCGCGCCCCTGGTACCAGTTGCCCTGGTAGTCCATCTCTTCGTCGGTGGTGACGTAGAGGTTGGTCGCGTTCGTCGGGGAGCCCGACGTCGTCTGCGAGCAGATGATGCCGCCGTTCGGCGCGGTGTTGAGCGTGCGGGAGACGCAGTGGCGCGCGGTGAGGACGAGGTTCGGGGCGATCAGCGACCCGCTGCAGATCCCCCCGTTGTTGACGTCGACGACGCCGACGACGGCGGTGTCGGTCGGGTCGGCGTAGCCACCCTGGATGGCGTCGACTGCGTCGCCGCTGGGCTGCTCACCGAGCACGGGATCATCGGGCGGCGCACAACCAGCCACCATCGCCCCCGCGACGAGCACGCCAAGCCAACGAAGCGACATGAAACGACCTCCGAAGCGACCTTGCACCCGAGCGACCGAGACGAGAGAGCCTAACAGAAACGGCGACACGTGAGGAGACCAGTGAGGTGGCGGACGCCGTGATCGAGGGTGGCGCCGCCACCTCTTCGTACGGGCCGAACGGCCGAATTGTCCGCCGGGGGTGGAAGCCTCGTTCGAAAGTCGCACGATCCGACCTGGATCGGATCAACCACGTGGCCCGGCACGACGCTTGCGGTGAGCGGGGCGCGATGATCCAGGACAGATGGCTCGTGCTCGGGTTCGCGGTGATCCTGGCGGGCGCGTTCCCGGTCGCGCCGTTCGCCACCATCGTCGGCGCCACCGCGGCGGCGGCGGTGCTGGTCGCGACGCGACGCCTCGAGCCTGGCGCGGCCCTCTTGTCGCTCGCGCTCTTCGCGTTCGCGGCGAGCCGCGCCGACTTCGCGCTCGGGCGCGCGAGCGTGGTCTACGAGGCGGCGCGACGCGTCGTGTCACCGCCGGCGAAGTGCAGCGGCGTCGTGGCGATCGAGTCTTCGCCGGTGGTGCGCGGCGGCGAGCTGGTCGCGACCGCGCGCTTCGAGTCCGGGCGGTGCTCGGATCGCGACGCGAGCGGGCTCGTCGCGACGCTCGCCGGCTTCGAGCACGGCACGCGACGCGCAGACCGCGTGGCGCTCGACGCCGAGCTCGCGCTCGTGCAGCGCTTCCAGAACGATGGGTCCTTCAACAAGCTGACCCGCATCGCGCGCACGGGCGCGGCCGCGAGCGGGCGCGTTCGCGCGGCCCGGCTGGTCGAGCGCCAGGGCGGCCTCGGCGCGCTCGTCGACGTCGCGCGCGCGCACGTCCGCGATCGGATCGAAGCCACCTATCACCCCGACGCGCGGGCGCTCGGACGCGCGCTCGTGCTGGGGGAGACGGATCTCGATCGAGAGGTCGACGAAGCGTTCCGCGTGACCGGGCTGTCTCACTTGCTGGCCGTCTCCGGCACCCACCTCGTGATCGCCGTCCTCGGGCTCGTGTCGATGCTCCGGGCGATCCTGGTGCGGTTCGCGTTCGTCGCAGCGAGGTGGGACGCGTCGCGGATCGCAGCGTTCGCTGCGATCGGGCTCTCGTGGCTCTACGCCGACTTCGCCGGCGGCGGCGGCTCGGTGTTCCGCGCGGCCGCCATGGTCAGCGCCGCGTCGGCCGCGCGCGCCCTCGGCCGACGGCCGTCGGGTCCGCGGTGCTTCGCCGCGTCGCTCCTCGCCGGCGCGGCGGCCGACCCGATGGCGGTCCTCGATCTCTCGTTCGCGCTCTCCGCCGCGGCCACGGTGGGGCTGATGACGCTCGCCACGCCCATCGCGCGCGTGATGGGCGCTCCCACCGACGACGCGACGGGCCTCTTCGGGTCGGGCTCGCCGCCGAGCGCAGCGCCGGGAGCGCTCCGGCGGATGTGGGGAGCGCTCGCGACGTCGATGGCGACGACGCTGGGCGCGACGCTCGCGTGTGCTCCCATCATCCTCTCGGTGTCGCCGACGCTGCCGGCGGCGGGGGTGCCGGCCAACGTGATCGCGGCGCCGCTCGGCGAGACGTTCGCGCTCCCCTTCGCGCTCGTGCATACGGCGCTCGCGTTCGTGCCCCCGATCGAGCAGGGCGCTGCGTTCGTCGCGGGCGGGGCGCTGCGCGCGGTGCTGGTGGTCGCGCGCGTGGCGCGCGACACGGGCGCCGTCCTGCCCGCTCCGCCCCCCACCGCGCTCGAGGTGGCGTGCGCCGGCGTCGCTCTCCTGGCGGTGATCGCCGCCCGCCGCCGCGCGGTATCGGCGTTCGCGCTCGCCTTCGGCGTGGTCGGGCTCGTCGCGCTCGAGCTGCGCGCGCGGAGAGAGGGCGCGCCCGAGGCGCTCTTGCGAATGAGCGTCCTCGACGTTGGTCAGGGCGACGCGGTGGCGCTCGACATGCCCGACGGCTCGTTCATGCTGGTCGACGGCGGCGGCATCCCTGCCTCGAGCTTCGACGTCGGCGAGCGCGTGCTCGCGCCCGTCCTCCGCGCGCGCAGGCGCAGCCGGATCGACGTCGCGGTGATCTCGCACCCTCACCCCGATCACTACGCGGGCCTGGTGACCACACTGGAGCGTATGCCGGTCGGCGAGCTCTGGGACACCGGCGAGGTCGAGCGCGAAGGGCCGGCCCACGGCGACATGGCGCGGATCCTCACGTCGTTGCGGGCGCGGTCGGTCCCGGTGGTGCGCCCCTCCGCGCTCTGCGAAGAGCCGCGTTGGTTTGGCCGCGCGATGGTCGAGACGCTCGCGCCCTGCCCCGGGCCCGACCCCGCGCTCTCGACCAACGACGCCTCGTTCGTGCTGCGGGTGCGGTACGGGGCGCGCGCCATTCTGCTCGCGGGCGATCTCGAGCGCGAAGGAGAAGAGCGCCTGCTCGAGACCGCCCCCGAGCGCCTGCGGGCCGACGTCCTCAAGGTCGGTCATCACGGCAGCAAGACGTCCACGAGCGACGCCTTTCTTCGCGCCGTCGCGCCTCGCTTCGCCGCGATCTCGTGCGGCGTTCGCAACCGCTTCGGTCACCCGGCGCCGTCGGTGCTCGCCACCCTCGACGCCCACGGCGTGCGCATCGCGCGCACCGACACGGGGGGCGAGTGGCGATACTGGACCGACGGCGACCGCGAGTGGGTCAACCGGTGATGACGCTCAGAACCCGCTGCCGGGGTGGTTGGTGTGACAGGCGGTCGAGCACTGGTCGAACGACTCTTCACGCCCGCCCACGTACATGTCGACGACCGGACCGTACGCGGCGACGTGATCGTCGGGGTACGACGTGTGGCACGACATGCATGCCGACTTGCTCGTGCGTTGGATGCTCGGCTTGTCGTCGTGGCAGTTCTTGCACTTCTTGAGGTTCGCGTCGAAGCGGTTGGACCGCGAGTGGATGAAGTGCGTGCGCACGTACACCGGGCCCTCGAGCTCGAACGAGAGCGGCGCGTGGCAAGAGGTGCACGCGGCGCGGTTGTCGAGGCCGTGGAGCGCGCGATCGAGGTCGCCGCCGCTCCCGGGCTCGTGGCAGCTGTTGCACTTGCCCGTCGTCAGCGTGGGGCTCGTCGGGGTGGGGGTGCCGACCTGGATCTCGAGCACCTCGCTCTCGGGAATGTCTTGCCCCAGGTACGTGCGCCGGCCCTTCAGCACCGCGTAGTAGGTGCCGGGCGCCGAGTCGGGGGGCAGCGTGAACGTCCACGTGTCGGTCGATGGAAAGCCCCAGAAGTCGGGCCCACCGAACAGCACCAAGAAGCTCGGGATCCCGGTCGCAGCGGCGTAGATACCGTCGTCGCTCTGAGTGGCCGCGGTGACGATGCCGGTCGCGAAGTCGATGTTCTCGATGATGTCGAGCACGTCGTGGATCGGCTTGTTGTTCTGCACCGGCCCCATCACGGAGAGGAGCATCTGCTTCTCGCGGTGCTTGCGGCGGTAGTACGTCGCGTACGGCTCTTGGATCGCGCGGTAGTACTGGATGCCCGACTCGATGTTCCCGGAGATGAAGTCCGCGTAGCTCGGCATGACGCCCGGGTCGTGCAGGCGGTTGCCGGCGCCATCCCGCAGCGTGAACTGGAACGTGACCGACTGCCCCGGCGCATATGTGCCGTCGGGCGCGGGCGGCGTGAGCGCCACCAGATCGATGTCGAAGCCGTAGTCGAACGCCGGCGCCGAGATCTGCTCGACGGGGATGATGTAAGGGTCGGTCGGCTTGAGGGTCCAGCGAACGCGCAGCGCGGTCGTGGACGGCTGCATCACGAAATTCGGATTCGGACCGTTCGCGTAGCGGAGCTCGACGAGCGCCTCTTCACTGAAGGCGGCCGCGCCCTCGCAGCTGTCGCGTGTCACACAATCGTGCGTCCACTGGATCGCGCGCAGGCGGCGCGCAAAGAAGCTGTCGAAGGGCGTGCGCAGGTGCTCGAGCCCCGTGCCCACCACGAGCGGGTACGTGGTGAGGTGTCCGTTCTGGTTGATCTGCTCGATCACGAAGAAGCTCGGCTGGTCCATCCAGTCCGCGCCGCGATAGAAGCGCCGCCGTGTCCATGTGCCGTCGGCGTTCGGCTGCCCCACGAACGACTCGTCGGCGAGCCGACGTCGATCGACGCGCGCATGTCGATCTGGTCGATGTAGACGCGCTGCCCCGCGCGCACACGAAGGGGTACACCGGCGCCCTGATCGATCTCGAGCGCGAGCCCGATCGGCGTGTTGGTCGTCGTCGGCCCATCGGCCGGAAAGCTCCCCCAGCTGAGCGCATCGCTCGCCGCCCCTAACCCGGTCGTCTCCGGCCCCGATGCCAGCTGCTCGCAGGCGGCCGACGCTAGCGCACAAAAACTCGCAGCGACCAAGATTCGAGTTGGGTTCAAAATCACCTCCAGTCGAGACAACCTCGAGGCAACACGAAGAAAGAGGTCGAACCCTAAACGGATAAAGCGCGATCGATCCGGTGCAAGGTGCGCGGCGAAATCAAGTGTGACAGGGGGACACCTGGTCCGACTCGTAGCTGATCGATTTGTCGGCTACGGTCTGTGGCTGACAAATCCGTCAGCCACGAGCCGAACTTTTCGTTCGTCGCCTCTAGGAAGCCAACGGTTCGGTTGCTAGCGTCGAAGCACCATGGCGACCGTGAGAATCAAGTCAGGCACCTCGGCTTCTACGACCGCAGAGAAGGCCGCTGAAGAGGCGCTCACCGAGCTCGGAAGCTTCGCACCCGCCGTGGTCTTCGGCTTCGTCCCAGGCCACTGGGACCACCGGGCCTACCACGCCGCGCTGCGAACTCGCCTACCCAAGCCCGTACGCCTGATCACCGCTTCATCGGGGGGTGAGGTGACGAACGCGGGCCTGCTCTCGGATCGGCTCGTCATCGGCGCGCTGGGCGGCGACCTCGACGTCGCCATCGGTTGGGGCACCAACCTCTCGCGCGACGCCGCCAAGGCCGGCAGCACCGCGATCGAGATGGCGGCGCGCGAGCTGGGGACGCGGGTGGCCAACCTCGACCGGCACCACGGCGCGGTCGTCATCGACGACGGCTTCAAGATGAAGAAGGAGGAGATGCTCCTCGGCGTCCTGGAGAAGAACCAAGGCCTGGTCGTCGTCGGCGGCGGCGCCGGCGGCTACGAGTTCATGAAGGGCACCGGTTGGATGGGGGTCGATGGCGAGGTGTTCAGCGACGGCGTCGTGACGATGCTGTTTCGCTCGACCGCGCCGTGGGCCGCTCTTCGCACGCACTGGTACGAGCCGACCGGCCAGCGCGTGCTCGTCACCAAGGTCGACGTCGCCGCGCGGCGCATCCTCGAGCTCGACGGGCGGTCGGCCGGCCAGCGTTGGGCCGAGATCGCCGGCGTCCCGCCGGAGCATCTGACCTTCGGCTTTCCCGAGCAATACTTGAGGTGGTCGCTCGCGATGAAAGTGGGTCGTGAGCACTTTCTGCGGTCGATCTGCAAGAGCATGCAAGACGACACGCTCGAGTCGATGAACATGGTGCAAGAGGACCTCGAGCTCGAGGTCATGCGGGCGGGCGACATCGTCGAGTCGACGCGTCGGTTCTTCACCGACGAGCTTCCTCGGCGCGTCCAGAACCCCACCGCCGCCCTCCTCTTCGACTGCGGGGCGCGCAAGTTCTACGCTCACCTCACCGGCAAGGTGGGAGAAGTGGGCGCGACGTTGGCGAGCGCGCCCCCGGCGGCGGGCTCGACGGTGCAGTTCGAGACCTACTGCGGCTTCATGGTCAACAGCACGCTGACCAGCCTGGTGTTCGGGTCTGCCTCATGAGCGACGCCGATTCGGGCCCCCGAGCCGAGACGACCGAGCTCCGGGCAGACCTCGCGCGGCTGAAAGAAGAGCTCGAGGTGCAGCGCTCGCTCGCCGCGCGCGCCGTCGCCAGCTACCAGCAGCGCGCGCTTCAGATGGAGGTCATTCGCCAGCAGAACGAGGACCTCGATCGCCTCGCGGGCGAGCTCGCGCGCTCCAAGCGCGCCGAAGAGGAGCGCGCCCGCCAGCTCGAAGAGGCGTCGCGGCTCAAGAGCGAGTTCCTCGCCAACTTCTCGCACGAGATCCGCACGCCCCTCAACGGCATCCTCGGGTACTGCGACTTGCTGCTGCGTGAAGAGGGCGCGCGCCTGACGCCGCACGGGCGCCGCGACTTGAACATCGTGAAGTCGAACGCCCGGACGCTCCTGGCGCTCATCAACGACATCCTCGATCTCTCCAAGATCGAGGCCGGCCGCCTCGAGGTCGTCAAGGAGCGGGTCGAGCTCCAGGGCCTCGCCGAGGAGTGCGTGGCGACCGTCCGCGAGCTCCTGAAGGGCAAGGACGTGACCCTGGGCGCCGACCTCGCGGTCGAGACGCGCGTCGTGTTCACCGACTCGCTGAAGCTGCGACAGATCCTCCTCAACCTGCTCTCCAACGCGGCCAAGTTCACCGACACCGGCGAGATCCTGCTGGAGGCCCGCGCGCACGGCAAGACGCTCGTCCTCGCGGTCGAGGACACCGGCTCCGGCATTCCGCCCGAGCAGATCGAGACCATCTTCGAGAAGTTTCGCCAGGTCGACGACGCCTCGAGGCGCAAGGTCGGTGGCACCGGCCTGGGGCTCGCCATCGTGCGTGAGGTCACGCGTGTGCTGGGCGGCACCATCGAGGTGGTGAGCACGCTCGGCCGCGGGTCGCGGTTCACCGTCACCCTACCCGGCGCGCTCGACCGCGAGGCCACGCCGGTGCCGGCGGTGACGCGTGCGCTCGGCTCACCGATGCCGGTCGCAACGGGCGAGTCGCCGGTGGTGGTGCTCATCGATGACGACCCGATCATCGTCGCGCTCATGAAGGGTGACCTCGAGAAAGAGGGCTTCGAGGTCATCGCGGTCGGCGACGGCGTCTCGGGGCTGGAGGCGGCGCGACGCCACCGTCCCACCGCGGTCGTCCTCGACATTCACCTGCCCAAGCTCGATGGCTGGACGGTGCTCGCCGAGCTCAAGAACGACCCGGCGCTCGCCGACACCCCCGTCATCATTCTCTCGGTCGAGGAGCAGCGCGCACGGGGCTTCGCGTTTGGCGCCTGCGACTACCTGGTCAAGCCCATCGACCCCGAGCGCCTGATCGAGGCGGTGCGGCGCAACGTGATGGACGCGCGTGGCACCGTGCTCGTGGTCGACGACGACGCGCAGGCGCGCGAGCTGGTGGGCCGCAACCTGAGAGCGGCCGGGTTCGCGTGCTCGGAGGCGAGAGACGGCGAAGACGCGCTCTTGCAGACGCGGGTCACGAAGCCGTCGCTCTTGGTCCTCGATCTGATGATGCCGAAGATGGACGGCTTCGAGGTGCTGGCGACGCTGCGGTCCGAGGGGACGATGGTCCCGGTCATCGTCCTCACGGGCAAGGTGCTGAACGGCGACGAAGAGGACATGTTGCTCGCCGGCCTCGCCCACGTCGTTCGCAAGGGCGGGCTCGCAATCGAGGCGGTCGTAGAGCAGGCGAAGCGCTTTCTCACCGAGAACGGTAGCCCCCAGAAGCGCCTGCCGCGCGTCCTCTACATCGAGGACTCGGCCCAGAACCGCGACATCGTTCGGCGCTACCTCCAGGGTGAGTTCGAGGTGCTGGAGGCCGAGGATGGTGAGCACGGGCTCGACCGAGCGCGACGAGAGGTGCCCGACATCGTCCTCATGGACCTGTCGTTACCTCGGGTCGACGGCTGGGAGGCCACGCGCCGGCTCAAGGCGGCGCCGCGGCTCAAGCACATCCCCGTCATCGCGCTCACCGCGTACGTCTCGCGCGAGGACCGAACCAAGGCGACCGAGGCGGGGTGCGCCGACTACCTCACGAAGCCGGTGGAGCGCGAGACCTTGCTCCGCGCCCTGAGGAAACAGCTTGGGGGCAGCAAGGAGAAGCAACAGAATGGTTAGCCCCGCCATTCGCGTCTTGGTCGTAGACGACGATAGGCTGCAGCTCGAGCTGGTAGAGCGGACGCTGACAGCGGACGGCTTCGAGGTCGTGACCTGCTCGAGCCCCATCGGGGTCACGAACCAGATCGTGAGCTTCGCGCCCCGCATCGTGCTCGTCGACGTGAACATCCCGGCGCTCTCGGGCGATCGCCTCATCGGGATCTCGCGCAAGTGGGCCCCCAACGGCACACTCTTCGTCCTTTACAGCGCCTCGGACGAGGCGCGCTTGCGAGGGCTCGCGCGCGAGGTGGGCGCCGATGGTTGGATCTCCAAGAGCGTCACCGGCCCCCATCTGGCCGCGCGTCTCAGGAGCTACGCCGAGGGTCGCTGATGACCCACCTGCCGTTCTCGGAGGACTTCGGCGGGCTCGTCAACCGGCACCCGGCGCGGGTCGTCCGGGTGTCCACCGTCGTGGAGATCGTTCGCGCGCTCGAGCTCGCCAAGCGGGACGGCATGGCCGTCGCCATCCGGGGCACGGGGCACTCGACGAGAGGCCAGTCGCTCGTCGAGGTCGGGGTGATGATCGACACGTCGGGGCTCGACCACGTCGACGTGGACGGCGAGTGGGTCACGGTCGGCGCGGGCGCGCGGTGGGACGACGTGCTCCGTCGCACGCTCGACAAGGGCTTCACGCTCCCGGTCCTCCCCGACTTCCTCGGGATCTCGGTGGGGGGAACGTTGAGCGTGGGCGGCGTGGGGGGCCAATCGTTCCGCCACGGCCTCGTCACGTCCACGGTGGCGTCGATGACGGTGGTCAGCGCCGAGGGGCAGGTCAGCGCTTGCTCGCGCGAGCGGCACCCGGAGATCTTCGACGCGGTGCGCGCGGGGCTCGGCCTGTGTGGAGTCATCGTCGAGGCCAAGCTCCGCCTCGTCCCCGCGCCCGAGCGCGCGGCGATCGTCCGCCTCGAGTACGCCGACGTCGAGACGTTGATCGCCGATCAGCTGCGCATCGCGGCCGACGGTCGCTTCGACTACTTCCTCGGGTCGTTCGCGGTCGTAGACGGCTCGTTCCGTCTGGTCATCGAGGCGGTGAAGCACCTCTTTCCGGGCGAACGTGGCAGGGTCGACGCGCTCGTCGCCGGGCTCGACGCGCTCCCAGATCGCACCGAGGTCCGCGAAGAGCCCTACTTTGCCTACGCCAACCGCCTCGCCAACTTGCCCGAGCTCGATCGGGCGCGGGGGCGTTTCCACCCGTGGATGGACGTGTTCATCCCCGCGTCACGCGCCGCCGGGTTCGTCGGCGACCTGCTCGGGCGGATCGATCCGCGCGAGCTCGCGTCGGGCCACCTCATGACGTACGTGGTCGCGCGCGACCGAATCGACACGCCGATCGTGCGTTGGCCCGACGGCGAGTGGCTCGTTCTGGTCGACATCCTCCCCACGTTCGCGTCGGTGGCCGACGCCGCCGCGTTCAGCCGGCGCTGCGCGGTGATCCTCGGTCGTGCCCGGGCTCTGGGTGGGCGCGTCTACCCGATCGGTTTTCCGATCGGCACCGAGCACATGACGGCCGACGACTGGCGCGACCACTTCGACTGGGGTCGCCTTTCGGCGGTCAAGCGAGCGAGCGATCCGAGCGCCGTGCTCAACCCCGGCGTGGGCGCGTTCAACGGACGCGACCCGTGACGCGCGGCTCAGCCCGACTCGGGCGCGAGGAGGATCCCCTTGCGCCGAATCGCCGACACCGTCACGCCCGAGCCCTTGAGCTTCTGGCGCAGGCGCACCAGCACCGCCGAGAGGGCGTCGTCGCAGACGTCGTCGTTCCAGCAGATGGTGCGCAGCTCGCTGCGAGGCACGACCGTCCCGATGCGCTCCAAGAGCGCGGAGAGCACCCGCATCTCTACCGGCGAGAACCGGCACTTCGGGGCGCCTGGCGCGCCCGGCACGAACGCCGTCAACGCGTCGCGGTCGAGCTGCCAGCGGCCCAAGCGGATCGACGCAGACGAGTACGCGGTGCGCCGCAAGATCGCTCGGACGCGGGCCCGCAGCACGTCGTAGCTGCATGGCTTCGTGACGAAATCGTCAGCACCAGCCTCGAACGCCTCGAGCTGCGCCTCTTCGGATGTGAGGCCGGTGAGGGCCAGGACCGGGGTGCGATCACCCGATTCGCGCATTCTCCTGCAGACGGCGAAGCCGTCGACGACGGGCATGCGCAGGTCGAGCACCACGAGGTCGAACCGCCGCTCCGCTAACGAGTGAAGCGCCGCCTCGCCGTCGAGGCAGGTGGCGACGTCGTGCCCATCGGCGCGTACGACGCGAGCGTAGAACTCCAGCATCTCGGGATGGTCTTCGGCGATCAGGACCTGCATTTTCGCCTCACCCTATTGCAGCGCGCCCTCGCCCTGCGGTCAAGCTGACAAGTTTCTCAGCCCCGGGCGCGACCGCGTCGCCGTGGCCGATCGATTTGTCGGCGAACGACCGTTAGCTGACGAAATTGTCGGCTAGCTGGCAGATTGCCAGCACACGTTTGTGTACCAAACAGCCATGATCGAGGCGATCGCACGGGAAATCGCCTTGAACGACGGGCGTTCGTGCGTAAGGTCGATCGTTGTCCGTTCGCTGGGAGGTGTCGATGCAAGCGACTCGTCGCGGGTGGTTTCACGAGCTCTGCGGCACGCAGGTCGACCGTGTGTGGCGCGCGATCCACGGCCAGCCCGCCCCGCGAGGGGTCGAGAGCGTGGTGGATCTTCTGGTCCCAGCTGGGCTCGAGCGCACGCTGTGGCCATCGCACATCAGCGACGACCACACCCCGTACGAGATCTCGTTGCTGCTGGGGGGCAGCACGCCCGAAGTCCGCCTGATGGCGGAGCCGCTCCCGGCGGGCGCGCCCTGTCCGACCCTCGCCGATACGGTCAACGCCGGTCTCCGGCTCCGCCCCGCCCTCGAGGCGCTCGGCGCCGACTTCAGCCGGTTCGACCGCGTCGCAGATCTCTTCCTCCCTTCGCACCCGACGGGCGCGTTCGCGCTCTGGTACGCGGCGAGCTTCGCGCCAGACGGTACACCCTCGTTCAAGGTCTACTTCAACCCCGCGGTGGGCGGCGCCCACGAGGCCCCGCGCTTGGTCGAAGAAGCGCTCGCCCGGCTCGGGGTCGACGGCGGCTGGGCCACGGTCTCGCACGCGATGCCGCGGGGGCCCGAGCTCGATGAGCTCCGGTTCTTCTCGCTCGATCTGGTCGAGGGCGCGCGCGCGCGGGTGAAGGTCTACGGGTTCCACCACCGCGCCACGACCGACGACTTGCTGCGCGTGATCGCGTCGGTACCGAGCGCCGATTGCGCTGCCGTCCGGCGGTACTGCGGCGCGCTCCTCGGCGGCGACGGCGCGATCGTCGCGGCGCGACAGCCGGCGACGTGCTTGGCGTTCGTCGGCGGCGACCCCCGGCCGCGGACGGGGACGGTCCACGTCCCCGTTCGCTCCTTCGCCGGCGACGATGCGGCCGCGTTTGCGCGAGTCGCCGAGGCGATGCGGGCGATCGATATCGCGCCGGCTCCGTTCGAAGCCGCGGTGGCGGCGCTCGCTCCCCGGCCACTCGAAGAGGGCAGCGGACTGGTCGCGTGGGCCGCGATCCGTACGGGCGGGGGCTCGCAGAAGGCCAACGTCTACCTCGCGCCCAAGGCGCTCGCCGACGAGCCGACGCACGCCGGGGTCACGACCTCGCGGCGCCCCGACGACCCGGAGGCGGTGGTGCGCAAGTTCGAGCACGCGACGATCGCGTCGCACCCGTTCTTTCGACGAGTCGAGCGAGAGCCGTTCGATCACCGCCCGCTCGCGCTCTTGGTCTTGAACATCCGCGAAGCGATCTCGCTCCACTTCGCCAGGCGCCTCGCGAGCGTGGTCGCGCGTGTCGACGAAGACCCGATCCGCAGCGTGCTCGCGAAGCAGCTCAACGACGAGCTAGGCGACGGCGATCCGGGGCGCACCCACAAGCAGCTCTTCGAGCGCTTCGCCGCCGGCTTGGCGCCGGCGCTCCCCGAGGCCGCGAACTCCGAACAGCTGGAGCCGGGTCGCGCGTTCGGCGCCGTGCAAGAAGAGCTCTACACGCAGCGGAGCCCCTACGAGGGCCTCGGCGCGACGCTGGTGATGGAGCTGCTCGGCAAGCAGGCCGACCTCACCCTCGGCAAGCTGCTCCGGCGGAGCGCGACCCCGCTGCCCGACCCGGTGATGGAGTGGTTGGTCTTGCACGAGGAGCTCGAGATCGCCCACGTCGACGAATCGTTCGAGCTGGCGCGCTTGATACCGCCCGGCAACAAGGCGCGGCTGGCGGTCCGCGGGGCCGAGGAGCTCGGGCGCGCGGGCTGGGCGTTCCTCGACGACCTCTACGAAGTCTGCTTCGCCGCATGACGGTCGACTTCGCTCGCGAGCGGTCACGATTCCGAATCCTCGCAGATCGAACCTACCTCGCGCAGCAGTGTCTCGGCGCGTGTCCGGCCGAGCTGACCGACGACCTACGCGCCTACGTGGCCAGCCTCGCTCGTCGGTCACGCGGTATCCCGGAGTGGGCGGAGCGGTGGGCTGAAATGCATACGCTGGTCGAGCACCTCCTCGAGGCGCCGAAAGGCTCGGTGTTTCTCCGAGACTCGGCGACGGCGGCGCAAGCGTCGGTGGCGGCCGCCCTCGAGCCGGTCGGTGATCGGCGGCGCATCATCGTGGCCGCGACCGACTTCCACTCGAGCCGCTACCTCTGGGGCGCGCAGGCGCGTCGAGGCTTCGAGATCATCGAGGTCGAAGCGCCACGCGGCGGGGTGCTCGACGGAGAGGCGGTGTGCGCAGCGATCGACGAGCGCGTGCGCGTCGTCGCCCTGTCGCTGGTGTCACCGCGGACGGGCGCGTTGATCGATCATCGCCCGATCGTCGAGGCGGCGCGATCGTCTTCCTCGACGCCTACCAGGCGGTCGGGGTCGTGCCGGTCCGCGCCGCCGATCTCGGCGCCCACGTCGTGGTGGGTGGGTTTCACAAATGGATCGGTGGAGCCGGCACCGGGCTCGCCTTCGGCTACGTGGACCCCGCGCTCGCGGGGACGCTGGAGCCGGTCTACCCGGGTTGGTTCGCGCACCGCGATCTCTCGAAGTTCGCCGACAGCTTCGTCGCCGCCGAGAGCGCCGAGAAGTTTCAGCAGGGGATGCCCGCGATGGAGCCCATCTACACGAGCCGCGCCGGGCTCTCTTGGGTCATGCGGTGTGGCATCGACGCCTTGAGAGCCCGCAGCCTGGCGCAGACGACGCGCCTCCTGACGCGTGCGCGGGACCGCGGTCTGAGGGTGGTGACCCCGGCCGACCCCGCGCGTCGCGGCGGGATGATTTGC
>ERZ761602.4340-NODE-4340-length-18501-cov-7.136181_pt1 | contig 18501 bp, 17 predicted proteins | sample MGYA00512165_ERZ761602 | MGnify/ENA primary metagenome ERZ761602 (study PRJEB28899, sample SAMN02445085) | bioreactor sludge metagenome | biome: EBPR sludge; isolation source: Thorneside wastewater treatment plant | place: Australia: Brisbane, Thorneside... | reverse complement strand
CCCCACCCCCGAAGTCCTCGCCGAAGCCCTGCCCAAGTTGGTGGCAGATATCAAGTTCGAGAAGTCCATGCGCTGGAATGATTCCGGCGTCTCCTTCTCACGTCCCATTCGTTGGTATGTCACCCTGCTCGGCGAAGTGGTCATCCCCTTCGAATATGCTGGCGTCGTCAGCGGGGATACCTCTCGTGGACTCCGCCCGTATGACTCTCCAGAAGTAAAGATCACCTCTGCCGACAAATACTTCGACATCATCCGCGAAGCAGGCATTCTGCTCGATAAAGAAGAACGCAAAGCCGCCATCGTCGCACAGGTCAACGAAGCCGCGCACCTCGTCGGTGGGGAAGCGATCATTGAAGACGGTCTGCTCAACGAAGTGACCAACCTCATCGAAATGCCTACCGCCGTCATGGGTGGCTTCAACGAAGAATTCCTTGCCCTGCCGCGTGATGTGCTCATCTCGGTCATGAAGAAACATCAGCGTTACTTCCCTGTTCAATCTGCCGCGCTGAGCGGAACGAGCCGACAGGCGAGTGCAGTCGAAGCGCGATTATTGCCGCACTTTATTGCAATTAGAAACGGTGACGACATCGGCATTGACACTGTCCGCGAAGGGAACGAACACGTCCTCGGCGCGCGCTTTGCCGATGCGAACTTCTTCGTCCGCGAAGATGTCAAGCTCAAACTCGAAGAATATCGCCCCAAACTGTCCTCATTGACCTTCCACACCAAACTCGGCTCCATGCTCGATAAATCGGACCGCATGCTCAAACTCGGCGCAGAAGTAGGCGCAATGCTTGGTTATAAAGATGCGACCCTCGTTAAGAATTACGCGCGCGCCGTTTATCTAGCCAAAGCTGACCTCGCCACCCAAATGGTCACAGAGATGACCTCCCTGCAAGGCATCATCGGCGGGGAATATGCATTGCGCTCCGGCGAGTCGAAGGAAGTTGCCGCTGCGATTGCCGAACAATATCAGGCCGTCCCGCAGACCAAGGAAGGTCTGGTCGTGGCATTGACCGACCGTCTTGATTCTCTGGTCGGTATGTTCGGCGCGGGGCTGGCTCCCACCGGCGCGAAGGATCCCTTTGGTCTGCGCCGCGCTGCCATTGGCATCGTCCAGCCGCTCATCGAGCACGACGCGGACTTCGACCTTGCGCTGGCGGTCAAGCTCTCTGCCAAAACCCAACCCATTGAGGTCAACGCCGAAGCGCAGGAAAAAATTCTGGACTTCATCAAGGGACGTCTCGCCGTGGCGTTGAAAGACTCGGGCTACAAACACGACGTGGTCGAAGCCGTGCTCGCTCAACAATCCGCTAACCCGGCGGCATCCGCCCAGGCGGTGAAGCAGTTATCGGCATGGACGAGCCGCGAAGACTGGTCCACGATCCTGCCCGGGTATGCGCGCTGCGTCCGCATCACCCGCGACCAAAAAGAATCCTTCAAGGTCAATGAGAAAATCCTGGTCGAGGCGGAAGAAAAGGTGTTGTTCAAAGCCATCCAAGAATCCGCCAACCGCCAACCGACAACAGTCAACGAGTTCCTGGAGATCGTCGTCAAACTCGTCCCATCCATCAACGCCTTCTTCGATAAAGTGCTGGTGATGGCGGAGGATAAGAAGGTGAAAGAGAACCGCCTTGGCTTGCTGCAAAGCATCGCATCGCTTTCCACTGGTATTGCCGACCCGAGTCATCTCGAAGGGTTTTAGAAGATCGTTACATAATTCTCCCCGAATTGACGCAGCCGGACTGCGAAGCGTACTGGATTGATTTTATAGTCAGCGCCCTTGGCGTTTGTCCGCGACCTAAACACAGACTCGCCCGCGAAAGATTAACTTCGGGGTGAGTCTGTGTTTTTGCTCACTCCAACACAAGCGGCGGGATGTGTGCTTTTCTTTTTTTCATGTCATAGGTGCAGCCGGGGGTGAGCACATGGACCGTCAATCCGCTGACAGCGATGGGACGTGAGGCGGTCACCTCGGCGATGTTGCTGGCGGTGATGTTGTTTCCATCTACGATGGTCACAGCGCCGGAGCCGTATACGCTGATCCTGGAGTCGTTCTCGATCACGGCAGCAGTGTCTTCGTCCACGCCGACGCCGACAATGCCCGGGTGTGATGCCACTGCATAGATCAACCGTCCCAGCCGGTCGCGTTGGCGGAAGTGCTGGTCGAAGATGAATTTGTCGGTGAAGCCCAAGCCTGCCGACATTTGCAGGATCCGTTCACGGGGAGATGCGCCGCCTTTGCCGTAAGCGACCATCGTCCGGGAGAGGATCGAAGCGCCCGCGCTTGTCCCGCCTACCACACATCCATTTTGATACGCCTTGAGCAATTCGGTCTCCATTCGAGTCCCGCCGAGGATGGCAGAGATGCGCATTTGCGTTCCGCCCGAAAAAAAGATCCCTGTGGCTTTACGGATCAGTTGCAGGTGTTCTTTTTTATTCGCCAATTCGCGCAGGCGGAATTCAATACTGACCGCCTCTTTCGCGCCGAAGGTTTTGAACATTTCCACATATTCCCTGCCGGTATCGCGCAGCTGTGAAGCTTGCGGCAGGATGACGATCCGCGCGCGTTTCCCGCCCGCACGCTTGATGAATTCCATCAACACATCCGGTTTTTTCAATTCATCGATCGCGCCGCCCATTGGCATGAGAGTTTTCATTCATTGACCTTTAGAAAGGGGATTTAGTATTGCGCCCGCATGGCTTTGCAGTGAAGCTTCGGGCGGTATGGTTTATAAAGAACATTTTAGCACCTACTTATCACAGGCAAAGCGTTATTTTCGTCCGTTGCATATTCCCATCCCAGCCCCTATAATTTATTTATTCAAAGGATGGTCAGGATGAATCTTTCAGAAGGCGACTCTCTTGCACAGGCTGAAAAATATTTACGCGAAGGCGATCGTTTTGCGGCGCTTGCCATTCTGATGGAATACGTCCAGCAAAACCCAAACTCGGCGCGCGCCTGGTGGGCGTTGAGCTTTGCCGTACAGGACCGGCAGGAACAGATCGAATGTGTCGAAAAGGTTTTGATCCTCAAGCCTTCCCATTCTGCCGCGCATGCCCGCCTCACAAAATTAAAGAGCGTGCAAACTCCCGCATTGAAGAAGCCGCTGCCATCCGCCCCGCCCGCGCCGCGTGCTGGAAAACAAAACAAGACATTGCAATATGCCGTCCTGGCGGTGATGGGATGTTTTGCCATCGGACTCATCGGCGCAGCGGGGGTCATGTTCCTCGGTGGAGGGAGAGCCTCGCCTCTTGCCCCAGCCCCGGCTGGTTCGCAGGTTGCGGAGATTTCCCTTCCCCCTACATGGACTCCCACGATCTCCCCGACCCCGCCTCCCACGCGGACTCCCATACCTGCATTTTCGACCCTCGTCCTCAACACCCCCAATGACCAGCCAGCCCTGCAGACCGCCATTGCCTCGAGCAAGGTCGGAACCAGCCCCGGATATTACGCCCCGGATTTCAGCCTTGCAGAGGTCAGCGACAATTCGACCGTCAGCCTGAGCGATTACAAGGGCAGGGGGGTCATCATATTTTTCTGGGCAACCTGGTGCCGTTATTGCAACAATGAAATGGATGATATTCAGGCGATCTACAATGACTATCATGGTTCAGGAGTGACGGTGCTCGGTTTGGATGTGGGTGAGAGCGCATCGCTGGGACGCAAATATAAGAATGCCAAAGGCTTGACCTTCCCCGTGCTTGACGATTCCAATACCCAGGTTGCGGCGACCTTCCATATTACGGGGTTTCCCACGCATGTCTTCGTCGACCCGAACGGGGTCATCACCTACATCGCCAGCGGAGCGCTTGATTACAATAACCTGGAACTGCTGGTCAGGGATATGATGAAGATGCAATGACGCCCTTGGAGAGAGTTTCTTAAGGCAGGTCATGGGCAAGAATAGAGCATAAACCACAGAGAACACGGAGTCCACAGAGGATTTCTAAAGGTCTCTCCGTGGTAAAAAGCTTTTAAGAAACAATCTCTTATACCTCCATCTGTAAATTAAGAGTAAATAAGCTTTTCTCGAATTCGGACTAACTTGGGTATAATTTTCTCATTCCAGTGGGGAAGCGCCGTTTTCAAATTGTGCTTCGCTCATAGCAAAGCGAAGACGTGAGAGAAGGAGAAAAAACATGTCCAGGATCGCTATTCGTATTTTTCTCGTCGCGGCATTAGCCCTCGTGATCATTGCCGGGACCTATATGAGCGTAAAAGCCTTGTCTGCTGCATCCAGCGGCGACAGTGTAGGCATGTACATGCTTGGCAGCAACCTGTCGAATCCATTCACGGACCAGTCCACAGATGAATCGGCTCCGCAAGTGGAACCCTATCAGGACCCCGGCAACGGGGGGCATGACTGCGAATCCAAGGGAGATTCGAGCGACTTGTAAACTTGTCGAACACGGGCAGGGCAGTTCAAGTGAACTGCCCTGTTTTTTTATTGTTCACCTTACGCGGTTGTCTCGTAAGACAAAGTTTACTTTGTCAGCGCGCCGCAAGGTAAACCTTATGGTATTGCTTAACATCAGTTGATGGGGGACCGCTCAATTGTTGTTGGGTGGAGTGCAAAATCTCCAGATTTTGCCGCCAAAGTCGGGAGACTTTGGACTCCGTGATTAACAGCTTTTTAGTGCATCTGTTAATGGATTTGATTTGCCATTCCACCGGACCAAGTCTATATAATGCCCCCTGAGTTCGGTCCAGGCAAGTTGCGCTATCCCGTGGCGCTTTTCGCAACGCAATTTGTGACCGCGCTGGGTATAATTCATTCACCTTATGTCCACCATCGATGAGATCAAAGCCAAAATAGACATCGTCGACCTCGTTTCTGAGGCGGGGGTCAAACTGCGCAAAGCCGGTCGGAACATGACCGGTTTTTGTCCGTTCCACGATAACAAGCATACGCCCGCCTTCGTGGTATGGCCCGAATCGGGGACGTGGCGCTGTTTCGGCGCGTGCAATGAAGGCGGCGACATTTTCAAGTTCGTGATGAAGCGCGAAGGGGTGGACTTCAAGGAAGCGTTGAATAAACTTGCACTTCGAGCCGGGGTGGAGGTCAAGGAGTACCAACGCGAGACGCCCCAGCAACGGGAGGCGTATGATCACCTGCGCGCCTTATTGGAAGATGCTCTCGTTTATTACCGCACCCAGTTGTTCGCCAACAGCGAGATATTAAACTACCTTCGTCAAAAACGCGGATTAACCGACGCTACCATTGAGACATTCGGTTTGGGGTATGCGCCTTCGGGATATGACAATCTGCTAAAGTATTTTTCCGGCAAGTACCTGCCGCAGGACATGGTGGATGCCGGGATGCTTTCGGAACGTGACAGCGGTGGGCTCTTTGACCGTTTTCGCAACCGCATCATGATCCCCATCCGCGACGAGCAGGGGCGCATGGCTGGCTTCGGTGCACGCATCGTCGACCCGAACGATATTCCGAAGTTTTTGAATTCACCTGAGACTGCCATTTTCACAAAGGGACATATCCTCTACGGGTTGGACCGGGCGCGGAAGCCAATCCGTGCCGCAGACCAGGCAGTGATCGTCGAAGGTTATCTCGATGTGATCGCTTTGCACCAGGCGGGGTTCGAGAATGTCGTCTCGCCGATGGGAACGGCGTTGACCGAGGACCAGCTTCGTTTGCTAAAGCGTCTGACGCGAAGGATCGTCCTGGCATTGGACCCGGACACGGCAGGTCAGAAGGCAGTGTTGCGCGGACTCGATGCGGCGCGATCCGCGATGGATAAGGAAGGGGAACTTGGGTTCGATGCGCGCGGTCTGCTGCGGAATGAGTCGCGTCTTCAAGCCGATCTGCGGGTGGCGACCATGCCCGACGACCTCGACCCGGATGAGATCGTGGCGCGCGATAAAGATGAATGGGGCAGGCTGATCCAGAACGCCAAACCCATCGTTACGCATGTGATGGAGACCCTGACCGCCGGGCAAAACCTCAACGACCCGAAGGTGAAGGATCAGATCGCGGCGCAGGTCTTGCCGTTGATCGATGATCTGGGGAGTCCGCTCGAGCGCGATACGTACCGGCAGGCATTGGCGAGAATGCTGCGGGTGAATGAAAGTTCATTGATGGCGTCCCAGCCCCGAGGACCGGTGATGAGGCGCAAGCCGAGGGGGGCAGAGTCAAGCCGCAGCGTCGAATCGGTTTCTGTGGCGGCGCATCCCAGAAAGAATATCGAGTCTTATTGTTTGAGCCTTCTGCTTCGCAGACCCGAACTTCTCTACCGGCTCGACCGCAAGTTCGAAGAGTTCGGTTTGAGCGCTTTGGCGGTCGAGGATTTCGAGTATACTGACCATCAGTTGTTGTACGGTGTTTTGCGTCAGGCAATGGGGCAGGATGAAAAGGACCACGGACAATTCGTCCTTGCGCAAATGCCTGAAGCACTGGCGCCGCTGATGAACGAACTTCTTTCGCAAACGGAGAAGTTGGACTCGCTTGACGATAAGGTGTTGGAAGACCTGCTTGCCCGCTTTTTGGACCTGCGCCGTACTCATGCTATGACGAACGTTAATCAGTTGCGTTTTATGCAGGAGGACGAACAGCAGACAGGCGGGGAAAATATGAAACTGTACCAGGAGCAGACCATTCAGTTTACCCGCCTGCTGCGCGGGCTTGACCAGGCAAAATTGAAATTATCGAAACGGCAGGTTTGAATCTTTTCAGCTGACGTGTTCCAAGGGTCGGCGGATTCCCATGAAAGGAAGACATATGTCTCCCAAAAAATCGGGAAAGAAGTCAACGCAGAAAAAAATGCCGAAGAAGGCTGCGAAGGGGAAAAATCAAAACGCAAAGACAAATAACGCAAAAACGCATGACGCGCTTGCGGTCCATGCTGTGTTGGGGGCGTTGGATGGCGGGATTTCGATCCCGGAAGATTCTGCCGATGATTTTATGGAGCCGGATGATTCCATCCTGAGCCAGCAGGAGGAAGAGCCGGACGGCTCGCTCAATCTTCACGGGCATTTCCCTGCTGAGACGGGCGAAGACCCGGTGCGTTTATACCTGCGCGAGATCGGGCAGGTGAAACTGCTCGGCGCAGACAGCGAGTTCCGGCTTGCCACCCTGATCGAGGCGGCGCGGATGGTCGAAACGTGGAAGAAGGTCAAACAGCGCAAGGGGGTATCGCAGACCGCCTCCATGTATCATTCCATTCTGTCCGAGATGTTGACATCCTGGGACCGGTTGATCGAGGACACCGAACGCCTCGAGCATGACCTGCCGAACCTGCCGCTCCTGCTGGCGGAGGCGCAGTCGCTTCATGCCGGGTGGGAGTTTGATTCTCCATCTTATCTGCGCGCCTACCTTGATAACGGTCAGTGGGGGAGCAATCATTTATGGGATAACCTGGCGCGTCATGCCTACAGTGTGTTCTTGAGCCTTTACCTGTTGCCCTTCAATTACGCGCAATGGCTGTTGACTCATCTCCGCGCCCATCCGGGATTCCCTGCACAGCGCACGTTGTACCGGAATTTACCGCCGGAGGAAGAACTGCAAGGCGAGATGGATTCCATCTCCAGCCGCGCCCGGGATGGGCAACAGGCGCTCGTCCGCGCGAATCTGCGTTTGGTGGTGAGCGTTGCCAAGCGGTATTTGGGGCGGGGAATTCCATTGCTCGACCTTATTCAGGAAGGCAATATGGGGTTGCTGCGTGCCATCGGCAAATTCGATCCACGGCGCGGATTCAAATTCAGCACATATGCTAGTGGATCCGCCAATCGATCAACCGATCCATCGCCGAGCAGGCGCGGACGATTCGCATCCCGGTCCATTTATTCGAGTCCATTTCACGCATCCTGCGGGCGCAGCGCCACCTGACGCAGGTGTTGGGCCGCGAGCCGACCAATGAAGACATCGCGCTTGAGGTCGGTTATCTTTCGGCGGTGGATGTGCAGTCCATTTTGCGGGCTCATGCCGAAAGCAAACCGATCAATCCGGAATTACAGCGCAAGCTCGAGACCGCCACGCAAAAGGTGAACCGCGCCCTGCGCTCCGCCGAAGAGACGATCTCGCTCGAAGGTCCGGTGGGGGATGACGAATCCAGCGCGCTGGGAGATTTCATCGAGGATGAAGACGCTCCCTCGCCGATGGATGCTGCTGCACGCGAGATGCTGAGAGAACAGATCGTCCATGCCCTCGCTTCGCTTTCCGACCGCGAGAGGGACGTGCTTGAACTGCGCTTCGGCCTCAAGGATGGGCGCGAGCATACGCTCGAAGAAGTCAGCCGCTACTTTGATGTGACGCGTGAGCGTGTGCGCCAGATCGAGGCAAAGGCGTTACGGAAGTTGAGGCATCCGAGCAAGAGCAGGGAGTTGAGGGATTATCTGGGGGACTAATTAACCCAACATGACAAATATCATCATTTTTGTGAAAAGGGGCACATTTTCTAGTCGTTAAAAAAACCTTGTGATATACTACCGCGGAACTGTGCAAGATTTCACACATCCATCGAGGTGTCTATGTTGTTGGAATATATTGCCATTGGGGTGATGATCGCGGTCGCCACCCTGATCGCCTTTATTGCCATAGGTCTGGGGGAGTTGTTCGGTCCGAAGAAAAAGTCGGCGGAGAAGGATACGCCCTATGAGTCGGGGATGAATCCCTACGGGGAGGGGACGCGGCGTATGCCGGTCCGCTTCTATTTAATCGCGGTCCTCTTCATTCTCTTTGACATTGAAGTCGTGTTCTTCCTGCCCTGGGCAATTGCCTTCCGCCAGTTGGGTCTGTTCGGTTTGGTCGAAATGGCGGTCTTTATCGTGATCCTGCTTATCGGTTATATCTATGCCTGGAAAAAAGGAGCCCTGGAATGGGAGTAGAGCAAAAACTTGGAAACATGGGCGTGGTCACCACCACGCTTGAGAATGTCGTCAACTGGTCGCGCACCAATGCGATGTGGCCCATGCTGTTCGGTCTGGCTTGCTGCGCCATTGAAATGATGGCGGCGCAGGCGGCGCATTACGATATGAGCCGCTTCGGTATGGAACTGATGCGCGCCAGCCCGCGCCAGTCGGATCTGATGATCGTTGCGGGACGTGTCTCGAAGAAGATGGGACCCGTCCTGCGTCGTTTGTACGACCAGATGCCCGAGCCGAAGTGGGTGATCGCCATGGGCGATTGCGCCTCCTGCGGCGGCGTTTTCAATAACTATGCCATCTATCAGGGTGTGGACGAAGTCGTACCGGTGGATGTGTTCGTGGCAGGCTGCCCGCCGCGCCCGGAAGCGTTGATCCATGGGGTGTTAACTCTCCACGAAAAAGTCAACGCGATGAAACTGGTGGAAAAGAAATAGACGAATAGACCTGACAATCACACTTGCAGTGCGACTGTCAGGTCTTAGGTGTCATTATGGAAAAATCCCTCGAACCCATCATAAAAGATTTGCATGAAAAATTCGGCGCGGCGCATGAAGAATTCCGCGGCGAAGCGCAATGTATCGTCAAGGCGGAACATATCCTTGCAGCGCTGACGCTCCTGCGCGACACGCATCATTTCGAACTGCTCTCGTCGCAAACGGCGGTGGATTATTATCCGCAGACCTCGCCGCGCTTCCATGTTGTGTACCAACTCACCTCCATCGAGAAGAACCTGTCGATGCAGTTAAGAGTGCCGGTAAATGGCGATCAACCCAGACTCCCGACTGCGGCGAATGTATACAAAACCGCAGTCTGGCGCGAGCGCGAACTCCTCGACATGTTCGGCATCGAGTTCGAGGGGCATCCCGATCCGCGCCGCATCCTGATGCCCGAAGGGACGGAGGGGCATCCTCTTAGAAAAGATTTCCCGCTTGGCTATGAAGAGCCGCAGTTTACCTTCAATTACAAAGAGATCGACTTGCGCAAGCCGTACGCAAAGGAATAGCCATGACCCAGATCGAAGAAGTCACCATAGATCAATATAAACATCTCGTTTCGGAGCGCGCGCTGACCGGCGAGACGATGCTGTTGAACATGGGTCCGCAGCATCCGTCCACGCACGGGGTTCTGCGTCTGTTGCTGGAACTCGACGGCGAGGTCGTCATCAATTGCATCCCCGACATAGGTTTCCTGCATACCGGCGTCGAAAAGAATATGGAAGCCAAGACCTATCAAAAAGCCGAGGTGATGACCGACCGCCTCGATTACATGAATACGATGGGCAATAACCTTGCCTACGTGATGGCAGTTGAAAAACTGGTGGATTTGGATGTGCCGCCGCGCGCGCAGGCTTTGCGCGTCATCCTCGTGGAACTCCAGCGCATCGCCTCGCATTTGGTCTGGCTCGGCACCTCGGGCCTGGACCTGGCGGCGATGTCGATGTTCCTTTACTGTTTCCGCGAACGCGAACAGATCCTCGATATATTCGAACTGGTCTCCGGTCAGCGCATGATGACGACCTATCTGCGCCCCGGCGGCGTCTGGCGTGATGTGCCGGTCGAGTTCGAGAAAGCCGTGCGCGATTTCATCAAGATCTTCCCCAAACGCATCGATGAATACGAGAGGTTGTTGACGAAGAATCCGCTTTTCATTGATCGTATGGTGGAAATCGGTCATCTGAGCAAAGAGACGGCTCTTGCCTACGGGGTGACTGGTCCTACGCTTCGAGCCTCGGGCGTCGACTGGGACTTGCGCAAGAAACGCCCCTACCTCGGTTACGAGCAATATGATTTCAATGTGCCCGTACTGACCGAAGGCGATACCTATGCGCGTTACCTCGTACGTATTCAAGAACTGCGCGAGTCGCTCAAGATCGTCGAACAGGCGTTGAACAAATTGCCAATGGGACCTATCCGCTCGGATAACCGCAAATTCGTCCCGCCGCCGCGTTCGGAGATCGGCGTGAGCATGGAGGCGCTCATCCACCACTTCAAGCTGTGGACGGAAGGCTTCCCCGCCCCGGATGCGTCCATTTACAGCGCCGTCGAGTCGCCCCGCGGCGAACTTGGTGTTTTGCTGGCGGGCGACGGCGGACCCAAACCGCGCCGCGTTCACATGCGCACCCCTTCGTTCGACAACCTGTCTGTCCTGCCGGAGATCGTCAAGGGACATTTGGTTGCCGACCTGGTCGCCATCCTCTCTTCCATCGACATCGTCCTCGGAGATATTGACCGATGAGTCTTGAAAAGAAATACGCCAAGGAAGTCAAACATATCCTTTCCAAGTACCCGCCGGAGCACAAACGCTCGGCGGTTATGCCGCTTCTTTACCTTGCCCAGCGTGAAGAAGGCTACGTTAATAAGGAAGCCATGAAAGACATCGCCGGGCTGCTTGAGATCACTGAGACCGAAGTGGCTTCGATCATCGGTTTCTACTCGCTCTATCACGACAAGAAAGCGGGCAAATACCGCATGCAGGTCTGCACCGATCTGCCCTGTGCCCTGCGCGGCGCGGATGAATTCCTCAACAACCTGTGCGGGAACCTCGGCATCAAGGTCGGCGAGACCACCGAAGACGGGGTGGTGACGCTCGAATCCGTGATGTGCCTTGCCGCCTGCGACCGCGCTCCCATGTTCCAGACGCAAGGCCCGGACGGCATCAAATATCATGAATACATGACCGTGGACCGCACCATGGAGTTGATCGAAGCGCTGAAGGGAGGCAGGGAATAATGGCACACATCCTTTTACGCCACCGGGATATTCCGGATTTAAACAAACTGAACAACTATAAAAAGAACGGCGGCTTCGAGGCATTCAAAAAAGCGGTTACAAAAATGAAGCCGAACGAAGTGACCGATGTGGTCAAAAACTCCGGTCTGCGCGGACGCGGCGGGGCGGGTTTCCCGACCGGCATGAAGTGGTCGTTCATCGATAAAAATGTTTTTCCGCATTACGTTGTGGCAAATGCGGATGAGTCTGAACCGGGTACGTTCAAAGACCGCGAGATCATGGAAAGTAATCCTTTCCAATTCCTCGAAGGATTGGCGATTGCGAGTTATGCCGTCGGCGCGAATGCCGCATACATCTACCTGCGCGGCGAGTTCTGGCAGGTGGCGGCTTTCCTCGATGAAAAGATCGCCGAGATGGAAGAAGCCGGTTACCTCGGCGACAACCTTTTCGGCAAGGATTACTCGCTGCGCATCTACACTCATTTGGGTGCAGGCGCGTACATCTGCGGTGAGGAAACAGCCCTGCTTGAATCGCTCGAAGGCAAACGCGGGCAGCCGCGCGTGCGCCCGCCCTTTCCGCCCTCGTATGGTTTATACGGCAAGCCCACCATCATCAATAACGTCGAAACATTTACCAACGTCCCAATGATCCTTGCTAATGGCGCGGACTGGTACAAAACCATCGGCACAGCTGATAGCGCAGGTGTGAAGGTCTTCTCGCTTTCGGGGCGCGTGCGCAAGCCGGGGAATTATGAACTGCCCTTTGGAACCACCTTCCGCCAGTTGATCTACGAACACGGCATGGGCATCCAGGAAGGGCGTCCCATCAAGGCGATCATGCCGGCGGGTGCATCCTCCTCTTTGATCCCTGTTGATGAAAAAGTACTGGATACGCCGATGGATTACGCATCTGTCCGCACCCTGGGCGGGGACCTTGGTTCTGCGTCTGTGATCGTGCTGGACGATACCGTCGATATGGACTGGGTCATTAACAAGACCATCCACTTCTTCAAGCACGAGTCCTGCGGTAAATGCACCACCTGCCGCGAGGGCAATCACTGGATGCGCAACCTGACGGAACGCATTCATCACGGCAAGGGTTCAGGCGAGGATGTGAAACTGCTCTTGAACGTGGCGAAGCAGATGCAGGGCAAATGCCTGTGCGCCTTGGGCGAATTCTCCACCATGGCGGTGGTAACGGGCATCGAGCGTTTCCCCGACGATTTCAAGAAAGCAGTGAAGGCATAAAGCGATATTAGATATTCGATACTCGATTTTCGAAATTCGAATAACGAATATCGTTTCTCGGAGACTTAATGAGCAAACAAGTCACTCTTACAATCAATGGAAAGCAAGTCATCGCGCCAGATGGGCTGACGGTCGCAGATGCGGCAAAGCTGGCGGGCATAGACATTCCGGTCTTCTGCCATCACCCCAAACTAGAGCCAGTCGGCATGTGCCGCATGTGCCTTGTGGAAATTGGGCGTCCTGTGATGGACCGCGCCACCGGGCAGCCGGTGATGGAGAACGGTCAGCCGAAGATCCAATTCATGCCCAAACTCGAAACCGCCTGCACGAACCGCATTTCCGACGGTATGGTGGTTCTTACCCAGACTGAAAAGGCGACGGAAGGTCAGCGCGGCACGGTCGAATTATTACTGACCTCGCACCCGCTCGATTGCCCGATCTGTGACAAGGGCGGGGAGTGTCCGCTTCAGAACCTGACGATGGCGCATGGCCCCGGCAAGAGCCGCTTCAATTACAACGAGAAGCAGCACATGGATAAGATGGTCCCATTGGGCGAGTTGATCTATCTCGACCGTGAACGCTGTATCCAGTGCGCGCGCTGCATCCGCTTTCAGGATGAAGTGGCGGGCGAGGCGGTTCTCGGCTTCGACGAGCGCGGACGCCATACCCAGATCATTTCGGTTTCTGAGCCGGGATTTGACTCGGTCTTCTCCGGAAATACAACTGATATCTGCCCCGTCGGCGCGTTGACCACTGTGGACTTCCGCTTTGGGGCGCGTCCGTGGGAACTCAAGGCGGAAGCTTCGATCTGTACTCAATGCCCTGTCGGATGTAATACCACGCTCAACACACGCCGCGAAGCCAAAGCGGATGGGGAAGTGGTGGTAAAGCGCATCATGCCGCGCCAGAACGAGGAAGTGAACGAGATCTGGCTGTGCGATAAGGGACGTTTCGCTTATCACTACACCGAAGGCCGGGAACGCCTGACCAAGCCGATGGTCCGCAAGGATGGAAAACTTGCCCGTGTTTCGTGGGATAACGCCATCAAGACTGCCGCAGAGAAATTTACGGCGAACAAGAAGGATTTCGTGGTGCTGGCTTCGGGACGTCTTTCGACCGAAGACTTGTTCAACCTCAAATCTCTTGCGGATACGACCGGCGGCGAAGCCATTCTGTATTCCGATATGGGCGGCGGCGAGCTGACCCAGTTGGTGGGCGTCGGCGCGGGAACCAACCTCGGCAAGATGGGCAAAGGCGATGCCATCCTCGTGATCGCTTCCGATTTATATGAAGAAGCTCCCATCTGGTGGCTGCGTGTTAAACAGGCGGCGGACCGCGGCGCGACTTTGATCGTTGCCAACCCGCGCCAGACCAAGCTCGACCGCTTTGCCAGATACACCATCCGCTATGCATACGGCGATGAGGTCAAGACCATTCATGATTTTGAGAGGAAGAGCAAGATCTCCGATGAATTTGCGAAGGCGAAGAATGCGGTGATCTTTTACGGCAGTGACGGACTCGGCGTGAACGGGACCTCCGCGCTTGCTTCAGCTTGCGCCGACCTGTTGAAGGAGAGCGGTCATATCGGCAGCGCCAACAACGGGTTGGTCGGTGTATGGCAGCGAGCCAACGATCAAGGTGCGTTTGAAGTCGGTTTCCGCCCTGTCGCAGATCTCGAAAAAGCGTTGAAGGGGAAGGCGGTGTATATCGTCGGCGCAGACCCTGCCGGGGATGACCCGACCCTTGCCAAGGCATTGAAGAGCGCCAAGTTCGTGGCAGCACAGGAATTGCGCGAAACCGCGACGACTGAGATCGCGGATGTGGTCTTCCCGGCGCAGGCGTTCACTGAACGCGATGGTACTTTCGTCTCCGGCGAGCGGCGTTTACAGCGCTTCCATGCCGCGGTTGCCGTGAAGGGAGACAGCAAACCGGACTATGCCATCACTTCCATGCTTGCCAAGCAGATGGGCGTGATCCTGCAGGGAACGTCTGCTGCGGTGGTATTCGAAATTCTTGCGAACTCCGTTGAAGCATTCAACGAATTGAGTTATGAAGCCCTGGCTCAGGTCAGGGACCAATGGCCGCTCGTGGGTCGCAGTGACTTGTATTACGGCGGTACGACTTATGAGAATACCAAGGGGATGGGAGTCCAACTCGTCCCGTTGGCTCAGGCTGGGGGATCGGTGAAAATTCAAAAGGTAAGGAAAGAGGCGGCTCTTCGTCCCAAGGAAAAAGAACTGCTGGCCGTCCCATCCAATAAACTGTACGACAACGGTGTGACGGTCCGGACTGCCGGGTTCCTTGAAGGGAGGATCGGCGAAACGCAGATTTCGATGCATCCTGCAACGGCGAAGAAATTCGGTGTGGATGCAGGACAAACCGTGAAGATCAGTTTCGAAGGCGTAGGCGCGGAAGCGGCAGTTAAGATCGATGAGACGATAGCGACGGGCGTGGTGATGATCCCGCGCGGGATGGGGATTGCCATTCGCGAACCGGTGATCGCGAAGCTCGGCGGGAAGGTGAAATCATGATGGATTGGACGATGTGGGTCGAATGGATCGTCAAGGGGTTTGTGCTATGCCTGATCCTTTTAACGGGCTTTGCCTATTTGACGTTATATGAGCGCCGCGCGCTGGCTCGCATTCAGGTGCGCGTGGGACCAAATCGCGCGGGACCCCAGGGTCTGCTCCAACCCATTGCGGATGCGGTCAAGCTGATCTTCAAGGAAGAGCTGACGCCGGGTCATGTGTATAAGGCGGTTTTTCTGTTAGCTCCCGTATTAACGGTGGTGCCATCTCTGATCATTGCGGCGGTCATCCCGCTTGGGTCTTCGTTCAATTTGTTCGGACGCACGATCACGTTGTATGTCGCCGACCTGAATGTGGGTGTGCTTTACCTGACATCGATTGCCTCCATCGCGGTGTACGGCATCGTGCTGGCGGGCTGGTCGAGCAATAACAAGTATGCCATGCTGGGCGGCATTCGTTCGTCTGCCCAGATGATCTCGTATGAATTGTCATTGGGCTTGTGTTTTGTCATTGCCATCATCATGGGCAATTCGATGAACCTGAACGAGCTCGTGAATGCCCAAAAGGATATATGGTTTGCGGTGTTACAGCCTGCCGGCGCGCTGGTCTTCCTGGTCGTGACGCTTGCCGAAGTGAACCGCGCGCCGTTCGATATGCCGGAAGCTGAACAGGAATTGACAGCCGGGTACCACGCGGAATATTCGGGCATGAAGTTCGCGCTGTTCTTCATGGCGGAATACCAGAAGATGATCGTCATTTCGATGATCGCGATAACGCTGTATTTTGGCGGGTATCGTGAGTTCTGGTTCCTGAAAGACACCATCTTCAGCGTGGACTCCACCTGGGTGATCGGTTCCTGGCAGATGAAAGCCTGGTTCCTCGGACCGGTCTACATGTTGTTGAAGGTGATCGTCCTGTTGTTTTTTATGATCTGGATCCGCGCCACCTGGCCCCGCATCCGCTATGACCGGTTGATGGCATTCGGCTGGAAGGTCCTGCTGCCGGTTTCACTCGCGCTGGCGTTCATCACCGCGACGGGTATTCTGCTTGCCCAGGAATTGAACCCGATCATGATCTGGGGAATCCCCATCCTTTCCATCGTCTGTGTTTTAGCGGCTGGCGCATTTATCTATCGCGATCTGAGGAGAAAATCTCATGGGCGTGTTTGATCCCATTATCGAACTTTCAAGGGGTCTTGGTGAGACCCTGCGCTCCTTCTGGCGCGAACCCACCGTGACCTATCAATACCCCGAAGAGAAGCGCCCGGTCCGTCCGCGCTTCCGCGGTCGTCATGTTTTGAAACGCTACGACAACGGGCTGGAGAAGTGCATCGGTTGTTCGTTGTGCGCCGCCGCCTGCCCCGCAGATGCGATCTTTGTGGAAGCGTCTGAAAATACCGACGAGAAACGCTTCTCGCCCGGAGAACGATATGCCTCCACTTATGAGATCAATATGTTGCGCTGTATCTATTGCGGTTTTTGCGAGGATGCCTGTCCGACCGAGGCGATCGTGCTGGGCGATAATTATGAGCTCTCGTTTACCAGCCGCGAACAAGCGATCTATGGCAAGGATATGCTGCTTGAGCCGGTCGCATCTGAATCCATGCTGACCCCGCGCAAGGTGGATGCCGGTGTGTTCACCCGCTCAGTGCCGGAAATGAAAGACCCTGCCGATTGACGATTGGCGATTTTGGATTTTCGATTGGTCTGCAATCATCAATCGTAAATCGGCAATCGCAGATCGAAAATGGAGTTCTATGTCCTCTGACTTAATCGTTTTCCTCGTCCTTTCCCTTGTCGCAATCGCGACTGCAATGGGGATGTTGTTAAGCAAGAACGCCGTATATTCTGCGCTGTTCCTGGTGTTGAATTTCGTAACCGTGGCGATCTTCTACCTGTTGCTGGGCGCGCCCTTCATTGCCATGGCGCAGATCACGGTCTATGCGGGCGCGATCATGGTGTTGTTCCTCTTCGTCATCATGCTTCTGGGTGCGGAGAGTCTCGCGCCCACGGACAGCCTGCCCTGGCAGAAACCGCTGGCGAGACTGCTTTCGGTGGTTCTCGCGGTGGAGGCGGCATATCTTTTGCTCACCCGCGCCAGCTCCAATTTAGTTGTCAGTATGCCAGATGCCTCGCTAAACAGTATGGACAGTTTGCGCGAGATGGCAATGGCGTTGTTCAATAGTTTCCTCCTGCCTTTCGAAGTCACATCCATTTTGCTGTTGGTTGCCTTGATGGGCGCCATCGTCCTGGCACATCGGGAAAAGGAAGCGAAATAATGGTCCCTGTAAATTATTACGTCATCTTATCGGCTATCCTTTTTACCATTGGTGCACTCGGAGTGCTCTCGCGCCGCAACCCGCTCATCATCTTCATGTCCATTGAGTTGATGCTCAACTCTGCGAACCTTGCTTTTGTGGCTTTCGCCAGCGTTTATAAAACCTTCAGCGGGCAGATCTTCGTCTTCTTCGTCATCGCCGTGGCTGCTGCCGAAGTGGCGGTCGGCCTCGCGTTGATCGTGGAGATCTTCAAGGCGAAGAAGAATATCAACATCGATGAAATGAATTCCATGAAGGGATAGAAGTAAAAGGTAATTGGTAATTTGTAATTACCAATCTCCAATTACCAATTACGGAGAAACCATGCACTTAAGCGAAACAGTAACATCAGGTTTTTATTTTCTAGCCCCCGGGTTGGTGCTGGTACCAGTTCTCGGTCTGCTCATCAACGCCATCTTTGGCAGGAATTTTTCCGAAAAGGTGGTCGGCACGGTGGCAAGCCTTGCATCGGGCACGGCCTTCGTGATCTCGGTATTGCTGGCATATTCGGTGGCGATTAACCACGGTCATGTTGTCAGTGTGCCCTTTGCCGAGTGGATCCACATCGGGGATCTCAAACTCGACTGGACCTTCCGCGTCGACTCGCTTTCCGCGACGATGATGCTGGTCGTCTCCGGCGTAGGGACTCTCATCCATATCTACGCCATCGGCTACATGCACGAGGATGTGCGCTTCAAACATGAAGAGGGACGTTTTACCCGCTTCTTCATTTACTTGAACCTGTTCATCGCTGCGATGATGATCCTCGTCTCGGGCGACTCCTACCTAATGCTCTTCG
>ERZ761602.4339-NODE-4339-length-18501-cov-10.989049_pt1 | contig 18501 bp, 18 predicted proteins | sample MGYA00512165_ERZ761602 | MGnify/ENA primary metagenome ERZ761602 (study PRJEB28899, sample SAMN02445085) | bioreactor sludge metagenome | biome: EBPR sludge; isolation source: Thorneside wastewater treatment plant | place: Australia: Brisbane, Thorneside... | reverse complement strand
ATGTACCCGGGCACCGCGACGGTGCTGGACATCGGCGGCCAGGACACCAAGGCGATCCAGGTCGACCCGGCCGGCATCGTCGAGAGCTTCCAGATGAACGACCGCTGCGCGGCCGGCTGCGGGCGCTACCTCGGCTACATCGCCGACGAGATGAACATGGGCCTGCACGAGCTCGGCCCGCTGGCGATGAAGAGCACGAAGTCGATCCGCATCAACAGCACCTGCACCGTCTTCGCCGGCGCCGAGCTGCGCGACCGCCTCGCGCTGGGCGACAAGCGCGAGGACATCATGGCCGGGCTGCACCGCGCGATCATCCTGCGCGCGATGAGCATCCTCGCGCGCTCGGGCGGCATCCGCGACGAGTTCACCTTCACCGGTGGCGTCGCGAAGAACGAGGCCGCGGTCAAGGCACTGGTCGAGCTGGTCGAGGAGAACTACGGCAGGCTCACGCTGAACATCAACCCCGACTCGATCTACACCGGCGCGCTCGGCGGCGCGACCTTCGCCTGGCGCGCGGTGGTCGAGGAGGGGCGCACCGCCGAGGCCCGCCCATGACGGCGTGCCGCGGCCCGCACCCTCACCCGCGCACCGGACAACCCCGCACGGAGCTCAGCGCATGAACACGACGACGATCGGCATCGACATCGGCTCCGGCGCGGTCAAGACCGTGCTCTTCCGCCATGTCGGCTCACACCCCGAGTGGCTCGCCCGGCGCTGCGAGCGCATCCGCCGCCGCGACCCGATGAGCCTCGCGCAGGAGGGCCACGACGGAGTGCTGGCCGATGCCGGGCTGGATCCGGGCTCCGTCGACTACGTCGCCACCACCGGCGAGGGCGAGAACGTGCGGTTCGCCACCGGGCACTTCTACTCGATGACGACCCACGCGCGGGGCGGCGTCTACCTCGACCCGCAGGCCCGCGCGGTGGTCGACATCGGCGCGCTGAACGGCCGCGCGATCGCCGTCGACGAGCGCGGCAAGGTGCTGTCGTACAAGATGACCAGCCAGTGCGCGAGCGGCTCGGGGCAGTTCCTCGAGAACATCGCCCGCTACCTGGGGGTGGCCGTCGAGGAGATCGGACCGCTGTCGTGCACGTCGCAGGACCCGGAGAAGGTCAGCTCGATCTGCGCGGTGCTGGCCGAGACCGACGTGATCAACATGGTCAGCCGCGGCATCGCGACGCCGGACATCCTCAAGGGCATCCACCTGTCGATGGCCTCGCGCATCGTCAAGCTGCTGAAGGTCACCGGCGTGAAGAGCGGCACGGCGTTGCTGACCGGCGGCCTGGCGCTGGACAGCGGCCTGCTGGCGGCGATCCAGGAGGAGATGGTCAACGAGAAGGTGGCGGTGCAGGCGCGCTCGCACCCGGATTCGATCTACGCCGGTGCGATCGGCGCGGCGCTGTGGGGCGCGTACCGCCACGAACGGCTCAACGTGCTGCAGGCCGCGGCGGCCTGAGGTGAAGCTGCAGCCCGACCCGCCGCGTGATCAACCCCTCCGAACCGAGGAGCACCTCATGGCCCTTCTGATCAACGACGACTGCACGGCCTGCGATGCCTGCAAGCCGGTGTGCCCGAACGAGGCGATCGCGGTGGGCAGCCCGATCTACGTGATCGATCCGCTGCGCTGCACCGAGTGCGTCGGCGCCGAGGACGAGCCGCAGTGCCAGCTCGTCTGCCCGGCCGACTGCGTCGTCCAGCACCCCGACTTCGTGGAGTCGCGCGAGGACCTGCAGGCAAAGTTCGACGGCCTGCACTGAGGGCGGCCGTCGCCCGGGCGTCGCGGCGGCTCAGCGGCGCGCGGCCCGGTCGGTGGGCGGCGGCAGGCGCCGTTCGAGGTGGCGGAAGGTGATGCGCCCCTTCGACAGGTCGTAGGGCGACAGCTCCAGCGAGACGTTGTCGCCGGCGAGGATGCGGATGTGGTGCTTGCGCATCTTGCCGCCGGTGTACGCGATCAGCGTGTGGCCGTTGTCCAGCGTCACGCGGAATCGCGAATCCGGCAGGATCTCGTCGACGACTCCGCGCATCTCGATCAGTTCTTCCTTGGCCATGTGGGTCACTCCGGAAACGTGAGGCAGGGGGTGGCGTTCGCCGTGCGGCGCTCGCCGATCCAGGCCAGAGCCTGGGCGGTTGCGAAACGGGCGGCCTGGTCGGCGGAATCGAAGACCGGGACGAAGCGCATCACGCGGTCGTGCGTCATGCTGCCGCGACCGCTGCGGATCGAGACCGAGGCCGTGAAGGCACCGCCGACGGTGCGGCGGGTCAAGGGGGAGACGAGGTACTTCCCGACTTGCAGGGAGGTGTGAATAGGGGATCCTTCGGGGCCGCGGCCGTTTCGGCTCTTGCGGCGGGTCTGACGGCGGGCAGGGCGCGCGGGCGCGCCGGCGGCGGATGAACTCGGTCCGGCGGCGGGCTCGCAGGGTCACTCGCCGCGAGCCTGCGGCAACCAGAACACGACGACCGCTCGAGCCATCAGGAGGTCTGGCGAAGGAAGGAGATCAACTCGTGATCTCGACGCGGCGGGATGGCGGCACGAGGCGGACCTCCCCAACGCGCGAAACGGCGAGTATACCAGTACCGGCATCACGGCAGCCGGCCGGCCCGGGTCGCCTCGCCGTGTCCGCGCGCCTGGAACGAGCGGGCGGGGAACCGGCCCTCGCCCGCCGGCAGCGAGGCGCGCGCAGCCGGCGGCGCCTCGCGAAGGGGCCTTCAGGCCGGCGGCAGCCGCGCCAGCAGCCTCACCTCGCCGCGGTCGCCGCTGCGCAGCACCAGGCCTTCGCCCGACGTGCTGCCCTGGCCGGCAAGGTCCGAGAGCACGAACATGTGCGTGACCCAGACCTCGAATCCCGGCTGCCGGGATGCCGCGGCGAGCGCCTCGCGCAGTTCGCGCAGCGACTGCGCGTTGGTCGTCTCGGTTGCCCCGCGCGGCGAGCCCAGCGCGGCCCAGGGCGGGGCCTGTCCGAAGGCCAGCTGCGCGGTGTCCAGGCAACGGCACCACGGGCTCGAGCGCACGCGGCGCGGCTGCAGGCCGCGCTGCGCGAACCACGCCCCGAGGCGCCGGGCCTGGGCGCGCCCCTCGTCGTTCAGGTTGCGCTGCGTGCTGCAATCGCCGAGCCGGAAGCCCGGCGGATCGAAGGTGCCGGGGGCGAGGGCGTGGCGAAAGGCGATGACCACGCGGCCCTCGCGCAGCAGCGCCTCGACCTCGGCGCCCGAGGCGCGCGCGGTGCCGGCGCCCGATGCCAGCGCGCCGAGGGCGCCTTGCAGCACGCGGCGTCGCGTCATGGCAGAGGTGGTGACCACGCTCAGCCTCCGCGCGCCGCCGCGCGCCCGCGCGCACCGCGCAGCACCGAGGCCAGCGTGTTCGCGATGAAGGCGGCCAGCGCCAGTGCCGACAGCAGCGCCCCCCAGCGCTGCACGTCGAGGCGGCCGCCGGCGTCGCCGGCCAGGCGCAGCAGCAGCGAGCCGTGCAGCAGCGCGAGCGGCAGGTAGGAGGCCGGGTGATAGGGCATCGTCACGCGCAGCACCGACGGGAAGACGATGGGCGCGTGGCCGAAGACCATCGAGAACACGAAGCCGAGCAGCAGCGCATGCAGTGCCGCGTCGTAGGCCGGGCTGCCGGGCGCCAGGCCGTTCCACGCGATGACCGAGCCGCCCACCGCGAGCCACGCGTAGCCCGACAGCAGGCACACCGCGATGAAGCGCGTCAGCCCGCGGTCGCGGACGGTGCGCCGCGCGAGGTCCTGCTTCAGCAGCCACAGCGCCAGCGCGAGCAGGGCGCCGCCGAAGACCCGCGGCGCCAGCGGCAGCGGCCACGCGAACAAGGCCAGCAGCAGCACGGCGACGATGGCGGCGAACACCCGCTGCGCGACCACCGACGGCGGCAGGAAGCGCGACAGCTCGAGCCGCTCGCCGGCGATCGTCAGCACGAGGAAGGCGACCCACCAGCCGACGATGCGGTGCACCGGCGCGCCGAAGGCCCAGGCCGCGGTGCCGATGCACCAGCAGGCCGCGCCGGCCGCGATCACCAGGTTGAAACGCTCCGGCTGGCGCTGCAGCACCTGCAGCGAGGCGATCAGCAGCCCGAAGCTGGCCGCGAGGTAGAACGCCGGGGCGACGACGCCGCCGCCGTGCGCGAGCATCGCGGTACCCAGACCGGCGGCCAGCGGCGCCCCGTAGGCCCACAGCCGCCCGATCGCGACGGCCCGCTCCAGCGCGATCACGACGCCGAAGAAGCCGCAGATCATCAGCGGCCCGTGCAACGCCGCCGCACCCGCCGCGACCGGCGGGACGGTGACGCCCAGCCTCGCGAGCCCGGCGCCGAGGCCGAGGGCCAGCGCGACGAACCCGAAGACCAGCAGCGGCAGGCGCCACCAGACGACACGCGGGGTGCCGGGGCGCGGTGGCTTGACTGGGGGGGGCGTCGGTTCCGCGGGCCGGTCGCGCGTCACCGCGGCGCCCACCCGAAGTGCTCGCGCGCGAGATCGGTCATGCGCTCCGGCGTCCAGGGCGGGTCCCAGACCAGCTCGACGCGCACCGGTGCGTCGGCGCCGAGGCTGCGCTCCAGCGCGGCCTGGGCGTCGTCGAGGATCATCCCGGTCATCGGGCAGCCGGCGCTGGTCATCGTCAGCTGCACCGTCGTGAGGCCGTCGGCGTCGGTGTCGATGCCGTAGAGCAGCCCCAGGTCGACGATGTTCATCCCGGCCTCGGGGTCCATCACCTGGCGCAGGGCGTCGCGTACGTCGTCGTCGTGGATCGGTCGGCTCACGGCGGGCTCCGGCTGTCGAGTCGTCGCACGAAGGATAGCCGTTGCGACGGCGCGAAGCCGCAGGCGTAGAGGAAACCCAGCAGCGCGAGGTCCTGCTGCGGCACGACGGTCTCGACCCGCTCCACGCGCAGCGCGCCGAGGTTGGCGAAGAGCTGCGACAGCAGCGCGCGGCCCACGCCATGGTGGGCGAGATCGGGGTCGACGCCGATGGTGTCGATCACCGCCACCGGCTCGGTGCGCCCGAAGTCGCCGAGGTCGGCGCGTGCCATCAGGTAGCCGGCGACCGCGCCCTCGCAGCGCGCGGCCAGCGAGACGCGCACGCCGCTGGCCTGCGTGGCCTCGGCCAGGCGCGCCTCGATGTACGCGCGCCGGTCGTGCCCGGTGATGCTGCGGTCGATGCGCACGATGGCGTCGACGTCGGCCGGTGTCATCGTGCGCACGTCGACCTCGTCGCGCGCCAGGCGCTCGTGGTCGTTCGACTCGTCGCGGCTGTAGTCGATCTCGCGCGCAACCGCGTCGGGCCGCGCCGCGTCGCGCTGCAGGTGCCACGCCCCGCCGTCGACGGCGCAGTCGACGATCAGGTCGGGCGCGAGCGCGAAGCCGCGTGCGTCCAGCCAGCCGAGGATCGGCCCGGCGCGCCAGCTGGCCGCGGTGACGATCTCGCGGCACCCGTGCCGCGCGCACCAGCCGGCCAGCGTCTCGAACAGGGCCTGCCCGATGCCGCCGGCACGGCGGTCGCCGCGCACGCCGATCAGTTCCAGCTGCAGCCGCCGGTCGCGGCGGCCGAACTCGCCGGCCAGCACGCGGGCGAGCATGTAGCCGGCCAGCCCGTCCGCGTCCTGTGCGGCGAACTGCGCGTGCAGCGCCGGCTCGCGCTGCGCGGCCTGCAGCCGCCGGTCGACGTAGGCGCGGCGCGAACGCCCCTCGAGCGCGGCGTCGATCGCGACGACATCGGCGAGGTCGGCGGCGCCCAGAGGGCGGATCGTGAAGGCGGGCGCGGTCTCGGCCATCGTCGGTCTCCTGGTGGGGTCGGGCCGTCAGCCGGCCGCGTAGGCGAAGGCCAGCTCGCGATCGTTCGCCTCGTCGAGCAGGTCGTCGAGAAGCGGCAGCAGCCCCATGGTCTCCTTCTGGATGTGGGCCACCATGCGGTCGACCAGCTCCAGGGACAGGCGGCGGAACGCCGTGGCCGTCTCGCCCGGCCAGTCGTCCGTTCCGGCCTCGCGGACCATCGCGAGCAGCTCGCCGGCGACCTCGCGGATCGTCGCGTGCTCCTCGGCCAGCAGCTCGGCGAGGTCGCCGTCGCCGGCCTGGGCCATGCGCACGAAGAGCTCGTGTTCCTCGAAGTCGAAGTGGCGCCCGACCTCGTGCTCGAGCTGGCGAGCCAGCGGCGCGGCGACCCGCGCGAGCGCCGCGCTGTCGCCGTCGAGCGCCGCGGCCTCGAGACGACCGAGCAGATCCAGGCTGGCGCGGTGTTCCGCGTCGAGGGCCTGGGGAACCTGGCGGGCGAACATCATCGGGTCGGCTCCTGTATTCCGGTAGGTCAGTACCAGAATAGCCCGCCCCTGCCGCGGTCGGCCTTGTCCCAATTCAAGTCCGCGGTGCCGCGCGGTGCAGGCGCAGCAGCATCGTCGCGAAGAAGACGCCGAAGCCGGCCGCCCCCACGCCGCCGGCGACCGAAGCAGCCAGCAGCCACCCGGGCGAGCGCCAGCCGACCGCCGGGACGAGCAAGGCCAGGGCCGCGAGATGGCCCGCTTCGTGCACGGCCAGCGGCAGCGGCGCCGTCAGCGCCGCGGGTGTCGGCGCCCGGCGCTTCGCGAGGGCGGCGTGCATCGAGGCGAGGAACGGCAGGATGCGCTGCAGGATGCCGAACAGCAGGCTGCCCAGCCAGCCCGCGACGGCGCAGGTCGCCGCGAGGCGGCCGAACGGGTCGCCGTCGCCGCCGCGCGACTCGTCGACCACGCCGCCCAGGCCGAGCAGCAACGTGGCGGCGGCCATTGCCCAGCTCAGCCGGATCAGCCGCCCGCTGCGACCGAGGTCGCCGCGCATCCCTTGCGCGAGCACCCGGCGCATCGCCTGGACGTGCAGTGCCAGGGCCGCGGCGCCGCAGGCCAGCGCCGCGCCGCGCAGCAGCAGGCCGCCGGCCGGCGCGAGCGCGGCGGCGATCGCCAGCGCCAAGGCCAGCGTGGCCAGGTTGCCGCTGCGCAGCTGGCGCGCGTCGTCGGGCACCGCAGCCAGCGCGAACATCGGCAGCAGGATCGCCGACAGCCCGAGCACCAGCATGCCCATGACGCCGAACGGGCCGGCCAGCCCGTGGAGCGCGCGCAGCGTGTCGCGCGACCACGGCAGCTGGCCATTCCAGAGCGCGACGAGGGCCGCCGCGCTGGCCACCAGCAGCCCGAGCGCGGCCAGCGCCGCCCAGCCGTGCAGCACGACGCCGGGCATGCCGCGTGCGCCGCGCAGGTTCAGCGCGGTCAGCACGCCCCAGGCCACCAGCACGGCCAGCACCGGCAGGGCGCCAGCGGCCAGCCAGGCCGGGCGGGCCAGGCCCATGCCGGCGACGAGCAGCGCCAGGCCGGGCACGTAGGCCCACCACAGCAGCCCCGCTGCCCGCGGCCAGCGCACGGCCTGCCGTGTCGCCACCGGCAACAGCTGCAGGCTGGCGCCGATCGCGCTGGCCAGCAGCGTGCCCAGCGTGGCCAGGTGCAGCGCGGCCAGCGGCCAGCGGAGCCCGCCGTGCCAGGCGGGCCAGCCGGCCGCCGAGGCGCCGAGCACGCCCCAGGCGAGCAGGTGCGCGACGACGGCCAGCCCGAACCAGCGCATCGGCACCGAGGCGGGCAGCAGCCGGCCGCCGGCCCCGCCGAGGAAGGCCCCGCCCTGGCGCCGGTTGGCCGCACGGGGGTGCTCGGGCGTGTCGTGTGGCCGGGCCCGGGGGTCTCGCCCCACCGGCCCCGTCGGGCGGGGCTGCGGCGGACCGGCCGGCTGCCGCGCCGTCACGGCATGTGCGCGATGCGCAGGCGCACCTCGCCCGGTTCGCCGGGGACGGTCTCGGCCCACCAGCCCAGCTGCAGCAGCTCCGGGTACAGCCAGACCGGGTCGCGTTCGTGGTGGACGACGAGCGCCGCGTCGTCGCGCAGCTGGCCCAGAAGGTGCAGGATGCGGATCATCGGCTGCGGCGGCGGCAGGCCGCGCACGTCGATGTGCAGCACGCCATCGGCGGCCTGCCAGATGCGCGCCTGGTCCTCGCGCAGGCCGATCATGCGGGGTCCTCCTGCAGGCGTGCGCCCAGTGCGCGCCGCAGCAGCTTGCCGGTGGCGGTGCGGGGCAGTTCGTCGACGGCGCACAGGCGCGAGGGCCGCTGGTGCGACGGCAGCGCCGCGAGGCGCGCGAGCAGCCGGTCGCGCACGGCCGCCGCGTCGTCCGCCGCGTAGCACAGCACGATGCGGTCCAGGCCGTCGGCATCGGGCACGCAGACGGCGGCGGCCTCGCGCAGCCCGTCGATGCCGCTGGACACGCGATCCTCGACCAGCGCGAGGTCCACCCAGCGGCCGCCGATCTTGATCAGCGAGTCCTCGCGCCCGGCGAAGCGCCAGCCGTGGCCCTCGCGCACGAACAGGTCCGCCGGGCACAGCGCACCACCGCGGAAGGACTCGGCCTGCGCGGCCGGTCGGTCGTGGTAGCCCAGGGCCAGCGTCTCGGCCTCGATCAGCAGCCGCGTCGGCGCGCCCGCGGTGGCCGCCTGCGCGTCGAGCGGCCGCACGCGCACGCCGGGCGAGGGTTGCAGCCAGCCGTCGCCGTCGTGCGCGCCGAGCACGAGGACCAGCGTCTCCGAGCAGCCGTAGCCGTCGAACATCGGCACGCCGGTGGCCTCCTGCCAGGCGCGGCGCAGCGACGGCGACAGCGCCTCGCCGGCCGACACGCACAGGCGCAGGCCGCGGAAGTCGCCGGCACGTCCTGCGTGCAGCAGCGCGCGATACAGCGTCGGCACGCTGAAGACGACGCTCGGCCGCTGTCGCAGGACCCGATCGGCGAAACCCGCCGCGGTCGGCCAGGCCGCGTCGAGCAGCACCGGTGCGCCGATCGCCAGCCCGGCCAGCAGCACGTTGACCAGCGGGTAGGTGAAGAAGAGCCGCGAACTCGAGCTCAGGCGGTCCTCGGGCCGCAGCCCCAGCCGCTCGACCGAGATGCGGGCGATGCGCTGCAGCGTCGCATGCGTGTGCACGACGGCCTTGGACCGCCCCGAGGTGCCCGAGGACTGCACCCACAGCGCCGGGTCCATGTGCCGCCGTGGCCGCGGCGGCACCGGGGTGGCCGCCGCCCAGGCGCGCCGCGCGTCGTCGAGCGTGACGACGCGCGCCTGCCAGGGCGCCGGCGTGTCCTCGGCCGCCTCGGCGACGATGATCGCGAAGCCGGCCTCGTCGAGCATCGCGCGCCATTCGTCTGCCGGCACGCGCGGGTTGACGCCGACCGCGACGCCGCCGGCCCAGATCGCGGCGAGCCAGGCGACCACCCAGTCCACGCCGTCGGGCAGCTTGACCGCCACCGGCTGGCCAGGCTGCAGCCTGCCGGCGATCCACGCCGCGGCCGCCCGCGCGACGCGCTCGCGCAAGTCGCCGGCGGTGACCACGCCGTCCTCGGCCTCGAGCGCCGGCTGTGACGCGTCGTGCCTTTCGAGCAGGTGCCAGGCCCCGTTCATCGACCCCACAGCTCGCGCACGAGCCGCTGCGCGGCGACCGCCGCGACGAGTCGCCGGTGGTGGGCCGCGGTGACCGTGCTGCGCATCGGGTGCACCTGCTGCTGCACGAGGCGGCCGAGCTCGGCCAGCAGCGTGTCGTCCACCGTGCGGCCGAGCAGGGCTTCGGTGCCCGCCAGGCGCAGTGGTTGCGAGTCGGTGCCGGTGATCCCGACCGCCAGCGTGGCCAGAACGCCGCCGTCGCGCCGCAGGCTGGCGGCCACGCCGGCCAGCGGGAAGTCCATCGCACCGCGCACGCGCTGCTTGCGGTAGCCGTTCGCGCTGCCGGCGGCCGGCAGCGGCACCTCGACGGCGACGACGATCTCGCCCGCGTCCAGCGCCAGGTGGGCGGCGCCGTCGTCGCGGTACAGCGCGTGCACGGGCAGCTGGCGCGGCCCCTGCGGGCCGAGTGTCGCGACCTGCGCGTCCAGCGCGATCAGCGCCGCCGCGACGTCGCCTTCGTAGGCCGCGCGGCAGCGCCGGCCCTGCGGCGCGACGTGGCACACCGTGCCGCCGGCCTTCAGGCAACCGTCGATCGCGCCCCGCCACCAGGCCCCCTGGTTGACGAAGACGCAGCGCGTGTCCTGGCACAGGTTGCCGCCGAGCGTGGCCGACGTGCGGTGCGCCGGGCCGGCCACCGCTGCGGCCGCCTGCACGAGGGCGGGCAGCGCGGCGCCGATCCCCGGGTGGGCGGCCAGCGCGGCCAGCGTCAGCCCCGCCCCGAGCCGCCAGTGCGTCGGCAGGGCCTCGGCCTTGGCGAAACCGTGGATCGCGCCGAGATCGACGAGCCGGCGCGGCACGCCGAGCCCGCGCCGCAGGTTCGGCAGCAGGTCGGTCCCGCCGGCGATCGCGCGGGTGGCGTCGCGGCGCAGCAGCAGCACGGCGTCGGCCGCGGTCGCCGGGCGCAGCAGCTCGAGATCGGGCAGCGGCCTCATGCGGGTCTCCCGGTGGCGGGGGTTGCGCCAGGCGCGGCCGCGGGCGTCGGCGGCGGCCGGCGGGCGCTGCGGCGCTGCTCGCGTTGCCGCTCGACGAGCGCCTGCAGCAGGCGGTCCGGCGTGATCGGCAGCTCGCGCAGGCGCACGCCGACGGCGTCGTGCACGGCCGCGGCCAGCGCCGGTGGCACGCTGTGCAGCCCGCCCTCGCTGGCCTCCTTCGCGCCGAAGGGCCCGAGCGGGTCCAGGCTCTCGACGAGGGTCACGTCGACCGGCGGCGACTCCACGGCCGTGCCGACGCGGTAGTCCAGGAAGTTCGCGCGCAGCGGCAGCCCCTCGTGGTAGTGCGTCTCCTCGGTGAGGGCCTGCCCGAGGCCCATCCACACGGCCCCCTGCACCTGGCCCTCGACGGCCAGCGGGTTCAGCGCGCGGCCGCAGTCGTGCGCGGTCCAGCACTGCAGCACGCGCACCGCGCCGGTCTCGTCGTCGACCTCGACCTCGACGACCTGCGCGCTGTACGAGAAACCGGCGGTCGAGCCGACCGCGGCACCACGGAACTTGCCGCCCTGGGTTTCCGGCGGGGTCGACCAGCTGCCCTTGACGGTCAGCGTCCCGCTGTCGGCGAGGGCGGCGCGGACCACCTGCGCGAAGTCCAAGGAGCGTTCGCCGCCGGTGCTCGTGCAGCGTTCGCCGAGCCACTCGACGGCCCCGGCGCGGCAGCCGAGGCTGCGCGCCGCGGCCTCGACGAGCACCTCCCGCAGCGCCTGGCCCGCCCGCAGCGCGGCGTTGCCGACCATGAACGAGACGCGCGACGAGTACGAGCCGTTGTCCTTGGGCGTCAGCGCGCTGTCCGCGGCGACGACGCGGATGCGCGACATCGGCAGCAGCAGCACCTCGGCGACGACCTGCGCGAGCAGCGTGCTCGACCCCTGGCCGATGTCCGCGGCGCCGCTGAGGATCGTGATGCTGCCGTCGAAGTCGAGCTTCAGCGCGACCACCGCATGCGGCTCGCCGCTCCAGTGCACCGGCTTGGCCGATCCCGAGACGTAGTGCGAACAGGCCATGCCGAGGCCGCGGCGCGCGCCGGGCCGCTGCGGCAGCCGGCCGCGCCGCTCGCGCCAGCCGCTGGCGCGCTCGACGGCGTCCAGGCACTGCGGCAGGCCGCAGGAGTTGACCTGCAGGTCGTTGAGGGTGCGGTACGGCGGCGTGATCAGGTTCGCGCGGCGCAGCGCGAACGGGTCCAGGCCGAGTTCCCCGGCCAGCTCGTCGAGCACCGACTCGAAGGCGAAGCGCACGTTGACCGCGCCGTGGCCGCGCATCGCGCCGCACGGCGGCAGGTTCGTGTAGACGCGCCAGCCGCGGTAGCGCACGGCGCCGACGCGATACAGCGCGTGCAGCAGCGCGCCGGCGTAGAGGATGGTCACCAAGCCGTAGCCGGCGTACGCGCCGCCGCGCTGCACGACCTCGGCGTCGACGGCGGTGATCTCGCCGGCCGCGGTGACGCCGATGCGCAGCCGGATGTCGCTGTCGGGCCGCGCGCGGTGCGTCAGGAAGGTCTCCTCGCGCGTCAGTTCCAGGCGCACGGTGCCGCCGGCGGCCCGCGCCAGCGCGGCGGTGACCATCTCGAAGTTCAGCGGCTCGACGCGGTGGCCGAAGCCGCCGCCGACGAAGGGCTTGACCACGCGCACGGCCGAGGTGTCCAGCCCGAGCGTCTGCGCCAGCGTCAGGTGCAGGTAGTACGGCACCTGCGTCACCGAGTGCACGGTCAGGCGCTGCTGTCCCACGTCCCACTGCGCGACGCTGGCGTTCAGCTCGAGCTGCGCGTGGGCGAGCTCGGCGCAGTGGAAGCGGCGTTCGACGACGCGGTCGGCGCGAGCGAAGCCGGCCTCGACGTCGCCGAAGTCGTGCTCGACGCTGCGCTCGAGGTTGCCGGCCTTGTCGTCGTGCAGCAGCACCGCGCCCGGCGCGCGCGCGCTGTCGCAGTCGAAGTGCGCCGGCAGCGGCTCGATGTCCACGCGCACCGCCGCCAGCGCGGCCTCGGCCGCCGCCTCGTCGTCGGCCGCCACGGCGAACAGCGGCTCGCCGCGGTAGCGCACCTTGCCGCGGGCGAGCGGCCACTCGTTCTGCGCGATCGGGATCACGCCGTACGGGGCGGCGAAGTCGGCGCCGGTGATCACCGCGCGCACGCCGGGCAGGGCCCGTGCGGCCGCGGTGTCGATCGAGCGGATCAGGCCGTGGGCGATCAGGCTGCGGCCGATGCGCCCGACCCACGCGCCGGGGAAGGGCAGGTCGGCCGTGTAGCGCGCGCGGCCGCTGACCTTGTCCAGGCCGTCGATCAGCGGCGTGCGCTGGCCGACCGGGTGCGCCGGTGGGGCGGCGTCGCGCGCGGGCAGGGTCTGGGCTTTCATGCCCGGTCCTCCGCCGCGGCCTGCACCGACTCGACGATCTTCACGTAGCCGGTGCAGCGGCACAGGTTGCCCGACAGCGCCTCGCGGATCCGCGCCTCGCTCGGGTGCGGTTCACGGCGCAGCAGCGCCTCGGCGGCCATCACCATGCCCGGTGTGCAGAAGCCGCACTGCGTGCCCAGCCGCTCGTGGAACGCCCGCTGCAGCGCCGACACGCCCGACGGGCCGGCCAGCGACTCGATCGTCTCCACCGCGCGGCCGTCGAGCCGGGCGGCCAGCGTCAGGCAGGCCAGGTGCGGCTCGCCGTCGATCAGCACGGTGCAGGCGCCGCACTCGCCGCCGTCGCAGCCTTGCTTCGTGCCGGTCAGCATCAGCGCATCGCGCAGCAGCTCGAGCAGCGTGAGGCCGTCGCGGGCGGCCAGCGTGCGCTCGCGCCCGTTGACGGTCAGGGTCAGCAGGTGCGTCGTCATCGCGGGGCTCCCTCGCTGCGGCGCAGGTCGCGCACGCGCACCGCCTTGCCTTGCGAACGCGGCATCGCGCCCGGGGCGAGCACGGCGACGTCGGCGCTGACGCCAATCATCGACTTGACGTGGTGGCGCACGTCGCCGGCCAGCGCGGCATAGCCTTCGGACGGCATGTCGGGCAGCGCCTCGACCTCGATGCGCAGGTGGTCCAGCGAGCCCTGGCGCTCGACGACCAGCTGGTAGTGCGGCGCGACGCCGGGACGCCCGACGAGCACGGCCTCGACCTGCGAGGGATAGACGTTGACGCCGCGGATGATCAGCATGTCGTCGTTGCGGCCGGCCACGCGCAGGATGCGCAGGTGCGTGCGGCCGCAGGCGCAGCGTGCCGTGTCCAGCCGCGTGATGTCGCGCGTGCGGTAGCGCAGCATCGGCAGCGCCTCCTTGGTCAGCGTGGTGATGACCAGCTCGCCGGCTGCGCCGTCGTCGACCCGCTCGCCGCTGTCCGGGTCGATCAGCTCGAACAGGAAGTGGTCCTCCCAGCCGTGCAGCCCGGCGCGGCACTCGCACTCGCAGGCGACGCCCGGGCCCATGATCTCCGACAGGCCGTAGATGTCGAAGGCGCGCAGGCCGAGGCGGGCCTCGACCTCGGCGCGCATCGCCGCGCTCCAGGGCTCGGCGCCGAACAACCCGAGACGCAGCGGACCGTTCTTCAGGTCGAGGCCCTGCTGCTCGGCGACCTCGGCGATGGCCAGCGCGTACGACGGGGTCGCGCACAGCACCTGCGCGCCGAAGTCCGCCAGCAGCGCGACCTGCCGCTCGGTGCCGCCGCCGGAGATCGGCACGACCGGGCAGCCCAGCCGCTCGGCACCGGCGTGCGCGCCGAGCCCCCCGGTGAAGAGGCCGTAGCCGTAGGCGTTGTGCACCAGGTCGCCGGGGCGCACGCCGATGCCGGCCATCGAGCGCGCCATCAGGTCGGCCCAGCGGTCGAGGTCGCCGGCCGTGTAGCCGACGACGGTGGGCTTGCCGGTGGTGCCCGACGAGGCGTGCAGTCGCGCCAGAGCGGTCACCGGGCGGGCGAAGAGCCCGAACGGGTAGTGGTCGCGCAGGTCGGCCTTTACCGTGAACGGCAGGCGGCGCAGGTCGTCGAGCGAGCGCAGCTCGCCCGGCGCCAGCCCGGCACGCTCGAGACGTGCGCGCTGCCACGGTACGTGACGCCACGCGTTGTCGAGCACGGTGCGCAGGCGCGTCAGCTGCAGCGCGGCGAGCTCATCGCGCGAAATCGTCTCGGCCTGCGGGTGCAGCGGCGAGCGGCTGCCCGCGGCCAGGTGGGTCGGCGATAACCTCATGCCCATCGGTCCTCCTTCGCGGGCGCGGAGCCGCCCGGGCGGGCGGGCGTGGACGCCACGGCGCTGGCCATCGCTGCGCCGCGGCGCGTGCCGCGCACCGGCAGTCGTGCCACCGTGAAGCCCTGGTTGAAGGCCGCGCGCGTCACCAGCGTGAACTTGAACCAGGCACCACCCGCCGCGGCCAGCAGGCCGGCCGCGAGCGCCGCTGCCGCCTCGAGCCGCGGCGGCAGCGGCAAGGCCAGCGCGACCACGGCGAGCGAGGCCGCCAGCCAGCTCGCGGCCTGCAGCCGCCCTCCCGCGTCCTCGATCGCCGCGAGCGCGCGCGGGGCTGCCTTCAGTCGGCCCCGCCAGCGCGCCCACAGCCCCAGCCGCACGAGCAGCAGCGGCGCCAGCGCGGCCCAGGCCGCTGCCGATGCCGCGCCGCCGCCGAGCGCGGCCAGAGCGAGCCACAGCCCGCCGCCCTCGGCCAGCGCGGTGGCGACGATCAGCGGCACCAGCGCCGGCTCGCGCCAGGCCGGGATGCCCCGCGCGGCGCGCAGGATGCGGGCCTGGCAGTAGACGAAAGCGAGCGCGCAAGCCGCGGCCAGCCCAGCCGCCGCCGGCAGGCCGAGAGCCGCCGCCAGCGCCAGCAGCAGCGTCGGCGGCGCCACCATCGCCTCGCGTGTCATCCACGAGCGGCGCGCGTTGAAGAAGACGTTCAGCGCCCGCCACGGCCGGCCGATCTCGGCCCAGACGCAGAGCAGCCCGCCGGCGACGATCGCCGCACCGAGCGCGAAGGCCCAGAGCGGCCCGCCGCCGACGGCCGCGGCGACGATCAGCCCGCTGCCCGCGCCGCCGGCCATGAAGTTGGCCGCCGCGCGGGCGTCCCACGAGGTCTGCTGCCAGGGGCGCGGCCCGAAGCCCGCGGCACGCGCCTGCGGCTCGCGTCTCATCGGCTGTCCTCCCCGGGCGGTGGCGGCGCGTCGTCCGCCCGGTCCCAGAGGTAGTGGAAGCCCGGCCCGGTGCCGAGCTCCTCGTGCATGCGGAAGTGCTGGTGGGTCTCCAGCAGCCGCGAGACCCGGCTCTCGGGGTCGTCGGCATCGCCGAAGCTCAGCGCCTCGGCGATGCAGGCGTTGACGCAGGCCGGCGTGGCCTCGGGATCGACGCCGGGCGTCTGCCCCCGGGCCAGGCCGGCATCGATGCGGTCGACGCAGAACGTGCACTTGGTGGCCACGGCGAGGCGGTCGGGGTCGAAGCGCGCCTGTTCGTGCTCGCTCGCGCGGCCGTAGGCGAAGCTGCGGCGCTCGGTCTTGTAACGCGCCTGGTAGGGGCAGGCGACGGCGCAGTAGGCGCAGCCGATGCACAGGTCGTAGTCGATCGTGACGATGCCGTCGGCCCGCTTGCGGGTCGCGGTGGTCGGGCAGACATCCAGGCACGGCGGCTCGTCGCAGTGCTGGCAGCCCACCGGCACGAAGACCCGCTGCACGTCCGGGAACTCGCCGAACTCCATGTCGAGCACGCGCCGCCACTGCACGCCCGGTGGCGTCGCGTTGGCGTGCTTGCACGCCGCGGTGCAGGTCTGGCAGCCGACGCAGCGCCGCAGGTCGGCGACCATCGCCCAGCGGGTCATGGCGCGCCCCTGCCCGGGGCCTTGCGGACCCTCACGCGCACGAGGTCGGCGCCGGACCCGGTGGCGTCGGTGAGCTCGAGCGACATCTCGGCCAGCGCGTTGAGGCTGGGCATGCCGAAGTCCTTGGCCAGCGGGGTGATCCAGTGGTCGAACTGGCCCACCAGCAGCAGCGTGTCGGGGCGGATGCCCTGGCGCAGCACGACCTGCCCGTGCGTGGCGCGCTGCGGCGTGGCGATCTCCACCCGGTCGCCGTCCTCGATGCCCAGCCGCGCGGCGGCCGCCGGGTTCATCACGACGCCGCCGTGGCCGGCGACGTTGCCGGCGACCTCGCGCATCAGCTGCACGCCGGCGTTGCCGCCCCAGGCGTACTGCATGCTGCGTGCGGTGACCAGCCAGAACGGGTAGTCCGCCGGCTGGCCGCCGAGCGCGACGACACGCTGCTCCCACAGCGCCGGGAAGTCCTTCCACGGCGGCAGCGCCTGGTACTCCCCGAGCTGCCGGTCCCACCAGTGCATGCCGCACTCGTGCAGGCGGCGGCCGAGCTCCTCGCCGACGCGCTGGAGGCGTTCCTGGTAGGGCATCTCGAAACGCAGCCCGCGCTCGACGAGCGTCGGGTACAGGTACCAGCGTTCGCGCGGGAAGGGCCGCGTCTTGAAGCCGTGCGCCTTCCACCAGTCCAGGCCCAGCACCTCGGCGCCGTCGCTCAGCTCGGCACTGGCGGCCTTGCAGGCGGCATCCCAGATCGCCTCCCGCGTGTGCGGGCGCGAGGGCTCGAGCGAGAAGTCCCCATGCTCGCCCTTCAGCGCGACACCGCAGGTGCCGCGGTTGATCGCCGCGTTGTATCGCTCGAGCAGGCCGCAGCGCTGCGCGAGCTCGGTGCAGATGTCGGTGAAGTCGCGCGCCTGGCCGCGCGCGGCCACCGCGGGCTGCCGCAGCGCGAAGCCCTCGTGGTCCCAGAACTGCTCCTGGTACTTGGTGGCCGCCAGGCGCAGCAGCTGCAGGCCCTCCAGGTCGGTCGCGTCGGGCAGCAGGATGTCGGCGTAGTGGTTGCTCTCGTCGCGCGTGTAGGCGAAGGCGACGACGAAGGGGAAGCGCGCGATCTTCTCGCCCACGCCCGGCGTGTCCCAGAACGAGATCGCCGGGTTCGTGCGGTAGACGAACCAGACGTCCGGCGGCTCGACCTTGGGCAGCCCCTTGGGCGTCTCGTCGAGGAACATCCAAGAGAAGTGCGTCGGCCCCAGCGCCTGCGCCCAGGCGTTGTTGCCGGTCAGCGGCACGAGGGTCTTGTAGGCGTTGCGGATGTTGGGCCGCGCCGACCAGTCCGCGCGCGAGGTCGGGTTGAAGGGGTAGTCCATGAACCCGTCGGGGCCGGGCTTGACGCTGTCGTGGCGCTCGGCCATCGGGCGCACCAGCCGCACCGTCGTGCCGATGGTGCCGCCGGGCACCTCCAGCGCGCCCACCAGCGTGGCCAGGAGGGTGCGCGCCCAGCAGCACTCGTAGCCACCCCAGCCGTTGTTGACCGTCTTGCCCAGCGTCACCGCCACCGGGCGGTACGGCATGCGGCGGCCGTCGATCTCGACCGTCTGCCCGACGCAGGCGTGGTCGAGGTACTCGCGGGCGATCCTGCGCATCGTCGCCGCGGGCACGTCGCAGATGCCCTCGGCCCACTCGGGCGTGTACGGCGCCATGTGCGCGACGAGCCGGTCGAAGGCGGTCTGCCCGTCGAGCAGGCCTTCGGCCAGCACCTCGTCGTCGGCGCCGATCTCGATCGCGTCGACCTGGACGCGTGCGCCGAGCGCCTCGCGGACGCCGGGCGCGTCGTGCGCGGCCGCGCGGCCCGCGTCCTCGTCCCAGACCAGCGGCTTGCGGCTCGCACGGTCGCGCAGGAAGTAGCCGTGCGGCCCGACGAGGTAGGGCGAGTTGGTGTGCCGCGCCAGGTGCGGCAGGTCGAGCTGCTCGCGCGGCGCCTCGTGCAGCATCACGTGGATCAGCGCGTAGAGGAACGCGGCGTCGGTCTTCGGGCGGATCGGCACCCACTGCGCCGAGCACGCGCCGGTGACCGACAGGTGCGGCTCGACCTGCACGCGCTTGATGCCCCGCACGCGCGCCTTCGAGTGGCGCCAGACGCCGACGACGCCGCCGGCGGCCTCGATGTTGTTGCCGCAGGAGATCAGGTAGTTGCAGCTCGGCGTGTCCGCCGCGACGATGAAGGCGCGGTGCCAGAGCTCGCCGTACAGGTGCTCGGAGTGGTAGC
>ERZ761602.4338-NODE-4338-length-18505-cov-6.944661_pt1 | contig 18505 bp, 17 predicted proteins | sample MGYA00512165_ERZ761602 | MGnify/ENA primary metagenome ERZ761602 (study PRJEB28899, sample SAMN02445085) | bioreactor sludge metagenome | biome: EBPR sludge; isolation source: Thorneside wastewater treatment plant | place: Australia: Brisbane, Thorneside... | reverse complement strand
TGCGCTGGGGCAAGACCGAGAAGGGCCGCATCCCCGAGCTGCGTGAGCTCGCCGCGTGGGTCGACAAGCGGGTCAAAGACCCCGCGGGCGGCGAGCGCGACATCATCGTCGCGGGCGACTTCAACATCCCGAGCGACGACAGCCCGCTCATGGCCGCGCTCTGCTCCAAGGGCCTGCAGCTCGCGCCCGGCCTGCAAGGCAAACACGGCTCGAACCTCGCCAAGGACAAACGCTACGACCAGATCCTGCACGACCCGCGCTTCGTGAAGAGCTTCACCGCGCACGGCGGCGTGCTCGACTTCTACCAAGGCGATCGGGGGCGCGCCGCACCCCAACGAGATGCTGAGCAAGCAGTAGTTCACCCACGCGCTCAGCGATCACCTGGCGCTTTCGATCCAGGTGAACACCGACACCGAAGCCGAGCGCCTCAACCAGCTCATCGGCGCGCACTCGTGAAGCTTCGCGTCGCGCGCAGCGCGAGATCCGCTCCTTGCAGCCGAGATTTCGCTCCCGCGTTCGGCCAAGTCGCTCCCTCGAGCTCGCCCCCTGCTCCTCGGAGTCGCGTTTCGCGCTCGCGTCTCGTATCGACCTCGCTCGCGCGTCGGCCGTCCTCGTTCGCGTCTTGCGGTGCTTCGCTCGGCGCCGCGTCGACCTCGTTCGCCGCGCCTCAGCACCTCGCGGCCGGCGCACACGCTCCGCGCACCGCTGGCGGGCGCCCCTCGCTCCGGTGCGCTGCCTCAATCGCTCCGGCGCGTTCGCTCCCTCGTCCGGCGCCGTCCCTTCCCCCGTCCGGCGGCGCCTCCCCCCGCTCGGAGCATGTGTCGACCTCGCTCCAAGCTTCGGAGCTCCCGAGGGAGTTCGCCTCGGCACCGGGGGGAGAATTAATCCCGGCCGACGCGCCGCGATCGGGCACGCGGAGCATGTCCTACATCCCGCGCAGCGCGCGCTCGCCCCACGCCACCGACCGCCGCGTGCCCGGGGCCCCGCGCACGTCTGCCCGAGCGGCGCCTCGCGCGGCGGGGGGACGGGCGCTCCCCAAGCTCTCTCTCGGCCAGAAGTCCGCCCGCGGCCTGCAGTTCCTCTACGCGCTCGGCAACCCGCGCCTCGCGCGCGCGATGAAGAGCGTGGGCTTCATGAAGAGCGACGTCGACGACCGCTGGACGCTCCTGCGCGACCTTCGCATCGTGCACGTCGACGCCGGCCCCCCGGTCGACCCGAACGCCCTGCGTCGCCTCGACGAGTGGGAGAACCGCTGGGTCCCGATCGCGAACGCCAGCCTGCGTCGCCTTCACCCGACGGTGCGCGACGCCGTCTTCCTCAACCTCAAACAGGCCGAGGGCCTCGACGTCATCCACTCCGTCAGCGTCTTCCTCGAGCGCGTCGATCGCCTCGCCGCCTCGAGTGTGCCCGCCGACCAAGCCGCCGTCGCGCTGCTCGCCGAACGCGGCCTCAATGCCGAGACGCTGGGCGAGGCCCGCGAGCTGCTCCAGCGCCTCATGAGCGCGCCCATGGACGACGCTCCGCCCACGCCCGACGACAAGGAAGCCCTCGCCGCTCGCGAGGACGCCCTCTGGGCCTGGTACCTCGAATGGAGCGTGCTCGCGCGCACCGTCGTCACCGACCGGCGCCTGCTCCGGAGCCTCGGCTTCCTGCGCAGCAAGTCGAAGGGCGGCGTGGACGAGGAGGACGCAGACGGCGACGAGGACGGCGGCGACGAAGACGACACGGCGCCCACGCCCACGCCGGCGCCGGCGCCGGTGGGGTGAGGGCAACACCACACCCGCCTCGCACCAACCGACACAGCCAAACCGATCGACGAGGAACCCGCGATGACCTCCGCCCATGCACCACCGGCGACCGCACCCGAGTCGCAACCGAGCTCGGCAGTCCCGCTTCGGGTAGAGACGCTCGACAGGGGCCCCTTGTCGATCGCGGCTCCCGTCTCGAAGCGGGAGCGCTTCGGTAGCTTCGTCGTCGACCTGATTCCGACTGTCGGAAGCACCGTTACCGCTGTCGGCGCGACCCTCTTCACGTTCTTCTACGTCGTCAGCATGGACGAGTGGGAGAGGCGATTCCCCAGGCAGTCGGCACTTCCATCCACGCTTCACGCGATGGTGTACGCGACGGTGTGCGCCATGCCATTTCTTCTCAACGGCGGCGTGGCCCTCCTCATGCAGCGAAGCCGCAAGGTTCGGCTGGACCGCGATGGCGAGCTGCCGCCGGTGCCAGCTTTCGTGGTCACCCGCGCGGGAAGCGACGCCGTAGCCGCAGCTCGAAAGGAGTGGCGTCACTACAGAGACCTGGCAGAGACAACGGGAGAACGGACGCTTCACTTCGGCATGATGTACGGCGCGACCTGCTCGCTGGTGCTCGCGGGCGTTGTATTCGTCGCCGCCTGGTCGCTTCTGTTCGGGGGGACGGACCCCATGGCCGTGACCGCGGCCCGCGTCGACGGGGCCTACGCGCTCGGCGCAGCTACGCTCGTCTGCGTCCTCCGGGACTTCTCGCGGTTGGTCGTTCGAGCGGCTGTGCGAGACGGCAGCGGTCGGGTCTTCGCCTGGTCGATGCGCAGGCTGATCCTCTCGCTGCTCGCGGTGCTCGCTTTTGTAGCACTGGTTCGACTCGACCCTCCGACGCAGCCTTCGACAGTGCTGGACTCCAGGTTCTCGTGGCTAGCGGTGGGCATCGCGGTTGCCATCGTCGGCGAGCGGCTGCTCGAAGTGATTACGGAGAAGCTGGGGTCGTGGTTCGGCGCGCCCGCGATGCGCAATACACAGGACCGCGACCTGTCTCAGTTGAAGGGCATGACCGCGGAGCACGTCCTGCGCTTCGAAGAGGCCGGCATCGCGACCGTGCACAACCTCGCGCTTCAAGCGACCCCGAGGCTCTACTTCCAGCTCCCGTACTCGATACGGGAAATCCTCGATTGGCAAGATCAAGCGCTGCTGCTCGACTACTTCGGCCCATCTCGCGTGGCCTTCATGCGAGAGAACTCGCTGATCGTGACGATGAGCGACGTGCGCCGGCGAGCGGAGCGCTTCGTCGACCCGGACACCACGCCCGCCGAGCGCGCCGCGCTTGGCCAGCAGCTCGGGTTCGGCAACGAGCTCGACGCCCAAGCGATGCTCGAACGCGTGCATTCGGACGGGAACATCCTTCGGCTGATGGTCTTCCAGGAGACCGTGGCACCGCCTGCACCCAAGTCGGAGAAGCTCTCATGAAGTTCGAGCAGTTGTTGCTCGCCTGTCCGATGGTCGTCACGGCCTGCATGGTACACGCGGCGGGGGGCGCGGGTTCGCCGGGCAGGTACGGCGCCGCCCTGCCGTCATCTGCGGCAGCGCAACCCGAGGCCCTCGAACTGCGGGGATCGCTCGTGGAACGTCGGGGCGATCTGGCCGTGATCGTTCCCGCGGACGACCTCGGCTCCGAGATTGTGGTTCCCGCATCCTTGGTGCGGCGGGTCTCTGGCGATGTCATCGTTCTGGCGACCGACGAGGATCCCTCTCCGACAGGATCTACCGGCCGACCGGACTCCGTCTTTGCCACGGGTGACGGCGCCGGAACGCGCCGAGTGACGGGATCCCTCACGACGCCCGAGTTCGCTTGCCGCGGGCTTCTGCGCTTCAGGTGCAACTCTGACGGAACCCTCACACCCGTGAGTACCTGTCTTGCGATCTACGACTGCCGCCCGGAGCCACGATGAACACGCGAACGAGCGCGCCCGTTGCCCACGGTCGACCTTCGTGCGCGCTGACGGGGCCGCGACCAGCAGCGCACAACGGAGAAGCCGCGTGAGATGGTGGGAAGCAGTGGTTCGCGTCGAAGCGGGAGCGAGCTTCGGAACCGGAGTCTTGATCTGCCCGCAGGTCGTGCTGACGGCGGCGCACGTTCTGGTCTCGCAGCCAGGCGGTGCGTTGCCGAGCGAGGTTCGTGTCCTGCGGGTTCACGGCGCACAGTCCTGGCTGGGTGTAGCTGCGTTCAGCGTGTCCACGAAGTGGACAGGCAACGCGGTGGACGCACTTGTGAACGACTTGGCTGCAATTCGACTTGCGGTCCCCGAGCCTCTTCACCTCCTGCCCGAGCCGAGCCGCGCGGCGGCGGGGAAGCGCCTTGATGGCGCCGCGTACGGCTACGCTGGTGGGGCATCGTTCGCCGGGCACTATCTGCGTGGGCCCGCGATGAGCGACGGCGTACTCATCGAGTCCACGTCCATCCGACCTCTGGACGGTATGAGCGGCGGCCCAGTATTCGCCGACCTCGACAGCGGTCCCGGCGACGACTTCCGGCTGGTCGGGATGACCCTGTGGACCCCGACCTCGCCCCAGCCGCAGGCAAGCATTGGACTGGTACTACGCCACGACCTCATCGAAGGCGTCGTCGCGACCCTGGGGAACTGACCATGAATACGCGCCGAGTGCCCGCATGGGCTCTTGCCACCGTCGTGATGATGGCCGCTCCGCTGCCGCTGATGGCACAGGCTCCAGTCCCGCCCCAGGTGGAGGTGGACTCGAGAACCATCCCACGCAGCCCCGGGCCGTCTAGGTCGCCCGATGCGCTTCCTGTGCGGAGCGGCGAGGTCGTCACAAGCGTGGAGGTTGAGCGCCAGCTCAGAGCCCACTACGTGGTTGTGAGCGCCGCCTGCAGATTCGACACAGCGGAGGCCGCCGAGCCCGAAGCGAGTCGGTGGATCGACTTGTACTGCGGACGCCCTGCGGGGCTCACCTCTTCGGCGGTGACCTGGGCAAAGACCAGCTGGGGGAAGAAGCCAGCGGGGCGCGATTGGCTGGACGAGCTCGTGTGCAGGGAGCCAGGTCCCGCAGCTGCTCAGGCAGAAGTCGATGCAGTGAAGAGGCGCTTGGATGCCGAGACATCGAAGCCCAAGTCCAAGGAGCGAGAGGAAGCGGTCGTTCGCCTCAAGCGGGACCTCGATGACGCTAATGCCAGTCTGGCCCGTGCGGTGGCCCACGCGCAGGCAACCTCGCACTACAGAGTCCAGTGCGAATCCCACAAGCAGGTGTCGGCTGCGGTTGCTGCGGCAGCCCCGGTTCTTGCGGCTGTCGTCGGGGGCCTCGGCGACTTCCTGAAGGACCGCGCTAAGCAGGAATTGGTCGCGTACGCCCTCGAGACCCTGGGTAGAGAGGTCTGCAAAGCGGACGGGAAGGTTCGGAACACCCTCCAGGTGGGAGGCCAGTTCGTGCTGAATGAATCGTGCAAAGTCGCCTTCCCGTCGGGTAGCGAACTTGACTACGCGTCGGTCTCGGATGGCCGGTTTCAGCACGTCTTCCGGAAGGAACTCGAGGCGCTCCCCCCGAAACTGGCGCATATTGCACTCGAGAAGGTCGTGTCAGGGAATGCAACGGTGCCGAAGGCGATGGTTACGGCCCTCTTCCAAGAGCTGTCTCCATTGCTGAGGGGTGTATCGGTCAGCCTGGGTGGCTTGTTGGGGAGAGTTGATGCCGACGTCAAGGCATCAGGAGTCGTTGCGGAGTGCAAGCTCGGACAAGGAGGAACCTTCGGGCACGACTGTGTCAGCCTTCTTGGCCTGCGCGTGGCTTCGACCACCGAACGACTGATGGCGGAGGGCAAACCCATGCTCGATCTGAAGAGGGTCCTTGAGGAGTCTGGTAGGAGCTTTTGCCAGGACTACGGACAAGGTGGGAGCATGGATCTGAGCTGCCTCGGTGTCTCCGAGCTGGATGCAGCGAAGCTCATTGCGAGTGCGAACACGTGGGCCTCGCAGCAAACGATCGGTCGGTCGAATGCGCTGCTCGATGAATCCGTTCAGCTCGACGCGACGGAGCTTCTCCGTGGTATGATGGCTCTGGCTCAACGAGTACACTTGGGTATCGGGGCGCTCGAGAGGCTCGAGGCCGTGTCGGATGAGAAGCAGAAGCGGGAGCTGATCGTTTCAGCGCTTCGGGAGATGGTGTTGCCGACGTTTCGATTCGCCAAGAAGCTCTCGGAGGGAAACGACCGCGTGGTCGGAGTGCTCGAGCTCGCCTTCGACGCGTCGTTGGCGCTGCTTGCCCAGGACCTCGCCTCATTGCGCGCAACGCTGAAGATGCTCGTGGCGCTTCCTGAGTTGAAGACGGCCCTTGGCGACAAGGGCGTACGGTCCGTTCATTTCGCGCTCGACATCGGCACTGCTGCGGACTCTGAGGAAGCGAAGAAGGTGTTCGAGGCCGTGGCTGAGCCGCTCGGTTCCTACCGCGCGAAGTACGATGCCGACTTCACCTTCTCTGTGAACGGGCTCGTCGGATCGCAGCTCCGGGGCATCGCGTGGTTGGACACAGGTGCACGCGTGAGGGAGAGCTCTACCGTCGGATTCGATCCGAGGCCGCTGACCGCTCCGGTGGGGCTCGACCTCTCGTGGCGATGCGGCCGTCAGCACTTCGGAGTCTTCGTGTCCGCTCTCGACCCGCTCGGGATGGTGGTGCTGGAGGCGGAGGGTGAGGAGGCTGTACGGGTCGACTGGGGCGGCGTCGTCACACCAGGGCTGTTCGCGCGCTGGGGCATTCAGAAGAGCCCTATAGTTCTCTTTGCGGGCGCGCAGTGGCTGCCTCTCCGCCGACCAGAAGCGGAACTCGGTCAGGGAGAGAGCGGAGCAACATCGGCTCGAGGCTACGACGGTGCGATCACCTTTGGTGGCGGGTTTGGAGTGGACATCCCCATCCTGTTCATCGCTCAGGAATAGCGGTAGGGGCTCGGTCGTGTTGAAGACTCAGCCGCCCGCGCTCACCGCCCTCCTCGCCGCCTTCCCCGCATCCCCCATGACCGACGTGGCCGCGCTCGTCTACCGCCCCGACGACCACGACGCACAGGCCTTTGGCGAAATGGTGCGCGACCGCACCTGGCTCGACCTCGCCGACGAGGAGGTGGCGCGGGAGGCGTGGTCTTTGCCGTGGACGAGTGACGTGGGCTTCCTGGCTTTGCTGCCGGCCTACGTGCGGGCGGCGCTGCGCTCGGGGCACGACGACGTGGTCGCGGCGCTGCGTCGGGAGCTCGATCCCGACACGAACAGAGACAGACTCGGGCGCTTGGTGCCGCGTTTGAGCCCTGCGCAGCGCGCGGCGGTGCTCGGCTGGGTGGCTTTGGTCGAGGCGGAGGAGTCGTCGGTGCTGCACTACTGGCGTCGGGTGGTCGAGCGGCCTGACGCGCCGCCCTGGAACGAGCCTGCGTCGCGCGCGCTCCAGGCGCAGGTGGTCGGGGCCTTTCCGGCGCTGCCGTTCGCGGATGCGGCGCTGCTGCTCGTCGGCATCGAAGGCGCCGCGCGGCTCGAGCGAGCGCGGCGGGCTCTCGAGTCGAAGACCTGGCGGGAGCTGCGCCATCTCGACGTCGCGCTGCACGAGCTGGCCTCACCGGCGGGCCTTGCGGCGCTCTTGCCCTTTGCGCTGCACACCGCGCTCGAACCGGGCGGGCCGTCTGCGAGCGTGCTCGCGGATCTCTCCCCGGCGGGCGCTCGTGCGGCCCTGCTCGCCGAGCTCGCCTCGTCGCTCACGCCGGCGCAGCTCCGCACCGTGCGCGACTTCGTGCGACTGTGCTGCGAAGCGCGCCACCACGACGGCTCCGCGCTGGCGTTCTGGGACGAGGCGCTCGCAGCGAGCGCGCCTGCGACGGGGCTGAGCAGCGAATGAACCACCCGTCGCATCGAGCCCTGCGCGCGCTCGCCCCGCTCGCGCTCGCCGCGCTGCAGCTCGCCTGCACGGCGCTGCCTGCGCCGCCGCGCAGCTACGCGGCCACGCCCGCGGCAGCGCGGCCCGGCCTCGCATATTGCTCCGATCTCGAGGCCGCGGCCTCGGCGCGAAGCACCGAGTATGCGGTGGGCGCAGTGTCGATCCTGCTCGCAGGGCTCGGAATCGCCGCAGGTGGAATGGCCCACTACATCACCAGCATGGAGATCGAAGACCCTCTGCCCGAGAGGAGGGACAGAGAACCAGGCATGAGGGAGGGCATGGTAGTCATGACCTCAGGCGTGATGATTGCTGCGGTGGGCAGCCTCACGCTCCTCTGGTTCGCGCAAGACGCCGGCGCGCTCGAGAACGCCGCCGCGCGCGGCGCCGCGCTGCCTGACGACCGCAAAGCCTACGAGCGCTGCGTGCGCGCCTACGACGGCGACGTCGGCCTCGATTGACGCGCTCGATGTCGATCCCCCAAACCAAGCAATCCCTGATGCACCCCGCCGATCACAAGAAGCCCTACCCGTTGCAAGGTCCGTACTGGAGCGAAGACGAAGCCGCCGAGCTGTTGCGCGATCTGCACGCGGCCTTCGGCGGGCTGGAGACGCCCGCGCCCGAGCGGCTGGTGAACCGGCTGCCCAGCCAGCGCGAAGAGGCGGCGAAGATCGTCGAGGTCTGCGATGGCAAGCGCTGGAGTGAGCTCAGCGCCAGCGACCTGATGCCGCTCGTCGACTTCGACTTCTACGTCTCCGACGCGGGCTTCCCGGTGGTGGTGGCAGCGCTTCTGCACCAGGCCATCGTGGCGCCTTCGGGCCCCGAAGCGCTTCGGAGCGAGCTCGAGAGCCGGCTGCTCTTCGCGATCGACCCGTACCGCGTGGCGAGCGCCACCTCGGACAAACACGTGTCGGAGACCCACCGAAGGCTCCGCGCTCTGTCGCCCGCGCAGCTCCGCGTGCTGCACCGCTTCATGGAGCTCACCCACAGGCACAAGACCAACCCATCGTGGCCCGAGTCGGCGGGCGGGCGCTTCTGGGCCTCGCTGCCGGTGGACTGAGCACGCCGCACGGCTCCGCTGCAAACCTGGTGGAGAAGACCCACCCCGATGACCCACACCTACCAATGCGGGCAGCGTGTCACGCTGCGCAAGGCGACCGATGCCTTCGTGGTGCGTCTGCTGCCCGCGGCGGCGAAGGCGGCGCCCCGCGACGAAACCCGCCCAGCTGGCGGCGAGCTTCCCCGGTTTCGTCGCGTCCGCCGCGGCGCGGAGCCAGCGACGACGATCCCGACGCGAGCTGGGACGTCTCGCCCGCGCCTCCCTTCGAGCGCGGCGACTTCCGCGCCGTAGGCGTCGCCGAAGGCACCTGGAGCCCCTGGTTCGGCTTCGGCAAGGTCGACGCCGAAGCCGCCGTGCGCGAAGCGCTCGCGGAGCGCTGAGGCAAGCGCGGCGCGGGGAGGGAGAGCTGCGTGGCGCGTGGGTCAGGGGCGTCGCTCACCGAGAGGTCTTGCGGTGAAGGCCGGTGCTGCGTCGTGGCGCTCTGCGCGGCTTCGTCGCGGGGCTCAGGTCGACGAGCCGCGAGGCGATGGAGAGCTCCACCGTCGGCGGGACGATCAACCGTCCGACCTGCTCTTGGAAGTATCGTTTGACAGCGCTCCAGTCCCTGGGGCCCTCTCCCGGCAGGCGGGCCTCACGGTCGGCGTCATCGAAGAAGCAGAGCGCGCGCAGCACGAGGCCCTCGTTCACGTCGCCATGGATGGCCCGCAGCGCCGCCAGCGCGTCGGTCATCGACACGCGCTGGTCCTGCATCATCACGTAGAGATCGAAGAAGTCGCGGCGTGTGCCGCGGTCGAGGATCGCGTGCAGCTTCGTGCCGAGCAGGCCGGCCAAGCTCAGCCTTCGGCCTTCGACGAAGCGGGCGAGCTTGGGCAGCAGGAACACCGAGACCTCGAAGCCGTCCACGTCGAGGTGGATCGAGCCCTTGTCGCGTTCGACCTCGGCCGCGCCGCAACGCTTCAGCGCGGCGACGACCTTCCTGAAGTCGGAGGCGGTCGGCACGCCGATGTCCACGTCTCGGCTTGGCCGGTAGGGCCGGAGACAACGAACCGCCTGTCCTCCGATCAGAAACCAGCCCTCACTCGCGCCGAGCGCTTCACGCAGTCTGGCGGGGACGACCTGTTCGGGCTCGAACATCCTGGGCCTTTCGCGTGAGCAGAACCGCTTCTGCGAGCGCGCGGCTCTTCGGGCGCCAGCCGGGCACGCGGAGCGCGCGCCCGAGCACCGCTCGGGGCAACGCTGCAGCGTACGAGATGGCGAGCGTGTCGCCGTAGTTGAAGCAATAGAACGCGACTTGATCGATGGGGACCTCGGGTGTGCCCGCGAGGTTGTAGAGCGCGTTGCGCGCCGACGCCGGGAGCGAGGCGACGTCGACCGATGGGCTCGGTACGGCACGCGCCCACTCGTGGACGGCAGCGCGCGACGGAGCCGGCCCTCCGCGATCGCGATACAGCGCCCGGACGCGGCGGACCACCTCGGGCATGCCGAGCTCGTTTTCATACAGCCAGACCGAGAGCTTCTTCAGGACCGAGGCGTGGACGCGCGGTCGAGCGGTCTCCGCGCGAGCCTGGCGGCTGGAGGATGCGGCCGCCATGCGCGCCGCTGCCCTCGCCAAGGATGCGTCGATGTTCGACCACTCCATGGGACAACCCTAGACGAACGATCCCGGAGCACAAGGCGAGGTCGAAGCCTTCGACGCACGAGGCTGCGAAGCAGCTCTGCGTCGAGGCCCTCGAGCCTTGGCCACAGCCCCTCAGCAAACCCGGGCACGCACCAGCCGCCGCAGGAGCTAGCGCGGCTCGCGGGCAGGGTCCGTCACCACGCGCGGCGGCGGCCCCGACCCCCGCCGCCCAACGTGCTGAGCGCACGAGCGTTTCTGGATTTCGCGCGAGCCTGGTAGCGTCGCGGCTGTGGTGAACGCCTCCCGTCCTGTGCTCGATCTCTGGCTACGCCGCGGCGCCCGCGTCGGCACACTGTGCGCGCTCGTCGCCGTGTCGAGCGCCTTCCGCTGCCCCGGCCCCGATCCGCAGGGCGCCGAGCAGGGCGGGGGCGGCAGCGGCGGAGAGGGCGGCTCCACGAGCACGCAGAGCACCACCACCGCGCAGAGCACGACGAGCAGCTCGAGCGGCGCGACCTCGACGGGAGGCGGCGGCGAGGGCGGCGGGGGTGGCGCTGGCGGCGGCTGCGACCCGGGCGCGGTGTCCTCCGATCCGGACAACTGCGGCGCCTGCGGGCGGCCATGCTCGCAGAGCGGCGCGATGCAGGTCGCCTGCGTGGGTGGAGTGTGTGCGCCCGCGTGCATGAGCGGCTTCGTCGACTTCAACTCGCCCGCGGCGCCGCTCGCCGACGACGGATGCGAGACGCAGGGGAGGCGCAGCTTCGTGACCTCGCAGCCGGTGATCGCGAACTTCGGTAGCGCGATCCTGGGCGACGCCGTCTGCCAAGCCTTCGCCGACGCGGCGCTGCTCGGCGGGGTGTGGATGAGCTGGACCGCAGACGATGCGACGACCCCCGAGCTCAGGTTCGTGCAGAGCGGCGTGCCCTACTTCCTCGTCGACCAGACGATGGTCGCAGCCGACTGGGCCGACCTCACGGACGGCACGCTGATGGCCGGCATCGCGCTCGACGAGCTCGGCGCTTCCAAGTTCGGTGCCGAGGTGTGGACCGGGATCGACTTCATGGGCACCCCGGGCGACACCTGCTTCGACTGGACCAGCGCATCGGACGCGGACGTCGGCACGGTGGGCTTCGCGGGCGGGGTGAACGTCGACGCGGGCAGCGTCTACCTGCAGTTCTGCAACCGCGACAACGTCAGGCTGTACTGCTTCGAGCAGTGAGGCACGTGATGGACTTCGACAAGGTCATCGAGCGCATCAAGGAACGGTCCGGCAAGGATGTCGCCAGGGAGCTCGCGGCCTACCGCGCGGGCGGCGACACGGCCTCCGTGGACGGCTTCCTGAGCTACCTGCGCAACCAGGGCGTGATCGACGCGCGCCAGTTCGCGGAGCTGCACGCCCACGACAAGGTCGACATGACGGCCACGTACGTCCCCGCGACGACCGGGAACCCCGTGCCGTTCGGCTTCCGCAGCACGATCCTGGATCCCGGGGCGACCAAGGTCCCACAGGCCGCCGACACGGCGGTGGGAGGCTACTCAGGGGGCGAGGGCCACACCGCCGCGCAGGGCGAGCCCGCCCATTACGAGGTGCTCGGCGAGCTCGGCAAGGGCGCCATGGGCGAGGTGCACCTCGCGCGCGATCTCGTGCTCAGGCGAAAGATCGCGCTGAAGAGCATCCTGCCGCACATGCAGCAGAGCCCGGCCATCTTCGGGCGCTTCTTGGGCGAGATGCAGATCACCGCCCAGCTCGACCACCCCTACATCGTGCCTGTCTACGGCGTGGAGAACGGCCCGAGCGGTGGGCTCGCCTACGCCATGAAGATGGTGCAGGGCAGGGAGCTGCGCGAGCTGCTGGCCGACGCGAAGAAGCGCATCGAAGAAGGCAAGCCGCTCGACGACGACCAGACCTTGCCCGCGCGCCTCGAGGTCTTCCTCAAGGTGTGCGACGCCATCGCTTATGCCCACGAGCGCGGGGTCGTGCACCGCGATTTGAAGCCAGCCAACATCATGCTCGGCCCCTTCAACGAGGTCTACGTGATGGACTGGGGCATCGCGCGCCTGATGGGCAAAGCCGGCGCGGCCTCGGACGCGGCGGCGCAGCAGAAGGTGGAGTTGCTCGACGCCGAGGGCAACGACGCGAGCCAGACCACGCGCACGCGCGTCGGCTCGACGCTCGGCACGCCGCTCTACATGTCGCCCGAGCAGGCGGCGGGCAAGAACGACGAGCTGGATGGGCGCAGCGATCTCTACACGCTCGGGCTCATCCTGCAGGAGGTCGTCTGCCTGACGGGCGCGGTCGGCGGCTCGACGCTGCAGGAGGTGCTGACCAACGCCAAGGAGGGCAAACGCCTCGAGCCGCAGCCGCTCGCGTCGGGTGAGCGTGTGCCGCGCGAGCTCGCCGCCATCATCGACCGAGCGACGCGGCGCTCGCCCAGCGAGCGCTACGCCTCGGTCGGCGATCTCGCAGACGACCTCCGGCGCTATCTGCGCAACGAGGCCGTGGTGGCGGCGCCCGACACGACGATGCAGGCGATCGGTCGGTGGACCAGCAAGCACCGCATGGCCACCGTCTCGCTGCTGATGCTCAGCTTGATGACGGGCATCGGCGCCACCTTCGGTGTGCTGCTCTATCGGCGCGCCGAGGCGGCCGAGCAGCAGAACCGTGAGTATCGCCTGGCCGAGCTGCAGGCCTCCTCGACCCTGCGCGCGCAGGAGCTGGACTCGACGCTCCAGGGCTACGAGTCGCTGTTCTCCAAGATCGCCGGCGCCGCCGGGCACGCGCTCGAGGGCAAGCGCCAGGGCGAATTCAAGCTGCTGTTCGGCGACGACTTCAAAGAGGGCGGCATCGCCCCCGGGCTCGGCGACTCCAACTTCCATGGCGGCAAGATCAGCTTCGCTGCGCCGGTCGCCGCCATCGCGCCTGGGGTCGTGCGCGAGGCGGTCGCCGGCGACGCGCTCGCCGTCGAGAGCCTGGTCGCACTCGCCAAGAGCGTGATGCTCGAGAGCGCCAGCCCCGATTTCCGCAAGCTCTCCGCGGAGGAGAAGCAGCGCGCGCTCATGCACAGCGGCACCCCGATCACGCGCATCAGCGTGACGCTGCAGACCGGCCTGCATTTCGAGTACCCCGGCATGGCAGGGCTCGCCCCCGATTACGACGGGCGCACGGCGCCTGGCTATCAGGCCGCGCTCGCCCAGAGCGGGATCGTGTGGGGCAAGCCGCGCCCTGGGCGTGGCGGCATGGTGCTGCCGGCGACCGTTCCGCTGCGCTCGCACGAGGGCGAGCCCCTGGGCGTGCTCTCGTTCGAGGTCAGCATCGAGCGCACCGTCTCCTCGGCGCTCGCGAGCGCCCCTGGCCCGCACGTCGAAGCCTCGCTCCTGGTCGAGAAGGAAGGCAAGGTCCTCGCGCAGAATGGCGAGGGCGAGGAGCCCGAGCTGCTCGACATGCAGCAGGTGAAAGACGCCATCGCGCGCGGTGAGTCCGGTTTCGTCGAGACCAAGCGGCAAGGTCGGGACGTGCTCGTCACGTACACGCCGCTCAGCACGGTGGATTGGTACCTGGTCACGGTGGCGAACGTCACGGCCATGAAGAAGGCGCCTCCGCCCGCGGGCGGCCCGCGTCCCGGCGCCGTCGCACGCTCGCAGCCGAGCGCCGTCCCCCTAGGCACGGCGCCCCTCGCGGCGCCCGTCCCCGCAGCCAAGCCGACGGCGAGCGCGAGCGCCGAGCCCGAGCCCAGCGCGGAGCCCAGCGCGGAGCCCAGCGCGTCGGCGGCCCCCAGTGCGTCGGCGGCCCCCAGCGCACCGGCGCTCGGTGGCCCCTGGCCGACCGCGCAGCCCAGCGCGCCTCCGAGCAACGTCGCGCCGCCCGCACCCACCCCGACGGCACCACCGGATCCCTTCGATCCGTGGAAGGCCTACGAGAAGGACAAGAAGCCTTGAGAGCGCGACTCTTTGCAGCATCACTCACCTGCGTGTCGCTCGCGGTCACGCCTTCGTTCGCGCAAGACGGCGGTGCGCCTGTGGCCGCGCCTCAGGCAGCGCCCGCCTCCGCCGACGACGTCGCCGAGGTCTCCGAGGAGGCCCGCGACGAAGCCGCAAGGCTGCTGCTCGAAGGCCGCAAGCAGATGAGCAACCCCAAGCAGCTCGATCTCGCCTGCGAGACGCTCAGCAAGAGCTACGCGCTTCACCGGCGCGGCGACACGCTCCTCAACCTGGCCGAGTGCCATCGGCGCCAGGGCAAGACGGCCACCGCCTGGCGCGAGTTCGACGAGGCCATTCGCTATGCCGAGGCGGTGGAGTTCAAGGAGGCCATCGAGGCCGCGATGAGGCTGCGCGACGAGCTCGCGACCAAGCTCTCCGGGCTGGAGGTGCGCGTGCCCGAGCCTGTGCCGGCGGAGCTGATCGTCGTGCTCGACGGCAAGGTGCTGCCACGGCAGCAATGGGGTCAGCCGCTCTACGTGGATCCGGGCGTGCACGAGGTCGCCGCGACCGCGAGAGGCTACGAGGGCTTCGCCAAGAGCGTCACGGTGCAGCGCGAGGGCGCGCGCACGTCGATCGAGGTCCGCCTGGAGAAGGAGCCGGAGCCGGAGAAGCCGAAGCCCGCTCCTCCGCCGGAGCCTCCCGCCAAACCCGAGCCGCCCGCGCCCGAGCGCGGTGGCCCGCCGGGCTGGGCCTTCGTGGTCGGGGGCGCCGGGGTCGCCATGCTCGGCGTCTCCGCCGCGTTCGGTGCGCTGACGCTCGACGCGGGTGGGAGCCTCGATGACACCTGCGGCGAGGGCCGCGCCAGCTGCCCGCCCGGCTACGACTTCGAGGGCGAACGAGGCAGCGAGCTGCTGGGCTTCGGCATGTTCGTCGGCTTCGGCGCGGCCGGGATCGTCGCCACCGGCGTGGGCGTGGCGGGGCTCATCGCACACGCCGTCGGGGGCCCATCGCACGAGCGCCCGGCCGTGGCCGTCATGCCGCTCCTGGGACCTGGCTTCGCGGGCGCCACGCTCGGCGGCACGTTCTAGCGCACCGTCGTCGCGCACCAGCCGCCGCAGGTGCTATGGCCGCTCGCCGGCTTCGATGCGCAGCTCGGGGCGGGCGAGCTCGTGCCGGTGCCGTAGCCAGCGGAGCGCGGCCTCCTGTCGCGACAGCAGCGCAGCGAGCTCGCGCTCGGAGGGCTCGTAGCCATCGGTGCGGAGGACCAGCTCCACACCCGCGGCGGCGGCGCGCGCGAGGTCTGACTTGCGCCTCGCGCCCCGGACCTCCGACGCCTTCAATGCACCGGAGCGGACCCGCTCGAGGTGCCACGAGAGGCGATGCACCAGATCCACCGTCGCGCTCGGCAGCACGGCCGACACCTGCTCGGGCGAACCACCGACGGTGATCCCGAGCGCCAGACGTCCTCGCGCGGAGATCGACCAACGCGGCTCCGACACCGCCACGTGCTGCTCGGCCGCGGCCCAGGCGTGCGTGAGCTCGGCGAGCCTGCTCGCGGCGCTCGCTCGCGAAGCCGAGTCGAAACGCGCCATCAGCGCCAAGACCGGCGCCACGCGCGCGGTCCCGACCCCGTGGAGCACAGCGGAGCCGAGCAACCAGCCGGCTTCACGATCGGCCCAGGAGGGCTCCACTGCGTCGACGTCGAGCTCGCCGGCGAGCGCCGCCGAGAGCGCGACGTCGTCGCCGAGCGGCGCTGCGGCGCGGGCTGGCCAGAGCTGAGCCGCCGCGGCCGCGCCGTGCACGCGGAGCGCGTAGGCGAGCGCGAGATCGGCGAGCGACTCCCAGAGATAGCCGGCCCCACGCACCTGCTCGATCGCGTCCGCGAGCTCGGCGATCGAGAGCGTAGGCAAGGGGCGATCGCCGAGCAGATCGGCCGCTGCGCGCAAGCCGGCCGCGTGTCGCAGGCGGTTGTCCGGGCGGGGCGGCAGCGCATCGGCCGCGAGCTGCTCCAAGCGCGATGCGAGGGGCGCGAGATCGCGGGCGTCGAGCACCGCGACCAGCGCGGCTTGCGCCAGACTCAACGGCTTCAGATCCGCCGGCGGATCCGTCGCCATGTGAGCGAGCTGCTCTCGCAGCGCCGCGCTGCCCTCGTACGTCGCCATCGTGGTGCCTTCCGCGTCCCTCACGCGCTCGCCGCGCGGTCCGGATCAGTCGTCGTCCTCGAACGCGGCGACGAGCGGGCTGCTCAGCTTCGCGGGCTGAGCGACCAAGCTTCGGTGTGCCTCGCTCGATTCCATGGCTGCGGTTCCTTCTGCTGGAGTGTGGCATCGATGCTGCGCCTCGAGCCCGCGACGACCCGAGGGGCGCCAGGCGCCGGCGGGCGCGCGCCACGAAGGCCGGCGCATCGTTCACCTCGCAGCCGCGCCGGACAACGGAAGTCGCGGTCAGCCGAGCCCACGCCCGGCGCCCCGGGCGCGCCAGCCCACGCAGCACCGACCTCGTTCAGAACGCGACGCCCATGCGGAGGAAGTTGAGGTTCAGGCCGAAGACGCCGCGCGTCGAGCGACCGCCACGGCCGACGATGCCGCTCCCGAACCAGGCCAGCCCGTCGTCGTGGCACTCGATGCACACGCCGCCGTTGAGCCCCATGACGAACACGACGTAGAGCGGCAGGTCGCGGCCGCTCCACTCGTAGCCGAAGTCGAGCCCCAGGCCGAGCTCGACGTCGGTGCCTTCGCTCACCGAAGACGGCCGCCAGCCCCGCGTCTGTCCGCCCTTCGGGGTGTGGAAGATGCGCGTGCGCAGCTTGGGCAGGAGAAAGAAGCCCTCGAGAGGCCTCTCGCCGGTGTGGAAGCTGAGGCCCAGAGAGAGCCAGGTCCCCAGCTGCGTGGTGTCGGCTCCGTACCAGTTGCCGGCGGTGAAGGCGGCTTCGGGCACGAGCTCGATCCGATCGTCGAGCACCACGTTCGCGCCGGCCGACAGGTAGAAGATCCTGGCGGCGCCGAGCAGGCCCGAGCCGATGGGCTCCACCCACACCGCGACGTCGCGATCGTGAGCGCGCGGATCCTCCCAAGCGTTCGGGCCCGAGGACCCGTCCGCACGCGCCGGCGCGGCGATCGCGATCGCGGACGCGATCACCGCAGCGGTGCAGCAGCGCCTCCCCATGATCGACCTCCCGAGCGCGAGCATCGCTCCATCGCGAGTTGCGCGACAGCTCGCCATGGCGTGGAGATCGTGCGCTGCGAGCTCGGAGGCGCTGGCGCTCCGCCGGATCAGCGAAGACGGGCTCGCGGCGCGCGTGGTCCGATCCGCGCCGAGGGAGCGCGCGCGAAGTCTGCGCGCGAGCCGGCGCAGGGTGGGCGGCGTGGGCTGCGTGCCGCCCTCTGCGCGGGCGGACGCTCTCTCATGTACCGAAGATGCAAAAGCAGAGCAGTTGCATCAGCGATCGGGCGCTGCTACGTCGGTCTCCACCAAGGAGCCCATCGATGAACGTCCGTAGCTGCGTGCTTCTCGCTTCCCTCTCACTGCTGCCGGCTTGCGGCGCGCACGGCCTCGAAGAGATCGAGGCCGAGGCCTGCGAGCACCTCGAAGAGGGGCCGTTCGAGCCCTTGGTGGCGACGGCCGACGCCGAGAGCGCCCCGACCGGCGACCAGACGCACGTGTCCTACGAGGTGACGCTGCTCCCCGACGAAGGCGGCAGCTTCGGCGGCTTCGTGGCCTTCGAGTCGGCAGAGGGCGGCGAGTACTACGTCTTCTCGGACGCCGAGGTCGAGCTCTCGTTCTGGAGCGGCGCCTCCATTCCCGTCCTCAGCGAATGCGAGGGCTCACCCTGCTCCGAGACCTGCGGGCTCATCGCTCGCCGCTACCAGCTCGAGCTGCCTTCGGGGCGCACGATCATCGAGCTGAGAGGCGCGAGCACGGCCGAGGTCTCCCTGCTCGTCGAGGCCGGCGAGCACGACCACTGAGGCCAGGCATCGCGGGGCTGGGGGGCCTCTCGGGTGGAGGCCCTCGCTGCCCGCGCCCGCGCGGCGCGAGCCCGCCGCGGTTGGGCCGAGCCCTTCAGTCGAGCTCACCCAGGTTGCGATCGTCGACGTCGATGCCCGCGACGACGATCAGCGCCGGGACCACGGCGGTGTCGAAGCCCGGCAGGGCGGAGAGGCCGTCGTCGAGCGCCCGCACGCGCGTCTCGAGCGCACCGGTCGCGGGGTTTCGCGCGAGCATCGAGACGTTGACGCCGGCGAT
>ERZ761602.4337-NODE-4337-length-18511-cov-4.417154_pt1 | contig 18511 bp, 20 predicted proteins | sample MGYA00512165_ERZ761602 | MGnify/ENA primary metagenome ERZ761602 (study PRJEB28899, sample SAMN02445085) | bioreactor sludge metagenome | biome: EBPR sludge; isolation source: Thorneside wastewater treatment plant | place: Australia: Brisbane, Thorneside... | reverse complement strand
GCACAGTGTGCAGGATGCGTCGCTGGTCTTCGGCATCATCTATCCGTTTCTCGATCCCGACGTCCCGGCAGGGCTTGCCCCCTTCATTCTCGACCTCGGTCTTGAAAAAATCACCCAGGAAATCCGGCTGACGTCGCCGTCAGGCGGCGCGTTCGAATGGATGATCGGGGGCTTTTACACCAAGGAAGACAGCTCGAACCATCAGCTCGTGCGCACGCTGAACTTTGATGGCACGCCGAATGATTTCGATCCCGGCGCCGTAGTTTCGCTGCCATCGACGTTCAAGGAATACGCGATCTTTGGTAACGCAACGCTTCGGTTCGGTAGTTTCGATCTTTCAGCCGGTGTTCGCTGGGCGCAGAACAAGCAGAAGTTCCGCCAGATCAGCGATGGTCCGTTCATCGGTTTCGCGGATGATCCCGGCTCGTCGAAGGAAGACGTGTTCATCTACAGCATCAGCCCGCAGTTCCACCTGAACGACGATGCGATGATCTACGCGCGCGTTGCCAACGGCTATCGCCCCGGCGGTCCGAACGTGACGTTCCCGGGCGTGCCGCCTCAGGTCGATGCCGATACGCTCGTCAACTATGAGGTCGGCTTCAAGGCGAACCTGTTTGATCGCTCGCTGTCGGTCGATGTCGCCGCGTTCTACATGGACTGGACAGATATCCAGATCGTTCAGGACTTCGGCGGCGTCACCGGACAGACCAATGGTCCGAAGGCTGTAAGCAAGGGTATCGAAGGCTCGATTTCCTGGCGTCCGGTCGCCGGTCTCACGCTTGGCCTCAACGGGGCATACACCGATGCGACGTTCGGTGCCGACGCGCCCGAAATCGATGCCATCGATGGCGATCGGTTGCAAAACGTGCCCAAGTTCAGCGGCTCCTTCTCCGCCGATTATAACTTTGCGATCAGCGATCGCCTGGAAGGCAAGATCGGCGGCGGCGTTCGTCGTATGGGCCAGATTCTTTCGGCGGCGAGCAGCGCCCCGGATGCCCTCTGGTCGGATGCCTATACCGCCGTTGATCTCAACGCCGCCGTTACGGTTGATGAGCACTGGACCGTGCGTGTCTATGCCCGCAACCTTCTCGACAAGGAGGCCGCGACCTCGCGTGGGTATACGCGCAACGCCTTCAACGTGCCCGCCTATCAAAGCATGATCCCGCTGCAGCCCCGAACCGTCGGTGTTGCACTCGATCTTTCATTCTAGCCAAGAGAACAGACTGGTCCCCATGCACATGTCGTCTTTCCCCGGTAATGCCCAGCTTCGGCTTCCGACCCCGTATTTGCTGTTTCTCGGGGACACTGTAGAGAGTGGTTACGCGAAGACGGCGTTTGGTCTTCGCGACTGGGCGGGCGACAAGTGCGTGGGGGAGTACCGGCTTGCGGCGGGAACAGTGACGGCGGGTCTGGCTGAACTGACGCCTGCGGAAGGCTATGCGCGGGGTGCGCGGTCGATGGTGATCGGCGTTGCGCCCGGCGGTGGCGGCATTGCGCCGTCGTGGGTGCCTACGCTTGTGGAAGCGCTCGAGGCCGGCCTCGATCTCATCAGCGGTATGCATGTCCGGCTCGGGGATGTCCCCGAGCTTGCCGAGGCGGCGGCGAAGCACGGCCGGCGCCTGATCGATGTGCGCGTCCCGCCGGCGGGCCTGCCGGTGGGCACCGGCCGCAAGCGGACGGGCAAGCGCCTGCTGACGGTGGGAACGGATTGCGCGCTCGGCAAGAAATACACGGCGCTGTCACTGGCAAACGCGTTCGCGGAGCGCGGCGTGGACGCCGATTTCCGCGCCACCGGCCAAACCGGCATCATGATCGCAGGCGGCGGCATCCCGATGGATGCGGTGGTTTCGGATTTCGAGGCAGGCGCCGCCGAAGTGCTGAGCCCGGACGCGGCACCGGAACATTGGGACGTGATCGAGGGGCAGGGCTCGCTGTTCCACCCAGCCTATGCGGCGGTGTCGCTCGGCCTTCTGCATGGCAGCCAGCCCGACGTGATCGTAGTATGCCACCAGCCGGGACGCGCGGAGATCATCGGTGCGCCGGGCTACGCGATCCCGAGCCTTGAAGAGACGATCGAGCTCAACCTGCTGCTGGGGCGGCGTACCAATCCGGCGATCCGCTGTGCGGGTATCGCATTCAACACCAGCGGCATGGATGCCGCCGAGGCCGACGCGCTTATGGAAGCCGAAAGCAAGCGTCTCGGCCTTCCTGTCGCGGACCCGATCCGCGGAGGCGCGGCTTTTCAGAAACTCGTCGACAACTGCATAGGATAGACTGCGTGGGGGAGGGGACAACGTCGAGCTGGTTCCAGAGATTTCTGTTGCCGGGGTTTGCATTCAAGGCCGTGGTGATCGGGGGCGGTTACGCCACCGGGCGCGAACTCGCCGAATTCTTCATGCCGAGCGGGCCGTGGGGCGGGCTTGCCGCAATGCTGCTCGCGACGGTGCTCTGGAGCATTATCGCCGCCACCACCTTTGCCTTCGCGCGGAAGGTCGGGGCGCTCGACTATCGCACCTTCTTCGCGCGCCTTCTCGGGCCGGGCTGGATCGTGTTCGAGATCGCCTACGTGCTGTTCGTGATCCTGATCCTGTCGGTGTTCGGCGCGGCTGCGGGCGCGATCGGCGCGGCGATGTTCGGCCTGCCGCCGATCGTCGGCACGCTGATTCTTGCCGGGTCGATCGCGGGCTTCGCGGCGTTCGGCAACAGCTCGGTCGAAGAGCTGTTCAAGTATGTCTCGTTTCTTCTCTACGGCGTCTACGCACTGTTCCTCGTCCTCGCGCTCGGCACCTTCGGCGACAAGATCGCGGCCAATTTCGCGATCCCCGCGTCCAGCGACGGCTGGATGCTCGGCGGCATCACTTATGCCTCCTACAACATCGTCGGTGCGGTGGTGATCCTGCCGGTACTGCGCCATCTTCACAGCCAGCGCGATGCCGTCGTCTCGGGGTTGATCGCCGGGCCGCTCGCGATGGCGCCCGCGATCCTGTTCTTCGTGTGCATGATCGCCTTCTATCCCGGCATCCAGCACGAAGAGCTGCCGTCCGATTTCATGCTTCGGCACCTCGAAATGCCGCTCTTCCACCTGCTGTTCCAGTTCATGATCTTCACTGCGCTTCTCGAAAGCGGCACGGGTTCGGTTCATGCGATCAACGAGCGGATTGCGGGTGTGTGGCGCGCGCGGCGGGGAACGGATCTCGGCACGCGCCCTCGCGCGCTCATCGCCACGGTGCTGCTGATCGGCTGCATCTTCGTTGCCGATCACTTCGGTCTCGTTGCGCTCATTGCGAACGGCTACCGCATCCTTGCCTTCGTCTTTCTCGCCCTGTTCGTGGTCCCGCTCATGACGATCGGCCTTTACCGGGTCGTCAAGGGCGGATCGCCGGCCGATGTGAGCGCGTGAGACCGGGCTGAAACCCATCGCGATCGCCGAGGGCGATAACCCGTCGCTGTCCCAGGGCCTCGGGATTCGAAACTCGGCGAGCGTGTGCCGGTCGATCCGGGACGATGTTATCGGACCCGATCGACCGGCAAGCCGTTCGCGGTGAAAAGGGAGATTTGAAATGAAGCGTATTCTTGCCGTCCTCCTCGCCGCCGCGGTGCCGGCGCACGCCGAAACGCTGCACCAGCGTACGCTGACGCTCGATACGCATCTCGATACGCCGATGCACTTCGCGCGCCAGGGGTGGAGCTTCGGCGACAAGCACAGCTACGATACCGATCTCGTGCAGGTCGACATGGGCCGCATGGACGAAGGCGATCTCGATGGCGGCTTCTTCGTGATTTACACCGAACAGGGTCCAGTGACGGCGGAAGGCTTCGCGAAGGCAAAGGCGTTTGCGCTCGGCCGCGCCGATCTCATTCGCACGACGCTGGCGAAGTTCCCGGATCGCATCGCGCTCATCTCGACCGCCGCCGACGCGAAACGGATGGATGCCGCAGGCAAACGCTTCGGCTGGCTCAGCATCGAGAATTCCTACCCGCTCGGCGAAGACCTTTCGCTGCTGAAGACGTTCTACGATCTCGGCGTGCGTCTGGCAGGGCCGGTGCACGGCAAGAACAACCAGTTCGCCGATTCCGCGACCGATACGCCGCAGTGGAACGGCCTCAGCCCGCTCGGGCGGCAGTGGGTCGCGGAGATGAACCGTCTCGGCATCGTGATCGACGGCAGCCATTCGTCGGATGCCGCGTTCGATCAGATGCTGGCGCTGTCGAAGATACCGCTCATTCTGTCGCATTCGGGTTCGAAGACGATCTCGGACCAGCCCCGCAATCTCGATGACGCGCGCATTCGCAAGCTCGCCGAAGCGGGCGGCGTGATCTGCGTCACCACCGTGTTCCTCGCGCCGATGAACTTCACGCCGGAACGCAACGCGCTCTTTGCGCAGCTCGAGCAGATCGGCACGATGACGCCGGAGGAACAGGCGAAGCTGACGCGTGAAACGCGCGCGCTCGATGCGGTGATGCCGATTCAGAACACCGATTTCGAAGCCTTCATGAAAAGCCTGCTTCACATCATCAAGGTGGCGGGCATCGACCATGTCGGCATCGGCGCGGACTGGGACGGCGGCGGCGGCGTCAAGGGCCTCGAGGATATCGGCGGCCTTCCCAAGGTCACCGAGCGCCTGCACGCCGAGGGCTTCTCGGACGCGGACATCGAGAAGATCTGGAGCGGCAATGTGCTCCGCGTCCTGCGCCTCGCCGAGGAAAACGCTGCGCGGCGCTGATCCGCTTTTTCTGTTATCAGCAGGCGATGCCGAACATGTCGCCGCCTCGCCGCCGCTTCGCCCCCGCAACCGCGCGCAACTGCGATCCGATTCTGGACGTTCTGGGGCCGCTGCTGCCCGAAGCGGGGCTGGTACTCGAAGTCGCGAGCGGAACTGGCGAGCACGTCGTGCACTTCGCGCAGGCGCGGCCCGGTCTCGTCTGGCAACCGACCGACCCGTCGCCGGAGGCGCGTGAATCGATTGCCGCATGGGCTGAGGTCGAGGGCCTGCCGAACGTGCGCGCGCCGCTCGCGCTCGATGCGGCGGTGGAGGATTGGCCGGTGGCGCACATCGATGCCGCGGTCTGCATCAATATGCTGCACATCAGCCCGTGGGCGGCCACGCAGGGGCTGATGAAGGGTGCAGGCAAGCGCCTCACCCCCGGCGGGCTCCTCTACATCTACGGGCCGTTCCGCCGCGCCGATACGCCGACCGCGCCCAGCAACGAAGCCTTCGATGCCGATCTGAAAGGCCGCGACGCGCGCTGGGGCCTCAGAATGCTGGAAGATGTACGGGCTGAGGCCGAATCGAACGGCCTCGGCTTCGAAGGCTTCGTGGAGATGCCTGCGAACAACCTGTCGCTCATCTTTCGCAAGCGCTGACCACAAAAAAGAGCGGCGCAGGTTGCCCCGCGCCGCTCCTTTTTCGTTACGAAGCCTGGTGTCAGGCGTTCGCTTCGCCTTCGGCCTCAACCTCGGCTTCGGCGGCGAATTCGCCCGGCTCGAGGTTCGGGTCGCGCTCTTCGGTGAAGCCGCTCACGTCCTTTTCGAACATGTCGGCCAGAACGTCGACGCCCTGCGCCTGCAGATCGGCTTCGTCGGCCGAGCGGGCGACGTTCGCCTCGATCTCGATGCTGACTTCCGGGTGCAGCGCCACGCGGACCTTGTGAATGCCGAGCGCCTTGATCGGCGTGTTCAGCACCACTTGGTTCTTGTGAACGGCGATGCCGTTTGCTTCGGTCAGCGCTTCGGCGATGTCGCGCGCGGCGACGGAGCCGTAGAGGTGACCAGCATCCGAAGCGGCGCGAATCAGCACGATCTTCGCGCCATTCAGCTTCTTCGAGTCCGTCTCGGCGCCGGAGCGCTTCTCGGCGTTTTCCTGGACGATACGCTCGCGGTTCGCTTCGAACTTCGCCTTGTTGGCGTCGTTGGCGCGAAGCGCCTTGCCGCGCGGCAGCAGGAAGTTGCGGGCGTAGCCGGGCTTCACCGAAACCACGTCGCCGATGCTGCCGAGGTTCTCGACGCGCTCAAGCAGGATGATGTCCATAGCCATGGGTCTTATCCTTCCTTAGCGAACGAGGAACGGCAGCAGGCCGAGGTGGCGGGCGCGCTTGATCGCCTTGGCCAGCTCACGCTGCTTCTTGGCCGAAACCGCGGTGATGCGGCTCGGCACGATCTTGCCGCGCTCGGAGACGAAGCCCTGAAGCAGGCGCACGTCCTTGTAATCGATCTTCGGCGCATCGGCCCGGCTGAACGGGCAGGTCTTGCGGCGACGGAAAAACGGGCGTGCCATCGTTATTCTCCTTCACGCTCGCGGCGCGGGCCACGGTCACGATCGCCACCGCGATCTCCACGGTCGCCGCGATCCCCACGATCACCGCGCGGTCCACGCGAGTCGCGGTCGCCGCGATCACTCTTGCGCATCATCGCCGAGGGCTCTTTTTCAAGCTCGTCGACGCGGATCGTCTGGTAGCGGATCACATCTTCGTTAATCGCTATGTTGCGCTCCAGCTCGTGCACCGCCGGGGCCGGGGCCTCGATGTTGAGCAGCACGTAGTGCGCCTTGCGATTCTTCTTGATGCGGTAGGCGAGGCTCTTCAGGCCCCAATATTCGGTCTTTGCGACCTTGCCCGCACCGTCCTCGATGATCTTCGTGAACGTTTCGGCAAGGCTATCCACCTGCGCGGTGGACAGGTCCTGGCGCGCCAGGAAAACATGCTCGTAAGAGGGCATGGTCCTATCTTCTCCTCAAATACCGATCGCTGACGACGGGCAATCCGCCGCCCCTCCGGCTGGCTACGGGATACAAAAACAAGCGGCGGGAAGCTTGGCTCCCCGCCGCTGGTGACGGCCCTATGGCGCAAAAGCGCCGGAAAGGCAAGTGCAGCTTAGGCTGCGTTCGTCGATGCGTAGAGCGCCCACAGCGCGGCAACGCCGTTGAAGCCGCTTGCCTCAGGCACGCTCTTGAACGTCGCCGATGCTGCCGAGCGGTTGCCCGAACGCAGCTGGCTGATGCCGCCCAGCACCTTCGCCTGATCGCCGGTGGCGCCGCCCGCCTTCGCGGCCGCGCCGTAAAGCGAGGAGGCCTTGGCATAATCGCCCGCGCCGAAGGCGATGTTGGCGGCCTGCAACTGGCCCCCAGCGTCCTTCGGCAGTTTCGAGGCGCCCGCTGCAGCCGCCGCAGCCCGCTTGGAGGCGGCTTCGAGCAGCTTGACGTTCATCGTGTCGGTCGAAGCGACGTTGCCAGATTTCATGCCGGCTTCGAGCGCGCGCTTGGCGACGGCAGGCTGGTTCGCGACGATCGCGAGCTTCGCATATTCCTGATAATCTTCAGGTTTCGTGATGTTGCCCGTCTGCTCCATCAACTCGAAGAGCGCGAGCTTTGCTTCGCGGGGCATCTGCCCGTTCTTCATGTCGACGAGGAGCGCACGCCAGCGCGCCGGCGACGGATCGATCTTGATGAGCCGCTCGGTCGTGGCGAGGTAGCCCTTCTTGTCGTCCATCTTGTACTGGGCGTTGGCGAGGCTCTGCAGCCAGCCCTCGCGGGCGCCATTCTGCTTGATGAGGTTCTGGTAGACGTCGGCAGCGCCCTTGAAGTTGCCCTGACGGAAATACGACTGGGCGACGATCGTCTGGCCCTGCACGCCGCCGGTCTTCTTGCCGAGCGCGACGGCCTTGTCGAGCTGGCCGGCGCGGTAATAGAGCGGCGCGAGCTGCGAGGCGGGTGCCCCGATGCTTTCGAGCTCCTGCGCGGCGGCACCCCAGCGACCAGCCTTGGTGTGCACGAAGGCGGCCATTTCGGCGACCTTGCGGCGTTCGGTCGCAGTGTTCGCGGCGCTGCGGGCGGCGTTCACGCGCGCCGTTGCGGCGGCGAGGTTACCGGCTTTCGCGAGGTTCGAGGCTTCCTGCAGCGGTTTGCCGACACCCGGCGAGAGCGCCTGTGCCACGGCCGGGGCCGAAAGGGCTGCGGGAACCGCGAGCGCCAGCGCGGCAGCCATCGTCAAGCGGGAAACAAACGTCATCGTAATCCTTCCACTCCCAGTTTCGGGTCCAGCGTGCCGAATCAAGGCACATTAACGCCTGAAGAGGGTCCTCCGCTCCAAGCCTTTGACCATGCTTTATTACACGGCAATGATGGCCTGCATCTGAACGGGCCATTCATCACGGCGAATGAAAACCGCGCGAACCTTACCGATTCGGAGCCGAATCGCAACATTCCTCTGTCGCTTGCGCGTGCGCGCGGACATCACTAAGCGCCTGCCGCAGGCATCGTAACCAACGAAGAAGGGGCGGCCCCTATGGCACGCGCATTCATTTTTCCGGGGCAGGGCAGCCAGTCGGTCGGCATGGGGCAGGCGCTCAGCCTTGCGAGCGCGGCCGCGCGCGAGGTGTTTCAGGAGGTCGACGAGGCGCTCGGGCAGAACCTCTCGAAGCTGATGTTCGAAGGCCCGGAGGCCGACCTCACGCTCACCGAGAACGCACAGCCCGCGATCATGGCGAACGCCATCGCGGCGCTCCGTGTGCTCGAAAAGGAAGGCGGACTGCTGCTTGCAGACAAGACCGCCTACGTCGCGGGTCACAGCCTCGGCGAATACACGGCGCTGTGCGCGGCCGGCAGCCTCGGGCTTGCCGAGACGGCGCGACTCCTGAAGCTGCGCGGGCAGGCGATGCAGGCGGCGGTGCCGGTGGGCGAGGGCGCGATGGCCGCGCTGCTCGGTCTCGACTTCGAAGCTGCCGTGAAGGCCGCCGCGGAAGGTGCGCAGGGCGAAGTCTGCCAGGCCGCGAACGACAACGCGCCGGGGCAGGTCGTCATTTCGGGCCACAAGGCCGCCGTCGAGCGCGCCATCGAGATCGCCAAGGGACTCGGCGCGAAGCGCGGCATGTTGCTGCCGGTATCCGCGCCGTTCCACTGTTCGCTGATGGCACCCGCCGCCGAAAAGATGGCGGAAGCGCTGGCCGGCGCAAACGTCGCGGCGCCCTTCGTGCCCCTCGTCGCGAACGTCACCGCTGTGCCCGTCACCGATCCCGCTGAAATCCGCCGGCTTCTGGTGGAGCAGGTCACCGGCACGGTGCGCTGGCGCGAAAGCGTCCTTGCGATGGCAGACCTTGGTGTCGATGGCTTCGTCGAGTTCGGCGGCAAGGTGCTCGGCCCGATGATCAAGCGCATCACGCCCGATGCGGCAACGCTCAGCCTCGTTTCGATGGACGACATCGAAGCGGCGGCGAAGACACTCTAGGGGAGGCAAGACATGTTCGATCTCACCGGCATGAAGGCGCTCGTCACGGGCGCGAGCGGCGGTATCGGCTCGGCGATCGCGAAGGCGCTTGGCGAGCAGGGCGCGACGGTCGCGCTGTCCGGCACCCGCGAGGAGGCCCTGAAGGCGGTCGCGGCCAAAATCGGCGGTACCACGCACATCCTGCCCTGCAATCTTTCGGACAGCGCCGCCGTCGACGCGCTCGTCGGGCAGGCGGTCGAGGCGATGGGCGGCATCGACATCCTCGTCAACAACGCGGGCGTCACCCGCGACAATCTCGCCATGCGCATGAAGGACGAGGAGTGGACGGACGTGATCCGCATCAACCTCGAAGCCGCCTTCCGCCTCTCGCGCGCCGCGCTCAAGCCCATGATGAAGGCGCGTTTCGGGCGCATCATCTCGATCACGTCGGTCGTCGGCGCCACCGGCAACCCCGGCCAGATGAACTACGCCGCCTCGAAGGCGGGCCTCGTCGGCATGTCGAAGGCGCTCGCGCAGGAAGTCGCCAGCCGCAACATCACCGTGAACTGCGTCGCGCCGGGCTTCATCCTCTCGGCGATGACCGATGCGCTCCCCGATGCCCAGAAAGAGGCGCTCACGGGCCGGATTCCGGCCGGTCGCCTTGGCGAAGGCGGCGACGTGGCGGGTGCGGTCGTCTATCTCGCCAGCCGTGAAGCCGGCTATGTTACCGGCCAGACACTTCATGTGAATGGCGGAATGGCGATGATCTGAGCTACACGGGGACTTGCAAGGCCTCGGCCACCCGGCTACTGCCAAATCAAACGTAATCCTGTTCTTCTGAGGGGACCATTATATGAGCGATGTCGCAGAACGCGTGAAGAAGATCGTCGTCGAACACCTCGGCGTCGAGCCGGACAAGGTGACCGAGGACGCGAGCTTCATCGACGATCTCGGCGCGGACAGCCTCGACACGGTCGAGCTGGTGATGGCGTTCGAGGAAGAGTTCGGCGTCGAGATCCCTGACGATGCTGCCGAGAAGATCCTCACCGTGAAGGACGCGATCGGCTACATCGAGGAAAACAGCGCCGCCTGACACGGGGACGCTTGCCGGACCAAACGGCACGGAATCGCGAGCGGCTCCCCGGAAAAGCCGGAGGGCCGCTCGCTTGTTATCAGGACACGGGAGAACCGAATGCGCCGCGTCGTCGTCACCGGACTGGGTCTTGTCACACCGCTTGGCGGGGACGTTGAATCCAGCTGGCGCAATATCCTTGCCTCGAAGTCGGGCGCTGCGCGCATCACCCGGTTCGACCCGTCGGATCAGGCCTGCACCATCGCGTGCGAGGTGAAGATGGACGGCCGCGAGGATGGCTGGGATGTCTCGAAGCGTGTCGATCACAAGGTCCAGCGCCAGGTCGACCTGTTCATCCAGTTCGGCATCGATGCCGCCGGCCAGGCAATCGAGGACGCGGGCCTCGCCAACCTCACCGACGAGCAGAAGCTGCGTGCGGGCTGCTCGATCGGCTCGGGCATCGGCGGTCTGCCGGGCATCGAATCCGAATCGATCGTGCTCCATGAGAAGGGCCCGCGCCGCGTCAGCCCGCACTTCGTGCACGGCCGCCTCATCAACCTCGTGTCGGGTCAGGTTTCGATCAAGTACGGCCTGATGGGTCCGAACCACGCCGTCGTCACCGCCTGCTCCACGGGCGCGCACTCGATCGGCGACGCCGCGCGCATGATCGCGCTCGACGATGCGGACATCATGCTGGCGGGCGGCGCCGAAAGCGCGATCTGCCCGCTCGGCATCGCCGGTTTCGCACAGGCGCGCGCTCTCTCCACGGCGTTCAACGACCAGCCGGAACGCGCCAGCCGCCCCTACGACAAGGACCGCGACGGCTTCGTGATGGGCGAAGGCGCGGGCGTCGTCGTGCTCGAAGAGTATGAACACGCGAAGAAGCGCGGCGCGAAGATTTATGGCGAGGTCGTCGGCTACGGTCTCACCGGTGACGCCTACCACGTCACCGCGCCGCATCCGGAAGGCTTCGGCGGTTTCCGTTCGATGCAGATGGCGCTGAAGAAGGCGGGCATGAACCCCGCCGACATCGACTACATCAACGCCCATGGCACCTCGACGCCGCTCGGCGACGAGATCGAACTCGGTGCGGTTCGCCGCCTGTTCGGCAGCGCGATGGATACGGTGTCGATGTCGTCGACGAAGAGCGCGATCGGGCACCTTCTGGGCGGCGCCGGCGCGGTCGAGACGATCTTCTGTCTGCTCGCCATCCGCGACCAGATCGCCCCGCCGACGATCAACCTCGAAAACCCGAGCGATGGCTGCGCGGGTGTCGACCTCGTCCCGCTCGTCGCGCGTGAGCGCAAGATCAAGGCCGCGCTCAACAACAGCTTCGGTTTCGGCGGCACCAACGCCTCGCTGATCGTCAAGGCACTCTGACCGTATGAAAAAGCTGCTGGTCGCCATCGTCATCGCGGCGCTGGCGGCGGCTGCCGTGCTTGCTTTCCAGTGGACCGCCAGCGGCCCGCTCGTGAAGGACGCGGACGTCATCGTGCCGCGCGGCGCATCGCTCGCGGCCACCGCCGTCCAGCTCGAAAAGGCAGGCGCGATCCGCTCGTCGGATGCGTTCCGGCTGATGGCGCGCGTGCTTGGCTCCGGGGCGCCGGTCAAGGCGGGCGAGTTCCGCATCCCCGCGGGCAGCAGCGCGGCGGCGATTCTGCGTATTCTCCAGCATGGCGAACCGCTCCAGCGGCTGATCGTCGTGCCCGAAGGTTTGCCATCGATTCTCGTCCATGAAAGGCTGATGGCCGAAGACCTGCTCACCGGCGATGTGGAGGTTCCGGCGGAAGGCTCTGTGCTGCCGGGCGGCTATAGTTTCGAGCGTGGCGAGCCGCGCGCCGCCGTGCTGAAGCGGATGCAGGACGCGATGGCGAAGACGCTCGCCGAGCTCTGGCCCGCGCGCAAATCCTCGTCCGTCGTCAAGACGCCCGAGGAGGCTGTGAACCTCGCCGCCATCGTCGAGAAGGAAACTGCGAAGGCGGAGGAACGCCGCACGATCGCGGGCGTCTATTCGAACCGCATCCGCATCGGCATGATGCTGCAGGCCGATCCGACGGTCATCTACCCGATCACGAAAGGCAAGCCGCTCGGCCGCCGCATCCGCCAGTCGGAACTGCGCGCCGACAACGGCTACAACACCTATGCGAAGGCGGGGCTTCCAACGGGGCCGATCGCCAATCCGGGGCGCGCGTCGATCGAAGCCGTGCTCGATCCCGAAACCACCGACGCGCTCTATTTCGTGGCGGACGGCACCGGCGGTCACGTGTTCGCGCGCACGCTTGCCGAGCATAACGCCAATGTCGTGAAGTGGAGGGCGATCCGCCGGGAACGCGGCGAGCTATAGTCTCCGCACTGCTGTCACCGGCGCGTCGTACTGCGGCAGCAGGCGACCCACCACGTCGTCGAGCGGCTCGATCACCGTCGACATGAAGAAGGCGTTGGCGTGGAGCAGCCGCGTCTCGTCGAACATGAAGCCGACATGGCCGGGGAAGAACACAAGGTCCCCGCGCCGATAGCGCCGATCCTCGACCTCTGACCCAAGCGCCGCCTGCATGTCGCTGTCGCGGGGGCAGCCGATGCCGCACGCACCGAGCGCGACCTGCACGAGGCCCGAGCAGTCGAGTCCACCGCGCGTGCGCCCGCCCCACTTGTAGGGCGTGCCGAGGAACAGTTCGGCAATCGCTACCGGATCAGCGGCGCGGTCATCGATTGCGGCGATGTGGCGCCTGTGAACATAGCCCCCGGCGGCGGACACGAATTTCTCGTCATGCTCGACGGCGCGGGTCAGCGCCCCCATCGGCAGCGCGCCGATCACGGTGGACTTGATGTCGGGCTTCGCGAAAACGAGCGCAGTCGGCGCGGCAATCCGGTGCGTCGGCGCCTCGGTGCCTTCGGCAAGCAGCGCGGCATCGACATAGCCGACATAATGGTCGTGAACGCTGTAGCCCCATGCGACGCCGCCCGACACGTCGAGCACATCGAACCCCTCGCCCGAAAGCAACTCGCTCACCGCGACGGCGTCCGCCTCCGGCGCCTTGCGGATGGGCGCTTGCGGCGCGGTCAGCCGATGGCGAACGGCAAGCGCGAAGCGCGGCGCCTCGACAAGCCCTTCGAGTGCCACATCGGCAAGATCATCCCGCCACGCGTTGATGCGTGGGTCGGGGTTAGAGGTAGGCCCGATCTTCGCGTTCGGTGTTGCGGTTGGCATGGCCCTGCGTCGTCTCGATCATTCCTGCGAAGGTCTCGAGGAATTCGTGGCCCTGCGCCGTCCGCTCGACGAAGATGTTGCGCAGGTCACTCTCGTCCTTCTGGCGGCGGATATAGCCGAACGCGCCGAGCGTGTTGAGTGCCCGCGTGATGACGGGTTTCGAAACCCGGAGCTTGGCCGCAAGGCCGCGCACCGTATGCGGTCCCTGTGTCAGGTAGACGAGCAGCAGCAGCGCCATCTGCCGGTTGGTAAGATCCGGACGGTTCGATTGTACATACGCGATAACCGTCTGCATCCAGGGGCTGAGGAGCGCATCAATCCGGTCGTCTAGGCCTGAGAGGGTCATGGCTGTTTCACCCGTTATGTCGTTTCGGGTCACCATATTTTAACGGGAGTTAATGATGTGTTGATAATTTGGGTTAACCCGTTGAAGCGTTCATTCGGCGCGATGATTGCCGTAACGTTTCTCAATATACGCCCAAAACGCCCGTAGACCCAGCGCTTCCCCGCCTTTCGGGCGGCCCGGTTTCGCCGTCGGCATCCACGCGAACGTATCAAGGTGCGCCCACGGCGTTTTCGGATCGACGAATTTTTCGAGGTAGAGCGCTGCGGTGATCGCCCCGGCGAACGCGCCCGAAGCGCTGTTGTTGATGTCTGCCACGTCGGACTTCAGCATTTCCGCATAGGGTTTCCACAGCGGCATCCGCCACAGCGGGTCGCCGCTCGTCCCGGCGCCTTCGAGGAGCCCCTCGGCAAGCGCCTCGTCGTTGGCGAAGAGCGCGGGGAGATCGGGGCCGAGCGCGACGCGCGCGGCGCCGGTTAATGTCGCGAAGTCGAGGATCATCTCCGGGCTGTCCTCGCCCGCGAGCGCGAGCGCGTCACACAGAACCAGCCGCCCCTCGGCGTCGGTGTTGCCGATCTCGACGGAGAGGCCCTTGCGCGTCTTGATGATGTCGCCTGGCCGGAACGCGCCGCCGTCTATGGCGTTCTCGACCGCCGGGATGAGGAGGCGCAGCCGCACGCGCAGCTTCGCGCCCATCACCAGCCCTGCGAGCGCAAGCGCGTGCGCCGCGCCGCCCATGTCCTTCTTCATCAGCAGCATGTTGCCCGCGCGCTTGATGTCGAGCCCGCCCGAATCGAAGCACACGCCCTTGCCGATGAGCGTCAGCTTCGGGTCGCCCTTGCGGCCCCAGCTCATGTCGATCAGCCGGGGTTCACGGCCCGCGCCGGCGGCGCGGCCGACCGCGTGGATCGTCGGGAAGTTCGCCGTCAGCAGATCGTCTCCGGTGGTGACCTTCACCTCGGCGCCGTGGTGGCGCGCGACATCGCGCACGGCCGCCTCCAGCGCCTCGGGGCCCATGTCCTCGGCAGGTGTGTTAACGAGATCGCGGATCAGAACCTGCGCGTCCGCAAGCCGCGCGAGCGCCGCGATGTCGACCGACTTCGGGACCAGCAGCGTCCGCGGCTCGATGGGCTTGGGTTCGGAAAGGTAGCGCGTGAACGTGTAGTGCGCGAGCATCCAGCCGAGCGCGGCCGCGCCCCCTTCGCGGCCCGCCGCGAGCCTGTAGCGCCCGGCAGGCAGGGCTTTCACGGCACCGGCAAGGTCCCACGGCCCGAGCGTGGCGGGGGCGCCGAAGGCGGCGCTCCAGCTTTCCGCCTCGCTCCCCGGAAGGATCACCCGCGTACCGGCCGTGCCCTTGAACTGCGCGGCTTCCACTGCGGCGCGCGCACGTGCCGGCAGCGCGTCCCGCCACGCCTCGAAGCCGGCGGGATCGACAAGCGCGATCTCACGGGCGTCCTGTCCCGTGTCATGTTCGATAAGGCTGGCAGATTCCATCGTGTTCGCGCTTTTCCGTTCCTGCTCTTCGCTTGCCGCGAAGCGGCAGACCGCTTAAACGGTCGGCCAAATTTCAACTCCGTACCTGCGCCTGAAGGAACACAATGGCCACCAATCCGCAAGCCGCCCAGTTGCCGCCGCTCTACAACGCGCTCGCGCCGCTCTCCTCGACGGTGCATCAGGCGCTCGGGCTGAAGTCCCGCACGGGCGCGCCCTTTGCGCGCGGGCTGCACGCGATCCCGATCACGGTCGACGAGTTCCACCTCGTGCAGCGCCACTATCCGATCGTGTTCGCGGCTGGCCAGACGCCCGTGCCGCTCGCGCTCACTTCGCTCAGCGAAGGCCAGAACCTGTTCGTCGACGAAGCGGGCAACTGGCGCGCCGGCACCTATGTGCCTGCCTATGTGCGCCGCTATCCGTTCCTCCTCGCGCGGATCAATCCGCAGTCCGAGGAACTGACGCTCTGCTTCGACGAGACCTCCGAGGATCTCGGCGCCGACGAAGGCGATCCGCTGTTCAAGGATGGCGAGGCGACCGATGTCGTGAAGAACGTCCTCGAATTCTGCGAGCAGTTCGAAAACTCGATGCGCAAGACGCAGGCGTTCGTGCAGGAGCTCGAAAAGGGCGAATTCCTGATGGACGGCGAGGTTTCCATCCAGATGGATGGCATGGCGCAGCCCGCGATCTACCGCGGCTTCAAGATGATCTCGCAGGACAAGATCCGCGACCTGCGCGGCGATCAGGCGCGCAAGCTCATCCAGAACGGCATGTTGCCGCTGATATACGCGCACCTCTTCTCGCTGTCCTACGTCACCGACCTGTTCTCGCAGGGCGCGGCGAAAAACGCGGCGGAAAAAACGGAAGCCTGATCGCTTTCCCGCGCTGTCTTGCACCGCAGGGGATTCGCCCTAGACTCCCCGTACGTGCAGGGCAATCGCAGGAAGGGGCCTCATGGCAACGGTTCACAGCAGCTATTCGAAAACGGCGATCACGCTTCACTGGCTGATCGCCGTTCTCGTTCTCGGCAATATCGTCGGCGCGGTCTACGCCGAAGGGCTCCCGGATGCGGAGCGCGGCGCCGTCATGGGCATTCACAAATCGATCGGCATCACCGTCCTCGCGCTCACGGTATGGCGGCTCGTGATGCGGCTGAAGGCGGGCTTCCTCGCGCTGCCCGCGCACATGAAGGGGTGGGAAATCTTTCTCGCCCGCCTCACGCACATCGGCTTCTACGTATTGCTCCTCCTGCTGCCGCTGAGCGGCTGGGCGTTTGCTGCGAGCCCCGAGCGGCCGCTCGTGTGGTTCGATCTTATTCCGATTCCCGATTCACCGCTGGGGAAGGCGGGCCGTGGTTTCTTCCATGCGCTGCATGGGCCCGCCGCGTTCCTGGCGCTCGTGCTCGTTGTTCTGCACGTTCTGGGCGCTTTGAAGCACCATTTCCTCGATCGCGACGACGTTCTGGCGAGAATGTTGCCTTTTTTGCGAAAAAATCGGGCAGACGCTTGAAAACTTAACAATTCCGGCCCATCTTGATTTTGGGCGGCGCTGCGTTCCCCCCCTTTTGCGCGGCACGCCTGCGTAGCATCATCTGACGAGGATGATGCCACGTCCTCCCTGAACCCTGGTCACTTCGACATTGTCGAAGTGACCTTTTTTCTTTCAGACAGCTTTATTCGGCCGCGATGGCCTGCGGTCTTCCGAACATTTGCGGAAGCCAGCCCAGAAGCTCCGCCACTAGGTTTTTCAGCGTTTCCGCGACGTCATTGAAGCCGGCGTGCCGTTCCAGTGTGTCCGGGTCCATGTAGAGCGTGCGGTCGATCTCGATCTGAATCGCGAATCGGCCGCGTGCGGGCGCGGCGTGGAAGCGCGTTGTGTACCCGCCCGCGTAGGGCGTGTTGCGCGCGACGCGCAGGCCTGCCCGGCGGAAGTGGGCCTCCACATGGCGTACGACTGATTCGGGTGCGGACGTGCCGCCCGCGTCGCCGATCACGATCTCAGGCCGTTGCCGCGCGGGAAGCGAGAGCGGCGGCATCGAGTGGCCGTCGATGAGCAGCGCATAGCCATGGCAGGTGGCGGCGTCTTCGATCAGCGATGCGAGCCGCTGGTGATAGGGCGCGTGCACCGCCGCGATTCGCTGCAACGCCGCTGCGCTGCTGATGCGGTCGCGGTAGATGTGAAGCCCCGGCCCGGTGAGCCGCGGCAGCACGCCGAGCCCGGAGCGGACACGGTCGGTGGTTTTCACGGGCCCCGCCGCTGCCGGGTCGCTCAGCATCGAAAGATCGATCTCCTGCGGGTCGCGGTTGAGATCGACATAGGCGCGCGCCCAGCGCGCGGTGATCAGCGGCGCGCCCGATTCGGCCGCGGGCGCGAGCAGTTCGTCGACATAGGCATCCTCGGCGCGCCGCAGCCCATCGAGGTTGAGCGCGGCGGCGGAGAGAAACCCCGGCGGCAGCGCACGGCCGCTGTGGGGCGAGGCGAGCACCAGCGGCGCGGGCGCGCCGCGCGGGCCCGAAACGAAGTGGCCCGGCGTCAGCGCGGAGACGGAGGGCTCGGCGCTCAACGGTGATGGTTCCCCTGTGGCATGGCAACAGCCTAACCCCGGCGAAACGAAAGCAAAAGAGGGGCTGCCGCAGGTTTCGGGCTGGCAAGCCCACGACAGGAAATGTTAAGTCCTCAGCCGTAAGAAGCGGCGGACACGACCATGACGACACAACCCGAAGGCCGCATCACGGGCCGCATCCTGCTCGCGGAAGATGACGACTCGATGCGTCTTTTCCTGGAACGCGCGATTACCCGCGCGGGCTATGAAGTCGTTGCGGTCGATCGCGGCACGGCGGCGCTGCCCCACATCGCCACGGGAAGCTTCGGGCTGCTGCTCACCGACATCGTCATGCCGGAAATGGACGGCATCGAACTCGCCCAGCGCGCCGCGCAGCTCGCGCCCACGATGCGGGTCATGTTCATCACCGGCTTTGCCGCCGTGGCGCTCAGCCGCGGCTCCGGCGCGCCGAGCGACGCCAAGGTGCTCTCGAAGCCGTTCCACCTGCGCGATCTCGTCGCCGAAATAGACCGCATCTTTGAAGGCGAATAAGCGGCTTGCGCCGCGCCCGGCGCTCGCCTAGAAGGCACGCCGCGTGGGCGCGTAGCTCAGTGGTAGAGCACTGTGTTGACATCGCAGGGGTCGCAAGTTCAATCC